>Ga0308159_1001396_pt1 | contig 35218 bp, 30 predicted proteins | sample PhyCR1_FD_201040 | JGI IMG/M metagenome (GOLD analysis project Ga0308159, IMG submission 201040) | Phyllosphere microbial communities from UC Gill Tract Community Farm, Albany, California, United States - DLSLC.R1 | ecosystem: Host-associated > Plants > Phyllosphere > Unclassified | place: USA... | reverse complement strand
GTGTATCCAGTTTTTCGGATACTAATTTTAAGGCCATATAGCAGGTAATTAACCCACCAGCAACCAATACAATCACCTGAATCACATCGGTATAACCAATAACCTTCATTCCGCCCAAGGTGATAATTGCTGAAAAAATAGCCAAAAATATAATGCAAGTGCTAAATGGGATACCCGTGATGGTTTCGATAGCAATAGCGCCTAAGAAGAAGATCGATGTTAAGTTAACAAACACATAAACTAAAAGCCAAAAAACAGCCATCAGCGTACTCACTGTATTATTATACCGCTGAGAAAGGAACTGCGGCATAGTGTAAATTTTGTTCTTCAGGTAGATAGGAAGAAAAAATATTGCGACAATAATCAGCGTTGCTGCTGCCATCCACTCATAACTTGCGATGGCGAGGCCCATGGCAAAACCAGAACCTGACATACCAATAAAGTGTTCGGCAGAGATATTAGAAGCAATAATCGAAGCGCCAATTGCCCACCAGGTTAAAGAACCTTCTGCAAGGAAATAATCTTTCGTATCGGTTTGTTTCTTTTTTTTACTCCGATAAACCCAGTAACCGTACGCGGATACAATAATAAAGTATATAAAGAAAACGGCACAGTCTAGCGCAGAAAGATGATTCATATATGGGTTGTGTATATATTTGGTTATTCTAAAAGTCAGAAAAAAATTGAACCTTCGGGGCTTTCTACTTTTATTTAATTACGTAAACGTTTTCGGGTTGGGCATTTAAACTCAGCAAAGAGTTGCCTCATGCCCCGTAGATGCACGTTTAATGAGCATTGATTTTAGCACAATGTTTTGATCATCACCAATCCCCCTTTTATTCAATAATTTAAAAAGGCATTTAGCAGCCTCGTTCCCAATTTCGAAAGCAGGCTGTGTGATGGTTGTTAACGAGGGGTTAAGCAACTTCGCTGATGACAGATTAGAAAAGCTGAGAATTTTTATGTCCTCCGGAATATTTAATTTTAATTCCTGACATGCAACGTAGGTGGGAATAATAAATTCTTCCATAGAGGAGAAAACACCATCAGGCTGATGTTTGCTAAAAAGCGTTTTGATATTCTTCAGGTTTAGATCTTCGTCATCTCTATAGTTTACAATAAGCTGCTCAGAAACTTCCAAGCCATGTGCCCGCATGGCAGCTTCGAAACCAGAAAACCTCGCCCTACCTGCGGGTAATTTTTCCAGGCCATATAAATAAGCAATTTTCTTGCAGCCGCTTGCGATCAGATGTTCTGTTGCCTGATACGAAATTTCGTAATCATCAGTAGTGATGGTATAAGTATCTATGTTTTCATACACACGATCAAAAAATACCAAAGGAATTTTCTTCACCAGCTTTTGATAGTATTCGCTATTATATTCGTTGCTCGATACCGAAGTCAGGATTCCATCTACCCTGCCGTTAAGCAGACTGTTTGTAAAGGAGATTTCCATCTCCGTGTCTTCATGCGTTTGGTAAATCAATACATGATATCCGTATTGCCTGGCTACCTCTTCGATACCTTTAATGGCAAGTGAAAAGAAGTTATTCGCCACAAAGGGAATGATTACGGCAATGGTTTTCGTTTTATTGCTTCGCAGATTACTTGCCGCAGGATTTGGTGTGTAATTAAGTGCTTTTGCCAGATCCCAAACCCGGTTCTTTGTTTTTAAGCTAATTTCATGACTATCATTAAGTGCCTTCGAAACTGTGGCAATGGAAATATTTAGTTCCAGCGCTAATCTTTTAATATTAACCTCTCCAGACATGCCTGCAATAGTTTGTTAGTTTTTTGGTTAGCAATGCTATATACCAAACGTTTCCGGTATTTCAAGCCTTTACGCAGACAAAAGATTCAGGCCTGCGTGAAGGAAAAAAGGCAGAAACTTTGGTGAGTTTCTGAGTTTAGGGAATCATTAGTTTGGTATATTAACAGATTCGTCATATAAACGAAATTCTGTTTAACGAAAATAGCAATTAATTCATCACTTAAGAATTCTTAAGTAATCAATCAGCATAAACCGCCTGCATTGTAAAGGACCTCACTGCAGCACCTTAAACAGGTTAACTCGCTATAAAACAACACCTTTAAACACCTTTTAATCAATTTTACTTAATCGTTTACGTAAATAAATTCATCGAAAAATAAAAGTTTAGCCTTTCAAAAACTCAACTTTATGGAACCAAAAGACATTTTAACCAAATTTCTAATCTTATGAGAAACGAAAGCATAGTTTCACAGGACGATCAAAATCCTTTGAAAAACCTTGAGCAGTGGGAAGAGGATTTATTAGTCCGTTACCCTGATCCAACCAGCATTAATGCGGATAAAAAAGAAGATCAGTTTCGTAATTATGAAGAAACTGAAAAGGATGGCGTAAAAGAGTTTTATCGTTTAAACCACACTTACCAAACTTATGACTTTGTTCAGCAGAAAAAAGCTGAATATCTAAAATTTAATAAGGAAGAAATGCCGATTTGGAGCGCTTTCGATTTTCTTAATAAACTGGTTGATGATTCTGATCCTGATACAGATTTAGATCAGATGCAACATTTGCTGCAAACTTCAGAAGCCATTCGCAACGACGGTCACCCGGATTGGATGGTTTTAGTGGGTTTAATTCATGATATGGGAAAGGTACTTTGCTTATATGGAGAGCCACAGTGGGCAGTTGTAGGTGATACATTTCCGGTAGGTTGTGCCTATTCTGATAAAATTGTTTATCCGGAATTTTTTAGCGCCAACCCAGATTTTAACAACCCGGTTTATCAGACTAAGCTTGGCGTATATACCGAAAATTGTGGCTTAGATGCCGTGGATATGTCATGGGGCCATGATGAATATGTATACCACATGATGAAACCTTATTTGCCTGAATCGGGATTGTATATGCTTCGTTACCACTCGTTTTATTCTCAGCACCGGGAAAATGCATACGATCATTTAATGAGTGAAAAAGACCACGAAATGTTCAAATGGGTAAGATTATTTAATCCATATGATTTATACTCAAAAAATCCCAACCAAAAAAGCTGGGAAGAATTACAGCCTTATTATCAGGCATTGGTTGCGAAATACCTTCCACCAACGATCAAATTTTAAAATTAATAACTAACAAAACAAACAAACCATTTATGAACCTAACTCTACAGACTTATGAGAATTAACTTTACTATTTTCAAGTCTAGCCTTATTGTATTTTTGATTCTGACTCTTGGCCTGTCTTATCAGTCTACTTACGCTCAGACTGAACGAAAAATATCTGGTAATTTACTGGATAACACAAATCTGCCAATCGTTGGAGCATCCGTAGCCGTTAAAGGCACAACGAAAGTCACTTCTACAGGCGCTGGCGGATCATTTACCATCTCTGCAAAAACTGGAGATAAAATTCTTTTCAGCTTTTTGGGTTATCAAACTAAAGAACTAACCGTTGGCACAGCGTCAACCTATCAGGTAGTCATCACAGAAGCTACCTCTTCCCTAACAGATGTAGTGGTAGTCGGTTATGGTAAGAGTACCAGAAAAGCGTTAACCAGTTCCATTTCCACTGTAAAAGGAGATGATTTAAACAAGGGTGCTATCAGTGATGTTGGCCAGATGTTACAGGGTAAGGTACCAGGGCTGAACGTTAGTCGCAGTGGAGATCCAAATCGAAATGCAGCGATAATTATGCGTGGTGCATCTACGCTTCGTGAGGGAGCGCAGTCGCCATTGTTCGTAATTGATGGTGTAGTTGGTGCCGACATTTCCATTCTTGCACCGGATGATATTGCCTCTATTGATGTACTCAAAGATGCAGCAGCTGCTGCAATTTATGGTAACCGTGCTGCCAATGGCGTAATCATGGTGACTACAAAAAAAGGTGTTGCTGGTCAGACACTAATTTCATACAACGGCTATTTTGGCGTGGAGAACGTTTCGAATAGATACGATATGATGAACGCAGATCAATTGCGTGCTTTTCTGGCTAAAAATAACTCAGCATTAACCCCGGCTAATGATAAAGGTGCGAACACCAACTGGCAAGATGAAGTGCAAAGAAGCAATGCAATGTCTCAAAATCACAACATTTCGTTAAGCGGAGGCACAGAAAAAACTACCTACAATGCCAGCGTTAATTATTTCAAGCAACAAGGCATTATTAAAACAAGTGGGTTGGATCGCTTTATTGGCCGGGTTGGTGTGGAACAAAAAGCATTGAATGATAAGCTGAAAATTTCATTCAACTTAAGCAACTCTGTGAGTAATGCAGACCTTGTTCCCTATAGAAACACGATCCTTTCTCAAATGCTTACTTATCTACCAACCGCCCCGATCAGAAATCCTGACGGCAGTTATTTCGATAACTTAGTTCAAACCAGCTATTACAATCCGGTATCTATGTTGGAAAATGCAAAGGAAAACTTAAAAAGCAAAAATATTTTAGGAAACCTAAGTGCCAATTTGAAATTACCATTTGGTTTCAGTTATGACGTTAACATATCTTATCAGAACACTCAAAACGTATATGGTGCCTTTTACAATAGCATCTATACCTCAAGATATAACAACGTTAGAAATACGCCAGATCCACCTGCAAACCCAACATTTGTTTCATTGGTTGGCCAAAACGGTGTTGCCGTAAGAAATGCCTATCAAAACACCAACAAGATTCTAGAAACCTATTTAACCTGGAACAAAAAGTTTGGTGATCACGAGATTAATGCGGTGGTAGGTTATTCCTACCAGCAATCGCTAAACAATGATGGTTTCCAATCTACTTCAACCAACTTTCCGGTTAATAATGTAGGCTACAATAACCTCAGTTTGGGAAACCCATATGCAGTGAGCGACTTTAGAGTTGATTTTAATCCGGGCGTTACTTACCAGGAAATTTTGATGATTTCTGATTTCGCAAGGGTAAATTATAACTACAAGAATAAATTTCTACTTCAGGGATCAATCAGGAGAGATGGCTCAAATGTGTTTGGCAGAAACGAACAATGGGGTTACTTTCCATCAGTCGGTGCGGGCTGGAACATTGACCAGGAAAACTTCCTGAAAAATCAAAATGTAATCAGAACATTAAAGTTACGTGGAAGTTATGGTATTGCCGGAAACTCCTTAGGTTTTGCCCCGTTGACCACAAAGTTAATTTACGGTCAGGTTGGGCAGTTCTATTATAATGGCTCACCTAGAGAAAGTGCATTGGGTGCGATACAAAATGAAAACCCGAATTTGCGTTGGGAAAAAACAGCAACTACGAATGTCGGCGTTGATTTTGGTTTGTTCAATGGTAGATTAAGTGGATCAGTGGATTGGTATGATAAAAAAACAACAGACCTGATTATACCTTTTGATGTTGATCCTTCGCTTTATCCATCAAACTCGCTTACCGCAAATGTTGGGAAACTGAGCAATAGAGGTTTGGAATTTGTTTTGAATGGCAGCCCTATAGTTTCTGACGACTTTAGCTGGACGACAGGAATTAACCTTGCGCACAATGTGAACAAAGTGATTACACTTTCTGACAGTCAATTCAATATCGATAACAGATTAACTGTTACACCAGATGGTGCCGGTCAAAGTGGTGCATCACTACAAATTTTAGCGCCCGGCCAGGCTATCGGAACATTTTTTACATTGAAATATGCCGGTAAAGATGCAAATGGTGTATCTCAATATTTTGATGCTGCAGGTAATATTAAAACGCAGGGATTGTTAAACAAGACTGATTATTACATCCTTGGAAATGCACAGCCTAAAGCTTTAATTGGATGGTCAAACAACATCAGATATAAGAATTTTGACTTAAGTGTTTTTATAAGAGCTGTTTTAGGAAGTAAAATTATGAACGTTACCCGTGCTGATTTATTCCGCCCGAATACAGCTCAGTTTACCAATATTCCGGTAGAAGTTGAAAACGAATCACCAGCTGATTTCAATTCTTACCGGTATTCGAGCAGATTTATCGAAAACGGCAGTTACCTACGCCTGGATAATGCTACGCTAGGTTACACTTTTAAGAAGGGAATTATCCCTGGGGTGAACTCACTACGCTTACACACAACAGCTAACAATTTATTTGTTATTACAGGCTACAAAGGGATCGATCCGGAAATTAACCAGGGTGGAACTGCGCCAGGTGTAGATACTAATAACTTCTACCCTAAAACCAGAACATTTTTATTCGGTTTAAACGTATCATTTAATTAAAATTAACGAAGATGAAAAATCTTACTAAATATATTGCAGGGACAGCGCTATCACTGGCTATATTGACATCCTGCCATAAGCTGGATCTAAAAGTGGAAACACAATTAACTCCGGAAACCTTTCCGCAAAACGCACAACATTTCATTCAGTTAACCGGCCAGGTTTATGTGCAACTGCGCCAGGGATGGAGCACCGATTACTTCTTCATGCAGTCTTTAAGTACCGATGAGGCCATTATGCCTGCTCGAGGTGGTAACTGGTATGATGGTGGCACTTATGAGATGCACCACAAGCACACCTGGAATAAAGATAACGGACATGTTAATAGTGGATGGTCTTGGCTATCAGGGGTAATCAGTAAAGCAAATCAAAGTTTATTTCTACTTAAAGATGCGCCAGAATCACCAGCTAAAACTACGGCTATAGCAGAATTGCGCGCCACCAGAGCATTAGCTTTCTTTATGATGATGGATCTTTGGGGGAACATTCCTGTTGTAACTACCTTCGGTGAAACCACCTCACCAGAAACAAAATCACGAACAGAGGTATTTAATTTTATTGAAACTGAACTTAAAGAGATATTGCCAGACTTGAGCATTACCACCGGAACCGCCAACTACGGAAGACCAAACAAATACACCGCTTACGCGATATTGGCAAAAATGTACCTCAATTCGGAAGTTTATACTGGTACTGCTCGTTACAATGAAGCCGTTGCCATGTGCGATCTCATTACAACTGCCTCTGGCACTCCTTATAGCCTGGAATCGGATTTTAAAAAGATGTTTTTCATTGATAACGGTCCGCAGATAAAAGAGTTTATTTTTGCTATTCCTTATGATCCGGGATATAGCAACGGTTTTATGATCTATTCGAGATATTCATTGCCTCGATCTTTACAAGCCAAATACAGTCTAAAACATACGCCGAGTGCGCCAATGAGCACCTTGCCAGAGTTTTATGCTAATTTTAATGATCCTAACGATAAAAGAAATGCGCAATGGATTAAAGGATTACAAACGCTTAATGATGGAAGACCAGTAACCGTTGCAACCACCAAAAGAGGTTACGATCAGTTTTATACAGGTGCTGATGCTTCATCTCCAATCACTTACCAGGTAGACATTACCCCTGCTGTTACATTGAGAGATGCATCAAGACCTTTTGACGCCGGAAATGATGAAATTGCCTGGAATATGGGCTATCGCAACAATAAATTTTATTGTGACAGTACCTCATCAAATAGAAATCAAAATAATGATGTGCCTATCTTCAGGTTATCAGACATCTTATTAATGAAAGCTGAGGCGATACTAAGGGGCGCAACGCCAACGCAAGGTCAAACCGCTTTGTCATTGGTAAATCAATTAAGATCTGTTCGTACAACCTCACCTGCATGGACATCAGTTACACTGGAAGATTTATACAAAGAACGTTGCAGAGAACTTTCGTGGGAATGCTGGCACCGCAATGATATGATTCGCTTCGGAAAATTTGAAGGCCGATGGGGCTTTAAAACCGATGCACAAACCTTTCATCGCTTAATGCCAATTCCAGCATCGGCGATGATTTTAAATCCTAAGCTGAAACAAAATCCAGGATATAATTAATCCGGATTGATCATTAGAAGAACTTTCTCTGCAAACAATCTGAGAAAGTTCTTCTCTATTAAAGCTTATCTCAAAAAAAATACCCAAATTCATCTCCATGATTAAACGATTACTCCTGTTACTCCCACTCTTATCTTCCGTTTCTTTATATGCACAGGTACTCACAAAAACCTCATCAGAAAATTTATCCATTACAAAAACACTTACCAAAGCGCCAACGGCATTAAACTTCATTGCCATGGGCGATTGGGGCAGAAACGGAGCCGATCACCAAAAACAAGTGGCTAAACAAATGGGACTTACGGCATCCGAAGTAAAGGCACAGTTTATTATTTCAACCGGCGATAATTTTTACCCAAGCGGTGTAATCAGTGAGTACGATCCCTTGTTTAAATATTCTTTTGAAGATATTTATACCGATTTTTCTTTGCAGTGGGATTGGTATTCCATTTTAGGAAATCATGATTACAAATCTAACCCTGATGCGCAGATAGCCTATTCCAAAATCAGCAGAAGGTGGAAAATGCCAGCCCGCTATTTTGCTAAGAAATTCCCGATTAATGGAGACCTTAACAATCAGGTCTTAATCGCCTTTATAGATACGAATCCCCTGATTCCCGAATTTTATAAAAATGCCGAATATGGCCCTAATGTTAAAGGTCAGGATACCACCGCGCAAAAAAAGTGGCTGGCTAAAACATTAGCAGATAAAGACGCATCCATCAAATGGAAAATCGTGGTAGGTCACCATCCGATGTATACCGGCGGAAGCAGAACAGAGGGCTATGATACAAAAGCCATCAGGAGTTCGCTGAAATCAGTGTTGGACCAATATGGCGTAGATGTTTACCTCACCGGCCACGAACACAGTTTGCAATATATTAAACCGGAAGGTAAAACCCACCATTTTATTTCCGGAGCTGCTTCAGAAAAAACTCCGGTAAAACTGATTCCAGATGCCCAGATGGTGGCATCAGAATATGGTTTTATGCTCTTTTCGGTAAGCAATAACCAATTACACGTGCAAGTAATCAATGATCAAGGATATATTATCTACAGCACATTGATAAAGAAGTAATTTAACAGAAAACACCAAACCAGCTTTGTTTACACAGGCATTAAGATGAATACAGAAGTGGATCAAAAAACCATCATTCCGGCTGTTAAAAGCCAGCGGTTAATTTCTCTTGACGCCTTAAGGGGTTTTGATATGTTCTGGATTGTTAGTGGCGAGGGAATCTTTCATGGGCTGGCCAATGGCATCAAAGAAAAACATAGCTTAATACAAAATCAGACCGACTGGCAAATTGCAACAAATGAAAATCTTTCAGTCTTTGAACGGGGATTGGTTGGCATCAGTAACCAGTTGCACCATTCGCCCTGGAATGGCTTTACTTTTTACGACTTGATTTTCCCGCTTTTTATCTTCATCTCTGGGGTGTCGATGCCATATTCTTATCAAAAATACTTCGATAATAAAAAGAACGGTAATGATGCTTCGAGGGCCATTTACTTCGCTTTAATCAAAAGGACTTTAATTCTGATTTTGCTGGGGATTATCGTAAACGGCCTTTTCAAATGGAACGGCTATGAGCACACACGCTTTGCTAGCGTATTGGCCAGAATTGGGCTCTCCACCTTTTTTGCAGCCTTAATTTACCTCAACTTTTCCCTTCCTAAACAAATCATCTGGTTTTTTTCTATACTTATTGGGTACCATGTATTAATGACCTTTGTACCGGTTCCAAATTTCGGTGCAGGAAATTTCACTCCTGAAGGTAATCTTTCTGCCTATATCGACAGGTTATGGCTACCGGGGAAACTTCATCGAATGGTTTATGATCCAGAAGGTTTGCTTAGCACTATACCGTCAATTTGTTCTGCTATGCTGGGTATTTTTGTCGGCACCTTTATCAAATCTGCATCTCCCAGGTTTACGGCGAATAAAAAAGTCTTATCTCTTTTAATTGCTGGCGTAATTGGTATACTGATTGGTTTAGCATGGAATTCGATTTTCCCGATAAACAAAACCATGTGGAGCAGTTCATTTGTATTTTTCGCTGGGGGTTGGAGCATCATCATTTTTGCGGTTTTCTATTATATCATAGACGTAAAAGCCTTCAACAAATGGAGTTTACCCTTCGTTTGGATGGGTACCAACTCCATTCTCATTTATGTTTTTGCACATGGGCTCTTCAACTTTGAATCCACCGCTCAGTTTATATTTGGTGGTATTATCCGTTTCCTTCCGCTAACCTGGCAGCAAGCCGCATTATGGACTAGCGTGTTGGCTATACAATTGTTTCTGCTGAAGTTTCTTTACGATAAAAAGTGGTTCTTAAAAATTTGACATGAGCCCTTATAATTAAAAATAACAACGAAAGATGAAATTTAAACTCATACTATCTACTGCATTCCTGCTCTTGATTCCTGGCAGCATTTTTTCTCAGGATTATTTAGCATCGTCCAATCAGCTTATCGCGAGAATTTTACCAAAAGAACATAGTGCATTTCTTACAGAAAGCATTGATGCTAAAAATGGTATGGACGTTTTTGAGGTGGAAAGCAAAAACAATAAAATAATTTTAAGGGGAAGTAACGGTGTGGCATTGGCTTCCGCATTTTATTACTACCTCACTGAATACGCACATTGCCAGATCACCTGGAACGGTACGAACCTGAACATGCCAAAAACGCTTCCAATGGTAGCGCAAAAAGTAAGAAAGGAAACACCTTACGAATATCGGTACTACCTCAACTATTGCACTTTTAATTATAGTATGAGCTGGTGGGATTGGGAAAGATGGGAAAAAGAAATTGATTGGATGGCCTTACACGGCATTAATATGCCCCTGGCAATTACAGGTGAAGAATATACCTGGTATTTGCTATATAAGGAGATGGGTTTTTCTGATGAGGAACTGAAAGGCTTCTTTACCGGACCGGCTTACTTTTCATGGTTCTGGATGGGAAACATTGATGGTTGGGGTGGTCCGCTACCAGTTACATGGATGAAAAGTCATTTCGAGTTGCAAAAGAAAATCTTAACCAGGCAACGTGCTTTAGGAATGAAACCAGTGCTACCTGCTTTTACAGGACATGTACCGGCGGCTTTTAAAAGCAAATTCCCTAATGCAAAACTGAAAGCAACCAACTGGACAAATGGATTTGCCGATACTTATATTTTAGATGCTGAAGATCCGATGTTTGCCACCATTGGGAAAAAATTTCTTCAAAAACAAACGGAACTTTTGGGTACCGATCACCTCTACTCTGCTGATACTTTTAATGAAAATGAACCCCCATCTGCTGAGCCAGAGTTTTTGAGCAAGCTAAGTGCAAGAATTTATGATGGCATGTCTGCCGCAGACCCGAAAGCGATCTGGGTAATGCAAGGCTGGCTTTTTTACAGCGACCGGAAATTCTGGAAAGAACCGCAAACGGAAGCATTACTCAAAGCTGTTCCTAATGATAAAATGATTTTATTGGATTTAGCGACTGAAATTGAACCGGTTTGGAAACGCACTGAAGGTTTCTATGGCAAACCATGGATTTGGAATATGCTTCATAACTTTGGTGGCAATACCAACTTATTTGGTCGGATGGATGTAGTTGCTACTGCCCCCGCTGCCGCATTGAAAGATCCGAAAAGCGGGAAAATGAGTGGTATAGGCCTCACCATGGAAGGAATTGAGCAAAACCCGGTGTTGTATGAACTGATGATGGAAAATACCTGGCAATCCACCCCTATTGATTTGAATACCTGGCTGCCAAAGTTTGTACTAAACAGATATGGAAAGCAAAATACCAATGCCATAAAAGCATGGGATATCCTCAGAAAAACCGTATACACCGTTCCGGAAAACAAGTACATCAGAGATGGTGCCGAGTCCATTATTCAGGCCAGACCCACATTGGATTCCCTCACCCGTTGGGCAAATACCAAACTGAATTACGAGGCGAAAGATTTGCTCCCAGCCTGGGATGAATTTGTAAAAGCGGCACCAATTGTTAAGCAAAGCGATGGTTTTCAATATGACATTGTTGATGTAACCCGACAAGTGATGGCTAATTATGCGCTTACTGTACAGCGAAAAATAGTAACTGCTTACGGAAGAAAAGAGCTGAAAACTTTCAAAGCGGAAAGCCAGAAATTTATTCAACTGATTGATGATCTGGATAAGCTGCTTGCCACAAGAAAGGATTTTATGCTCGGTCCGTGGGTAAGCGATGCCAGAAAGTGGGGAACCAATCCAGAAGAAAAGGCATTGTATGAGTTTAATGCCAAAGACCTCATCACCCTTTGGGGAGATAAGAAAAGCCCGCTGAATGAATATGCATGCAGGCAATGGAGTGGCTTATTGAGCGATTTTTACAAACCAAGATGGGAACTGTTTTTTAAACAAGCAGAATCAGCACTCAATCAAAATACCACACTCAACATCCAAAAATTTAACGAAGAGGTGAGCAAATGGGAATGGAAGTGGGTAAACCAAAGAAAGGATTTTCCTGTAAATCCGGTGGGTAATCCAATTGCAACATCGGTTGAAATGTACGTTAAATACAGAAAGCTGATAGAAATCGCTCACAACAACAAATTAAATAAATAACTGTTAAGCAATCCCTTAAATACTTTTTTATAATATAAAACTTCAATTAAACGCAACTCAGATAATGCCTTTTAGTTTATGTTAACACGAATAATATGCCAATCACAGCAAACAGCAATCAACAGCAGAATAACTTTAAACGGGGATTCATTCTTCTTGTTCTAATTATACAATTTACTACTTTGCAAGATCAGGTATTTGGCCAAAAATCGGCATTGGTAAAATATGTTCAGCCATTTTCTGGTACCTCGGCCAGTACCACCATGGCTAGTCAGCATATTGAGGATAAAACTGAACGATTAGCCAATACTATCCCGGCGGTGGCGCCTCCATTTGCCATGACCCAGTGGACACCACAAACACAACTTAGTGAAACGAAGTGTCTGGCACCTTATTATTATAACAATAAAAAGATTTATGGATTCAGGGCCACGCATTGGATTAGTGGCTCTTGCACACAAGATTACGGCAGCTTTACCATCATGCCGATTTCTGGTAAACTGAAAACGAAGTGGACAGCTATTGCTGATGACTATAGCCACCAGCAGGAAGTTGCTAGTCCGGATTACTATAAAGTTACCTTGCCTAATTACCAACTTCAAACGGAGATTACAGCAACCTTGCGCAGTGGAATCATGCGGGTTACCGCTTTAAAGTCAGACAGCGTTTATATCTTAATTAGCCCGAATAGCGATCAAAGTAAAGGTTTTATCAAAATTGATCAGCAAAAAGGAGAAATTTCAGGCTATAATCCTGTTCACAGAATTTATCAGGGCTGGGGACAGGCGGCAGGTTTTAGCGGGTACTTTTTCATCAAAATCCGAAAAGCACTTAGCATGAGTGGTTCGTATACAGAAGGAACAGTAACCAGCCAGCCATCAATCAGCAACAAAAAAGATATCGGCGTATTCGCTGGCTTTAAACTGCAAAAAGGCGAGCAACTCATCATTACTTCAGGAACATCTTTCACCAGTATCGCGGCAGCTAAACTCAACCTGGAAAAGGAAATCGGCACTGCGGGTTTTGACGAAACAAGGGCAAAAACTAAAGCGGATTGGGAGACCTCGTTGGCTCAAATAAAAATTGCCGACAATGACGAAAGACGGAAGAAAATCTTTTATACGGCGATGTATCATGCTCAACAGCATCCGAGGCTCTTTAATGATATCGATGGCAGTTACCCGCAATTTGCAGGAGACTATCAGATAAAAAAAATAACGAAAGGGAATTACTATGACGATTTCTCCATGTGGGATATTTATCGTGCGCAATTGCCCCTGGTTGAACTCCTCCAACCAAAGTTTGCCAACTCCTTCGCAAATTCGTTGATTTTAAAAGGGACACAGGGTGGATGGCTTCCGATTTTTCCATGCTGGAATAGCTATACCGCCGCCATGATTGGCGACCACAGTACAGCTTTTATCGCCTCAGCTTATAACAAAGGTATCCGCGATTATGACATTAATGAGGCTTACCGACTAATGAGGCAAAACGCCTTCGAAATGCCCGACTCAGCAGATTACCTGAACGGAAAAGGCAGACGCGGTATTAACAGCTACATTAAATATGGTTATATCCCAATGGAAGACAGTATTCCAAATGCTTTCCACAAAAAAGAGCAGGTGAGCCGCACCCTTGAATACGCCTATGACGATTATGCACTTGCTACCGTAGCGAAAGATTTAGGAAAAGTAGAAGACTATAACTTATTGATTAAAAGATCTTTGAACTACAAGAATGTTTTCGATAAAGAAGTAGGAATGGTAAGGGGAAAATATAGCGATGGAAAATGGTATAGTCCGTATCTCCCCGATCATCGTGAACCCTACATTACGGAAGGCACGCCACGACAGTACACTTTTTATGTTCCACAAGATATGCCAGGTTTAATTTCGATTATGGGCGGCAAGAAGAAGCTGGAAAATGAACTGGATTCGATCTTTGCAAAAAAAGAATACTGGCACGGTAACGAACCCGGCCATCAAATTCCGTTTCTATACAACTACACCTCCTCCCCATGGAAAACACAAAAGCAGGTTGCACAAATTTTAGCCGAAGAATATGGTGAAGGCGCGGGCGGATTAAGTGGCAATGATGATGCCGGACAAATGTCGGCGTGGTATGTATTTGCATCGCTGGGTTTTTATCCTGTAGACCCGGTTTCAGGCATATACCAAATCACCAGTCCGCTGTTTAACGAGACAACAATTACTTTTAAAACAGGAAAAAAACTCAGCATAGAGACCAGAAGACCGAATAAGCATTCGATTTACATTTCCAGAATCATGTTGAACGGAAAAAAACTAATGAAAAACCAAATTAGCCACAAAGATTTAATTAGCGGCGGGAACCTAACTTTCTATCTTCAGGAAAAGCCGGTTTCAAAATAGCAAACAGGTGTAGAGGAATTATTATACACGCTTTTTTATACCGAGACAAATATGTTGAAGTAATGGGATTATATTTCAAAATCATTACTTTTGCAAAAAATACCCGAGATGAGTATAGGATTATCAGAACAAGAAATATTACGACGTGAGTCGTTAAAACAATTACGTCAATTAGGCATAGAGCCTTATCCTGCAGAAGCTTACGATGTTAATGTAACTGCGGCTGATATTTTAGCCAACTATGAAAAAGATAAAACTGCTTATAAAACTGTCTCATTAGCAGGCCGTATTATGGGCCGTAACATCATGGGGGCAGCATCTTTTGCAGAATTGCAGGATGCTACCGGCAGAATTCAGGTTTACCTGAAAAGAGACGAACTTTGTCCTGGCGATGATAAAACCCTATACAACACAGTATTTAAAAAACTATTGGATATCGGCGATTTCATCGGTGTTAAAGGTTATGTATTTACCACCCAAACCGGAGAAATTTCTATCCATGTTACCGAATTCAAGGTTTTAGCTAAATCTATAAGACCGCTTCCTATCGTAAAACGCGATGATGAAGGGAATGTTTATGATGGATTTACGAATCCGGAATTGCGTTATCGCATGCGTTATGTGGATCTAACGGTTAATCCTGATTACAAACAGATTTTCATTAAACGCAGCAAGGTGATTAACACCATGCGCAATTATTTTGATGAGCAAGGCTGGATGGAAGTCGAAACCCCTATTCTGCAGCCTATTCACGGTGGTGCCGCTGCCCGTCCTTTTGCCACACACCACAACACTTTAGATATGCCACTTTATTTGCGGATTGCAAATGAATTGTATTTAAAAAGATTAATCGTTGCCGGTTTCGACGGTGTTTACGAGTTCGGTAAAATGTTCCGAAATGAAGGAATGGACCGTACGCATAACCCGGAATATACTTCAATGGAAATTTACGTAGCCTATAAGGATTATATCTGGATGATGGCTATGGTGGAAGAATGTTTGGAAAAAGTTGCGGTAGCCACCAACGGTTCGGCAGTGGTTAAAGTCGGAGAAAACGATATCAACTTCGAAGGACCTTACGAAAAATTAACCATGTATGAGTCCATTCAGAAATACACAGGAATTGATGTTTCTGCAATGACTGAAGAACAGCTCCTTCAAACCTGTAAGGAATTGGGAATTGAGACCGATTCGACGATGGGCCGTGGAAAACTGGTAGATGAGATTTTCAGCGATAAAGTTGAAGCGAATTTAATTCAGCCAACATTCATTACGGATTACCCGATAGAAATGACGCCTCTTGCTAAAAAGCACCGTTCAGCTGAAGGGCTGGTAGAGCGTTTCGAGATCTTTGTAAATGGTAAAGAAATAGGTAACGCCTATTCAGAATTGAATGATCCGATAGATCAGAAAGAGCGTTTTGAAGACCAACTCAAACTGGCCGATCGTGGTGACGCAGAGGCAATGGCAATGGATGATGATTTTATCCGTGCTTTAGAGTATGGTATGCCGCCAACATCAGGTTTAGGTTTTGGGATTGATAGAATTGTGATGTTAATGACCAACCAAAGCACCATCCAAGAGGTTCTATTTTTCCCGCAAATGCGTCCGGAAAAAAAGAAAATCGAAATGACTGCGGAAGAAACCGAACTTTATGCTTTGGTAAAAGAAGGCGAACAATCACTTCTCACCGAAGTAAAAGCAAAGTTAGCAGACTGGAGCAATAAAAAGTGGGATACTACTTTGAAAGCTTTAACGGCTAAAAATATTCTAAAAGTTGCCAAAACCGACGATGGTTTATTTTTATCGCATAAATAGTAAAATAAACAGCAAGTGGTTGCAACAAATCACCTGCTGTTAACACAAACATAACATAAAATTAAAAGGCTTGCTAACAATGTTTTAGCCAGCCTTTTCTATATTTACAGCAATCGATAATTAAAATCATTGCCTTATGAATATTTCAAGTTTAGAAATCAACGAAAGCGAATACTGCATCAAATTAAGTAAAGATGCTTTTGATTTAACCCTGGTACGCCAGCTGATTAAAAGAATTCAAGCCGAAGCTTTATTTTTCTCCAGAACTCAAACTGATGAGGATGATATCTTAAGTAAAAGATCTCAAAGAGAAGAACTGGAAGGTTATGATAATTTAGATGATAAATAGGTTAAAGGTTTCGGGTTACCAGTTCCGGGCCAAGATAGCAGAGTATGCGCTGAGCCTAAATGAGCAACTTTTAACCTTTAACCTTTAATAATTTTAATCAATATCTAACGATCCTTCAACGGAATCGTCCATTGTTTTTCCGGTTACTACAGAAGCTGCCATTTTCATGAACGCAACTGCGGCGCCGTTTTTAGTATCCCAATAATAACCTTCTGATGGAATTACTTTAATCAGCGTAATGTTTGGATCATCTTTACCACCCTGAAACCAGGTTTTAAGTAAAGGCGTCCATAATTCATCTATCTTCGCCTGATCTCTGCTGATTTCCGAGATCCCATAAATATTTACGAAGCCTGAATGTGCTCCGGCCTGAAACAAAAGGTGCGTAAATGGATCTGAAGAAATTTCATCATTTTTATGACTGTCTTTAAGACTCATGAACCAGATATTCCCTTCATCGTCTACCTGTTGAATCGCCATTGGCCTAACAGATAAAGGTACGCCTGTTTTGATGCTGGTACAGAAAAAACAACTTTCTGCCTTTTCAGCGAGATTTCTAAGTTTTTCAACGGCTTCTTTTCCGCCTAAATCCTGAATGTTATCTTCTTCCTGAGTATTGTTAGTACTTCCTTCTTGTGATGTTGCCATAGGTATATATTTTCTATAGACTACAAAAAATCTTCTGATTTGGTTTTAACTATTTCTAAATGGGGAATCAGGTGATGTAATAAGAAGAAAGCTTCAATAAGTCAACAAAATGATCCATAATAATAAACGATATTCAACCAGCGATCAACGAAAAGCAAAAAACGAATAACTAAACCTCTTCTACAGATAACACCTTTTTCGCCAGCTTTCCAACAGTTAAGCCCTGCACGATAATCGAAAATACGACCACAAAATAAGTGATCCCAACTAATAAAGGTTTGTAAGGTCCTTCATCCATGGATAATACCAGGGCGATAGAAACTCCTCCGCGCAAACCTCCCCAAACCAAAACTTTGATAGTACCGCTGCTAAACTTGTTCTTGAACGGAATGAGTACCACCGGGATATAGATGGATAAGAAACGAGAGAAAAGTACGATGAGGATACAGCACATGCCGATCAACCAATAATCGGTAATGTTATGAATAATTAATAATTCGAAACCAATGAACAGGAATAAAATAGCGTTTAAAATTTCATCGATAAGTTCCCAGAATTTATTTAGATAATCTTTCGTAATGGATGACATTGCAGTACGTTTACCATAGTTACCGATCACAATTCCCGCGGCAACCATAGTCAGTGGTCCGGAGATGTGAATCGAATGCGCAATTAAGTACCCACCCATTACCACTGATAGGGTGATCAGCACAGATACTTTATAATCATCGATCTTCCGCATGGCATTTGAAGCACCTAAGCCTAAAACTGTTCCTAAAGCAAAGCCACCTATAGCCTCTTTAATTAGCAACCAGGAGATATTAGTAATGCTTAAGTCAACATCACTTCCCTGAGCCAGCTGAAGAATCACGGCAAAGATTACAACAGCCACACCATCATTAAAAAGCGATTCTCCTGCAACTTTCGTTTCCAGCGATTTCTTCACATTAGCCTCTTTTAAAACACCCATTACCGCAATTGGATCGGTTGGCGAGATCAGCGAGCCAAATAATAATGCATAAATGAAAGGAATCTGAAAACCAAAAAGTGGCGTAATGTAATAAACCAAAGCACCCACCGCAAACGTAGAAATAACCACACTTACGGTAGAGAAAATAATCACAGGTGCCCGCTGCTCTCGCAAATCTACCAGGTTAATATGGATAGCGCCTGCAAACAGCAAAAAGTTCAGCATTGCACCCATTAGCACTTCCGTAAAATCAACGTCCTGAAGTAAGGTGGAAAAGTGATCAAACGTTTTTGGAAATAAACTACCCGTTAACACGAGTACGATTGAGCTTAGCATCGCGATAATCATAATCCCTATCGTTGATGGGAGTTTGAGGTATCGAAGGTTTAAATAGGAGAAAAATGAAGCTAAAACAATGAGTACAGAGAAAGAGTAATATAATTCCATAAATATTTATAAGGATCGGTAAAATCCCAAAATATTAAAAAATTTCGATTAGTCTAAAATATTTTTTAGATTATGACTTTAATTTGCGATCCGGAAGGGCATAAAAAAAGCCAGATAAATCTGGCTTTTGAATATTAATAAGGAAATATGATTAGCGATAACGAACTTGCTGTTGCTTGTCCATCATGCCCATCTGATCTTTCATTTGTTTAATTTGATCTGCAAGTAATTTGCCTTTATCAGCTTTTTTAGCTTCAGCCAGATACATGGTTGCTTCGCGCTTATTTCTTTTGGCCATCGCTATTCCTGCTAAACTTAATTTCGCCAATGCAATATTGTGATCCATTTGCATTCCTAAGCTTAAAGCCGTTTTAAAATACTTTTCCGATTTCATTGGTGCAGTTCTGCTTTCAATCAAACCGATTAATAAATTGTAGTAACCATGTTGCACTTTAATTAATTGAGTTTCGTAGTTAGTAATCCTATCTAAAAACATTTTTGCTTTAGGCATATTGTCTTTTCGTAGAAACCATTGGGCTAAAAGCATGTTTTCATTGAAGAAATAAGTAACTAACACTATTAGACCTAATAAGATGGCAACAATGCCCCAAGGCCAGAAACCGAAAATAAATAAAGCTACTGCGCCACCCAGTAAAGCAAACCCCGCAATCAATCTGATAAAATTTGGCATAAAATTTATTCTAATTATTTTTTTTTGCAAATATCGTTTTTAAATGGCAGAAAATAGATATTAAAACAATAATTTCATTAAAAATTTCACTGATACAACAATTCATCTGGTTAACATGAAAATTCTCCTATCCATCACCTTAATTATCATCGCAATGAACGTTTCTGCACAAGAAATAAACAAAAAAATCCACGATCAGGTCCATAATAAAGACATTCTAATTAATGCTTGCACGCGTGAAGGCATGACCTCGTTTCCTGAATTCAAAGAGATGTATGATCCTCTTTACGCTTCCTACACGCCAGATGCAGCGACAATGATCGAACTGAAAAAATTGGTTAAAAAGGAAAAAATTAAAATTGTGTTTGGTACGTGGTGTGGCGATAGTAAAGTAAATGTACCTAACTTCTTCAAAATTTTAGATGCATTACATTTCAAAGAGAAGAACGTGGAACTGATTGCTGTTGACGGAAATAAGAAAGGAGAAAACGGAATTATTGATGGCTTGGATATCAAGATGGTACCTACTTTCATTGTCTACGATCAAAAAGGAAAGGAACTGGGTCGAATCATTGAGGGACCAAAAACAACGCTCGAAGGAGATCTGTTGGCCATATATCAAAAGAAATCATAAACTTTCGGCACCTAAATTCGTTACATCTTAGTTAAGATTTATAATATTAAAGAAATTACCATCACAACCACAATATGTCTGCAGCATTAGAACCTGGCTGGCTAGCCGTTTTAGATCAGGAATTTGATAAAGATTACATGAAAAACCTGAAATCTTTTTTAAAAGAAGAAAAGGAACGTGGCGCAACCGTTTATCCGAAAGGACAGGATATATTTAACGCCTTAAATACTACGCCATTTGATCAGGTTAAGGTTGTTATTTTAGGTCAGGATCCATACCACGGTACCGGTCAGGCTCATGGATTATCTTTTTCCGTACAACGCGGCATGACGGTTCCGCCATCGTTGAAGAACATTTATAAAGAACTGGAAACTGATATTGAAGGCTTCAAAGCGCCTCATCATGGAAACTTAACGCACTGGGCAGAACAAGGGGTTTTGCTATTAAATGCAACTTTAACTGTCCGGGCATCTGAAGCTGGTTCACATCAAAACCGTGGCTGGGAAATTTTTACTGACGAGATTATCAAAGCCATTTCTGACAAAAGTAAACATGTAGTATTCTTACTCTGGGGAAAATACGCACAACAGAAAGCAGCTTTGATTGATCAGAAGAAACATTACGTACTTACAGCCGCGCACCCCTCTCCTTTCTCGGCCTATAATGGCTTTTTTGGTTGCCACCACTTTTCAAAAGCAAATCAGTTGCTGGCGCAAAATAATCAACAGCCAATTGACTGGAATTTACCTGATTAATCGACATAAATGTTAACTAAAAATGAAAATAATTTATATCTTGCTGAAGATATGACCACCTAAGAAATCTTAGACCATGTCAGAAAAATCTTCCCAAAGAATCATCCCTTACTTAAATATTGATGATCTTATGGTAAAAAAGACTTTTTTAGACAATTTAGAGTATAAGGTAACCGGTGCATGTATTGAAGTACATAAATTATTAGGCCCGGGATTATTAGAAAGTGTTTACCATAAATGCTTAATCAGAGAGTTACAATTAAGGCAAATTAATTTTTCTTCTGAACATTCGATTCTTCTAAGTTATAAGGATATCTTCCTAAATACTGAATTGAAGGCTGATTTGATTATCGAAAACTGTTTAGTGGTTGAATTAAAATCAGTAGATCAAATTCATCCTATTCATGATGCACAACTGTTGACCTACATGAAATTATTAAAGCTGCCTAAAGGCATGCTGATCAACTTTAATTGTACTAATATTGTTCAGAATGGAAAAAAAAGCTTTGTAAATGAATACATGTACGAAATTGATCCTTGATTTTCCATTCAAGTGGTTTTGTAGTTAGGCACGAAAAAACTAACGTACATAACAAATTCTATTAAACCTCAGCTTAGATGTTCTAAGGTGCCTTAGGTGGTCAAAACTAATTTTTTAATACTCCAAAGGCACAATCGGCTCCTTCTTAGTGGTTGACATAATCATCATCGTTTGGAAAGTTTTTACTACAGAGATTTTACTAATCTTCTCCATAATTAAACGTTCATATGATTTGATGTCTTTCACGTAAACTTTCAAAAGAAAATCGGCCTGCCCGGTTACATGATGGCATTCTGTAATTTCTTTAATCTGATTTACCTCATCCAGGAAAATTTGAATGGTATTATTTTTATGAAAATCAAGTTGAATCTGAATAAAGGTTTTAATGCCCAAACCTAACTTCTCTTCATCAACCAGGGCATGATAGCTTTTGATAAATCCGGCCATTTCAAGTTTTCGAACACGCTCTAAAGTCGGTGCCGGAGACAATCCGATTTCCTGTGATAAAAGCAAATTCGTAATGCGACCGTTCTCTTGTAAAATTCTTAAAATTTTAAAATCAATTTTATCTAATTCTGATGCCATATTAATTTAAAGGTATTGAGAACACAAACATAGCCAAATTATATTCTAAATTTTAACATAATTTATCTAATAAATTTTAGAGAATAATTTTTAGATTTACCTAAAAATATAATTAGATAAATATAAATGCAAAGTTTCACAGAGGAGAATTACCTTAAGATCATTTACCACTTAGCAGAAAAAACAAACAACGTTCAAACCAATGCCATTGCAGAACAAATGCAAACTAAACCAGCATCGGTAACCGATATGATTAAGAAACTGGCCGATAAAGGCTTTGTAGACTATATAAAATACCAGGGCGTTACATTGACCGATAAAGGCAAAAATGCAGCGATTGATATTGTACGCAAACATCGTTTATGGGAGGTTTTCTTAGTTGACAAGCTCAATTTTAAGTGGGATGAAGTGCACGATGTGGCAGAAGAACTTGAACATATCAAATCTACCGCACTCATTGAACGACTGGATGAGTTTCTTGGTTTTCCTAAATCAGATCCACACGGAGACCCCATTCCCGATAAAAACGGACGTTTCGCCAAAACACAGTTCACCAAACTCATCGATTTAAAAATTGCCGATCAGGGTACAATTACCGGAGTAAGTCAACATAGTTCTGCGTTTTTAAAGCATTTAGAAAAACTGGGGTTAACACTGGGCAAACAAATCGAAATTAGCGATGTTACCGATTTCGATGGTTCGGTAGAAATCTTAATTGCCGGAAAACAAATCAATATTAGTAGAGAAGTTGCAAAACACATTTTAATAAGTAGTAATGGCAAAAACTGAATCGCTTAGCGAAGTACACCAAAGCGTAAACACCAGTAAGAGGAAAGGTTGGAAAAGAATTTTGGCATTTATCGGCCCTGCCTACCTCATCAGTGTCGGGTATATGGATCCGGGAAATTGGGCAACTGATTTAGCCGGAGGAAGTAAATTCGGATACCAATTGATCTGGGTGCTGTTAATGTCTAACCTGATTGCCCTATTGCTACAGTCTCTAAGTGCCAGATTGGGCATTGTTCGTGGATTAGATTTAGCACAGGCATCCAAACAGGCTTATCCCCGCTGGGCAAATATTCCTTTATTCGGACTTGCACAAACGGCCATCATTGCCTGCGATCTGGCTGAGATTATCGGGATGGCTATCGGTTTGCAACTCCTTTTTGGATTGCCGCTGATTTGGGGGATTTCCATCACCATTTTTGACACCATCCTACTTCTGTTCCTTTTAAACAGAGGAATGAGGGCCATGGAAGGTTTTATCGTATCGATGGTTTTCATCGTTGGAATTTCTTTTTTGGTGGAAATGTTCATTGTAGAACCTTCACTTAAGGAGATTGCTAAAGGTTTTGAACCTAGTATATTAAATGGTGATGCACTATATATTGCAATTGGGATTATCGGTGCAACAGTGATGCCACACAACCTTTATCTGCATTCATCTCTCGTTCAAACCAGAAAAATTGAACGTACAAATAAAGGAATTAAAGAAGCACTAAAATTTAACCTGATTGATACTACCGTCGCGCTAAACCTTGCTTTCTTTGTTAATGCGGCGATTTTAATTTTAGCAGCTGCTGCCTTTTACAAAAACGGCTTACATGAAGTGGCAGAGATTCAGGATGCACACAAATTACTTTCCAACATTTTTGGAAATGTAGCACCTACCCTGTTCGCCATTGCTTTAATCGCCGCCGGGCAAAGCTCTACAGTTACGGGTACTTTAGCTGGCCAGATCATCATGGAAGGACATATCAATCTTCGGATTCAGCCATGGTTACGCAGGCTGATTACACGTTTATTAGCAATTATTCCGGCGTTTTTCACAATCCTTCATTATGGAGATGATGCCCTGGGCGGATTGCTTGTTTTAAGTCAGGTGGTGTTAAGTCTGCAGTTAGGCTTTGCAATCATTCCACTGATTCACTTCACATCAGACAAGAAGTTGATGAAGGATTTTGCCATTAAAACCTGGGTAAAAATTCTAGCCTGGGCAAGTGCGGTGGCCATTATTGCTTTAAACGTAAAACTGGTGATAGAAGAGATCAGTGGCTGGGCCAAAGACGCCAATACCTGGTGGATTTATGTAATCGTTATTCCTGCACTAATAGCGGTTGTGCTCCTGTTGCTTTATGTATTTTTCCACCCGTTACTCGAAAGTAAAGACTCGTTAAACCAAATGGTGCCACATGGAAACGCCCTCGATATTGGCAAAATAGAGCGAATTAATTATAACAGAATCGGAATTGCCGTAGATTTCTCAAAGAACGACCGGAATACGATCAGGCACGCACTCATTCAAGGTGGAAAAGATGCACACTATTATTTAATCCACGTGGTGGAAACTGCAGCTGCGAGATATCACGGTCAGGAAGTGATGGACCATGAAACTGAAAGCGACGCGAAGAACCTGGAAAAATACCGGGTTAACCTGGAAGATTTAGGATATGATTCTACACCATACATTGGCTTTGGGAGCACGGCGAAAGCCATTGCAGACATCAGCAATAAGAATGAACTGGAGCTTTTAGTAATGGGCGCTCATGGTCATAAGGGATTAAAGGATTTGATTTTTGGAACAACCGTAAATTCCGTTCGGCATAAAGTAAATATTCCGGTATTGATTATTCGGTAGCGGTTATTTATTAATAACCTTCAGCACCTTTTTAATACCTCCATCTCCTGAATTGTAAACCAGCAATTTATTGGTTGGGGAATATAAATACATTGCAGGATACATAGAAGGCAGAAATGCAGGAATAAACATGTGATTTTTATCCTGTAGCACCGTAACATTAGATTTGGTGTTTAACCCTTTTGCATAGGTGTTAAAAAATTGTGGAATGATGTAAGCTTCATCCAAAGTGATCAGGTAAATATTGGCTTTTTGAAACTGCGCATAATTTGCATTTAAGCTCTTCATTTCCCGCTGGCAATGTTCGCAGGTACAATCGAAAAGGATAAATAAGTTTTTCTTTCCTTGTTTCAAATCTTTATTGGAGAATGCCTTGCCATCCAGTTTAAAAAAAGTAAACTGTGGCAATAAAGCAGGCTGCTGTGCTTCAACCTGAAACGTAACGGCCAGTAGGAGCACTAAAAATAGGTTTTTGAATTTCATTTTCGATGTCTAAACTCCAAACTTAATTGATTTATTTGGGAAGATAATCATATTCCTTTTAGCTTTTACAAACAGATGAACTTTCTATTTGTTAATTTAGTCAATGATGAAATCGAATAAAATCGAGATATCACATCAATTTTTAAGATATTTGCAGCCCGGCGATAATTTCGGGTTAGTTGCAGCAAAATTTCCTGCACCAATTAATAACAATACAAGCTTTGAAAAACGACATCAACATAAAAAATAAACGGGCCTACTTTGATTACAATCTCCTTGATAAATACGTAGCCGGAATTGCGCTTTTAGGAACAGAAATAAAAGCCATCAGACAAGGCAAAGCAAACATGACTGATGCTTTCTGCATGTTTATTGGTGGAAACCTTTATGTACGAAACCTCCATGTTTCTGAATATAGCCACAGCTCTTTTTATCATCACGACATTAAAAGAGACCGGGCTTTGCTTTTACAAAAAAAGGAAATCAGGAAACTAAAATTAAAAGGAGAAGAAAAAGGCTATACCATCGTTCCGCTTCGCATCTTTGTAAACGAACGTGGATTTGCCAAAATTGAAATTGCGCTGGCACAGGGTAAAAAGGAATTTGACAAACGCGACAGCATTAAAGACCGGGATACGAAAAGGGAACTGGACCGGGCGATGAAAAGGTAAAGGGAGTCTTGAGTTTGGAGTCCAGAGTTGGGAGTATAATAATACTACTTTAGACTGTTGACTTTGGACTAATGACTTATATTTCACCACGCCTGATCCCCCACCAGCGGCACGAATCTGAAAGTATCCAAAACTATTTTTTCGTAATCCGTATCGCTTACTCTTATTACCGTAACCATTTTCTGCGTTTTTTCGTCGCCTACCGGAATTACCAAAATTCCGCCAATTTTCAGCTGCTTTAATAATATTTCTGGAACAAGCGGTGCACCGGCAGTAACGATGATTTTATCATAAGGTGCGTGTTCGGCAACTCCTTTTGACCCATCACCACAGCAAAAAACCGGTTTATATCCCATCCCAGGCAAAACCTGAATGGTTCTATTGTAGATATTCTGCTGCCTTTCGATGGTTACCACTTTAGCGCCAAGTTCCATCAACACGCAAGTTTGATAACCAGAACCAGTTCCGATTTCCAGCACTTTATCGCCGTTCTTAATGTGCAACAATTCGCTTTGATAAGCCACAGTATAGGGCTGAGAAATCGTTTGACCATCGCCAATTGGAAAAGCAATATCTTTGTAAGCCTGATTCCAGAAAGTTTCATCAAAAAAGAAATGACGTGGAACTTTGCCAATCGCTTTTAACACTTGCTCATCTTCAATTCCGCGAGATCTTAACAGTTCTACCAGTTTCTTTCTCGCACCACGCTCCCGGTAATTATCAACAAATTTATAAGCCATGAAGCCTCAAAATTAGCTTTTTTATATGGTGATGCAAGATAAAGAAATCCACATTGACTTAAGTTGCAGAATATCAAAAGCAAAATATTGGATTAATAAAGTTTGGGTTAATCATAATACTGAAGTGAGGAATTATTTCTACTTTTGGAATCAGCAAATATTAAAGAAATCAGTACCACTATATATGAAGAAAATCTTACTTAGTCTATTCACGCTGTTTATAAGTTTAACCTCGTTTGCACAAACCGGTGCTGATTATAATTATACCATTGGCTTTCGTGCTTTTAGTTTAATGCAATTACCTAAAATATTAAATCAAACAAATACACAGGATTACACCAAGGCCTACGCAAACGGTGCAATGCTGAAATTTAACGATAATCAAATTAGCTACAGGATTAGTGGTTCCTATTTTCGTAATGATACTCAGTTTGACAACACCTGTTCTACCTGTGAGATTGCGAATGGAAAAGTAACAGATTACTCTTTCAAAATTGGTTTCGAAAAAAACTTTAACTACTCCAAAATCCAACCTTATTTTGGTTTTGATTTAGGCTATCGTTCCAATCGTTTTACCGGAACAATTGCACAACGCAACCCAGCGGTCAGCAATGTGATGCAAACTGCTGATGCCAGTAAAAATGGATTAGTATTAACACCCTTAATTGGTTTGAAAGTGAACCTCATCCCGCAGTTAAACTTCTACGCAGAAAGTAACCTGGATTTTTATTATTCTTACGAAAAGCAAGACATTACCGAAGCGGGCGGAGTAGGCAGAACAGTAAACACTTACAAGAAGTGGGAATTTCTGCTGAACCCGATTTCAGTTGGATTACAATTCAGCTTGAACGGAAAAAATTAGTACGGATCTACGTCAATCTGCATAAATACCCCTTTAAATTCTTTTGTGGCATTAAACTGAGTCAGTGTTTCACGTAAAGCATCTTTGACTTTCTGTATAGCCGTGTGTTTGTCTGCTTTAATAATAATCTGCTTGATATAAAGATTTCGCACTCTACTTACCAATGGCTGCTCTGGGCCAAGCACACGCTTGCCAAATTTTGCTTTCAGGATATTGGCTAATGTTAAGGCTGCATGATCTAATACATGCGAATCTTTATGTTTGATGTAAAGGAATATCATCCGCGAAAATGGTGGATATAAAAACTTTTCCCGCTCTGCAATTTCGTCGTTATACATCCCTTCATAGTCATTCTCCACTACCTGTTTGATAATGCGGTTGCCGGCATCGTAGGTTTGAATACATACACTACCCTGATCTGCCCTTCTTCCGGCCCTGCCCGCAACCTGAGCCAGTAATTGATAACTTCTTTCATAAGCCCTGAAATCAGGATAACTTAGAAGCGTATCTGCATTGATTACGCCGATCAGATTTAAATTATCAAAATCCAATCCTTTGGCAACCATTTGTGTACCAATCAGAATGTCGGTTTTCTTTTCCTGAAAATCATTTAAGATTTGCTGCAAGCCATTTTTAGTTCTCGTACTATCCATATCCAGGCGGGCAATAGAAACATCCGGATAAAGTAATTTCAATTCTTCTTCAATGCGTTCTGTACCAAACCCCTTTTGCTCTACATGTACAGAACCACATGCCGGACAAATGTTTACACTGCTTTGCTGATAACCACAGTAGTGACAATGCAATTTCCCACTGCTTTTATGATAAGTTAAACTCACATCGCAGTTCACACATTTAGGTGTATATCCACAGGTTGCACAGATTAGAATAGTGGCATAGCCCCTTCTGTTTTGAAACAGCACAATTTGTTCTTTTTTAGAAAGTGCCAGGTCAATATCTTTAATCAGCACACTGGAGAAATAAGAAACCATTGTTTTTCTTTTCGTTTCTTCAGAAATACTTACCACCTGTTGGTTGGGTAACTGGACTCCGCCAAATCGCTCCTTCATTTCTACAAGACCATATTTACCTTGCAGGGCATTGTAATAACTCTCTAAAGATGGCGTAGCGGAACCCAAAATCACTTTCGCCTGATGTAAATGTGCCAGATATATAGCAGCATCTCTGGCCTGATATCTGGGTGCCGGATCATATTGTTTGTAAGATGGCTCATGCTCTTCATCCACCACAATCAGGTTTAGATTTTGAAATGGAAGAAAAACGGCCGAACGCGCGCCTAGAATGACTTTGAAATCTCCGGTTCGAACCTTATTCCAGATTTCTACACGCTCGCTATTGTTAAATTTTGAATGGTATACCCCAATTGAATTTCCAAAATATCGTTTTATTCTTTCTACAATTTGGGTAGTCAGCGCAATTTCGGGCAAGAGAAACAACACTTGCCCGTCTGTGTGCTGAATAATTTCTTCAATCAGCTTAATATATACCTGGGTTTTGCCGGAAGCCGTAACGCCATGCAGCAATACTACATCCCGCTCTTTAAAGTGCTCATTAATTTTGGAAAGTGCCTGCTCCTGCTGTTCGTTGAGTTTGAAATTTACACTAAACTCCTCATCATTTGCTGCTAAACGACTCACCGGACGTTTCATCACAATGAAAATATCCTTATCAGTGAGTGCTTTTAAGGCTGCTGGTCCGCAATTGCTTTCTTCTAACAACTGCTCCTTCGCAATTGGCAGGTTTGATTTTTGCAGTTTTAAGTAGGCCAGCAAGGCATCCAATTGTTTTGGTGCACGTTCCAAAACATTAAAAAGTTGCTTTAAATTCTCCTGATCTGTATAAAAATCATTTAGCAGGATGAAGGATTTTAATAGCGGCTTGTATTTTTGCACCACTTCTTCTGCCACTAAGATCAGGTCTTTTTCTAATAAGTTATTGATGATCGGATAAATTGTTTTCTGACCTAAAAGCTTGGAAACATCGTTAACGGTTAGTTTTTCCTGTTTTTTTAGTGTTGAGATAATGATGGCCTCTTTTTCCGTAAGTACAATCTCGTCGCTGAAATCTTCCCTGAGCATCAGAATGGTCTCACTCGCCAGTTTTAAGCTGGCAGGCAAGGCAGCAGTCATAACATCACCCTCATTACACATGTAATAGTTGGTCATCCAGGTCCAGAATTTCAACTGCATCGGTGTTACAACAGGTTCAGAATCGATAACATCGATGATATATTTTGCTTCGTATGCTGTTGGTGGATTTTTAGAAATACCACTAATTAAAGCTGCATAAATTTTATGTTTTCCAAACTGAACCACTACCCTTTTGCCAATGGCTACCTGGTCATTCAAGTCGAAAGGGATTCTATAAGTGTAATTCTTGGCTAAAGATAAAGGCAAGATCACTTCTACAAAAAGTGTTTCTCTTTCTGCAAAAAAATCGTTCTCAAAAGTTTCCATTATTTATCTTTAAATGCAGCAAAAAATAGCATGATCCAACCTAAAACAAACAATAATCCGCCGATTGGCGTTAAGGGACCGATTAAATTTACAAAATCTAAATGTAAAATAGTGCGGGTTGCCAGTAAATAAAGTGACCCGGAAAAAAGGACGATACCAAAGGTGAAACAGAAATAAGCAATATTGATCAGCTTGTTTCTATACCTGGCAAACGTTGATAAATAAAGAAGTGCAAAAGTATGATAAAACTGGTAATCAACGCCTTTCTGCCAAATCTCAAGTGAAGGCCCATCAACCAATGCCTTTAGGGCATGTGCGCCGAACGCGCCTAATAAAACAGCAACAAATCCGAAAAAAGACGCAGTAAGTATTATTCGTTTATTCATATGTACATTTTGCCCGAAGCAGTCGCTAAATTAATAAATTGACAAAGAACTTCGCTCTAATCAATGTAATAAATTAAATTTGTTGCATAGCAGATGAGAAAAATCATAATTTTAATAAGCGTTTTATTACTAGGCGTAGCATTCATGTCCTATTTATATTTTTCTAAATTGGGTATTGAAAACGATACGAAAGACCTTGCGCTCCAGTCAGCAACCAATAATGCCGCTTTGCTGTTTTCATTCCGGAACGATAAAGGTTTTTATGAAATCATTGAAGGTCAGGATTTACTACAGCAAGCCATTGGAAAAGAAAAAACTGATTTATTAAAACAGCTTAAAGAAAGCTTCATTAATCATAAAATCATCAATAACCTGATTCAGGATCAGGAAATCTACCTCAGTTTATTGCCTGACAGCAATCAAACCCTGAATTTCTTAATTACTGTTCAGGTTAAACCAGATCAGACTGCGCTGAACTTTCAAAACAAACTTAAACCATTATTGGCACAGGTACCGCAGGAAAACAACATTTACAGTGCAAAAGTGAACGATAGTCTGAATATTTTTGTTGGCATTCAACATCAGGTTTTAACACTGTCAACTTCACTCAAACTGGTAAAAGATGCAGGAATCAGGCTTAAAGAAAATCCTTTCACAGCTTATATAAAGGAAGCAAGAATTCAGAACAAAAATATCCTGGCGCAATTGTATATTAATTTTAATCAGGCACCGCTATTACTTAAGAATATTATATCTGGAACTCTTAATGGAGAACTTGCAGTGTTTAAAGCCCAAAACAGTTTCGCTACCCTGAATTATAATTTCAGCAAAGAAAGAATTCTATTTAATGGGAATACCGAAATTAAGGGAGAAGATAATTATTTGAAACTTTTCGAAAATATACCAGTTCAAAAAACAGAAATTCAAAATATTTTACCAGATCAGACAGCCAGCTATACACTTTACGCATTCGATAATTATCAATCCTGGCAAAAAAAATTAATGAGCTGGCAAGCGCAAAAGAAATTAACTGATCAAACAAATTTAGTAATTAAACAGGTTAAAAGTGATTACAGAACAGATCTAAATGCGATCTTTCCTGTCTACTTAAAAAATCAATTTGTAACGTTCCAGTTAAATACAGGCGAAAAGCTGGTGGCAATATCGCTAAGCAATGGAGAAAAGGTTAAGCAACTGCTGTTTGATGTGAGCGAAGATTATAGCGATGAAATTAAACACTTTAAATCTGCTAACATCCTGTTCTTTTATCTCGGTGAGCCCCTGAAGTATTTTGCAAAACCATATTATACCATTATTGATAATTATTTAATTGCGGCTAATCATGCGAGTACGATCCAGTCTTTTTTAAGCCGGTACCGTAACAATGAACTGCTAATTCAGGAGCCTGAATATATCGATGCTTTGAACCAGCTTTCCAGCACTTCCAATATTGGATATTATATTAATTTAAAACGCTCAAATAACATTTTCAGAAGTCAGATGCTATCCCGATATTACAAACATTTGCAGGAAGGCAATGGCCTGAAATCTTTTGATACTTTTTACTATCAAATGAGTGCCGATCAAAACAAATTTATCACTAACATACTTCTAAACAAATACTTAAAGCAGGAAGTACCAGACTCATTAACCAACCGTTAAATAAAACACAAGGCAGAAAACTAAATTAAATGAAGAAACTTTTACTAATTGTATTCTTATCAGGTAGCGTATATTTTGCCCAGGCGCAGCAATATGCACTATTTGGAACCAGAACCATGTTTGATGCCTTTGAAAATGTTTCGCAGAAGTCATTTCTATTGGATTCTTCGCGTAAATTTTCTTCTAATTTTTTTCTTCCAAATTTCGGTGCCAATGCAGCAAATATCGGAGAGTCTGAATATGCCATAAGAAAGTTAACGCAGGAAGGTGTTAACGACACCCGAAGACTTACGCTTGGAACAGGTGCAATAAACCACTTCTACTTAAATAGCAATGTCTATGTTGCTACAGTACGCATGTTCAAATCGTATAAATATCAAAAAGAGATGGGGCTGGCCTGGCAGGTCAGGGTAGATTCTCATATCGATTACACCAATGAAACACTGGCGATTTTCGATAATATAGACCGATTATCCGAGGTAGAACAGACCAATGGAATATTAAACGATAAAGGATATCAGCAGTCTTATCACCAGTTTAGCTTTACCTATAGAGAAAACTATAACAAGCGGCTTGCTTTCGGCATTAAGGCAAGTTTACTTAGTGGAATTCTATATAATAAGCTGAATATTGTAAAGTCAAACCTTTATATTGAACCAGACGGCAGCCAAATGCTGCTTGGTGTGAATGGTACATATCAGGCTAATTTCACAGATACTGAAGAAATTAGTAAAAGATCTTTTCTCCCAACCTTTAAAAATCCTGGCTTGTCGCTAAGTCTTGGCACCAACTATACTACAAAGAATGGTATATTTATGATGGCAAATGTGAAGGACCTGGGATTTATCTGGTGGCGAAGCGGAACGCAGGAGAATATCATTACCGACCCTGCAAAAGTCATTATCTTAAATGATGAATCCGTCGACATCAACCAAAGCATCAGAGATATTTTCCTGGCTGGCCAAAATGGTAAATTCATTGCACCCACAAATGCTAAAATAGACACCTATGTTTCCAGACAGTTTGGCTTTTATAAACCGGCTTTAGTGGCATCAAAGAACCTCTTTTACAAAGGCGGAGATGTAGCATTGGTCAACACGTTTATCTATAGAAACCTCGCTGCAAGTGTTACTCCACTTTATAATTTCAACAACATTTTTATGGTGGGTTTACAAGGGAAATATCAAACACCAAACTTTGAAATATTTGGCGGCACAGATAACATGTATAAAAGTGTTAGTTATGCCCGTGGAATTTACAGTAAAACACCAGATCGTGGTAGCGGTCCTAATGGTGCATCATTTTATATGGGTATAGGAATAAAATTTGGAGACATTGTTAACCATCCTCAATTTAGCGATACCATGCCCGGGATTAATGATCAGCAAGAAGGAAGCTTTTTTAAAAACCTGTTCTCGATCTTCAAAAGAAGATAATCAGACTTTCTTTTTGGGTTGGGTTACGACAAAATCTTTTAAGTAGAAGGGTTCGAAGTAAGCCACATCTTCAAATTGCCCTTGATTAAAAGCCTGGTCGGCTAAGGCAGACATATAACGGGCAGCATTGAAATTCTGATTAGTAAAATCAGCATTTGGATGATTAAGGGTTTCTGCACATTTCATTGCTCCATCACCTAAAAAAGTAATTTTATTTTGCGCCAATAGATCAGCGAAGCTGGTTTCATCAATAATTTTTGCAGAAGTAGGCTCCATAATTTCTAATGAAGAATTAAATACAGCAGTATAAACCTCCATTCTTCTCGCATCAATCATCGGACAGATTAAACCGTTGTATGCAGGATTTTCAATTTGAAATCCAGCAGCCATCATTTCCAGTGTTTCAATGGCTATTAATGGTTTTTCCAGGGCATAACATAAGCCTTTGGCGGTAGAAACGCCTATTCTTAAGCCTGTATATGATCCGGGGCCCTTGCTTACGGCAACTGCATCTAGCTCCTGATAGGTTAATCCTGCTGCTTTAAGTACCTCATCAATAAAAAGTGTAACATGACTGGCATGGATATTCTGACCACGCTCTTCTTTAATGGCAATAGTGTTTCCATCAATTGATAAAGCAACGGAACAAACCTGCGTAGCAGTTTCTATTTGAAGTATTTTAGCCATGAGGCAAAGGTATTAAAAATAGTAAAATGGAAGGTGTTAAGTTGGGAGTTGGGAGTCAAGAGTCTGAAGTCAAGAGTCGAAAGTTCGGAGTCGGGAGTATTTGAGTTACTTAACTAATAAACAACTGAATTAATGACTAATGAACTCCTTTAAGGTACCGGATCGTGTCCATGTTTACCCCAGGGATGGCAGCGACCAATCCGTTTTAAAGCCATCCAGCCACCTTTAAAAGGACCATATTTACGAATGGCTTCAATTCCATATTGCGAACACGTAGGTGTGAACCTGCAATTGGCACCCAGCATTGGAGAAATGGCATATTGATATATCCTGATCAAGCCTAAAAAAAACCAGCCGAAAAACTTATTGATGAACTTCATTAGGCTGAATTAAGGTTTGGAAACGCTTAAAAGTAGCGACTAATTTCTTCTGGATAAAGCTGAATTCGTATTTCTTTTTTCCGACAAACTGGATCGAGAAAAGTAAAAATTCCCTATCGGTTCCTAGCTGATTATAAAATTCTTCTTGTTTGTTTAAGCGGTAGGCTTCGCGAATGCGACGCTTAAGCAGATTACGATCTACTGCTCGCTTATATCGTTTCTTTGGGACATTGATTACTACCTGAGCTGGAACACTGGCGGGTTCATCAATAAAAAGATAAGAAATGCGAAATGGGTATAATAAAAAAGAAGAACCGTTTTTGAACAGCAGATCTAAATGTTTTCTGCTGCATAACCGTTCTTCTTTTCTGAATGTGTACATATATTTTTGATTGATAATTGCAGATTTTGCTCTGCCTATTCCGATTCCGGAAAAGCAATCAAAAATTATGCTTTATGCTTGCGTTCGTCAGAAACTGTTAATCTTTTTCTTCCTTTAGCACGACGTGATGCTAATACTCGTCTGCCGTTAGCTGTTGCCATTCTT
>Ga0308159_1001395_pt1 | contig 35287 bp, 32 predicted proteins | sample PhyCR1_FD_201040 | JGI IMG/M metagenome (GOLD analysis project Ga0308159, IMG submission 201040) | Phyllosphere microbial communities from UC Gill Tract Community Farm, Albany, California, United States - DLSLC.R1 | ecosystem: Host-associated > Plants > Phyllosphere > Unclassified | place: USA... | reverse complement strand
TTGAACGACCGCAATTGTTTACCTTTGATAGCTTGCAGTGTCGACCTGTGCGGCCGCAGCCTCTGTTATTCAAGGCGCCCGGCACATTCCGCTGAAACATTTGCTGGTCTGTACAATCACACTTAAAAAGGAGCCTTACAGTGATCGACACTTTCAATAGAACCGGCCCGCTTATGGAAGCCTCGAGTTACCCCGCCTGGGCGCAGAAACTCATCCAGGACTGTAGCGAGAGCAAGCGCCGAGTTGTCGAGCACGAACTGTACCAGCGCATGCGCGACAACACGCTCAGCGCCAAGACCATGCGCCACTACCTGATCGGTGGCTGGCCTGTGGTGGAACAGTTTGCCTTGTACATGGCACAGAACCTCACCAAGACTAAATTTGCCCGACATCCTGGGGAGGACATGGCGCGGCGATGGCTGATGCGCAATATTCGCGTGGAACTCAACCACGCCGACTATTGGGTGCATTGGGCCCGGGCACACGGCGTGAGCCTGGAGGAGTTGCAGGCCCAGAACGTGCCGCCGGAGTTGCATGCGCTGAGTCATTGGTGCTGGCACACCAGTTCCGCCGATTCGTTGATCGTGGCTATTGCCGCGACCAACTACGCGATTGAAGGCGCAACGGGGGAGTGGTCCGCGGTCGTATGCTCTACCGGTGTCTACGCGGCGGCCTTCCCCGAGGAAGAGCGCAAGCGTGCGATGAAGTGGCTGAAGATGCACGCCCAGTACGATGATGCGCACCCGTGGGAAGCGCTGGAAATCATCTGCACCCTGGCCGGGATGAACCCGAGCAAGGCCCTGCAGGTGGAGTTGCGCCAGGCCGTGTGCAAGAGCTATGACTACATGTACCTGTTCCTGGAAAGCTGCATGCGCCTGGAGAAAGAGAAAGCCCCAGCCGTGATGCGCGAGCGCCAGGCGCGGGTCGCCAGCGAAGCCTGATGTTAAGGGAGGTGGCGGGGTCTACCCCGCCATCGCCAAGCGGTTGCGGCCTTCGCGCTTGGCCACGTACAGCGCGCTGTCGGCTCGGCGCAACAGACTTTCGGCAGACTCTGCAGCCAGCAAGGTGGAGCAACCCAGGCTGACCGTCAATTCGATTCGCGTTCCGTCCGCCCGGTAGTCCTGGGCCTGTGCCGCCTGGCGCAGGCGCTCACCGACCATCGCCGCTGCGTCCCGGCCGGTGTTGGACAGCAGGATCAGAAACTCTTCCCCGCCAAATCGAAACACCATGTCCACGTTACGCAACTGGCTCTTGATCGCTGCCGCGACGGCGCGCAGCACGTTATCGCCTGCGGCATGGCCGTGGGTATCATTGATGGTCTTGAAGTGGTCAATGTCCAGCATCAGCAAGGACAGCGGGTTCAGGTGCCGGCGCGCCATGTCGATTTCCCGTTGCAGGGTCTGGTCCATGGCAATGCGGTTACCGGTCTCGGTCAAGGGGTCGCGCAGGGCGCTGCGGGTGGCCGCGCGGTAAAGCAGCGCGTTGTGCATCGGGTAGAGCAGGGTAGCCAGCAGCGATTCGAGCTGGCCGAGTTCTTCTTCCGTCAGGCGTTGGTTACGCCGAAAGATCAGCTCGCCAAGATGCTCGCCTTCATGGCTCAGGCTGTAACTCACCGAATGGTGGCCGCGATGGCCAAACTCCAAGCGCAGGTCGCTGGCTTGGTGCCGGTACTGCAGGGCGTCCAAGGGCACCAGGCGCTGGACCTCGCGGAAAAACGCACCGAGGATACGCTCCGGCTCCAGGCTGGTTTGCAATTGCTGGCCCAGTTGCTGGCGAAGTTGAGCGAGGGTCGTGGGGCGGCGCGGAAGGAGGGATGGCTGACCAAATCCCAGGCGTTGCAATTTGGCACTGTCAAAGTCAATTGCATTGGTCTGGGTCGGTGTTTTCATAAGCGATCGGCCTCTAAGCACATAGCTGTCTTACAGGCTTGATAAGAGTGGCGAGTGCCAAGCGTCTTACTGTTCCTTCAGTTCCGTAAAACATGAGTAACAGTTTAGACCGCTTTGCCATGGGTTATAACCCCTGGGTACTGCCGCACGTCCTGTCATCGCTCAGCCTGTTTGAATAAGGTTAGAGCGAGATTCATGCCAGGTTCGTTCAATTAAATAAAACCTTTATAAATCAGGCGACTGTCCCCATCGGTAAATACAGTCGCCGGAGAGTGGCGCCAGTTATTTGGCAAGCCAGGGAGGCGGGGGCAACACTTGGACGATACCCTCGGCCAGCGGCTGGGGCTGTTGCCGGAGCAGTTGGCCCCATCCTAGGCAAGTGGAATCGTCGACCAGCAGGGTCAGACGAGGGTGGTACGGTCGATCTGCTCGATGGACGTGACGCCGGTCAGCGTCATGGCCACGCGCATTTCCTTGGCAAAGATGTCCAGCAGGTTCTCCACCCCGTGCTGGCCGTCGGCGGCCAGGGCATAGGCGGTGGCGCGTCCCAGCAGGCAGGCCTTGGCGCCCAGGGCGAGCATGCGCACTACGTCCAGCCCGGAACGGATGCCGGAGTCCACCAGCACCGTGAGGTCATCGCCCACGGCGTCGGCAATCGGCGGCAGCGCCTTGGCGGTGGACAGCACGCCATCCAACTGGCGGCCGCCGTGGTTGGACACCACGATGCCGTCGGCGCCGAAACTCACCGCATCCTTGGCGTCCTGGGGGTCGAGGATGCCCTTGATGATCATCGGGCCTTTCCAGAACTCGCGGATCCACTCCAGGTCTTTCCAGCTGATCGACGGGTCGAAATTGTTCGCCAGCCAGCCGATGTAGTCTTCCAGATGCGTCGGTTTGCCCAGGTACTTGGAGATGTTGCCCAGGTCGTGGGGACGGCCCATCAACCCCACGTCGAACGCCCATTGCGGTTTGGTCACGGCTTGCAGCATGCGCCGCTGAGCCGCGAACGGCCCGGACATGCCGGAATGAGCGTCGCGATAGCGCGCGCCGGGCGTGGGCATGTCCACGGTAAACACCAATGTGGTGACCCCGGCGGCCTGCGCGCGCTCCAGCGCATTGCGCATGAAGCCACGGTCCTTGAGCACGTAGAGCTGGAACCAGATCGCCTGCGCGCTTTGCGACGCCACTTCCTCGATCGGGCACACCGACACCGTCGACAGGCAGAACGGAATGCCCTTGTTGGCCGCCGCCTTGGCCGCCTGCACTTCGCCACGCCGCGCATACATACCGGTGAGCCCGACCGGGCTGAGGATCACCGGCATGTCCAGGGTCTGGCCGAAGAGCGTGGTCTTCAGGCTCAGGTTGTCCACATTGCGCAGGATGCGCTGGCGTAGGCTGATCTCGGCCAGGTCCGAACTGTTCGCTCGCATCGTATGTTCGGCGTAGGCGCCGCCGTCGATGTAGTCGAACAGGAAGCGCGGCAGCTTGCGCTTGGCGGCTGCGCGGTAGTCGGAGGCGGACGAGATGATCATTATTAGCGGCTCCACAAGGCAAAGTGGGTTCAGGATAGGCAACTCTCTGGCATGATAAAAACAACTTTTATCACTGGTTGCCAGTCGCCAAGGGAATACTGATGAACCTGAGGACATTACGGGCCTTTGTCGAAGTGGTACGCCAGGGCGGTTTCTCCCAGGCTGCCGAGGTGGTCGCCCTGACCCAGTCCACCGTCAGCAAAGCGGTCAAGACCCTGGAAGAAGAGCTGGGCACGCCACTGCTCAATCGCCTGGGCCACCGCAACGAACTCACCGCGGCCGGCGAAATTGCCTACCGGCGAGCCTTGGTGCTGCTTGCCGAGCGCAACGACCTGGTGGCCGAGATCAACGACCTGCGCGGCCTCAAGCGCGGCGTGCTGCGCATCGGCCTGCCACCGGTGGGCTGCGGCGTGCTGTTTGCGACGATGTTCGCCACCTACCGTAGCCGCTACCCGGACATCGACATCGAACTCACCGAATACGGCAGCAAAAAATTGCGCGAGTGCCTGGAAGCGGGGGAAGTCGACCTGGCGGCACTGTTGCTGCCGGTGGATGAGGATTTTGACTACCAGCCCGTGCGAAACGAGCCGCTGATGGCCGTGCTGCCTATTCGCCATCCGCTGGCTCACTTCAAGCGTATCGACTTCACCGACCTGGCCGATTCGCCGTTCATCCTGTTCGAAGCCGGCTTTGCCCTCAACGCCAAGATCCTCGCCGCCTGCGAGCGCAAAGGCGTCACCCCCAAGGTAACCGCTCGTAGCGGACAGATCGATTTCATCGTCGACCTGGTCGCCGCCGGCCTGGGCGTGGCCTTCCTACCGCGCATGTTGGCGCACAAGCATCAACACGCCGGCATCGCCCTGATTCCCCTGGACGAACCCCACACCGACTGGCACATCGCCCTGGCCTGGCGCGCCAGCGCCCACCTACCACCCGCTGCCTTGGCGTGGCTGGAGCTGGCCAGGGAGCACGCCGTTTCAACCGGCCATCCGGATTAATCGCGGCAAATGCTAGAGAAAGCTTGACTTCTCCTTTTCAATCAGTAACATACGGCGCATTCCGCGATAGCTCAGTTGGTAGAGCAAATGACTGTTAATCATTGGGTCCCTGGTTCGAGTCCAGGTCGTGGAGCCAGACAAAGTTCCAGAGAAAGCTAACAAAGCCTCTGAAACCCCCGAAAAGCCCGCCTTCTGGCGGGTTTTTTCGTTTTGGCGTTCTGTCGGATTCCGGTAGGTACCAGCCATTTTAAGGGTAGAGTTTGGGATAAAGATCAGTTCGATAAAAGGGAGTACCCTTATGTCGCGCACTACTGCTCCACTTTCCGACGCCGCTTGCCGTTCGGCCAAGCCCACAGACCGCGCCTACAAGCTTTTCGACGGCGACGGCCTTTACCTTCTTGTCCAACCCAATGGACGCAAAGGCTGGCGTCTCAGATACGTCAAACCTGATGGCCGGGAAGGACTGACCTCATTTGGCAATTACCCCATCGTTGGCCTCGCCGATGCGCGCCGCAAGCGCTTGGAGGTCAAGCGAATGCTGGCGGATGGCATTGACCCTATAGGAGTCAAGAACCAAGCCAAGACGGACGCTATGATCAAAGGCCGCACCTTTGAAAGCGTTGCTCTCAGCTGGCACACGGAAATGTCAGCCAAGTGGGCACCGGACTACTCCAGGACAGTGATGAGTCGCCTCAAAACTCACCTCTTCCCGCTGATCGGCGCCCGCGCCATTGTCGATCTAGATACCCACGACCTTATGCAGCCCTTGGAAGCGATCAAGAAGCGCGGAACGATAGACATTGCTTTAAGGGTACAAAACTACCTGCAGAGCATCATGCGCGAGGCAAAGCGCCTCCGGCTTATCACCGTGAACCCTGCGTACGACCTCGTAGGCTCGATCAAAGCCTCGCGAGTCGTCCACCGCCCCGCTTTATCCTTATCGCGCTTGCCTGAATTGCAGGAACGGATCGACACCTATAAAGGCCGCGCACTTACCCGGCTGACGGTCTTACTCTCGCTGCACGTGTTTGTACGCTCCAGCGAGCTGCGCTTCGCCCGCTGGAGCGAGTTCGACCTCAAACGTGGCGTATGGGAAATACCCGACACGCGACCAGCGTTGGAAGACGTACCCTTTTCCACAAGGGGTACGAAGATGGCAGGCGATATCCATCTTGTACCCTTATCGCCGCAAGCGATCGCCCTGCTCGAGCAGATCCACGCAATCACAGGCAAATTTGACTTGGTTTTCGCAGGCGATACCAAGTCTTGGAAACCAATGTCCGAAAACACGGTGAACAGCGCGCTTAGGAAGATGGGGTACGACACCAAATCCGAGATCTGTGGGCATGGGTTTCGTTCGATGGCCTGCAGCGCACTGATCGAGTCAAGTTTGTGGACGGACACAGCCATCGAGCGGCAGATGAGCCACAAGGAACGCAACAACGTCCGCGCCGCCTACATCCACAAGGCCGAGTTCATCGAGGAGCGCAGGCTGATCATGAACTGGTGGAGTCGCTACCTTGAGGCTAATCAGCAGAAGCATGTCAGCCCACGCGAATTCGCCAATCAGACGGGTGCGAATGTCACTCGCCTAAAAGCAAAACATGGCGCAACTGAGTAAGCGCTCGGTCCTCATATCTCAGTGATCCGTTTTTCCACGCGGGTCCATCCAAACAGGGCTGCAAAGCCGCCCTGTTTGGATGGACCTCACTTAAAAAATCTAAAGCCCACGCAATTGTCTGTGGAAAACCACTGATTTCCATTAGTGGATAATTTCATCCACAGCCGCAGAACTCCCGAAAATTCGAGCCTTGACCCTAATTCTCCACAGGCGTAGAAAAGGTAGGGCAAAGCGCTGTCGTTGACAGCAACCTAGGTAGCCAGGACCTTTAAGGCTACGCCACACCGTGGTGGTTCTCCCAAAGTGCGATTAGCGTCCGGTGGCTCGCACGGTCACTCACCGAGTGATGGATGCCTACTTCAGATCATTGCCATTGCGGCAAATACATCCCCCTACCCAGCTGCCCTGCAGCAACCTATCCGCTTGGCCATTTCACTGCGCCAACCTGCGCCCGTCTCTTTCTTCTGGAAAGAGACGGGCGATCCAACCGCTGCTGCAGCCCAACTCGTACAAGGCTTTGCGGCATTCCCCCTCGTGACAATCGGCGTGACAAACACCGAAGTCACCAGCAACGGCGATGCAGATGATGGTGCCGCAGCCTACGGAATGGACTGCACCTGACTGACAGTCAGGCACGCCCCGGTCATCGCTTCACTGCATTCACCCGACTCAGGATCTCGCGGCATTGGCCTCGTCAGCCAATGCAGTCTCCACCCGCCCACTTCCTAGGAAGTGCTCAGGAGGCCAGATCATGAGATGCCCAAGCTCCCGGTCGTAAAGAGCCGTCAGTCCCGCGTTAGTGGACAACCCTCACAGGTCGCAGGGGCCTTGATCCCTGATAACACTCAACATTCTTGGCGGGATGACGTGGGGAAGGTTTTAAAAGTTTTGGCTTCGAGAGGAGATTGATCATGGCATTGGTAGGCGGACGGGATGGGCGGAATTTTGGCTATGGCCGGCAATTGAGTTATGCCGGGCCACAGGCGTTGCGCGATCTGTTTGGCGGCGGGCATTACGGCACGGTCAAGGCGCACAGTGATCGCTGGCAGGCGTTTGTACGCTGGTGTCGGTCGGAGTGTGGCCCGGGAATTAATGACGCACGGCAGATTGATCGGCAGACCTTACTGGACTACGCCGGGCATCTGCGCCAGCAAGTTGACCAAGGTGAACTCGCCATCGCCACCGCGCAAAATCGGTTGTCCAGCGTGAACCGGACCCTGGCAGCGCTTCGCGGTGATCAGTATGTGAAAGTGCCGAGCCCGAGCAAGGCGCTGGGAATGCGGCGCACCAGTGTTCGTTGCTCGGTTCCGCAAGGCCAAGACCGCGAACAGGTAAAACGGATCTTCGACGTGCTTTGCGAACACCAGCAGCCACGCGCCGCGGCCATCGCTCAGTTAGCCCGAGCCACCGGCATGCGCTTACGTGAGGCCATTTTGGCCGACCTACCACGCCTAAAACGTGAGGCCGAACAATACGGCAAGATCAACATCCAGGATGGCACCAAAGGTGGCCGTTCAGGTGCGTCGGCACCTCGCTGGATTACGGCAGATGATCATATTCGTGACGCACTGAGGTTTGCCGAACAGGTCTTACCCGACGGTAGCCGCAACCTACTTGCACTGAACGAAACCTACCTCGATTTCCAACGGGGAATCGTCCGTCCTTCACGGGATATCCTCCATCAGTACAATCTCAAAGGCTTCCACGAATTGCGGGCAGCCTATGCGTGCGATCGCTATGAGCAAATCACCCACCATCACGCCCCCATTAACGGTGGCCATTGCTATCAACTCGACCGACGTCTCGATCAGGAAGCCCGAGTACAAATCAGCTATGAGCTGGGGCACAACCGTATCGTTGTGGTGGCCGCTTACATTGGTGGTCGCGCATGAGCACGGTATTCGATATGGATCTGTTCCTGACGGGCGTCCTGATCGGGTCGCATACCACGCGCCAACGCCACCTGCGTCAGGCGAAGGCCATCCAAACAGCGATCGCTGAGCGCTGGCAACGTGACAATCCTTGGACTTGGCAGAGAAAACACCTTACGTGGTTTTTGAATCACCACCTAAACCAGCACACTCAATCGACGCGCTATTACTATTTGCTGACCGTGCAATTACTCACTCATCGCTTAGGAAAATCCTGGAAGTTCAACCGCTAAACGAAGGTCAGAAAACGGCCGATTCTGTTGAAAAAATCGGTTCTTCCAGACTGCCCGCTTACTGACCGCTGAAAACGCCTTTTTTGCGCGCCGCTACGTGAAATCTGAGCCCGGAATTCTCTGCTCAATGTAAAGATGTCAATCTCAAGCACTTACTTTTTTACCTTGGAAACCGAAGCGGACTTTTTCAACAGAGTCGGTCGACTGCCGCCCCTCGTTTGCTTCCGGCCAAACACCTAGAACAAAACCATTTGACTCTGCCCCTAAGGACAACCTTCAAGATGCCTCATCTGTTTTGAGTTCCGCGTATCGCGGATAAGGTAAATGATGAAAACATTATCGCTGGTCACCGGCGCCAATGGGCACCTGGGCAACACACTGGTCAGGGAGTTGCTTGCTCGAGGACAACGGGTGCGCGCTGGCGTGCGCGACCCGTCCCGCAGTACAGCCTTGAATGTGCTCGACTGCCGAGTGATCCGTGCCGAACTGCAAGACCAAGCCTCGCTGCGCCTGGCATTACAGGGCGTGGACGTGCTGTATCAGGTGGCGGCTGTATTTAAACACTGGGCGAAAAATCCACACGCTGAAATCGTTGAGGTTAACGTTCAAGGCACGCGAAATGTGATGCGCGCGGCTGCCGAGGCAGGGGTAAAGCGCGTGGTGTATGTAAGCTCTGTGGCGGCCGTTGGCCACAACGGCGAGCATCTGGACGAGACCCATTGGAATACTGACCAACAGAACCCGTATTACCTTTCAAAAATTCTGTCTGAGCGCGCGGCATGGGAAGTCGCCGAAGCCCATAATCTGTCAATGGTCGCTGTGTTGCCCTCAGCCATCATTGGTCCGCATACCTCGCGCCTCACCGACACCATGGGCTTCCTCGCCGCAGTGCTTGAGCGTAAGTTGGTGCTTGATCCCAACTTTCACTTCAATTTTGTTGATGTGCGTGACGTCGCTGATGGTCTGATCCGCGCGGCTGAAAAGGGCCGATGCGGTCAGCGCTATCTACTCGCTAATCAACAGCCTTCGTCGGTGGCGGAGGTGATTGCGGCGCTCAACACACTTTGCTCAGGCTATCGGATGCCGCCTAGAGCACCCAAAGCCTTGCTGTTGCTGATCGCTTGGCTGCAAGAACAACGGGCACGGTATACCGATATCCCAGCCCAATTGCTGCGAAGCCAAGTGCAGATGTTTTATGGCGTGCACCAACGCTACTGTATTGATAAGGCGGTCAATGAACTGGGCTATCAACCGCGCTCACCGCAGGATGCTCTCAGGCAAGCGTTTGCGCATTTGCTGGCTCGCTGATACCCCGTTCGGGAGCGAATTGCTGGTTGAGTTGCTGCTGCAATTGCGTGAGCTGCCACTGGCGATCTTTCAAGGTCTGGATCTGTGCGTCTAGCTCTGCGCGCTTGGCTTCGATACCCTTATTGGCCAATACCAAGGGAAACGGTGCCTGGTGCTGCTTGGCGGCCAGTAGGTCACGCATTTGCGCTAGTTTGAAGCCTACCGCCTGGGCCTGTCTGATGATCTGCACCTGTTTCAAATGCTGAGCGGTATACAACCGGTAGCTACCCAGACGCTGCGGAGTCAGCAGCCCCATCTGCTCATACAAACGAATAGCCTTCGGGGTGCATTGCGCCAGCGTGGCAAGTTCACCGATATACATGTGTCGCACTCTAAGTTCTGAGCCAGCAGGTTACCGCTGCGCTGAAGTATTGTCTCGATGGGGCAGGAAGACACGGGGGAACCCGTAAACCCATCAGTGCGGCGGAAATTCGCTTAGACATCGTAACTTCCTCCCTTATCGATTAGCTCAAATCAGATTTCGCAAGTTTCTACTTTTTTACAGCAATCAAAGGTCTGCTTTTGGCCGATTCTGTTGAAAAGGTCGGTTCTTCCAAACTGTCCGCATACTGATAGCAGAAAACTCTTTTTTGCGAGCAGCTAAGCGAAATCTTAGCCCGGAATCCTCTGCTCAATGTAAAGATTTAAATCTCAAGCACGTACTTTTCTGCGGTGGAAACCATGGCCGACTTTTTCAACAGAATCGGCCGTCTGCTGTCAGCCGCCACGGCAGCTTTTGGCGGATTTCTACTTATTCTCGACGAAGGGGATGATCAACAGCGTTCGAATTCGGGAGGTTTACCATTCCGTACGCGCCTCTGAATTACTTGCAGCATCTGCGTTCCCCTTCTTTATCTTCCAAGGCAAAAAGCGCACCTAATGTCTGTCGGGTGCGCTTTTTGTGTTACGTGGTGCTTTCGATGGGAATCAGAAGTTGTACTTGAACGACGTCATGAGGTTTCGCGGAGCGCCGTAAACTCCTGCGCTGGTTGTGGTGTAGTACTCCTTGTCGAACACGTTGTTCAGGTTGACCGACGCTGACAGGTTTTTGGTGATGTCGTAACGCGCCATCAGATTGGTGACGGCATAGCTTTTCTGCTCGTAGTAGCTGAGGTCGAAGCCGGTTATGCTCTGCCAGTTGACGCCAGCGCCGACGGTCAGTTTGTCCAGCGGACCGCTCAGGCGGTACGAAGTGAAGGTCTTGAAGCTGTGGCGCGGGATTTGGGTAGCAATGCGCTTGTCATCCTGATCGGTGGAGACACTGTAAGTGTAACCGCCCGCTGCTTGCCAGCCTTCGCCCAGTTCTCCGTTGAATTCCCATTCCACGCCTTGGGTCGTGGTGCCCTTGCTGGTTTTGTAAGCTTGCCAGCCGGCCGGGGTGAGGTTATTGCCATCGGCGATACCCAAGTTGTCTTGTTCGACCTTGAACAGGGCCAGGCTGGTGTTGAGTCGACCCTCGTTGAACGCCGCTTTGACGCCGGCTTCGTAGCCAGTGCCTTCCAGTGGGTCCAAGTAGGAGCCGGTGGTGGTCTGCAACGACTGGGGGTTGAAGATCTTGGTATAGCTGGCGTACACGGACCAGATTTCACTCAAATCGTAGACAAGGCCGATATATGGGATTGTGACCCCAGTTTCCTTACGATTTGATTTCGTTACGTCACCCGAGAAATAGCGCGTTTCGTCATCCTGTTTCCAATCGACCACGCGACCGCCGAGCATCAGCGTCGTGTCATCGTTGAGATGGAATCGGGAGGTCAGGTAGGCACCGTACTGGTTCTCCTCGAAGTCCTGGCGGCCAGTATTGACGAAGTCCGGCTTGGCGACACTGCCGTTCCAATCACCGATTGCGCCAATGGTGCCGTCATAGCTACCGCCGGGGCGAACCCAGCCGCCGTAATCCGGTGCATTTTCGTTACGGATCTGCGACAGGGTCACGCCGGTGATCAACTCGTGCTCACGACCAAACAGCTGGAACGGGCCAGTCAGATACGCATCCACTGCGTTCTGTATCGGATTGCCCTTGAACTTGTTGGGCATGACGTAAGCGCCCTGACCGGTGTTTTTATCTATATCCCCAGCCAGGTAGACGATTTCGGAGTCGTACTTGTTTTCGTTGCGGCTGTATTCGACCTTTCCACTCCAGCCATTCTCGAACTGCTTTTCGAGGGACGTGAAAAAGGTGGTCTGCTCGTGGTCGTAGTAAGACCAGTCAGCGCTGGTGTTGAACGAACGCTTAAAGTCGGTGAGGCTGCCATCGCTGTACTTGAGCGGGAAGCCACTGCGCGGTGGCTGGTTAGTGTGCTGGGTCTGGTAGCTGAAGCCGACGGTCAGTAACAGGGTGTCCGACAGGTCGAACTCACTGATGCCGTAGATCAGGTTGTTGTCTTGCTTATAACGGTCTATCCAGGCGCCCTGGTTCTTGTAATCCACGACCAGTCGGCCACGGATATTGCCGGTCTCGGTTAACGGACCGGACACGTCGACGCTTGCGCCATAACGGTCCCAACTGCCGGCTTCGCCGCCAACGCTCACCTGCGCCACGTCAGTGGGGCGCTTGCGGATCATGTTGATAGTGGCGGACGGGTCGCCCATACCGCTAATAAGACCGGTTGATCCACGGACCACTTCGATGCGGTCATACATGGCAGTGTTCTGGGTGTAGTTGTCCAGGCGCGAGGAGGTGGGCACGCCATCGATTTCATAGTTGTTGATGGCGAAACCGCGCGAGTAGTAGCTGTCGGTGTCGGCGCCCAGGCCTTCACGTACTACTGTGATGCCGGAAACTGCTTCCAGGGTATCGGTCAGGTTTGTCAGGTGCTGATCCTGAAGACGTTGCTGGGTAATCACTGTGATTGATTGTGGCGTTTCCTTGAGGGGAATATTCAGCCGGGTCGAACTGCTGGAGGAGTCCGTGGTGTAAGAGCCTGTGCCTTCGGTGGTGGAGCCAGGCGCCTTGCCTGAAATCGATATTGCACCCAACTCAAGTGCGCCGCCCGCGCCTGGCTGCAACTGATAGCGTCGCTCGCCGGTCTGCACCACCGTCAACTCACTACCTGCCAGTAAGGTGTGCAGTGCCTGGTCCACGGTGTAGCTGCCGTGCAGCGCCGGGCCTGTCTTGCCGGCGATCAGCGCGGCATTGCCCGCCAGGTAGATTCCGGACTGAGCGGCAAGCTGGTTGAGTTGCTCGGTAAGGGCGCCAGCGGGCAGATCGAAACGCTGCACGCTCGCTTGTCCAGCGGCTGTCGCGACTGACGCTAAGCTCAGACTAGCCGGTATGGCCAAGGCCAGGGTTATGGTCAACGCCAAGGATTGTGGTGATTTACGCAGGAATGAGGGCATAAACAGTTCCGGTAGAAGGAGGCATTAAGCCGTTGTCCTTCTCTAATTCGAATGAAAATTCAAAACCGGAAGCACGGAAGCGAAAAAATGTCAGCGCGCAACCACCGTAACCCACCAGGCAAATCGCCGCTCTATGCGCACGGGCAGCACCTGCTCGAGCATGGCCAATACCTGATCGGTGTCCTCCAACGGGAAGATACCCATCACCCGCAGGTTGGCAACCTGCGGGTCAATACCCAGATGTCCATGGCGATAGCTGGCCAACTCATCGATAAAATCTCCCAAGCGCACATCGTTAGCCATCAACACCCCTTTCATCCACGCTTCGCGTCCGGGCTGGGCGCGTAGCGTCGCGGACAGGCTTTGGCGGTTGAAGTTAACAGCCTGGCCTGCTGGCACGAAGAGAGTTTGATGGGTGTCGCCACAGCTAACCTGCACGCTGCCTTCGTACACATTGAGTAACGTGCGGCCATCATGTTCTCGCACGCTAAAACGCGTGCCGATTGGGCGTAGACGACCCTGCGGTGTGTCCACCACGAACGGCCTTGGGTCGTTGCCTGTACTAATCAGGATTTCGCCGCTGTAAAGCTTCAACTCGCGTTGATTGGCGCTGAAATTCACATCCAGCGCCGTACCGCTGTTAAGCCAAAGGCGTGTGCCATCAGCCAAACGCTGCTCACCCAGTGGGGTGGTGCTGGTGTAAAAATCGGTGGTCCATTTCCCTGGCAGCCAACGCTGCTGCCAACTTCCCCAGCCCAGTAGTGCGCCCCCCATCAGAATCGACAAGCCGCGCAATACCTGGCGGCGTGAACGCTGGGAATGGCGCAAGGTTTCCAGTGTCTGGTTGGCCCCCGCGATATCCTCATGCAAAGGTGCAAAACGTTGCGCAACACGTGCGACATAGCTCCAGGCCAGGCGATTGAGTTCACTATGGGCGTGCCATTGGCGCCAAGCCTCATGCAGTTGCAAAGCATTGGGTTCGGCGCTCAGGCGGGCAAACCAGTCGGCGGCTTGTTGCAAGGTGGCATGGTCAAGGCGGCCTGGGTTGGTTCTCATAACAGCGCTCCGTCCAGCTCGGCTTCCAGTGCCATGCATTGGAACATAGCCTGTCCGATGTATTTGGTGACGGTGCGCTCGCTCACGCCAATGCGCAGTGCAATCTCGCGATAGCTCAAACCTTCGATCTGGGCCAGGCAAAACGCCTCTGACACCTTGGCCGGCAGGCGATCGAGCATTGCTTGCAAATGCACCAGAGCTTCAAGTACTAAGACGCGGTGTTCTTCAGACGGTGCGCACTCCTCAGGCCGACTCGCCAATACCTCAAGCCAAGCTTGCTCCACGTGCTTGCGCCGAAAGAAATCCACACAAACGTTGCGCGAAAGCCTGCTTAGGTATGCGCGCGCATGCACTTCGCTGTCGAACTCACGCGGGTGGCCTAACAAGCGCACAAACACGTCGTGGGCGAGTTCGGCGGCATCACTGACATTGCCGAGTTTTCTCGCCAGCCAGCGCTGTATCCAGCCGTGATGGGCGACATACAAGCTGCCAACGCTATACGGAGGGGCATCGGACTCAGGGAGATGAGGCATCGAGAATTCTTACGAATAGGAATTATTACCAATAGTAATATGGAAAGGTTGACACCACAATGGGAGAGGAATGGTGCTTCGGATCGAGACTCTGTATTCGTTCAAATGGACTTGATTCGCGCATCCCTCCGGAGGGCAAAGTGCCGTCTAACGCTTGACGTGCAAAAGATAAGGGTTTTATTAGGGTAATCGTAGGGGTATGAATTTTAAGTACTAAGATTAATTTCAATTTAAAACAGTCACGTAGTCTAAGATTCGAGTCCAGGTCGTGGAGCCAGATAGCGACATAAAGAGAAGCCTGCAGAGATGCAGGCTTTTTTTTGCGTGGGATTTTTTCCGTGCAGTTCCAAACGTACAGGATGAAGCTGCCTCTAAACCCAGGCTCGATCATCGTCCGCGGTAAACGTCGTCCCCTCAATGTGATAGACCTGTGGCTCTTCAGAAAAATAGCCCTCCAACCCCAACATGAACAGCCGATGGTCCTCACTCGCTTCAAACCCCGGCGTGTGGTCCTCCAGCGATTCCCAACGCACGATCAGGTTGAAGCGCTCCGGTGTTTCAACCCCCTGGGCAAGCATATGGCCCAAGTAGCCTTTCGCACGGCTGAGCAACGGCGGCGCCTCGGCAAAGGCACGCCTGAACGCGTCGATGTGTTCCTTGTGGACGGGCAGCACGGCGATCTCGTAGATCATGACGTTGCTCCTTGAGTGGGCACGACGGCAATCGCGATCTTCCCTTGGACGCCGTTGTTGGGGCTCTCCAGCCGTGCATGGGCGAGTCCGATGTCGGCCAGCGCATAGACGGCGCCCACATGGGGGCGCAATTGACCCTGTGCGACCAAGGTGCTCAGTTCATCCAGCTTGCCGCGATTTTGCCGCGTGAACACGAAGTGATAGCTCGCATTCTTGCCCCACGCCTGGACCAGGTTTTGCGGCTGGGCGATGTCCACGATCGAGACCACGCGGCCCAGTTGCGCGAGTGCGTCGGGGCTGCGCGACAGTGTGTTGCCGCCGATGGTATCGAACACCACATCCACGCCACGACCTGCCGTTTCCCGCATGATGGCGTCGACGTAGTCGTGCTTTTCGTAGTCGATGACCACATCGGCGCCCATGCTTTTAACGAACTCAATGTTGGCTTCGCGCACGGTGGTGAACACCCTGGCGCCGATGGCTTTTGCCAGTTGGATCGCTACGTGGCCGACACCGCCCGCGCCGCCATGTATCAGGATGCTTTCCCCCACCCGAAGGGCTGCGCGCACGGTCAGCGCTTCCCATGCCGTACCACCGACGAGGCTCAGGCTCGCCGCCTCAAGGTGACTTAGCGTGGGCGGTTTCTTGCCAATGATACTTTCGGCCGCCACATGGTATTCAGCGTAACTGCCGGGGCCGTCGAAGATCTGCGGGGTGTACCAGACTTCGTCGCCTGGCGCGAAGTTCGTGACGCCGGGCCCGATGGCTTCGACAACGCCGGAGACGTCGTGGCCGGTGATGGCGGGGAGGGGCACCAGGTCGGCATAGTCGCCGCGTCGCACCTGGTAATCCAAGGGGTTGATGGAGGTCGCATGGACCCGTACCAGGACCTGCCCGGTGTGCGGCACTGGTTTTGGCACCTCGCAGAGTTCGAGCGAATCCGGGCCGCCAAATGATTCAAGCATCATCGCTTTCATTGCATTACCTCGTTTCGGTAAAAAGGGATATCGGGAAATCTCGATATATTGGAGTAAAAAATTACAGCTCCTTGCCAATGATCTCGGCAAGGGCGCTGATGGTTGCTTCGTTTCGCTTGTAGTAGGTCCACTGCCCGATGCGCCGGGTCTCGATCAAGCCCGCTCGATGCAGCGTGGCCAGGTAATCGGACACGGTTGACTGCGACAGCCCGACGCCTTCTTGAATACTGCTGACGCAGACGCCCACGGTATGAACATCCCCTTCATCCTGCGGGGGGAAGTTCTTTTCGGGATCCTTCAAACCTTTCAGGATTTCTAGTCGAGTACGGTTCGAGAGGGCTTTGAATATTTCGAGTAAGTCCATGTCACGAGGATATCGAGATTTACCGATATGTCAATGCGTAAGATGGAGCCACGTTTTTTGTCGTAGCAGGGGGAGCAAACCCGGCAGGTTCCCGACGGCTCCGCCAACCTGTTGCGCGCCGGTGCGTCAGCCTTGCCTCAGGGGCTCATGGCCGCGGATAAAATTTTTTTTGGGCACCGCTTGAAATTTTTCCGCCTGAACCTACTTAGGTGTTACGCGATGCCGAATACGGGTCGCGTATCAAATCACTTGGAGAAACCTCAGGAGATTTTGCAATGGCTACTACTCTTTCCTTGGCCCCACTGTTCCGTCACTCCGTCGGCTTTGACCGGTTCAACGACCTTTTCGAATCGGCGCTTCGCAGCGAGGCCGGTACCACCTACCCACCGCACAACGTCGAAAAGCACGGTGACGATCATTATCGGATCGTGATCGCGGCTGCTGGCTTGGTGGAGGATGACCTGGAGATCCAGGTGGAGAAAGGCGTGTTGACCGTCGCCGGCGGCAAGCGCGAACACAACGAGGGCATCACCTACCTGCATCAGGGTATCGCTCAGCGCGCGTTCCGTCTGTCGTTCCGCCTGGTCGACCACATTGAAGTGCAGGGTGCACAGCTTTCCAATGGTTTGCTGAGCATCGATCTGCTCAGGGTCGTACCGGAGGAAGCCAAGCCTAAGCGCATTGCGATTGGTGGTGCTGCCAAGGCTGATGTTAAATCCATCAGCGAGCAGTGAGTTGAAATGAATAAAGGCGCTCTTCGGAGCGCCTTTATTCGTCAGGTTCCCCCCTCGGTAGTCACCCACGGCACCCGCGCATTGCCAAAGACGTTCAGCGCGGTAGCCGGCATCTTCATCAACCGTTACCGTTACGCCCCTGCCATTGGGTTTGAACCAGGATGTGGCGCAGTTGACATCGGCGTGCTGCAATTTCTCACGGCCGTTGTTCCAGCATCAGGGAAGGAGTGCCCATGAAGCGCCATTTCGAAGATTTGCAGCTAGGCAGTATCGAACTCTTCTGCCTTGCCGCCGACGCCAGCAGCTTCACCGCCGCCGCGCAGGTTGCCGGTGTCACGCCGGCTGCCGTAAGCCGCAGCATTTCGCGCCTGGAAGAACGCCTGGGCTCGCGCCTGTTTGTGCGCACCACTCGCAGCATCCGCCTGACTGACAGCGGCCGGACCTTCTTCGAGCAATGCCGCCAGGCCCTGACCCAACTGGTGGAAGCCCAACAGGAAGTGATGGGCGCGCAGGCCGTGCCGTCGGGGCTGCTGCGCATCAGTATTCCCACCACCTATGCCCATCACCGCCTGTTGCCGTTGCTGCCGAAGTTTCGCGCGTTGTACCCGCAGGTTACGGTGGATATCCACATCAGCAATCGCAATATCGACTTCGTCGCCGAAGGCTATGACCTGGCCATCCGCGTGCGCGCCCAGCCAGACTCCTCGCTGATCGCGCGCCTGCTCGAAGATGCCGAGCTGGTCGTGGTCGCGGCGCCGTCCTACCTGAAGCGCGCCGGCGTCCCTCAGGCGCTGGAAGATTTGCCCACCCATGAGTGCATCCAGTACGAATTGCCGAGCAGCGGTCGTCGCATTGCGTGGCTGTTCCAGGTCGACGGCAAGGCGCAGGAATATGCGGGGGAGGCGGGGTACAGCTGCTCCGATGATGTGCTGGGCGGCGTGACGCTGGCCAAGCACGGCGCGGGGTTGTTCCAGACCTACAAGTTTATCGTCGAGCAGGAATTGGCCGACGGCAGTCTGGTGGAGGTGCTAAAGCCCTACGGGGGACGCTCGCGGCCGTTTACCTTGCTGTATCCCCATGGGCGGTATGTGCCACACCGGGTGCGCGCGTTTGTGGATTTTCTGCTGCACTGTCGGGACGGATGGGCGGTGCCGTAGACGCTGCAATATCCCAGGTCAGCAGCAGCTGGCTGATCGCCGCGTCGAGGGTTGCATGGGGCACATTGTCCCGAGCCAGAATCGAAACGCCCTGCAGGAAACTATCAAATACCGTCGCCATCACTGTGGGGTTGACCGTGCCTGGCAACTGCCCGGTGCGCATCGCCCGTTCAACGCAGGCCACAAGCCCCGCCCGGGTGCGCAGTCGCGACTGCGTCAACCCTTGCGCCACCCGCGCATTCTCCGGGCTCGGCGCGCTCATCACCCCCAATGCCACCATGCAGCCTTTGGGGTGCCCGTCCTCACACTGCATGCGCACGGATTGGCGCAGCGCTGTTTCAACCGCCAGGCGCGGTGGCAGGCTTTCGTCCCACAGGCATTCGGTAACCTGGGCGTAGGTCGCCAGGTAACGCTGCACGCATTCGTCGAACAGCGCCTCTTTGGAGCCGAACGCCGCGTAGAAACTCGGCGCGGAGATCCCGCCCCCCAGACTGGCCTTGAGCTGGGCGAGGGAGGTGGCGTCGTAGCCGTGCTGCCAGAAGAGGTGCAGGGCCTGGTCCACGGCCTGTTCGCGATCAAAGGTACGGGGGCGGCCCATTTGTGCCATGTCGGATCTCCGGTGCGGGTGGCGAGATAAATACTAGTCGATACATAAGTCGTTGACAACGCGTTGTGCGCGCCCGCAACATCTGTATCGATCAGTATCTAAATCGCGCTCAAGGAGTTTCCCCGTGACACCCTCACTGACTTTATCGGCGTCAGCCGACCGCCTGCCCATCGGGGCCTTGCTCGCCCTGGCCATGACCGGTTTTATCTGTATCGTCACCGAAACCCTGCCCGCCGGCCTCTTGCCGTTAATCAGCGAAGGCCTGGCGATTTCCCCGTCGATGGCAGGGCAGATGGTGACCGCGTATGCCCTGGGGTCGGTGCTGGCGGTGATCCCCATGACCATTGCCACCCGTGGCTGGCGCCGGCGCAATGTGCTGTTGCTGACCATCGTCGGTTTCCTGCTGTTCAATTCGATCACGGCGCTGTCGTCCCACTATGGCGTGACCCTGGTGGCGCGTTTCTTTGCGGGGGTGGCGGCCGGCTTGGCCTGGAGCCTGCTTGCCGGTTACGCCCGCCGCATGGTCGCGCCGCATCAACAGGGCAGGGCGCTGGCGTTGGCGATGGTCGGCACGCCGATTGCGCTGTCGCTGGGTGTGCCTCTGGGGACTTGGCTGGGCGGGTGGGTGGGTTGGCGCACCACCTTCGGCCTGATGTCGGCGGTGAGCCTGGTGCTGATCGCTTGGGTGCTGGTGAAAGTCCCGGACTACGCGCCCCAGCCCGCGCATCAACGCGTGTCGTTGGGCAAGGTGCTGACCACGCCGGGTGTGCGACCGGTGCTGGCGGTGGTCATCAGCTGGATGCTGGCGCACAACATTCTCTACACCTACATCGCGCCGTTTGTGGTACCGGCCGGTTTGGCGGATCGGGTTGACCTGGTGTTGTTGGTATTCGGGGTTGCCGCGCTGGCGGGGATCTGGATCACGGCAAGGCTGGTGGAGCCGCTATTGCGCCACACGGTACTCACGAGCCTCGTGGTGTTTGGCGGGGTCTCGCTGGCGTTGGGCTTGTTCGGCAACGTGCCTGGAGTGATCTACCTCGGCGTAGCGGTATGGGGCCTGAGTTTCGGCGGTGCCGCGACCTTGTTGCAAACCGCCCTGGCCGACGCGGCGGGTGATGGCGCGGACGTGGCGCTGTCGCTGAATGTGGTGGCCTGGAACAGCGCCATTGCCGGCAGTGGCGTCGTCGGTGGGGTGTTGCTGGAGAGCTGGGGCGTGGCGGCATTTCCGTGGGCGATGCTGGTGTTGATTGGCGTGTCGCTGGCGATTGCCTGGGGTGCCAGGGCCCATGGGTTCAAGCCAGGACGGCGTGCGGGAGCGGCGATAGTGGCTCATTAAACCCTCGGTCGAACGCCATTGGGTGTACGCTGGGTCTCAATTCATCGGATATTAGCCCTTCATGTCCACGCTAAGCGAAGAGAGCCGCCAGATCGTAGCTTCTCTGGCGCACCGTGCTGGTCCTGCCGCTGATATTGCAGGCATTGCTGAAGCGATCATGTCGATCTTGCAGGACATGGACGCAGCACTCATCCCCATCATTGGGCAGCAAGGCTGTGTCGCGCTGTTGCGCCGCAGCCTGCACCTCAGCGCCTCGACCCAGGCGCGACTCGCCAATTTGCACGACCGCATGCAGGCGGCGACGGATCGGGCCGGGCTCAAGGCCGTATTGCTAGAGCAGACTGAAGCTGATGCGCTGTTTTTGGGTGAGGTGTTGCTGACGACCTTTTACACCTTGCTCACCACGCTGATCGGGCCTTCGCTGACCGCGCGTTTACTGCGCGACGTGTGGGAACCTTCTTTGAGCGACACCCCTTCGCAGGAAAATTCGCCATGAGCACCAAAGTAACTATCAACCGCCTGGCTACCGGTGTGCCAGGGCTGGACGAGGTGCTGGGCGGAGGATTGCCGGAGTTTTCGTTCAACCTGATCGCCGGCCCCCCTGGCTGTGGCAAGACCACGCTGGCGCATCAGATGATGTTTGCCTTGGCGACACCTGAACGCCCCGCGCTGTTTTTCACTGTGCTGGGCGAGCCGCCGCTGAAGATGCTGCGTTATCAGCAGCAGTTTGACTTCTTCGACAACGAAGCGATCAACCAGTCGATCCGCTACATCAACCTGGCCGACGATACACTGGCCGGGAACCTGGACGAAGTGCTGCGCCGGATCGTCAGCGAAGTGGAGGCGCACTCGCCGTCGCTGGTGTTTGTCGATTCCTTCCGCTCGGTGGTGCTGGCCAGCCAGACCCAACACAACCCCAATAACAACCTGCCGCAGTTCGTGCAACAACTGGGCATGTTGATGACCACCTGGCAGGCGACTACCTTCCTGATCGGCGAGTACTTCACCGAGACCGACACCAACCCGATCTTCACCGTGGCCGACGGGCTGATCTGGTTGCGCCAGAGCGTCGAGCGCAATTCGATGGTGCGCAAGATGGAAATCATGAAGATGCGCGGCCAACCGACCTTGCCGGGCTTGCACACCTTTCGTATTGCCAGCTCGGGCATCAAGGTGTTCGCACCGGCTGCCCTCAACCCGGTCGAGGCGCCGATGACGCTGCCTGTTCAACGCCTGAAAATGGGCGTTCCGCGTCTCGACGACATGCTCGGCGGCGGCCTGCCGCGGGGCTATTCGCTGCTGGTGGCTGGGCCTTCGGGGTCGGGCAAAAGCATCCTGGCGGCGACCTTCCTGGCCGAGGGTGCACGCAATGGTGAAACCGGCGTTATCGCGGTATTCGAACAACGCCCCAACCGCTCGCAAAACGCCGTGCTGGCCGACTTGATCCACAGCGGCAAGGTCGGCCTGGTGGACAGCCGGGCGCCGGACCTGTCGATTGACGAAATTGTCCAACTGCTGCTCAGCGAAATCAGCCGCTTGAACGCCACGCGGGTGGTCATCGATTCGCTGTCGGGTTTTGAGCTGGCCCTGGCGCCGACCTTTCGTGAGGACTTCCGTGAGTCGCTGTCACGCATGGTCACGGCCTTGACCTGCGCCGGGGTCAGCGTGTTGATGACCTCGGAACTCGAAGACCGCTACACCGACCTGCGCTTCAGCCCCTACGGCACGGCGTTCCTGACAGATGCGATCATCGTGCAGCGCTACATCGAAGTGCGCAGCCGCTTGCTGCGCATCATGGCCGTGGTCAAGGTGCGCGCCAGTGCCCATTGCGATGAGCTGCGCCAATACCACATCAACGAGGATGGCCTGCAGATCGGCGAGATGCTCGCTGACCAGGAGGGGCTGCTCGGTGGTCGACCGACCCGCGAGCACACGGGCGCTGAAAATGTGTGAGTTGACTCATGAGTAAAGGCGCGGGCGGGGACAAGCGTGAGGTGGCCAGTGCCGCCCATGAGTTGTTCATGCTCGGCCAGAAAACGGTTGAGGCCCGCGCCGTACTGGCCGCGCTGCAGCAACAACTGACTGACGCCAACACCCGCTTGGAGGATTCCCAGCACGTCGAGCAACTGATTGAGGCCAACCAGCAGTTGGTGCTGGTGATACTGCTGGCGCAATCCGACGCGGTGGCGGCGCCTCAGGTCGAGGAGCAACAATTGTTCCAGGAATTGCGCGAAGCCAATGCGCAACTGGTGATCGCCGCACTCAGCGCCCAGGAGCTTCAAGCCACTGCCGAACGTGCGTTGGGCCAGCAGAAAAGCATCCTGGCGATGGTTGCCCATGAACTGCGCAACCCACTGACGCCCATCAGCCTGATTGCCGAGCGCATGGTCAGGCTACCCAGCGACCAACTGCCACGCATGCGCGAGTTGATCGAAGGCCAAGTCCAGCATATTTCCCAACTGGTCGACGACTTGCTGGATGTCTCGCGCGCCAGCACCGGAAAACTGCGCATTCACCGCCGCGAGGTGGACATGCTGCGCATCCTGAATGCCGCCGTCGACGCCTGCAGCCCGGTGATGATCGCGCGTAGGCAGCAATTCGATGTGGCGCTTCCCGACGCGACCCTGACTATCAACGGCGACCCCGTGCGACTCGCACAGATCCTTCACAACCTGCTAGGCAACGCGGCCAAGTACACCCAGGCGGGTGGCACTATCGCGATGGTGGTGAGCGTGGACGCTGGGCGATTGAGGATCAGCATTGCCGACAATGGCATCGGTGTGACCGCCAAGGCCTTGCCGTTCATTTTTGATCCTTATGTGCAGGACGCCCACGCAATCGGTTTCAACAGTGCCGGCCTGGGCATTGGCTTGACTGTGGTGCGCGAACTGGTCGAAGCCCATGGCGGTACCGTCACGGGCATGAGTGAGGGGCATGGCAAGGGCAGCGAATTTGTGGTGTCGCTGCCGCTGTCGGGTTAAGGAATCAGCCGCGCATCACGCAACTGATCGAACACGTCGAAAAAGGCCTGGTCGCTGGCCTGGTAGGCGGTGAAGCCCAGCTTGCGGCTCTTGGACATATCGGTGACGACCTCGATCGGCCGTCCCAGGTCGGCGTCGGTGTGCCACGGCGAGATGAGCCGGCTGATGTCCGCTTCTTTCAGCCCGTGTTGCGCCGCGATCTGGCGCCAGATGGCCTGGTCGTCGGCCATCTGGCGTTCGAGCGGGGCGGGCGCGGCGGGGAACTCTGCCGGCGCAAGGCCAAAATAATCCGCAATCTGCCCCCACATCCATTGCCAGCGGAATACATCGCCATTGGTGATGTTGAACGCCTGGTTGGCGGCCGCCGGTGTGGTGGCCGCCCACAGCTGTTGCTTGGCCAATTGCCGCGCATCGGTCATGTCGGTGAGGCTGTCCCATTGCACGCGGGAGCCTGGAAACACGAACGGGCGCCCGGTGTGTTTGCACACGCTGGCGTAGACGGCGAGGGTGGTCGCCATGTTCATCGCATTGCCCACGGCCACGCCGGTGACGGTGTGCGGGCGGTGCACGCTCCAGGTGAACCCATCTTTCTCGGCCGCAGCGAACACCTCGTCCTCCTGGGCATAGTAGAAATTCTCCACGTCCAGACGGCCTTGTTCTTCGCGGAACGGGGTTTGCGGCAGGCTGCCCTTGCCATAGTTCTCGAAGGGGCCGAGGTAGTGCTTCAAACCGGTGACCAGCGCCACATGCTGCACGCTGCTGGCGGGGCGCACCGCGTCCAGCACGTTGCGCACCATCGCGGCGTTGACGCGGATGTTCTCGGCCTCCGTGGCCTGGCGTGACCAGGTGGTGATAAACACATGCGAGGGTTTCAACTCGGCCAGTGCCTGCTGTACAGACGCCGGGTCTTGCAGGTCGGCGGCTACCGGGATCACGCCGGGCACTTGGGACGGGCTACGGGACAGCGCGGCGACTTGCCACTGATTATCGAGCAGTAACTGGGTGATGGCGCTGCCAACGATGCCGCTGGCGCCAACGACTAAGGCTGTCTGGGTCATAATGTTCTCCCGAGGATGTAGGGTTCTGAGCCCGTTCGTGTAGGAGAGGTTCAACCTTATCCGTGAGCCTTGCGGCACCAAACAGCCCTATAAGGGTCATAGGCCCCGCACGAACATTCGCGCTTGTCCGTTTACCCTCACCATAAGATCTAACGCATGTACCTACGCAATATTGCAGTCGGGCTGTCGGCCCTTGTTTTGCTTTCCACCGCTGTAGACGCACGCAGCCTGGCCAATCCCTACACCCCCACGCAACAACGCAGCTCGTTCGACGGTTGCGCCCAACTTTTCCCCGCTACCACCCCGATCAACACAGCCACCGTCCCGGCGTCGATGAAACCCCTGGCCCTGTGTTCCGACACCTTTGCGGTGCTGTACTCGCAAACCAGCAAGACACCGCTGGTGGTGGTCGAGCGCCTGAATGCCGCGCAGTTGAAAGACGCCAAAGGCGAGGAGCGCACCAACCAGTTCTACCCCGACCCTCGCATCCCCAAGGCTGGGCGTGCGGAGCTGAGTGACTACCGCAGCCAGCACCCGGCCGTGGACCGCGGCCACCAGGCCCCGGCTGCCGATGCGCCGAACGCCCATGCCATGGCCCAGTCCTTCGCGCTGTCGAACATGGTGCCGCAAGACCCCACCAACAACCGCAAGGTCTGGAGCAAAGTCGAGGCCGACGTGCGCAAATTCGCCAAGCGTGCGGGGGGTGATGTGTATGTGTTCACCGGCCCGCTGTTCGATGCCGGCTACGGCACCATCGGCGACAACAAGGTCTGGGTGCCGACGCGCCTGTTCAAGCTGGTGTATGACGCCTCAAGCAAGCGTGCCTGGGCGTATGTGCTGCCCAACGCCGAGACGCGGATCCAGAAACCGATGGACTACGACACCTTTGTGAAGAGCACCGGGCTCAAGTTGTTGGGGGATCTTCCGGTTTCGGGCTCGGTGGGGCGGACATGATCGAGGCGGGTCGATCCAGTTGGCGCTTGAGGGTATAGAGCGCCACCCCCACGGCAAGTATCCCTGCCAACGCACCCACCCCCAGCGCCCACCGTGGCCCCAGGTGGTCAGCGACCCAACCGACAATCGGCGCACCGATCGGCGTTCCACCCAGGGCCACGCCCACGCGCAGGGCGATCACTCGGCCGCGCATCGCCGGCTCGGTCGTGAGCTGCATCAGGCTGTTGGTGGTGTTGCTGAAGGTCATGGCACCCACGCCGATGATCACCAGCGCCACCGCGAACAGCCAGTAGTTCGGCGCCAGGGCTGCCAAGGTGCAGCCAATCCCGAATATCGCCGCACCGTTGAGCAGCGAGCTGAACTGTGGGCGTTCACGGCCAGCCGCGATCAGTGCGCCGGCGATAGTGCCGATGGCCAGCGTCGAGGACAGCAGGCCGTAGCCGCGCGCATCGGTATCGAACACGCGGACCGCCATGGTCGAGATGAAGATCGGGAAGTTCATGCCGAAGGTGCCAATCAGGAACAGCATCAGCAGGATCGCCTTCAAGTCCGGTCGCGCCCACACATATCGCAACCCTTCGGTGAGGCTGCCCTTGGTGCGCAAGGCGCGAACCTTGGCGTGCTGCCCCGAGACCCGCAGCAAAAACAGCGAAGCCAGCACCGCAAAGAAACTGCTGCCATTGAGCAGGAACGCCCAGCCGGTGCCTACCGATGCGATCGTCAGGCCGGCCACCGCCGGGCCGATCATGCGGGCCATATTGAACGAGGTGGAGTTGAGCGCGATGGCGTTGGACAAGTCCTTCTCGCCGACCAACTCCGCGACGAAGATCTGCCGCACCGGTGCATCGAATGCCGAGGCGCAGCCGGACAGAAACGCGAACACATACACATGCCACAGCTCGACGAACCCGGTGATGGTAAACACCCCCAACGTCAGTGCCAGCAGGCCCATGACCGCCTGGGTCACGATCAGCAGTTTGCGCTGGTCATAGTGGTCGGCGGCAAAGCCGGTCCACGGCAGCAACAGCAGTTGCGGCCCGAACTGCAAGGACATGACGATGCCGACAGCGGCGGCGTTGTGCGCAGTGAGCTGGGTCAGCACCAACCAATCCTGGGCGGTGCGTTGCATCCAGGTGCCGATATTGGAAACCAGTGCACCGGCGGCCCAGATGCGGTAATTGGGGCTTCGCAGGGAGCGGAAGGTGCCGAGGAAACTCATGGTTGTATCGGGGACTCCTCAAGCCGACGGAACGATTTGCACAATGCCTGGGTGCATAGCGCGGCAGGCGCAACTACCTACCACAGTGAAGATCAATGTGGGCGTTGTCGAGCCCTGGCGAGGCTGCGAAGGCGGCACCGCCGGCATTTACATTGCCTGACCCACCGCCATCGCAGCCTCGCTAAAGCTCGACAGCTCCCACACGGGATCTGATTTGTAGACAGAAATTTGAGCCACGACGAAGATCAACTGTGGGAGCTGTCGAGCCCCAGCGAGGCTGCGAAGGCGGCGGCACGGCTGGCCTTTCCATCGCCTGACCCACCGCCATCGCAGCCTCGCCAAAGCTCGACAGCTCCCACAAGGGGTCTGCTTTGTAGACAGAAATTTGAGCCACGACGAAGATCAACTGTGGGAGCTGTCGAGCCCCAGCGAGGCTGCGAAGACGGCGGCACGGCTGGCCTTTCCATTGCCTGACACGCCGTAATCGCAGCCTCGCCAAAGTTCGACAGCTCCCACAAGGGATCTGCTTTGTAGACCGAAATTTGAGCCACAACGAAGATCAACTGTGGGAGCTGTCGAGCCCCAGCGAGGCTGCGAAGGCGGCGGCACGGCTAGCATTTCCATCGCCTGACACAGCGCCATCGCAGCCTCGCCGGCCCCCACACTGTATTTCGCCCCACGGGGTATACTCGCCCCCTCGCAACCAACCCATTCAAACTGCCCGAGATACTCCATGAGCACTCTTTCTCTCACCCCCGCGCGCAAGCCTGTCGCGCCGCTGGTGGCCTTTATCATCCTGGTGCTTGGCGCCCTGTTCCTGCAAAACATGGTCGGCTCGCGCCAGGTGCTATTGCTGGTGGTTGGCGCCGCGCTGGGCTTGACCCTTTACCACGCCGCCTTCGGGTTCACCTCGGCGTGGCGCGTCTTCATCAATGATCGGCGCGGCGCCGGCCTGCGCGCGCAGATGGTGATGCTGGCGGTGGCGGTGCTGCTGTTCTTCCCGGCGTTGGGGGCGGGCACGTTGTTCGGGCAGCCAGTGGTCGGGTTGGTGGCGCCGGCCGGGGTGTCGGTGGTGTTCGGGGCGTTCATTTTCGGGATCGGCATGCAACTGGGCGGCGGTTGTGCGTCGGGCACGCTGTTCACCGTGGGCGGCGGTAATGCGCGCATGCTGGTGACGCTGTTGTTCTTTATCTGCGGGTCGTTGATTGCCACGCACCACGTGGATTGGTGGTTCGCGCTCCCGGCCTTCCCGGCAGTGTCCATCGTCAAGAGTTTCGGCGTGGTGCCGGCGTTGGGCTTGAGCCTGGCGGTGTTCGCGATCATTGCGCTGGTGACGGTTCGCCTGGAGAAGGGCCGCCACGGTCAGCTGGAAGAGGGTGTAAAAAGCGAGCACCAAGGCGTGCGCCGCTTCCTGCGCGGGCCGTGGCCATTGGTGTGGGGCGCCATCGGCTTGGCTTTGCTGAACTACGCCACACTGGCATTGGCGGGGCGACCATGGGGCATTACTTCAGCGTTCGCCTTGTGGGGTGCCAAGGTTGCAAGCGGCCTGGGTGTAGACGTGGCCAGCTGGGCGTTCTGGCAGATGCCGGGCAACGCCAAGGCCCTGGCCGCACCGGTGTGGGAAGACATCACCAGTGTGATGGACATCGGCATCGTCCTCGGTGCGCTGTTGGCTGCCGGCCTGGCCGGGCGCTTTGCCCCCAGCCTGAAAATTCCAGCGCGCTCGCTGGTGGCGGCGGTAATCGGCGGCCTGTTGCTCGGCTATGGCTCGCGCCTGGCCTACGGCTGCAACATCGGCGCGTATTTCAGCGGCATCGCCTCGGGCAGCCTGCATGGCTGGGTATGGCTGGTGGCGGCGTTTATCGGCAACAGCGTTGGCGTGCGTCTGCGGCCGTTCTTCTTTGCGGGCGAGCGACCGCAGGTGGCGCTGAGCGGTTGCTGAATCAGCTTTCAGGTGGAAGGCTGGGCGCCTGGGCCGCTTCGGCCGCCAGCCTTTCCCGATCTGCCTTGCTGATGTACGTATCCTTTTTCTTCGGCGCCAATTTGGCGCTGGCCTTCTTGGCTTTGGCCTTGAAGAGCTGCTGCAGTTTTTTCTGGCGATTCATGTCTTTCTACCCGGGTTGTTCAGGCTCGGGATGATACCAGCTTAAAATCCGACGCCGTCCCCTGGGTCGCTTTTTAGCGCCAATCTGTGCATTGAATCGCCGTTGCTTTCACCAATAATCGGGTCCTCCAGCGCATAACGGAAGACACTGATGAGCATCCATACCCGCACCAAGCGTATGACTGTCCCGCAACTGGTCGCCATGAAGGGCCAGCAGAAGATCGTCTCCCTGACGGCTTACTCCAGCGCCATCGCCAAGCTGATCGATCCGTTGGTCGACTTCATCCTGGTGGGCGATTCCACGGCCATGGTCGGTTATGGCCGGCCTTCGACGTTGAGCATGCAACTCGAAGAAATCATCGGCCACACCCGGGCGGTGGTCGACAGCACGCACCTGGCCTGTGTCATCGCCGACATGCCGTTCGGCAGTTATCAGGAATCCAACGAGCAGGCCTTCCGCAACTGCGCCCAGGTACTGGCGCGCACCGGTTGCGACGCCGTCAAGCTGGAAGCCAACCAGGCGTTGGCGGGCACCGTCGAGTTTCTGGTGGCGCGCGGTATTCCGGTGATGGCTCACGTGGGGTTGATGCCCCAGTTCGTCAATGTGATGGGCGGTTTCAAGGCCCAGGGCCTCACCGCTGAAACCGGCGCCGTGATAGCCGAGGACGCTCGGGCCAACCTGCAAGCGGGCGCGTTCAGCCTGTTGCTCGAAGGGGTGGCTGAGGGTGTTGCGCGGCAGATCACCCTCGACTCGACAATGCCCACCATCGGCATTGGCGCTTCACCGGCTTGTGACGGCCAGGTGCTGGTCACTGAAGATGTGCTGGGCCTGGGCGGTGAACACCTGCCGCGCTTCGTCAAACAGTACGCGGATGTCGGCGCGGTGATTCGTGACGCGTGCGAGCGGTTTGCCGAAGACGTGCGCCATGGTCGCTTCCCTGAGGCGCGGCACTGTTACGGGCTGTGACGGATTGCCCGCGCTAGTTGCTCCACGGCCTGGGCGATGTCCTTGCTCCAATCCAGGGTAAAGCTCAGGCGCACATGCTGTTTCCAGGCGCCTTGCTGGCTGAACAACTCACCGGGGGCGATGACGATGCGTTCGGCCAGCAGGCGTTCGAACACCCGGTGCATGTCGACCGGGTGCTTGGCCTCCAGCCAGAAGCTCGCACCGCCTTGGGGCATCACCACCTCGAAGGTACCCTGGCTGTGTTCGTCCAGCAGGGTGTTCATACGCGTCATGCTTGCTTGCAGCACCGCCCGCAGCTTGTGCAGATGCGGGTCGATGCGCTGGGAGGTGAACAGTTTTGCGATAGCTTTCTGGCGGATCGGCGAGAGTCGAAACGCCCGCTTCAGGAACAACCGCTGCAACTGTGGCCCATGCCCTCGGCACAGCACATAACCGTAGGGCGCCTCGGCGCCGATCACCTTGTCGAAGGTCGAGAACACCAACAGTTTCTGCCGGTCGGCAAAGTCACGGTAGCGGGCCGGCTGGGGGGTGAAGTACAACTCGCCGTACGTGTCGTTTTCGAACAACCAGATATCCCGCTCAGCGAGCCACTGGCAGATCTGCTGTTTATCCTCAGCTGGCATGCGGCTGCCATGGGGGATGTTCACGGTCGACGACAGCACCGCCAGGCGGATGGGCTCCTGCCTGAGCCGTTCATCGAGCGCGACCAGGTCGAAGCGCCCGTCGGCGTCCAGGGGCACTTCGATCACGCGGATGTGCGCCGCCTGCAACTGGCGCAGGATCGCCCATGAGCACGGCGATTCCACCAGCGCCACCGTGCCCTCCAGCCCCAGGGCATTGAGCGACAACTCCAGCACACTGTGCAGGTCCGCGCCGATGTACACCTGGTCGGCCTGCCAATAGTTGGCAGTGGAACAGGTGTAGTGCTCGGCCAACGCCGCGCGCAACTCTGGCTCACCGAACGGCAGATAGAGCGGGCTGAGTGAACGCGGGTAAAGGCGCGCCAGTTCCCGCTCGATCATCAGCAGCGGGTTTTCCAGCGAGAGCAGCATCGCAGGGGCGTCGCTGCTCAGGGCCAGCATGCCTGGCTGCCGGGCGCTGGCAAAGACTTGGTCGAGCAGGGTCGGCGGGTGTCCAGTCGATAAAGGCCCCGGCACCCAACGCGTGAAGTAGCCGAACTTGGGCTTGGCGTAAACCCGGCCTTCATCCTCGAGCAGCGAGTAGGCGTACTTGGTCGTCGATACCGACACGCCGAGGCGCTGCGCCAACTGGCGCAGCGACGGTAACTTCTGCTCGCCTTGCGCAGGGCTGGCCTCGATCATCTCGACGAGGTAGCGATACACCGCTTGGTAGGCGAACGAGGCGTCTTTGGGGGTATCCACGATCACTCCGGGGGCTTCATCGCGATGTTTCAGGTGATTGCGCCTTCTTCAAGGGTGAAAGGAGCGCGCCAGAAATTCATCGATCAGCGCCACCACCTGCTGCTGAATCACCGCCCTCGGTCGCGCGCCCTCACCATCCCGGCAGATCATGCCATCGCCTGGCGAGTCTTCCTCGATCAACGCCATGCCGCCCGGCTTGCAGATCGACATAAAGCTGAAGTGCGTGGCGTCGGTGATCTCTACGTAATGCGTCGAAGCTTTTGGCAGGCGCCGGACCATGTCGGCAGACTCCAGGTTGGGGTCCATATCCTCCGTGGGTACGCCGCCCGCGATCACCAGTGCCGGCACCGGCAGTGCGGCCAGGCTGGCGTCGGTGAAGCCGCGCGAGAGACCCAGGTCCAATGTCACCACGGCGCCGACACGTACGTCGCGCAGGGCTGCGGCCAGTTGGGCCTTCGCAGTCGGTGTCTCGGCGGGTTTTATCTGCTGGTAGCCGATGCAACCGCCCAGCTTGGGATGGGCATTGCAGTCCCGGGCGAAAAGGTCCGGGTCGAAACGGGCACCGGCGATTTCCATGGCGGTCCAGCCGCCGATGGAATGGCCCACCACGGCGATGTGGCCTTTCGCGACTGCACCGAATTGCGTCGGCTGGGCGATCACTGCATCGATGGCCCGGCTCACGTCTTTGGGCCGTTCCCACAACTGCGCGGCAGCCTGGGGGCTGCGGTCTTTGCTGGTAGTGCCGGGGTGGTTCAGCGCCGCCACGATGTAACCCTCGTGGGCCAAGGCGCTGGCCAGCCATACCTGATTGCCCCAGTTACCGCCGTAGCCGTGGGACAACACCACCAAGGGGTGTTCGCGGCTCTCTGCTGGCGCGTCGGGCACCGCGAGGGCGCCGAAGAACACTGCGTCATCGCGGATCAGCGCCGGTGTCGTAGTGGCGGCGGTGGGGTACCAGACGACCATTTGCAGAGGGCGCTGCGCATCGGCGACGGTGATGTTCTTGAAGCCGATAGAGGTGGTATCGGCGAATACAGGCGTTGCCAGGCAAACCAGCAGTAGCGCGGTGAGGGTGTTTTTCACAGTTTTTATCGTCCTTGATGTGAGGGCACATCATGCCTTGAAAAAGGGCGTTTTAATAGAGCAGAGGCGGGACTAGGAAGTTGCTGACGAAGTCCTACTTGCAAGTATTACAGATAGGGACTTCATGTTTTTAGGAAGTCAGTGCCTTACTTGAATTGAAAAATAGTGCAAGGGTAGGGGTATGATTCCTACTGCTGGAATGATTGGAACCTCAGGTACTAACTTCTGATGCTAGGGTGAAGATTATGGAACGCTCGAAAAGCAGTTGTCAGGTTTTGCTCGCTGTGTGTTTTGTCTTGGCGCTTGTTACAAAAGATGCTGCAGTTGCTGCGGAACACTCCATTACTAAATCCGTGGCGCCCAGTCCCGTGCTGGTGTTGTCTAATTCTAATACTGTTCCCGGTGTTGGGTTTGCAAATTTTAATGTGCTGGCTGTGGATATTCCCCCAGGAACACTCGTTGATCCCAAGCAGTTATTAGAGGTTCGCTGGAGTACAACGTATTATCCAGGGACCCTCGGTGAGGATGTGCAGCTGTGTTACTACCGTCCCTTCAGTTCTCAAGAAAACTGCCATACGATTTTCCCGAACTCTTCGGGGGCTTTGATGATTTTTAATGATCAGTCCTTTGATCACGGCGCCAAAGTCACTATTAAACACAGGGTGTTGGGGGGAGCGCGACCTCACGCGCGTCCTGCTGGCGTCGACTCTGTGATATTCAAATATCGATATTAAAGCGTGACGTGGTACTCGCCGTTATTTCGACGGCGAATACTTTATAGAGCGACGAAACCTTTTATATGAACATTCACATGCCGTTAAGCAGGGTGAATACTAATGATCACTATCAATCCTTCTGCATCATCGTCTAACCCTCGTGTGACGAGTGATTCCCCAAGCTTGGCTACTGCGTCCGCAGTCTCGTCTGATAATGGCAACACTGATGCGCTCACTGCCACAAGCAATAACGGCATCGCCAGCGTCTCGATCCTGGCGCGTCAATTGAATGAGGCGGCAATGCGGGCTGAAATGCCACTGGGCCAACAGAGCGCCGATTCACTCGAGGCGATCACCGACAACAAGTATTTCGCCAATAAGGCGCAACATGACGCAGAGATTCCAACTACCCGCCACCCGGAACTCTTGGTACGTGCGCGACAAGCGACCGGTTTCCTCAATGGGCATGACAGCAACCCCTTCAACGGCCTAGGGCGAGATCAACTCAACCTGATCGCCCGCGACACCGGTGGCGCCTTCACGGTTAATGAGCGCCGGGCGGCGTTGGAAACGCTCCAGTCGATGGAGCGCTTAGCCGCTTCGGGTCCGAAGCCGGTACCCATCAGTGGTCGTGAGATCATGATTTCGCGGATGTTTCACGGTAGCGAACCGCCTGTCGCCCTACCGCCCGGGACCTTTGAGAACAGCACTCAAAATCGCAACGATTTTCTGACCCTCAATGACCGTGCCTTGATTGCGGATATGTACGCTTTTTTACAGTCAGAAGGTGCGGATCTACGTCACGTCGACCGGTTGGTTTATGCACTCGCTGACTATCGGCATTACAGCGACGGTCGCCAGCTCATTGGCAGTAATGGCTACTACGTAGACGAGTATTGGACAACGTTCGATTTCAAGCCTGAGGACGCCGCCATTGCCTCAAGCGTTTTGACCAGTTCAGCGTTCAGCAGCACCCGTATCGACCAGGGCTTCGTGCGACACATTCTGAGTCCAGACAACGGGGCGTTCACCCATATTGGCGGCATACCGTTCCTGGAGCGGATGGTGAAAATATTCTCCAGTGAAGGCGCGGATCAACCCCCACTCGGCAGTGAGTTCGCCACCTTTGAATACGCCAAGGCCGCGGACCATATCGTCACCACCACGCACAAGGACATAAAGCTACCCCCCTCCAAGGTGATCACCGACGTCGTCAACGGGGTCTGGAACCTCACCGAATACGGCAAGGCCGCCGGCTATACGATGGATAAGTCCAATGGCCGGATATACAAAGTCACTGACCTGCAGAGCGATCAAGTGCAACAGCGTTCGACCTCGGAGGTTCTTGCCGGTGAGTTGCCCACTCACACGCTCCTGGGCAGCCTCGCAGACACCCGCGACCCGCCCAAGGCACGCTGGATCTGGCCCGGGCATCTGTTCAAACTGATGAAAAACTTCAAACCCTGAGGTCTCGGCTCGCTGCGTGATAAGAGCGTGAATCTTGCTATTGGCCAACACAGCCCCATAACTACGTCTGTATCCACCAAACGCAAGGGCAGACCATGACCAATTCAACCGAAACCGCCATCCTCGCCGGCGGCTGCTTCTGGGGCATGCAAGACCTGCTCCGACGCTACCCCGGCGTGCTGCAGACCCGCGTCGGCTACACCGGCGGCGACGTGCCGAACGCGACCTACCGCAACCACGGCAACCATGCCGAAGCGATCGAAATCGTATTTGACCCGGCGGTGATCACCTACCGGCAGATTCTTGAGTTCTTTTTCCAGATCCATGACCCGAGCACGCCTAACCGTCAGGGCAATGACGTTGGTCCGAGCTATCGTTCGGCGATTTATTACTTGAGCGAGCAGCAGCGCGATATTGCCGAGGATACCGCTGCGGATGTGGAGGCTTCGAAGCTGTGGCCGGGTCGGGTGGTGACAGAGATCGAGCCGGCCGGACCGTTTTGGGAGGCGGAGCCGGAGCATCAGGATTATCTGGAGCGAATTCCTAATGGGTATACGTGCCACTTTATCCGGCCGAACTGGAAGCTGCCCAAGCGTGGCTGAAAACACTGTATGAAATCGCGAGTCGTTGTAAGAGGGTTACGACGACTCGTGAATCGATGGGCTAAAAACTTGAAGCGCTAGCGTTCAGCTAGCGCAGCCTCCCGGCTACTAAACAGAGGGGGCCAGCTGTGCGCAGGTTAGTAGATGGGGGAAACACACAAAGCCGGCGGATTCTGACGCACCTGTAGGCAATCGAGCACGGTGGTGAAGCTTGCTGCAGGACATATCCCGGCGGTGGCTGGCGGTCATCGTAGCCTTGCCAAGGCTCGACGACGCCCACAGGGGAGCGGCGTTGTGTGTGGGCGTTGTGGTTGCGAAAAGAACGCCCCTGCTTACTCGGGCTTTTTGTAGGCCTTGTACGCGTTCTGCAACACGATATGGTCCGCCACGTACTTCGCATCGTGCCAC
>Ga0308159_1001390_pt1 | contig 35519 bp, 30 predicted proteins | sample PhyCR1_FD_201040 | JGI IMG/M metagenome (GOLD analysis project Ga0308159, IMG submission 201040) | Phyllosphere microbial communities from UC Gill Tract Community Farm, Albany, California, United States - DLSLC.R1 | ecosystem: Host-associated > Plants > Phyllosphere > Unclassified | place: USA... | reverse complement strand
GCTTTCAGGCAGCGGCCATTTTGGGCAGGACTGGGGATAGCCAGGCGGCGATGAGGGCGCGCAAAAGCGCAGTCAGCCATGCGACGAGCAACCTGAGATTGTGCCCCGCGGCGACCAGGATGGCGTTGATGGCATCGCCGGTGGCACCGGCGAGGTGATTGCGCTCGAGCAGGCCATCGGACTTGGTGTGACCGATGATCGGTTCGATGGCATTTCGTCGCCTGAGCTCGCGCTTGATCGTGGGTGAGGTGATCCCGCGAGTGTGGGCGATATAGACCCTGGCCTGCCCGCCATGCTTGTGCCCCTTGTAGCCGCGATCGACATAAGCCCGCTCAACGGTGACGCCGGTCAGGCGCTCGACTTGCTCGATCTGCCCGGACAGGGTGTGGCCATCATAGGGGTTGCCGGGCAACGCCTGCATGCCGACGATGAACTGGCCGCCGGCGGTGCGGGCGTTTGTCACCGCGATCGAGGTCTTTACCCCGAACTCGTAGCGGGTCCGCGCCTTGCCCTTGGCGATGCATTCCACCTCGGGCGCGTGCAGGGCATAAAGCTTGTCCGTGCTGCCAGCCTTCTGGGTGAGGATCTTCGCCACCCGCTCGCGGACGACGGCAAAGGCGGCCTCGAGTTCCTCATTTCCGGCGATCTTGCGGCCGATGTCGCGGTCGAGCCGGCCCAGCCAGGTGCGAAGTTTGCGCACCCAACGCATCGCCTGCTTGTGACCGCGCCCGTGGATCAGCCGGGAGACATCGCGCCGAGCCTGGCGGCCCACCCGCAGGAATGACTGGCGCAGCTTGATACCGTGCTTGCGGGCAATCCGGTTCAGCCACTCGATGCCGCGTAGCAGCAGGTGGCTGTCGGTGGGATGGGCAATCGCCTTGGTCTGTACAGTCGTGTCCACCGTCACCCGCTCGCAGGCCTGCGGCGGCATTGCCCTTGTTTCCATCGCCACGCGCAGCGTCTCGGCGAGCAGAAGTTCCAGCTTGTCGGCCCCGATCCGGTTCCGCCAGCGCGTCATCGACGAGCGATCCAGTGGCAGCTTGTGGCGGAAGTACTGCTCGCCGCAAAAGAATTGGTGGTACGGGTTCTCGACCCAGCGGGCGCAGACGGCTTCGTCCGACAGGCCCTCCATGTGCTTGAGCAGGTGCAGGCCTGCCATTAGCCGCGTCGACAGCCCAGGGCGGCCTTTCTCATGGTAGAACTGTCCATAGGCCGCATCGAACCGTGACCAGTCGATCAGCCCCGCCAATTTCACCAGCGCGTGTTCCATGTCGATCATGTTGTCGAGCTGACTGCGGAACAACTCGTCACTGCGCGTCGCGGGCTTCTTCGGAGGCATCGGCAAAACCTCTTCGTGTCGTCCAACTTAGTGAATCACGACCCGACTTGCGAGGAAAGCCCCTACGTGCACGGGCGCGCGTAATCGCACGCTTTTCGCCCGATTTCCCCAAAACCTTGCAAATTCGATTACTTCATACCCACCAAAACCCACGCCTCCCTGCGGGCTTCAGCGCTTTTCACAGACGACCAGACAAGTTGCCAAGTCGTCACGTAGGTCACTGGCCTGGGCATGGGCCGGAATTGTGAGGGCATCCAGGCGGGGCCCGTGAGGCGCGCGCCAGACGAGTCGGAAGGAGAGGAGGCGGGTGGTGGAACACCTCAACGAGTAAGGGCCCGCTACTTCGAGGTGCGCCTGTCGCCGTTGACCCCCGGCCTGTGACGTACCCCTGTCTCACGGCACCCGCGCCGCCAGAAGTATTGGTACCGGCGCCGGACATCAACATTGCCGCGCAGGCAATATTCGCCGAATGGGGTACGCCCAGATCAGTTGGGGCGAGGCGCAAAACACTTTGCCTCACAGACGATCCCCGCCGCACCTTTCAATGCCCGGCGCCGGGGCAGCAACGTCTGATCCGCACGCTCGACAAAGGTGGCTCGGCGCCCGGCGCTTCACGAGCGCGAGCGTAAGGATCGGAGAAAGCCCATCAGCCTGTGCTTGCGTCGATGCGTCGTCATCAACTCATCGAGATAGTGATGCCACTCGGCGGTTCTGCCGAGCGTTATGAACCCGCACGCAGCCCGCTCGAGCCAGAAAGCGGCAAGGTCGTATCGGCTCGAACGCCCGCTCTCGATGATGGGGGACGCCATCTTCACCGCAAAACCGGCAGCCCATTCAGGGCGAGCCTTGAGCGCGGCATTGGTTAGCCTGACGAGCGCTTCGTCGCGGGCATAATGCAATCGTGGATTGGCGTGTTCGATGCTTGCGATCGCGTCATCGAGCCTACCTTCATCAAGCAGGATGTCGATGCGGTCGACGGCGTAAGCGGCGGCGATCAGGTGACCGAGCAGTTCTTCTCGCACTGTGTCCCACTGATGGGGCTCGCAGATTTTCGCAGCCGCTCTAAAATCCTCGCGGGCGAGGCTCGTTTCAAACGCGCCGATGGCGGCTGACACCGCCTTTGCGGGCTGACCTGCGAGCGCCGCCTGATCTCGCACCCAGCGACACAGCGTCAGCCATGCGTGAGCGCTTGTGTGGGCCGCTGTGTCGGGATCACGCGGCATCGATAGGCCCCAGCCGCCAAGATCGAGCGCGACGTCACACCGCCCGGTGTCCCACACGGCCTTGGCAAGTCCGAGAACATCTTCGGGCGCGCGCAAATGGGTTCTGGCAACGGCCATGGCGTCCTCGATCCGGTCAAGGCGTACCAGCATTCCTGCATGCGCTGGGAAATGCTTCGCAGCGAATGAAAAACGCAGGAACTCCTGATGGCGATCCATCACGTCCAGCGCCGACAGCCGGGCTGCGGTAAGCCGCTCCTCATCGGCATCGCTGCTGCCGATCAGCGGCCAGGTCGAGCCACGACCGGCCAGGAGATCCTCGAGGCCGGGGTCATCCCATCGGCGCGAAGCGGCGGCGATGGCCAGTTCGAATGCACCGCTATCGCTGTATTTGGCAATTTCGTGCTGGCAGCGGCTGAGCGAGTCGCAGGCATCGTCGCAGGATTCCTGGGTGACGCTCTCGAGAAGAACGGCAACCGCAATCCGCTCGTTGAGAATCGCCAGCAGGTCCTCGAAACAGCCATCGCGCTCGTCGCAATTGCCTGCGACCTCGGCGAGCCCTCGCGCCAGAGGGATCAGGATCGCCAGCGCACTGACACCGTCTTTCGCGGTAAGCAATGTGTTCGCCTGCGCAACCAGTTCATCGAGTGCTTCGTAGTCGACTTCGGACAGGGTATCGTGCCGAAAGCCTGCTCGGAACCCCACGAACGGTGGCGCGAGCAATGCGGCAATCCGGGCTTCGAACGGTGCCGGATCCAGCCCGGCACCTTCATTCAGCGAGATCTGGATAGCCAGTTGCGCCGCGAGCCAGGCTTTGAAGCGGTCGTCGTCACGGGCGTGACGGTCAATGAGGTCAATCAGCGCTGCGTGGCTGAGCCTCTCGAGCTCGGCCCTGATATCGCTGCTCAAGCGGGTTCACCTGTCGTTGGCGTTCTTGTTCTCGGCCTGCCCACCGGCGCGGCGCAAAGGGAAGACCGGTGCCAGGGATTTCATCGCCGCGTCGAAATCCTCTTCCATGTCGATGCCCATCGCGATGGCGGAGATCATGGGTTCAACGGCGCGCATGACCAGATCCTCACCCATCAGGTGCGACTGGTAAATCAGTTCATGCAGATCGTGACGCTTCTCCTCGATCTCGTCGGGACCGCCATCACTTGCGGAAAGTGCGAGCATGATCGCAAGGCTTTCACTTTTGCGCAAAGGAACGACGATCCCGAAGCCGACATACCAGGGGCCAAGGTCCACGAAGCGACCCGCTATCAGCACTTCGCCGATCACCTGTACCTGCTGGGCTAGCGCATGATCCATGATATGGATGGGGCGCTGGCGATCCAGCAAATCCAGTGCATGTACACCCTCGTCCTTGTGGAGACCGATCACGCGAAAGATCGAGAAAATGGCTGCAGGCAGGCGCGCAGCGATCGCGGATTTGAGCGGATCGCGCTTGACCGGCAGCTTGCCGGCGATCCGGTCGATAGCGCGGCGCGCGCGCAGGGGGTCGCGCCGCGAGAACAAAGCGGTGTCGCTCAGCATTTCTATGGCCGCCGTGTCATCTTCATCGAGGCCGCCGAGATCGAGGACCTCCCACGCGAACCTGCGATCAGCCTGCGTCAGCTTGACGACACACAAGTCAAGAACGTCGTTGAACGCCTGCCGCACTGCCGCATAGCCGGTCACTGCAATGACCTCGCTCTCGGTCACCAAAGCTGCCATTGGGTGCCTTTCCTCGACTAGGGCGTCGTTTCTGACCCGGAAGTTTCGTAATTTCCAGAGCTGAACAGCGATCTGAACGCTTTTTCCGCAGCGGCATCACCCTCCTCGGTGAACCACACCGACTTGCGTCGCCGTGCGGGGTCGGAAATGAGCCCGCGCTCGTGAAGCCGGTTCATCGCTGCCCAGTCGAAGCCTTTCCACGCCACTCCGGTTACCTGCTGGTTGAGCCACAGCAATGCAAGTATAGCTTCATCGACCTTGTCTTTGGCAATCTCCATGCTTCCCGTCCTGGCGCGCGTATGGTTAGAGGCCGCATTGCCGCTCGTGCCTGATCGCGCGAACGTGGCGGCCACAAAAACTCCGTCGTCTGGCAATGGGACGATAGCATGACGAGGTCAGGAGGGGAAACCTCGGTCCTGACGATTGCCGGAGCATCACGTGGCGCGGGAGCTCGTGGCCGGGGCGGCGAGGCGATGCATGATCCCTACCGGTAAGCGATACAACGAACTGTGCCAGGCCGGATCCGATCAAGCCGCGCTTGCGACCAGATGTCAGGAGCTTCGCGAGGGTGCCGCGGCTTGCAAGAGATTCAGAAAGGGCTGGGTAGCGGTGTCAGGATCAATGACTGTGAGCGACTCAAAAGCGAACCGGACAGTGAACTTTCGGTATCTCCGCCTTCATGAGTTCGACGCGAGCCTTGCGCGAGCGGTGCGTCGGGTCGCGCAGCAGTCGCAGCATGTCCTGCTTGTCCCGGCGTAACCAGAACTGCAGTCCGATTTCCGGATCGAAGCCGGCGCATGTCGCAAGCTGCAAGCCCAGGGCATCCGCGCGATCTTCCATTCGGCGACGTTCGGCAATGTTCGGCGCGGTACCGTCCTGATAGGCCACGTGTCCAAGCTCGTGTCCAGCAACAAGCGCCAGTTCGTCGTCGTTGATGGTAAAGTCGATGAGCCTGCTCGAAATCGCGACATTGTTGCCGTCCGAGAAAGCGGTGATCCCCTGACCGGTCTTGATGACGAAACGAGCCGCGCAGGTACGCTCGGGCCGCACTTGCGTTTGGAGGTCCCGTCCGTCGCGGCGCAGGCCGAGCATGAGAGGCGCGGCGGCGGGAAACTGCGCGAGCCGCTGCTCGAGTTCGTCGGCGATCAGCGCTTTGTCAGGTGATGAGGCGATAATGTCGCGGACAGCACGGCCATCGATGGAAACCAGCGCATCGCCGGCATGGACTCCTGCGATATCGGCAGGCCCGCCTTTGACGACGACCGCGATCTGAGGATCCTCGCCCATGCCCAGAAGCTGGGAAATCGCGGAGCGATCGCTTTGTTCATAGGCGCCCAGATCATCGATTGCCACGCCGATCGTAGAAGCCTGCTTGGGGCAGATGCCGACAGCAGCGCGGTCCAGCCGGTACCCAATCGAAGCTACCCGCGCCATCTGCTGTCGCAAGGTAACCGGCCACGGCTCATCGGGCGCTGCCGCCACGGCCGGGGATGACTGCGCTTCGCTCCCAAGGACGAATAACAGCACGGCCCAGCCACAGAGCCGGAGTATGAAACAATTCGTTCTGCGTACCCGCAAGCGGTCTGGCCTCATTCTTCATGCCGATCGCCGGCAAGGCGACTTACGGCTACGGTCCAGTTGGATGTAACACTGCTGCATTGCATCCAGCCAGGAAATATCATTTCCCTTCGCACCACAAGGCCATTGTCGCGATGCTGAAAGCGACCACGAAACCGGCCGGAGAAGCCGGCGATAATGCCGCTGACGGCATCATCGACGACAGGGCCGACCAGGGTGGGCAGCGCGCGCGGTTCCTGCGCGAGAATTGCGCTTGGCCCATTCCGCAGCAAGCGGCGGAGTGCTAGGGCTCTCCTTATGCTCAACGTCGAAATGATCGAAGGCGCCGACGACGCTGCCATCGCCACCTGGTTCGCCGCGCGCCTGCGCAGTGCGCTGGCTGTATCTACCGAGATCGCCGTGACCGTGCCGGGCGGGTCCACGCCTTTCCCGATCTTCGAGCGGCTTGCGGCCGAGGATCTCCCATGGCCGCGCATTGCGGTGTGGCCGGGCGATGACCGCATCGTTGCCGAGGACCATCCCGCCAGCAACGTTGGCAAGATCCGCGCCCGGCTCGAGCCCGCCGGCGCGAGGATCGTCCCGCTGACCGAGGATGCGACGCCGCCGCATTTCGCCATCGCATGGCTGGGGATGGGCGGCGATGGTCATATCGCCTCGCTGTTCCCCAATACCGACCCCCAGGTCGATGATCTGCTGCCGGTTCGTCGGCTGACCCCCGATCCGCTCCCTCCCGAGGCGCCGTTTGATCGGGTGAGCCTCACCATTCCCTCGCTCATCGATAGCGACGAGATCGTGTTCGTCATCCGGGGTGCCGACAAGCGCGCGGTATTCGACGCGGCGATTGCCGGGGAGCATGACCTGCCCGTCGCCCGCCTGCTGCGTACGACTCGCGCGAAAGTCACGTGCTTCTGCTGATCCGTTTGCCCGCGCCGCTGCACCGGGCGCTTTACCGGGCGGCGCATGCGATACGCGTGAAGATCTGGCGCCTGTGGCGTCCGCGCCTTGATGGGGTGCGCATACTGGCGCTCGATGCGGATGAGCGCATACTGCTGGTACGCCATTCCTATGGCTCGGACAAATGGATGCCGCCTGGAGGCGGCCTCAAATCCGGCGAGGACCCGGTCGCGGCTGCGGTGCGTGAAACTCTGGAGGAGACCGGCTGCGCACTCGTTGGCGCGCGCTTGCTGACCGTGAGCACCGAGGAACTGCACGGCAGCCGCAATGTTGTGCGGGTGGTGCGCGGGGCCGCCGGCGGCGAGCCGCGCGCCGACGGGCGTGAAATCGTTGAGGCGCGCTTCTTTGCCCTGGATGACTTGCCGCAGCACATGCCGCGTGGGCTGGCGGAGGAAATCAGGCGCTGGGTGGCAGCTTGACAAGGCGTGCTGGCGACGCGTCCTTGCGCAAGGGAGGCTGCTGTTCCGGAGCTTCGCAATTCGCGGGCGCCGCAGCGCGAATCCGCTGACTGGATGACATCCGATTTACGACAACGGTCATCATCGCCAGGTATCATGTCACCACTATACGCACTGGTGATTAGGCGATGAGTCCGCGCTACGGTCGCAAAACGGCAGTAACAGCGTGGTTGATTGTCCCAATACCCGGTCATTTTCAGGGCTGGTATCCAGCGAGCCGGATGAACAATTTCCCGGGGCCAGAGCTGATGAAGTTGCAAAGCTTGCGTTTTCACTTTGCGCGCCTTGCTCGGGAACTCGGTAGTCAGGTTTCCATTGGTACCCGTCGCTACCGCGTGAAGGGCTACCTTCCAAGCCAGTTTGCCGTCGACATGGGGCACGAGCCGTACCTTGCCAAGCCACTGGGCGCTGCGATGGCTTCGCGGGCTGGACCGATCGTTGATGTCGGAGTGAACAAGGGGCAGACGTTGCTGCGCATCCTGTCGATCGACGCGGACAGAGAGTATGTCGGCTTCGAGCCGCAGTCTGCATGTTGCGCGCTCGCTCAGTTGTTCATCAAGGACAACGCCCTTCGTAACGCGACGGTGGTCGGCGTTGCGCTCAGCGACAGTGATTGCCTCTTGCCGTTCTACGCGGAGGGGTCTTACGATGAAATGGGGACGCTCGATGTGCAATCGAGGGCTCGGTATGTTGACACTGTGCCGCCCCAGTTCGTTCCGGCGCGCAAGGGGGACGGGGCGTTGCAGGATCTGAACGTGCTCGCGCCGGCCATTATCAAGGTCGATGTCGAAGGTGCCGAACTGAGCGTATTCCGGGGCTTGTCCGAAACGATCGCACGCGCCCGGCCGATCTGCTTCTTTGAGGTATTGCCGAATTACATGGGCGACGATCGGGAAGCCATCGATAAGGATGTTGCCGCGGCCAATCGCGCGAAGGCGGCAGCAATTTTCCAGTTCTTTCGGGATTCAGGATACCGGATTTACCAGATCGACCTTGCGGGCGAGGAATCGCCGATCGATGCTTTCGATCTCGACAATCCGGGCGCTTTTCTCGGAAGCGACTATGTTGCCCATCCTGTGTAACTGATGCGAGGATGCGTGCCTTGTGATCGGCGCGAGCGGCCGCTTCGTGCACCTCTGATCCCGAATGCCGGACGGGATTGACTTGCGACGAACCGCCCGTGGCCAAGCGTGCAAGCGCAAGGTCTTCCATGTCGGCGCCGAGCCCCGTAATGTCAGGCGATGCGTATTCGCTCCCTTCTGCTCGCTGGCCTGCTGATCCCGCTCGGTCCGTCCATTTCCGCTCAAAGTACCCCGCAGCCCACCCGCATCCTCGACGCGAAGAGCGCGCAGCGGTTAGCGGCGAACAAGGGACTGGCGCTGCAGTGGATCGACTGGAACACGCGCGGCACGGCAGTGGTGCGGCAGGACGATGGCGTCTGGAAGCTGCGCGGTGCACAGGCCCAAGCGGGCGGGGCGGGGCGTCTGTTCCTCGACGGCACCATCTCCGAGATTGGCGCAGACTATTTCACTTTCGAGGGCCGCATCGCCATCACCGATACGCCCGATGCCGGACGCCAGTGCGATAAGACGAAGATCTGGCATTTTGCGATAACACAGAATCGCAGGTATTACCGGCTGCGCGAGTTCGAATGGTGTGACAGCCTCACGGATTACATCGATATCTATTTTTGAGGTGCCGCGAGGCAGCATAAAAAACCCCGCCTGGATCGCGCCAGGCGGGGTTTTCGTTTCGGCATCCGACGCGCCGCGCCGGATCAGCTCGCGGCGAGGTTGCGCAGCACGTACTGCAGGATGCCGCCGTTGTTGAAGTATTCGACCTCGTTGGCGGTATCGATGCGGCACAGGGCGGTGAAGGTGAACTGCGTGCCATCCGGACGGGTCACCTCGACGTCCACGTCCTGACCCGGCTTCAGGGTGGCCACGCCCTTGATGGTGAAGGCGCAGTCGCCATTCAGCGCCAGCGAGTGGCGGCTGTCGCCCTCCTTGAACTGCAGCGGCAGCACGCCCATGCCGACGAGGTTGGAGCGGTGGATGCGCTCGAAGCTTTCGACGATGACCGCGCGCACGCCCAGCAGGTTGGTGCCCTTGGCCGCCCAGTCGCGCGAGGAGCCGGTGCCGTACTCCTTGCCGGCGATCACCACCAGCGGGGTGCCTTGCGCCTTGTACTTCTGCGCGACGTCGTAGACCGCGCCGGGCTCCTCGCCAAAGCGGCTCATGCCGCCTTCGATGCCGGGGACCATCTCGTTGCGGATGCGGATGTTGGCAAACGTGCCGCGCATCATCACTTCGTGGTGGCCGCGGCGCGAGCCGTAGGAGTTGAAGTCCGCCTTGGCGACCTGGTGCTCCATCAGCCACTTACCCGCCGGGCTGTCGGCCTTGATCGAGCCGGCCGGAGAGATATGGTCGGTGGTGATCGAATCGCCCAGGATCAGCAGCGGTTTCGCCTCGATGATATCGGTCACCGGCGCCGGGGTCATCTCTAGCCCATCGAAGTAGGGCGGGTTGGCGACGTAGGTGGACCCGGCGCGCCACTGGTAGGTTTCCGAGCCGACCACATTGATCGCCTGCCAGTGCTTGTCGCCCTTGTAGACGTCGGCGTAGCGGGCCTGGAACATCTGGCGGTCGACGGCAGCGGTCATCGTCTCGGCGACTTCGAGGTTGGTCGGCCAGATGTCCTTGAGGAATACGTCCACGCCGTCCTTGCTCTTGCCGATGGGGGTGGTGAGGAAGTCCTCCGCCACGGTGCCCTTGAGCGCATAGGCGACGACGAGCGGCGGCGAGGCGAGGAAGTTGGCGCGCACGTCGGGCGAGACGCGGCCCTCGAAGTTGCGGTTGCCCGAGATCACCGCGCTGGCGACGAGGCCGTTGTCGTTGATCGCCTTGCTGATCGGTTCGGCCAGCGGGCCGGAGTTGCCGATGCAGGTGGTGCAGCCGTAACCGACGAGGTTGAAGCCGATGTTGTCGAGGTGCGCCTGTAGCCCTGCCTTGTTGAGATAGTCGGTGACGACCTGCGATCCCGGCGCGAGGCTGGTCTTGACCCAAGGCTTGGGCTTCAGGCCCAGCTCGTCCGCCTTCTTGGCGACGAGACCGGCGGCCACCAGCACGCTCGGGTTCGAGGTGTTGGTGCAGCTGGTGATCGCCGCGATCATGACGTCGCCGTCACCGATGTCGAAGTCCTTGCCTTCGACGGGGACGCGCTGCGGGGTCTTCTTGTACGTCGCGGCCATGTCGGCGTGGAACACGTCGTCCACTTCGGGAAGCGCGACCCAGTCCTGCGGGCGCTTCGGCCCTGCCAGCGAGGGCACGACGGTCGACAGGTCCAGCTCCAGCGTCGAGGAGAAGATCGGGTCGGGCGCGCCCGGCTCCATCCAGAAGCCCTGCTCCTTGGCATAGGCCTCGACGAGGGCGATCTGCTCTTCCTCGCGGCCGGTCAGGCGCAGGTAGTCGAGCGTCTTGTCGTCGATCCCGAAGAAGCCGCAGGTCGCGCCGTATTCGGGCGCCATGTTGGCGAGCGTCGCGCGGTCGGCGAGGCTGAGCGAGGCGAGGCCGGGGCCGAAGTACTCGACGAAGCGGCCGACGACGCCGTGCTTGCGCAGCATCGAGGTGCAGGTGAGCACGAGGTCGGTGGCGGTGACGCCTTCCTTCAGCTCGCCCACGAACTTGAAGCCGACGACTTCGGGGATGAGCATCGAAACCGGCTGCCCAAGCATCGCCGCCTCGGCCTCGATCCCGCCGACGCCCCAGCCAAGGACGCCCAGGCCGTTGACCATGGTGGTGTGGCTGTCGGTGCCGACGCAGGTATCGGGATAGGCGACGAGGTCGCCGTTCTGGTCCTCGCTCGACCACACGGTCTTCGCGATGTTCTCCAGATTGACCTGATGGCAGATGCCGGTGCCCGGCGGCACCGCATAGAAGTTGGAGAGCGACTTGGAGCCCCACTTGAGGAAGTCGTAGCGCTCCATGTTGCGGGCGTACTCGATCTCCATGTTCTCTTCGAAGGCCTTGGGGTGGCCGAATTCATCGACCATGACCGAGTGGTCGATGACGAGGTTCACCGGGACCAGCGGGTTGATCTTGCTGGTGTCGCCGCCGAGCTTGGCGATCGCATCGCGCATGGCGGCAAGATCGACCACGCAGGGGACGCCGGTGAAGTCCTGGAGGAGAACGCGGGCCGGGCGGTACTGGATTTCCTCGCCGGTGACGGGGTTCTTCTGCCAGTCCACCACGGCCTGGATATGCTCGGTGCCGACGGTGAAGCCGCCGTCCTCGAAGCGCAGCAGGTTTTCGAGCAGAACCTTCATCGAGAAGGGCAGGCGCGAAACGTCGCCCAGCTTTTCGGATGCCTTGCCTAGCGAGTAATAAGCGACGGTCTTGCCGCCAACGGTCATGGTGCTGCGGGTGCCGAGCGAGTCCTGTCCGACCTGTGTCATGGTGGGCTTTATCCCCTTTTGTGTAGAGCCTGCCTCGGGGACAACACGGTTTGCTGCGTCGTGTTGCAGTGCGACAGGCGGAAATCTCTAGTCCCGGACGTGGGCTCTCGGCGGCCCAAGGTCAAGGGCGCGCGGGGCTAGACTTAGGTGTTGTTTTGGGCGGGCCGCGTGCCGATCCAGCAACCCGTCACGATCAATGCCGCACCTGCGACGATCCCGGGCCCGGGGCGTTCGCCGAACACCATCCAGCCCATGAGCGCGGCCCAGAGAAACCCGGTATATTCGACCGGCACCAGCACCTGCGCCTCGGCCCGCGCGTAGCCCCAGGACAGGAACAGCAGCGCGGTGGTGGCGAGCGCGGCGCCGAGCAGCGTCCATGCAAGGCTCGCGGCATCGGGCATGGTCCAGTAGAACGGGGCGAACAGGGCAAACAGCACCGTGACGCCCAGGTTCTGGAACAGAGCGATCTCGACCGGCCCGGCCAGCAGGGCCTGCTTGCGCTGCATCACCAGGTTGAGCGCATAGAACACGGCTGAGAGCACGATCGCGGCAGTGCCCTTGATCGCTTCGGTCCCGTACTGCCCGGCTCCGAAGCGGTCGGCGCCGATAACCACCATGCCGACAAGGCCGAGCAGGGCAGCGAAGACGGCGCGCGGGCGGATCGTTTCGCCCAGCAGCAGCGCCGCGAAATAGAGCGCGATGATCGGCGCAAAGAACGAGATCGCCATGCCTTCGGCCATCGGGATGCGCACGAGGCCGTAGAAGAACAGCGCTGCCATCACCGAGGTGACGCACGAGCGCTGGAAGTGGAACAGTGCCACTTTGCGGGTCGGGGTAGGACGGCCCTTGGCCAGCCACAGCGGGATCGTCAGCAGCGTTCCGAAAAGGTTGCGCAGGAGCAGCGCCGTGCCGACGCCGAGAACCAGCGAAGCGGCCTTCATCGCGGCATCCATGATGCTGAATGCGGCGATCCCGGCGACCACGGCCAGGACCGGGGCAAGCACGGGCAAACCAGGCGGGTTGGGGGTGGAAGCGGCAGGCATGACGCCTGCGCCTCTCGCCCGGCGCAAGGTTGTGCGCAAGCAATTCATCGCCGGGACATGTCGCATCCTTGAAGAATGGCGCGTAAACGGGCACATCTATGCGGCGTGGCGGCAACCTTGGAGAGCGCCGCGCGTCTTCCCCCCAAGGTCTCCATCGGGCAGGTTTCAAGGCAATATGGTGAGTTTCAAGCGCTTCGGTTCCAGCGTCGTCTCGGCGCTGACGCTTCTGGCTGTCGGCGTGCAGCCGGTTCAGGCGCAGAAAATCAAGACCGAGAAGTTGCCCGAGGACCTGCTCCCGCCGACGATCGCGACGCCGACACCGACGGCTCCTGCGACCGCGAGGCCGGTGCGTCCCGCAGCGGTCCCGACCGCGCAGCCCTCGTCTGCCCCGGGCGCCGTGCCGGTGCAGGCGCCGACCGTCTCCTCTCCCATCGTGCAGGAAGTGACGCTGGCCGAGCCCGTCATGCCCTGGACGGTGTCTGATGCGCAGGCGCTGCTCTCCACGATCGGCTACATCGGCAAGGAAGGCCTGATCCCCGCCGATTACCAGCCCGCCGCGCTCAAGGCCGCCATCGCCAAGGGTGAGGGCGATGCGCTCGACGCGCTCGCCAGCCGCGTCTTCGCCTGGCTGATCGAGGACTTGCGCGATGGCCGCACGCCGATGCCCGCGCGCGTCCAGTGGTTCGCGGTCGATCCCGACCAGGATTCCATGCCCACCCAGCAGATCATGGCGCAGGCGCTGTCCGATCACGACGTTGCCGGCGTCGTCGCCAAGCTCGCGCCGACCAACCCGGACTATGCGGCGCTCAAGGATGCGCTCAACGCCACGCCGATGGCGCAGAAGGAGCGCCGCGCGCTGATCCAGGCCAACATGGACCGCTGGCGCTGGCTCGCCCGTGATCTCGGCACGGTCTACCTGATGACCAATGTGCCCGAATTCCAGCTGCGCCTGGTGGTCAAGAACAAGATTCTGCGCACGTACAAGACGGTGGTGGGCAAGCCCGGCCGTACCGCCACCCCGCAGCTGGCCGAGACGGTCAGCGCGGTGGTCTTCAACCCGACCTGGACGGTGCCGCAGTCGATCGTCAAGGGCGAGGGGCTGGGCGCCAAGGTCATGAACAACCCGAAGTGGGCCGCCAACAACGGCTACAAGGGCTATAAGGCCGAGAACGGGATGATCACCGTCGTCCAGCAGCCCGGCCCCAGCAACGCGCTAGGCCTGATGAAGATCGACATGCCCAACCCGCATGCGATCTACCTGCATGACACGCCCGCCAAGTCCTACTTCAACTCCGACGTCCGCGCCTTCAGCCATGGTTGCATCCGCACCGAGCGTGCGGTGGAACTGGGCATGACGATGGCGATTCTCGGCGCCGGCATGTCCAGCACCGATGCCGCCGAACTGTCGCGCGCGGGCGAGTACAAGAAAGTGGCGATGACCCGGACTTTCCCGGTCTATCTCACCTACTTCACTTTCGCTCGCTCGATCGACGGCACGCTCCAGGCCTTCAACGACATCTACGAGCGCGACGCGCCGGTGCTCTCCAGCTTCAAGGCCTCGCGCCAGCTCAAGACCACCCAGCGCGCCAGCGACGAGGCGATCATCCAGCTGGATAACCCGCTGTAAAAGGGTCGGCTCGTCGGCAGGAAGGCAGAGACCTGAGTGAGCAACTGCCTCGGGCGAAGGCCCGGGGTAACCCTTCAGGTTGAGCCGCGCAGCTTCCTGCAAGCCTTCATCTGCCACGGCATTTTCATTAAGGATCGCCCCTCCCCGATTTCCGTTGCTTGGTCCCCGGAATGGCGTCGGCAGGAATGCGATGACACATAGACACCCAAGCTGGGGAAGTCGCGTCGGCATGGCCGCGCGCCGGCACCGGTGGATTTGTTGTCATCCTGAGAGGTCCTGGTGAACATTGGATATCTTGTTCCGGAGTTTCCTGGGCAGACTCACGGGTTCTTCTGGCGCGAAATCCTGCACATCGAGAAGTCAGGGGAAGTGGTCACGATCTTCTCGACCCGGCGTCCGAAATGCAATGTGAGCCATGCCTTCTCGAGGATGGCGGCGGATAGAACGATCTATCTGGCCGACTTTCGGGTCCAGGACGCGCTTTACTGGATGATCTCAGTCTTCCTTTCCGTGAAAGTTCTGGTTCGCCATGATGTGCGGCAACTGCGGAACGAGCAGGAATCCTGGCTCAAGCTGGCGATGCTCGCCGTGATCGGCACGCGACTGAGGTTCCTCTGCCGCCGCCAGAAGATCGATCATATTCACGGTCACAGCTGCGCTGACGCCGGCTATGTTCTGGCGTTCTGCAGATTGTCCGGCGGGCCGTCGTTCAGCCTTTCGCTCCATGGCGATCTTGCCATTTACGGCCGCGGGCATGGTTTCAAGTTCGAAAACGCGAAATTCGTCGCCTGCGTCACGGATGCGCTTTGCGGTCAGGTCCGGGAACACGTTCCGGGCCTTACGGAGGAGCCCAAGCTGATCCGGATGGGCATCGAGCTGAATCCCGACAGCCGCAAGGGAGCGGACTGGAGCGCGCCGCGCGTATTGAAGATCGTCACCGTCGCGCGGCTCAACCCGATGAAGGGGCACAGACATGCGATCGAAGCGGTGCGCGCGCTGCGGGAAAGAGGCATCCTGGTTCAGTACGACATCATCGGCGACGGCGATTTCGCGAGGGACATAGAAATCGCCATCGGCCAGGCTGGCCTGGAAGATCAGGTGAGGATGATCGGGCCTGTCGCCAACGACAATATCGGCAAGTCTCTGGCGGTCTACGATGCCTTCGTCCTGCCGAGCGTGGGGTTCGGCGAGGCGGCGCCGGTGGCGGTCATGGAGGCGATGAGTGTCGGTATTCCCGTCGTGTGTTCCATTATCGGCGGCACCCCGGAAATGATCCGGCATGAGGACACAGGGTTTCTCTTCGCGCAAGGCGATGAGGCGGCCCTGGCCGACATTCTCGCACAGCTTGCCGAGCGCCCGGAAATCCGCGAGCGGGTGGGGCGCGCCGGGCAGGCGCATGCCCATGCCAATTTCCTGACTTCCGTTTCTGCGGCGGACCTCGTCACTTGTATCCGGAATTGAGAACGGCCGTTTTCAGGGAAGGGCGAACCGGGCGATAGACCCATGTTCTCGATACTATGAAGATGCAGACCGAGATCACGCCCGTCACCGCGACCTGAGCCCCGAACATGGGAATCCGCCAGTCCGACACCAGCAGATACATCAGCCCCGAATTGCCCGCCATTGCCAGGAGGTGCATCGTGCCGAAGCGTAGCAGGGCGTGTCTGGTCGGCGGCCCTGCGCGGAATGTGAATGTACTTTGCAGGACAAAGTTGCAGGCCATGCTGAGCAGGTAACAAAGCGCGGTCAGGATGATCACGCTATGTATCCACCGCCCCAGGGCCCACAAGGCAGCCAGATAGAAGGCGGTAGATGAAAGGCCTACCGCGATGAACCGCAGAGCCCTTCCCAGTTCCGAACGCATCAGGTGACGGTCCTTTCATAAAGAACCCCGAATCGACCCTCATAAGCGATCCGGTAGTCATCGCCCATGTAGCTCTTGATGGCGTTGAAGATGGGGCGTCCGTCTGTCCTCGAACGTCGAGCCGCTTCGGGGCTCTCGCCCAGGGCATCCTCCATCACCAGGATCAGCTTCGGCCTGCTGATCCGGAGGCCGTCCTGCGCCTCCTTGGTCCATGCTGCGTAATAGGCAAAGTCCGGCGAGATCTGCTCGACTGCGGGATTGATGAAGCGATACGGAGGCAGGCGCTGGGCGAGATAAGGTATCTGATAGGCGGTGCCGTAAAGAACGACGCGTTCGTCCGGCGACGTGCGGCTGCGGATGATCTCGACGAGCCGTAACTGCTCAGCTTCGGTCAGGTTGCTATAAGTGCCTAGCGGCGCGAGGCCGTTGCGCAGATCGAGGAACTGTTCGCGATGGTGGATCAGTTTGGCTCCCGTTCCGGTGAGCGTGAGCAGCGCCATGCCTGCAAGAACAGCGCTGCCAAGCCGTCTTCCGGGAGCCGTCCGGCTCGGCTCGCTGATGACGCGCCGGACCTCATCGAAGGCGATGGCGGTCAGCATGACCAGAATCGGCAGTATTCCGCCCAGATGGTAACCAAAGCCCTTGTGCTGCACCGTATAGGATAGCGCTATGGCTGCGGTGAGGCCCAGCACGAGGAGCAGCGGGTACTCGAGCCTTCGGCTGCGCCATATCCACAGTCCCAGGCCGGTCAGCCCGAGGGCGAAGACCCAATGATAGGCGCCAAGCAGCAGGTCCGTCACGGTTTTGGTCATGTTCCGCGCCGGGCTTCCCATGTAGGCGGACAGCGTGAAGGAGACGGTCTGCTGATAGAAATCGTCAAGGTTGCCGATCCATGCTCCGGCAGTGGCTATCGCCGCGATCACGAGGCAGAACGTCAGCACGAGGGTGCCGACGCGCGCGATAGGGCCGGTACGACGCGTCAGCCTTGTCCACTGGGCCGGCAGTAGTTCCAGCAAGGCGAGGCCAGCCAGAAACGAAACATAAGTCGGGCGGATCAGCACCGCCACCGCGACCAGTGCACCTGCCAGGGCCATCGATCGCAGTTCCTGCGAGCGCGGGGCCAGCATCATGCTGCAGGCGGCAATCAGTACTCCCACTGCAATGATGTCGCGCTGTCCCGCCATCCAGCCACCCGCAGTCACATAGATTGCGGGGTAGAGCGCGAGGGTTACGAAGGGGGCGAGCGTAAATCTGGCCCGGTGCAGGAACAGGGCCGCCATCACGGTGACCAGTTGCATCAGGATGAAGTCGAACAGGTGCCATGCTTCCGCGCTGGGCCCGAACAGTTGAACGGCGATTTTGTGCAGGATCATCCCGCCCGGCCAATTCATGTCGAAGCTGCCCGCATAGAAGGGATAGCCTTTGGTCGCCATCCACGCCATGTAATTGAACTGCGCCTGATCCGGAGACGGGGCGATCTTTATATAGAGCAGCCCCAGAATCGGGATCGACAGCAGCCAGATCGCCAGCAGCGGCCGGTTCGCGCGCAAGGGGTTCTCGACGTGGTCAGCCATGTCCGCCTCTCTCAGCTTAGCCTCTTGCGCACCGCGTTCACCAAGTCCGCGATGCCGCATTCCAGGGCGGTCGGTTGCCAGTCGAACGGCAGCGATGAAGGCAGGAAGCTCATGTGCCGGGCATTTGATGGGTGAGGGTCGAATTGCACCAGCATCGGCAAGGCGAGTTTTGCCCTGACCAGTTCGACCATTTCGCCAACGGAGGAGGGGCGGCCGCTTGCCATCGTCATGATCTCGTCGGCAGGGCCGGGGTTCACGACGCGCCGTGCCATGAACCTGCCGATGTCGTCCGAAAGCACATAATCGCGCAAGGTGGCGGGGTTTCCCATGATCCGCGTGGTCTTGCCGGTCAGAGCATTGGCGGCGAGCGCCGTTGCCAGTCCCAGCCGTTTCGAGCGCCCACCGCCGTAAACGGAACTGGGGCGGTAGATATGGCGCCGCCGGAAGTGCGCGGACAGGAGCCGCTCTTCCTGATACAGTTTGCCCTCGCCGTAAGGGCGCAGCGGACGGGGTCTGCTGGCGGCAGTACAGTGGGTCTGGCCTTCGAACAGCCCTCCCGCCGAACTGATCAGGTGAAAATCCACCTGGTATCGGGTCTGCAATCTCTGCGCCCAGTCGATCAGTTCGCCAAGAATTTCGCCTTCCGCGAGCATCTCCTCGCGAGAAGAACCGAACCCGCTGATCCCGCCCGACCACACCACCGCGATACGTGTCGCATCTCCCAGAGCCGCCACGATCGCGGCCCGCTGGTCTTGCCTCGTTTCGCCGTCGTACCAGTCATACGGGTATTGCTGGACGGAGGCCGAGAAGCGCAGCCGCAAGGCGCGGTCCAGGGTTTCTCCGATGAGGCCGAGGCCGAAGAGGAGAACCGTGAGGCGTTCCTCACCGCGGATGCGCAGCATTCTCATGCGGCGGCAATGGAGCGAGCCGTGCTTTGCGCGCCCTCGTGCCGGGCCGCAAACCACTCGCAAGTCGCCGCGTCACCTGACCTATCGATTGTGAAATACGTCGGTTTTCCATGCGCTTTGAGCACCAGCGACGACAGATACTGGAGCGAGATTCCGAGCATGAAGATGGAAAGGCCACCAAAGAAGGTTACGGCGAGGAACAGCGAGGTCCACCCATGGACCTGGATCTGTTCGGGATAGAGAAGCTTGAGGCAGATGAAATAGACCGCGGCGAGGATCGAGATGCCTACGACGGCGAAGCCGGCGATGGCGCCAAGGCGCAGGATCTTGATCTGGCTCGAGAATATCATTCGCCAAGCGTGCGCGAAGAGAGACTTCAGGCTATAGCCCGATCGCCCGGTGCGGATGAACCGTTCGTCTTTCATCTCGACGGCCAGAGTGCCGATCCTCTGGGTAAACCAGCACAAGGTTATGTCGAGGTATGTGTCGTGCGAGCAGACGCTGGCTGCGGCGCGCGCAATCGATCCGCGCATCAGGCGAAAGCTGTTGAAGCTTGTCAGGTTCGGGTTGTCGGTAAGCCACTGCATGGCGCGTTTGAAGCTGCGGGAGGAGCCATCCCGGATGGCGGCTTCATGCACCGCCGAGGCCGGCTTTGCATAGACGATGTCCAGTTGGGCGGTGACGGCTTCGCGCAGAAGCGCCGGTATGGCCTCGCACCGGTGCTGCAGATCCTCGTCCATCGTGACGACCCAGTCGCCCGAGCTGTGAAGTATTCCGACGATGGTGGCGGGGTGCTGCCCGAAATTGCGGGAGAGATGGATTGGCACGACCCACGGATGCGAGCGGCCCAGTTCGTCGAGCAGGGGACCGGATGCGTCAATGGCAGCGTCGTCGACGAAAATCGCCTCGGCGAGGATGAGCGGAGCGCCGTGTTCTTGCCATTCGAGCCGCAGCGCATCGAGTGCGGAAACAAGCGCGCGCAGATAGGCGGCTCCGGCATAGACCGGCACAATGATGCTTACCGTTGCAAGCGGTGAAGGACTGGCAGCTTCCCAGTAACTTGAGGTGCGAGCAAGAGTATTCAACGCCTTCTCCACCCGGAGTTTTTCGGACTGCTCCAGTATCGGGGAATGAACTCGGCACACAATTGGCAGGGGTCATTAGCAATAATCGGAGGGGTGTGCTCCCTTCCCCATATTGCCGCAGGGTTCGTGAAGCGCGATGTCGCATCGGCGCGAACAGTATCGGCAATAACACGCGAGGCATTCCGCTTTCAGGCAAACATCGGCCGGAGCAGCCAGTCGCCGGCAGCGCCGATGGCCACGCCCGGGATGCTGGCAGCAAGGAACAGCAGTTCCTTGCGCAGGTCCAGCAGGCCCACTTGGCGCAACCGGAACCATTTGAAGATGAGCGGCGGAATCTCGATCAGGCCCACGGCGGTGACAAGGCCCAGTACGCCCCACACATTGAACCCGATGAGGCCCGCGATGAGGATGCCGATGAACTTCGTCACGTTGGACTGGAACATGAGGGAGACGTAGCCCGTGGCGGTAAGCGCTTCGTTTGCGCTGTTGGAAGGCAAGGCCAGCAGGGAGGAGATGGACAGCAGTTGGAGATAGATGGCCGCATCGGCGTAACGCGGGTCATAGAGTATGGCGATGATCAACGGCGCGCTTCCGATCAGTCCACCTGCGGCGAAGCTGTAGAGCAGCGAGGGAAGGCGGCGCTTGGCATAGAACAGGGCCCGCAGGTCGGGCATCCCGTCGCGCCAGGCCTGCGCATAATAGGGAGAGAGCACGCGGCTCGCATAGCCCCAGGCGAACGCCAAGGGCGCTCCCGCAAGATTTACCGCCAGCATATAGATGCCGAACTGATCGAGCGGCATCAGGCGCGCCAGAACCAGCTTGTCGCCCTGCAGCAGGAACAGAGTGATGATGCTGGATCCTGTCACGAACCGGGCAAAACCCCAGAGATCCTTGATGTACCCGCGGTCGAGGGCAGGTCTCCGCAGCGAATTCGAGAACACGAGATAGCTTAGCAATGTCTTGAAAGCGCTGCTGATCATCCCGGCGGCGAGGATGGCCCAGTAACTGCGCCAGAAATATGCGAACACGACCGACAGCAGCACCTGAAGCGTCAGAACCGCCAGCTCCAGCAGGGACAACCGCAGGATCATGCGATGACGCAGCGCCGTGAGCATGGTGATGGAAGCCACGCCGTCGATCAGGAAAGACAGCGTCGAGACGATGATGACGATCTCGAGATCGTGCTTGCCCAGCAAGGCGGCGATGGCGGGCGCTGCCGCCAGGATCGCCACGGTCACCATGATCGAGCGCAGCACCTGCATCGTCCAGATGGTGTCGAGGAAGCGCGGTTTGTCGCCGTCGGGATGGCGTATCACGAAGCCCTGAAAGCCGAGATCGGACATCATGCCGACGGTGAATGCGATCGAACTGATGATGCCGGTGATGCCGAACACCTCCGGAACCAGCAGGCGAGTCAGGAGGACGCTGCTGACCGCCCGCATGAGATTGTTCAGGACGACCGAGATGACAACGATGTTGGTGTCCCGCAGCAGCAGGTTCCTGATGCGACCGAGGAGAACAGGGCCGGCGGGAATGGAGCCGCCGGGCACGTCTGATAGCTGGGCATGGTTCATGCAGCTGCGATCCTGATCATTGCGTGCGGCCATTGAAGCCGGGGTTGACCGAAAGCGTTCGTTGCGATGCGTTCGTGCGCGCGGCCGCTTCGCGAGCGATGCGCTGCGGGAAGAGCCATGTCGTTGGCGGCTGACACTCAGCCCGCTGCCCTGATCTGGCTTTCAATCGGAACGGCTGCGAAAGCGGTGTCCGGTCGATCGAAGTATTCGAACTCTGGCGGCCCCTGGCGTTGTCCGCGAAGCCAGCGGTAGACTTCAACCAGTTGCGCGGCCTTGCGGGGCCATGTGTAGAGCGCTTCGACCCTGGCACGTCCGCGTGCGGCCATTTCGGGCAGGTTGTGGGTTCCTGCGGCGATGTCCCGCAGAACGCAGCGGGCTCTGAAGAGCAGTTCTGCACGGGTCCCGAGCTGCAGACGAAAACCCGTGTTGGTACTGACGATCTCCCCCGGGCCACCGTAATCCACCACGATGGGCACGAGTCCGAGCGCCATTGCCTCGACAACCGCGCCTCCGCCGAATTCACGGACACTGGGAAAGAGAAATACCGAGTGATCCGCCACCCGGCGCGGAATCTCTCCATGTTCGACCCATCCGGCGAAATCAACGGCATTTGCGACGCCGAGGCGCTCGGCCAGTTCGCGCAGGGAGGACATCATCGGACCGTCGCCGATCATCGTAAGGCGGGCTTTCCCGGACCGAAGAAGATCGGCGGCGGCCTCGATTGCGATGTCGGGTCCCTTGTAAGGGACAAGGCGACCGATGAAGCAAAGATTGAGCGTATCATACCGTGCGGCAGTGCCGCAGTTGGAAAAGCGCGCCGGGTCGATCGCATTCTCCGGCACATAAACGGTCTTGCCGGCCGAACTGGCGGGAAGCTCCGTCGCGGTATGTTCCGAACCCACGACTACCGCCGAGGCGTAGCGCCAGGTCTGACGGATGGCTGGCAGTATCCGGTATGCCCCGCGGACGTAAGACAACCATTCCTTTTCGCGGCGACGCTCGCCGTCGAAGCCTTTAGGCCATGGAATTCCGCCATTGATCGGACCGACCACGAAAGGAACGCCGACGCGGGAGCATCGACGGGCGAGCGAACTGGCTGCCGTCGGGCTGAGCGGCGTGACGCGATGCACCACATCGAAGCGGCCTGCCGTGATCGCGTCTCCGAACCGATCCCACACCATCCGTTCGAACTGCGGGTACGCCAGCGCGCCGAGCGCGGCGAGGGTGGTCCAGCCTTTTCCGGCGCCTCCCCTGAGCTTTTCGGCTACGGCCCATAGCGGCCGCATCAGGGCTTCGTTGTCGATGGCGGTGAAGTCTACGCCTTCGACCAGCCCCGCGCGCAGGATTGCCGGGCGGTTGCGAACCTGAGTGACCAGATGGACGTCTGCCACCGAACGCAGGGCGTTTGCTATCGACCAGCCGACGAGAGGAACGCTGACCCATTCCGGGTTGGCCGCTTCTGCGATCAACAGCACACGATAGCGCATATTTCAGACCTTGCTCTTTGAGGCCCGGCGTTTCTTGCTGCGGGCGGGAGTTGCCACCTGACGCGCTAGGATCGTGCGATCGATCATTGCGATTTCTCGATAATTCTCGTGGCAATCCTATCCGCCCCTGGCGCGGCGTGATCTGAAAAAGCCCCTTCCCTCTGTTTCGGGCGATTATCGCTGCAAGTAAATGTCCCCAAATCATTATGGAATTTAATGATATGCGCATCAGGCAACGCGGGAAGGACTGACGTTCTCTTGCATAATTTTCGGGCTGGATGCCAATTCGGCTATCTTGCGGCATGTTCGTTCGCTGCCATGCGCGGCTTTCTGCCTCAGCGGCAAATGCCCGGCGCCGGCGCTAGGGATTTTCCCCCCTCAATTCAGGCCGCTTGGTCACTAGAATGGTGCTGCCCGGGCTAGGTACGCAAATTGATCTTGTGCCGAATTCCCTGCATTTACAGGAGACGTGTCGTTCCTAATGCCTTCTCAACTGTGGTCCTGTGGCTATGGCCCTGGTTCGCCGCATTAGGTTTCCGCGCGCTCCCGCTGGACCGCGCCGTCATATCCAGCTGCATTGCCGGCTTCCTGCTGCTGCCCTCGAACATCAACGTCGATCTGCCGGGGTTGCCGGATCTGTCCAAGCAGTCCGTGGTGTCCCTCGGGATCGTTCTCACGTATCTCAACCACCACCGCGGGGGACCGACACTGCCTGTTCCCCGCGGGCTGATGCTGATCATGGCGCTGTTCATGATTTCGCCGGTTTTGACTGTGCTGACGAATTCCGACGTCATCCAGAAAATTAACCCCCTGCCGGCCCTTACGATGTACGATGCGCTGGGCGTGGTGTTCGAGAATGCGATCATTGCAGCAGTGATTGTCGTCGGCGTCAGGACGCTTTCGAGTTCGGCATCACAGCGAAATATCCTGCTGTTGATGGGAAGCGCGATGCTTTTGTATTCGCTGCCGACTTTGCTCGAATTCAAGATGAGCCCTCAGCTTCATCGGTGGGTCTACGGCGTGCATCCGGCCCTGTTCGGGCAGCAGGTGCGCGGAGGCGGTTTCCGGGCCACGGTGTTCCTCTCCCACGGTCTTGTCCTCGCCTGGTTCCTGGCAATGGGCACAGTGGCACTCATGGCGCTTCGCGGCGCGCAGATCAGGATATTCGGCTTTCGGCCCCAAATCCTGTCAGCGTATCTGTGGGTTATTCTGTTGTTCCAGAAGTCGCTTGGCGCATTGCTGCTTTGCAGTATCATGATGCTGGCCATGCTGATGCGGCCTCGTCGCCAGCTAGTGCTGGTCGCGATGGTGGCGGTAATCTTTCTGACATATCCGATCACGCGAGGGGCAGGTCTGGTCCCGGTCGACTGGTTCAATCGTACCGTCGCCGAATACAGTTCGGAACGCTCGGGCTCGTTCGAGACACGCATCACCAACGAAAACAACCTTCTGGCCAAAGCCAACGAGCGTCCATGGTTTGGATGGGGTGGCTGGGGTAGGTCGCGGGTTTACGATCCGGAGACGGGCAGGGACGCTTCGATCACTGACGGCGCGTGGGTTATTTCCTTCGGCTATTCGGGCTGGCTCGGCTATCTGACTCAATTCGGCCTGATTTGTTTTCCTCTGCTGGGGTTCTTTCGATATCGCACGCGCATATCCCCCGAAACGAGTGCATTGGCCCTGATGCTGTCTTTCAACCTGATAGACATGATCCCGAATTCCTCGCTCACGCCGGTGACCTGGCTGCTATCGGGAGCCTTGTCGGGTGCCTTCGCCTTGGCGCGGCAAGGGTCATCGCCCGCTCAGCCGGTGACCAGCGCGTCGCTTGCCCCGGCACCACTTGCATGCTGACGGCCGTTTGCCTGTGGGGCCGCTAGGTGATTGATCTCGAAACCCCCGAACATGGGCTCTGAACCAGACGCAAGGGGGAAGCAGGCAATCCGGGCGGGCCATTCATCGTTTGCCGGGGAATGCGGATCGCCGCACTAAAAGCGCGGATATTGCGGTGACGGCAATGCCGCAGCGCTCAAAAACGTCATTCATCGACACGCCCATGACGGGTGAGCCCAGAAAGCTGTCTATGCTATGTAGAGAGACGGCCCGCACGCAAACGAAAATGGTCAGAAAAAAAGTGCTGAGCATGGCAATGGATAAGGCATACCCACGACGATTGATCAGGGGTATTATCCAGAATGTGATTAATAAAAACATGATTACGCATGATATGAAGAATATATGCTGAAATACTCTCCTGCTATCGTACCATCCGGAGATATGTGCATTTTCGCGCATGATGTCGGCGAACCAGGTTTGGACGTCAAAGTACTTGTTGATAATGAGAAGCCCAACCTGAATGAATATGCCAAGCCACGCGGCAGCGTTCTGCGGCTTATCGCGCAGGACGGCATATAACGACGCAAGGCACGCGACGAGGTAGATTGCTATCGTGAATGATCCTCCTGAAGTTGGAGCACCAAATTCTGGAGACCGGTCAGCGATCACATATCGTCTCCTTCCAGGTAGCAATCGCCGGATTGTCTATTCTAGACGTTCGATCACTGTCTATCGGGAGAACTCACCAAGGCGCACCTTCCCGTAAGGTATTCCTTTGCCAGACCGTGACCGGAATGCGCGAATGGGGAATTTGAGGAACTGGCAAGCGAGGCTTGTGTCAGCAAATGGAGGCCTTTAGGCTGCTGCGATGCAGCGATCGCTTACACTTGTTCGAATTGTCGCCGCGGCAGCACTCTTCGCATTTTGCGGTGCCTTTTCCCGCTTAACGTTCCAATTGGTCGAAACGCGGTGGCAGATCGCGGTATTCGTGGTCGTAGCGGCGGTGTTGGAGCTCGGAGCGAGCAATCGGGGTGGGCAACCAAGCTGGCTCAGGTTTGCCGCCAATTCGGTATCCGTCACGTGTGCAATCATCGCCGTGAAGTGGTATATCGAAGGCGTCTCTCCCCTCGTCCTTGCCTTGCTTCGATAAGGCCATGACTGGCGGGCCGTTTCGGCCGCCGGCACAACCTCTTTCAGTTACTGCTGCCGAAGCGGAAGTCCTGACGAATTCGCCAGTCTGCGATGCGAGCAGCGCGGCGGCGATGTGGTGGTGTGCAGGCTTGTCGAAAGCGCTGCCGCGTTCCTAAAAGACAGTTTGGAAGTTTGCAGAATGCGAATTTCGCGGCCGGTGCCTTGCGAAATTGCCCGGACGGGTATTGTCCAGACAGACGCATAAGTCCGTGCCCGAGGAGTGCAGCCATGACCGATCAATCCACCGATCGTATCGACGAGGTGACCAGCCGCATTGTCGATCTCGAAGCTGAACTCGAAGCCTCGGGGACCACGACCCGCGAGCCTGAAGCTCTGACACGCGCGCGCGCGGTTCTTCATGAATGGGTTGATAGCGTGTCGGCGGTCGTGGCGACCCCCGGGGTCGGGCGCGTCGTCCTGATCCACCGGAACGGCTTGGAGTCGCGAATCGCTTCACCCGAATTGCCATTTCTTCTGGCTGTCCCGGTGACCTTCGGCGGCGATGGAAGCGACTGAAGGAGGTTCGACAAGTTTCAGTGCTGGCGGACTACGGCGAGGAACGCATCGCCGTAAGCTTCCAGTTTGCGCGTACCGACTCCACCAATCGAGCCAAGTTCGTCCAGTGACGAAGGTCGTGCCGCGGCCATCTCGCGCAGGGTCGAGTCGTGGAAGATGACGTAGGGCGGCACCCCTGCTTCCTTGGCAAGGTCACGGCGCAACTCTCGCAGGGCATCGAACAAAGGCTCGCCGATGGGATTGGCGCCCGTATCACCGCTGCGCGAACGACGTTTGCGATCCTGCTTGGGCGGCACGACGATTGCCACGGCCGCCTCACCCTTCAGAATGGCACGGGCGTCGCCGCCCAGCGCAAGGCCGCCGTGCTCGGTGGCGGTCAGGCTGCCGCGGGCCTGTAGAGCGCGGGCGAGGGCCTTGAGCAGCGGCTTCTCATCATCGGTCAGGATGCCGAAGACGGAGAGCTTGTCATGGCCGCGCTGGAGCACGCGGTCATCGGCCACGCCCGAAAGAACTTTCTCCAGATGCCCCAGGCCATAGGACTGTCCGGTGCGAAAAACGGCCGAGAGCAATTTGCGCGCCACTTCGGTGACATCGACGACCCCTACCGGCTGCAGGCAGTTGTCGCAGTTGCCGCACGTCTGCGCCGGCGTCTCGCCGAAGTGGCGCAGAAGCACGGCGCGGCGGCAGTCGGCCGTCTCGACTAGCCCGGCCAGCGAATCGAGACGCTGGCGTTCGCTCTGCTGGCGGTGCGGCTCGATTTCGGCAAGCCGCTGACGGGCGCGCGCGAAGTCGTCAGCGCCCCAGAACATGACCGCCACGGAAGGGTCGCCGTCACGCCCCGCGCGGCCGGTTTCCTGATAGTAGGCCTCGATCGACTTGGGGATGCCGGCGTGGGCGACGAAGCGGACGTCCGGCTTGTCGATGCCCATGCCGAAGGCGACTGTCGCGACCATCACCATGTCCTCGCTGGCAACGAAGGCGGCCTGATTGCGGGCGCGAATCTCGGGATCGAGGCCTGCGTGATAAGGCAGGACCCGCCGTCCTGTCTCGCGCGTAAGCGTTTCTGCCAGCTGTTCGACGCGAGCGCGGGTGGGAGCGTAGATGATTCCGGGGCCGGGGTTTTCATCTACCACCGCCTTGAGCTGGCGCATGGCGCTCTCGCGCGGGCGGATGGTGTAGCGGATGTTGGGCCGATCGAACCCGGCGACGATCAGGCCTTCCTCGGGAATGCCGAGCTGGGCCAGGATGTCGCTGCGGGTGTGGTGGTCCGCCGTCGCCGTCAGCGCGAGGCGCGGGACATTGGGGAAGGCGTCGAGCAGCGGTCGCAGCAGGCGATAGTCGGGCCTGAAATCGTGACCCCATTCGGAGACGCAGTGCGCCTCGTCGATGGCAAAGAGGCCGACGCGGGCCGACTGCAGCAGTTCGCGGAAATGGGGTTGGCTGGCCCTCTCCGGGGCGATGTAGAGCAAGTCGAGCTCGCCCGCGCGGAAGGCATCCATCGTTGCCCCGCGATCGGTGTCGGCGCTGGTCAGCGTCGCGGCGCGGATGCCGTTGGCCCGGGCCGAGCGCAACTGGTCGTGCATCAGCGCGATCAGGGGCGAGACGACCACGCAAGTGCCCTGAAGCAGCACGGCGGGAAGCTGGTAGGTCAGCGACTTGCCCGCGCCGGTCGGCATGATCGCCAGTGTCGAGCGGCCATGGATCACACGGTCGACGACCTGATCCTGCACGCCGCGAAAGCCGGAGAAGCCGAATACCTCGTGCAGTGCCTTGGATACCGCCTCTCCGGTCGGCGGTGGCGCGGGGGCCCAATCCACTTCCGGCGCGTGGATGTCCATCATGTCGGCGTCGGGTTCGCCGTAGAAGGTCGTCTCGAAAGGCCAGTCGTCGTCGTTCACGCGGCGCTTTATGGCAGAGGCAGGGGCAGAGGGGAAACCTCGCAGCCGGGTTTTCGCCAACTTAACTCGGGTCAGCCCACAAACCGGGGTGGCGAAGCAGCAGCGCCTGCGCGAGGATCAGCGTCTTGGCATCGGTCAATTCGCCGCCGAGCGCCATGTCGCGCAAGGTGTCGAGCCCGATTTCATGGACGGTGATGTTCTCGTCCTCATCGTGAGCGCCGCCGCCCTCGCCGATGCGGTCTTCGCTGGAATAGCGCGCGAGGTAGAGTTGCACGCGCTCGGTCGAGGCCGGGCAGAGCGACCACATGTTGGTCACCGGCTCCAGCGCTTCAATCCTCAAACCGCCTTCCTCGAAGGCTTCCTCGATGATGCGCGCTTCAGGCGACGCACCATCGAGACTGCCCGCAATGGCTTCCCACACGGGTGGTTCACCTGCGGCGAGCACTCCCGCGCGTGGTTGGTCGATCAGCATGCAGACGCGGCGGACCGGGTCATAGGGCAGCACCGCGACGGCCGAGCCGTTGTCGAGCAGATGCCGTTCAACGATGGCGCCGTCCGGCATTTCCATTTCCAGCCGATAGAACTTGTACCACCCGTCGTAGACGAGGGTTCGACTGGTGATGCGCGCTGCGGTCATAGGCGGCAGGGTATGGTCCGCCGCATATGTTGCAAGAGCGAAATGATGCGGTGACGCAAGAGGCCTGTCAGTCGAGGTTCGGGCGCAGCCAGCGTTCGGCGGTCGGCAGGTCGACGCCGCGGCGCACCGCGTAGTCCTCGAGCTGGTCGCGGCCGATGCGGGCAACACCGAAGTACTGGCTCTCCGGGTGCGCGAAATAGAAGCCCGAGACCGCCGCCGTCGGCAGCATCGCCTGGCTTTCGGTCAGGATGATGCCGGCGTTGTCCTGCGCCTTCAGCAGGTCGAACAGGATCGGCTTGAGCGAATGGTCCGGGCAGGCCGGGTAGCCGGGGGCCGGGCGGATGCCGCGATATTCCTCGCGGATCAGGGCTTCGTTGGTGAACTGCTCGTCCGGCGCATAGCCCCACAAGGTGGTGCGGACATGGGCGTGCAGGCGCTCGGCGAAGGCTTCGGCGAAGCGGTCGGCGAGGGCTTTCAGCAGGATGTCCGAATAGTCGTCGTGCGCGGCCTTGAAGCGCTCCAGGTGCGGCTCGATGCCGTGGATGCCGACGGCGAAACCGCCAAGCCAGTCGCCTGCCGGGTCGATGAAGTCCGACAGGCAGAAGTTGGCGCGGCCGCGCGACTTCTTGAACTGCTGGCGCAGCATGGGCAGGCGGGTTGCGCCGGAAGCGCCGGCATCGAGCAGAACGTCGTCGCCGTCCGAGCGGGCAGGCCAGAAGGCGCAGACGCCGCGCGCAGTCAGCCATTTCTCGTCGATGATCCTTGCCAGCATCGCCTGCGCATCGGCGAACAGGCTGGTGGCGCTTTCACCGACGACCTCGTCGGTCAGGATCGCGGGGTAGTTGCCCGCCAGCTCCCAGGCGCGGAAGAACGGGGTCCAGTCGAAGGTTTCGACCAGATCCTTGAGGTCCCACTCCTCGAACACATGCAGGCCCGGCTGCGCCGGTGCGGCGGGCTTCTGGGCGAAGTCGGCGGGGAAGGCGTTGGCGCGCGCCTCGGCCAGCGGCAGCAGGTCGCTCTGGCCCTTGTTGGCGCGGGCCTCGCGCACCTTCTCGTAGTCGATCGCGACCGAGGCCTTGAAGCCCTCCGCCTGCGTGTCGGACAGCAGCTGCGAGGCGACGCCCACCGCGCGGCTGGCGTCGAGCACATGGACCACGGTGCCGGTATAGGCCGGGTCGATGCGCAGCGCGGTGTGGACCTTGGAGGTCGTCGCGCCGCCGATCAGCAGCGGGATATTCATCTCGGCGCGCTGCATTTCCTCGGCGACGGTCACCATTTCGTCCAGCGAGGGGGTGATGAGGCCTGACAGGCCGATGATGTCGGCCTCGTTCTCATTCGCTGATTCGAGGATCTTCGACCACGGCACCATGACGCCGAGGTCGATCACTTCGTAGCCGTTGCACTGGAGCACGACGCCGACGATGTTCTTGCCGATATCGTGGACGTCACCCTTGACGGTGGCCATGATGATGCGGCCCTTCGCCTTGGATTTGGCGTCCTTTTCCGCCTCGATGAAGGGGATCAGGTGAGCAACGGCCTTCTTCATCACGCGGGCGGACTTCACGACTTGCGGCAGGAACATCTTGCCACTGCCGAACAGGTCGCCGACCACGTTCATGCCGCCCATCAGCGGGCCTTCGATCACCTCGATCGGGCGGCCGCCGGCAGCGGCGATCGCGGCGCGGGCCTCCTCGGTGTCTTCCACCACGTAAGCATCGATGCCGCGCACCAGCGCGTGCTCGATGCGCTTGGTGACGTCCCAGCCGCGCCATTCCTCGGCGGCCTTTTCGGCGACGGTGTCCTTGCCCTTGTAGCTCTCGGCCAGTTCGATGAGGCGTTCGGTCGAGGTCTTGCCGTCCTCGCCCACGCCGGGGCGGCGCATCATGATGACGTCTTCGCAGGCCTCGCGCAGCGCCGGGTCGATCTGGTCGTAGACGTCGAGCTGGCCTGCGTTGACGATCGCCATGTCCAGACCCGCCGGGATGGCGTGGTACAGGAATATCGAGTGCATCGCGCGGCGCACCGTCTCGTTGCCGCGGAAGCTGAACGAGAGGTTCGACAGACCGCCCGAGAAGTGGACGTGCGGGCAGCGCGCGCGGATTTCCGCCACCGCCTCGATGAAGTCGAGCCCGTAGCGGTCATGCTCCTCGATGCCGGTGGCGACGGCGAAGACGTTGGGGTCGAAGATGATGTCTTCGGGCGGGAAGCCGATGCCGACGAGCAGCTTGTAGGCGCGCTCGCAGATTTCGATCTTGCGCTCCTTGGTGTCGGCCTGCCCGGTCTCGTCGAAGGCCATGACGACCACGGCGGCGCCATAGGCCATGCACTTGCGCGCATGTTCCAGGAACGGCGCTTCGCCTTCCTTCATCGAGATGGAATTGACGATCGGCTTGCCGGACACGCATTTGAGGCCCGCCTCGATCACCTCCCACTTGGAGCTGTCGACCATCACCGGCACGCGGGCGATGTCCGGCTCGGCGGCGATAAGCTTGAGGTAGGTGGTCATCGCCTCGACGGCGTCGAGCAGGCCCTCGTCCATGTTGACGTCGATGACCTGCGCGCCGTTCTCCACCTGCTGGCGGGCGACTTCGATGGCAGCGGGATAGTCGCCGGCCATGACCAGCTTCTTGAATTTCGCGGAGCCGGTGACGTTGGTGCGCTCGCCGATGTTGACGAAACGGGAGCCGGAAGGGGTGGCGGTCATGGGTGTTGTTCTCGTCAGGTCAGAGCGGTCGTGCGAGCACGAAGTCATCGTAGGTCTTGCCGCCCACGTCGAAACGGCGGGTGCCGATCGTCTCGAAGCCGTGTTTGGCATAGAAGGAGAAGGCGCGGTGGTTGTCGTCCTTGACGCCGAGCAGCAGTCGCGTCGCCCCCGCCGCTTCGGCAATCACCGCCTGCATCAGCGAACTGGCGATGGGCGAACCCTGGAAGCGTGAAAGCAGGTAGATGCGTTTCAGCTCGATATCGCCGGGCTGCGCATGCTCGATCTCGGGCTCGCACAGCAGCGCATAGCCCACCGGCGCGCCGCCGGGCTCGATCTCTGCCAGCCACGCCTTCGCGCCCTTGGCGAAATAAGCGCGGTAGGCATCGGCCGAATGCTGCTTGGCGCAGTGCGCGACGAGGCCGGCCCCGTCAATCAGCCCGGCGAAGCTTTCGAGGAACGTTGCCGCGCCCACGAGGGCAAGCGCGTCGGCGTCGTCCGGCCTGGCCGGACGCAGGCGCCAAATCGGTAGCGAATCCATCAGACGGCCGTAGAGGAGGGCATCGTGAAGGGTTCGAGGCCAGCCAGGCGCGTCACTGGCTGCAGCTCGGGCAGATGGCGCGGCGCCATGCCGGTCACCTTGTCGGCGATTGCCTTGATGTGCGCCGGGGTCGAGCCGCAGCAGCCGCCCAGCACGTTGACCTGACCCGCGATCGCCCACTCGCCGACGAAGCCCGCCGTGGTGTCCGGCATTTCGTCGTAGGCGCCCAGTTCGTTGGGCAGGCCCGCGTTGGGGTAGATCATGATCAGCGTGTCGGCGATTTCCGACAGCGTCTTCACGTGCGGGCGCAGCTGCGTCGCGCCGAACGAGCAGTTGAGGCCGATGGTGACGGGCTTGGCATGGCGCACCGCGTGCCAGAACGCCTCGACCGTGTGGCCCGAGAGGTTGCGGCCCGACAGGTCAGTCAGCGTCATCGACAGCATGATCGGCACTTCGCGGCCGAGGTCCTGTTCGAGATAGCGCACGGCCATCACGCCCGCCTTGGCGTTGAGGGTGTCGAACACCGTTTCGATCAAGATGAAGTCCGCGCCGCCTTCGACGAGGGCCGCGGCCTGTTCCTTGTAGACATCGACCAGCGTGTCCCAATCGATCTCGCGGTAGCCTGGATCGTTGACGTCGGGGCTGAGCGAGAGCGTCTTGTTGGTCGGCCCGATCGCGCCCGCCACGAAGCGCGGTCGGCCATCCTTTGCCTGATATTCGTCAGCGAGGCGGCGGGCCAGCTTGGCCGATTCGACGTTGATCTCGCGAACCAGATGCTCGGCGCCGTAGTCGGCCTGGCTGATGCGGTTGGCCGAGAAGGTGTTGGTCTCGGCGATGTCCGCTCCGGCTTCGAAGTAGGCGCGGTGGATGGATTCGGGCACCTCGGGCTTGGTCAGCGCGAGGATATCGTTGTTGCCCTTCTGGTCGTGGGACAGGCCGAGGTCGCCCGCGTAGTCGGCTTCCGAGAGCTTCCAGTTCTGGATCTCGGTGCCGAACGCGCCGTCGGTGATGAGGATGCGCTTGGCTGCCTCGGCGAGGAAGGTTTCACGGACGCTCATGCGACAAGTTCCTTGACGGGACGCAGGCCGAGAAGCTGGCAGATCGCGTAAGCCTGCTCGGCGCGGTTGAGGGTGTAGAAGTGGAAATCGCGGGACCCGCCTTCATACAGGCGCTTGCAGAGGTCCGCCGCCGCGACGGCGGCGACCAGCGCGCGCGGGCCGGGGCGATCGTCGAGGCCGTCGAACATCGTCTCCAGCCAGCCGGGGATCTCGGTGTTGCCGGACATGCGCCGGATCGCGGCGAAGCTGGTGACCGGCATGATGCCCGGCAGGATCGGTACGGTAATGCCTGCCGCCAGCGCCTTGTCCATGAAGCGGAAGTAGGCGTCGGTCGAGAAGAAGAACTGCGTGATCGCGCGGGTGGCGCCGGCGTCGATCTTGCGCTTCAGGTTGTCGAGGTCGGCCTCGGCGCTCACCGCTTCGGGGTGGACTTCGGGATAGGCCGCGACCGAGACTTCGAAATCGTGGCGCCTGCGGATGCCTTCGACCAGCTGCGCGGCGCTGGCATAGCCTTCGGGATGGGCCGTGAAGCGGCCGCCGTCCGATGGCGGCGGATCGCCGCGCAGCGCGACGATGTGGCGCACGCCCGCTTCCCAGTACTGATCGACCACTTCGTCGATCTCGCCCTTGCTGGCGGCGACGCAGGTGAGGTGCGCGGCGGGGACCAGCGCGGTCTCCTTCACGATCCGTGAGACGGTGGCGTGGGTGCGCTCACGGGTGGAGCCACCCGCGCCATAGGTTACCGACACGAAGGCCGGGTCGAGCGGGGCAAGCTGGGTGATCGCGTCCCACAGCTGCTCCTCCATCTTCTCCGACTTGGGCGGGAAGAATTCGAAGGAGACGGAAATGTCGCCGGGCAACCCTGCGAAAATCGGGGTTTCTGCGGCGCGTGGGGAAGCGGTCATCAAACGGTCTCTCGGTTTTCAGGGCGCGCGGTTACACCATCGCGCCGCGCAGTCCAGATTTTAACGGTGAGCGGGTCGCCCGGCAGAGCGACGGGCTCGGCCGGGGTAAGGCCCGCGGAAGCGAGATGGGCGAGCATCTGCTCGTCCGAAAAGCCGAGGCGCGCGTGAGCATGGCGCTCGCGCAGTTCCTCGCGCTCGTGCGCGGCAAGGTCGACGACGGCGATGCGCCCGCCGGGGCGCAGCACGCGCGCGGCTTCGGTCAGCACCACGGCGGGATCCTGCGCAAAGTGCAGCACCTGATGGAACAGCACGGTGTCGAAGGCGTCGGGCGCGAAGGGCAGGGCGGTGAAGTCGCCCTGCACCAGATCGACCTTGTCGGCGGGCAGGTCCTGCAACCGGGCGCGGGCGATGCGCAGCATCTCGGGGCTCTTGTCGAGCGCCGTCACGCGCCCCGCGCGCTCGGACAGAAGCTGTGCCATGCGCCCGGTGCCGGTGCCGACGTCGAGAAGGCCGCCGATCGTCTCCTCGCCCAGCGCGCGAAGCAGCGCGGCTTCGACCGGTTCGTCGGCGCCGTGGAGGCGGCGCAGCGTATCCCATTCGGCGGCGTGGCGGGCGAAGTAGGCCTCGGCGCTCGCCTCGCGCCCGGCGCGGATGGCGGCGAGGTGGCGGCGGTCCTCGGCGCAGCGGGCGGCGAACTGGCTGTCGTCACGCTCGGCGACGTTGAGGAGATTCGCGGCCGCCGTGCCGAGCGATGATTCGCCCTGTTCGGACACGGCGATTCTCAGGAAGACCCAGCTTCCTTCCTTGCGCCGCTCGGCCAATCCGGCGTCGCACAGAATCTTTATGTGGCGCGAGACGCGCGGCTGGCTCTGGCCGAGGACCTGCGCCAACTCCCCCACGGCAAGTTCCATATGCGCGAGCAGACGCAGCATACGCAGGCGCGTCGGCTCCGAAAGAGCGCGCAGAAGAGGGTCGATCCGCATGCCGGATCATATAAAGATATCTTTATATGTGCGCAAGCCCTAGGAATTCTGCGGATTTGCGCCTGTCGTATTCCTATTTGCGTTGCACCATTGTCTCGTCTAAAGAATGCCACTGCAGGCTTGCCTGCAAGCGTTGGCCTATGCGCCAAACAATGCAAGGGGATTCGCATGAAGAAGATTGCTTTCGCCGCGTTCGCGTCGGTTGCCGCACTGTCGCTCGCTGCTTGCGGTGGTGAGCCCGCCGCCGAAGCTACCACGGATTCGGTCGAGACCGCTCCCGAGGAGCTGATGACCGGTGACGCCACCGACGTTCCGACCGAGGCTGCGTCCGAGGCGATGTAATCGGCTCGGGGGTTCGGCGCTACCTTTCGGTGCACTG
>Ga0308159_1001387_pt1 | contig 35532 bp, 26 predicted proteins | sample PhyCR1_FD_201040 | JGI IMG/M metagenome (GOLD analysis project Ga0308159, IMG submission 201040) | Phyllosphere microbial communities from UC Gill Tract Community Farm, Albany, California, United States - DLSLC.R1 | ecosystem: Host-associated > Plants > Phyllosphere > Unclassified | place: USA... | reverse complement strand
CAAACCTGCCATGATCGCGCGTGCCGCAATGCAAGGTGCGAAAAGTGCACTTGTGCTGCGGCGCAGCAACCGACAAAGAGGGGGTGCCTTTCAGGCATCCTCTCCCAAAACTTTCAAGCCGGCCCTCGTGGCCGGCTTTTCTTTTGCGCGCTTCCTTTCGGCCCCGGCCTCCATGCCTCTGCCGTTATCAGGCAGAGGCCCTGCATCACACGGTCAGGCGATCCGGACGGTGCCGAACTTGCCCGCCTGATAATCGCGGATGGCTTCGTTGATTTCCTGGACCGTGTTCATCACGAACGGTCCATGGGCCACCACCGGCTCTCCGATCGGATCGGCATGACCGAACAGGATCGTCAGCGGCTCGTCCGCGATGACTTCCACTTCGTCTCCGCCATCGCCGAATTCGATCAGGTGCGCCGGTTCCACCCGGGTTCCGTTCGCCGTCCCGCTCCCCGCGACGACATAGAAGAACACCGAGCGGCCGCGCGGGGCAGGCAGCACGACACGCGCGCCGGCCTGCAGTTCGACGGTCATCATGGCCACGCCGGTCAGCGACGTGAACGGGCCGCTTTCGCCCGCGAAATCGCCGGAGATCAGGTTCACCGTGCCGCCGTCGACCGCGATGGCGGGAATTTCGTCACGCTGCAGGCCTGTGTAGGCGGGGGTCGTCATCTTGAGACGACCGGGCAGGTTCACCCAGAGCTGCAGGATTTCGAGCGCCCCGCCCTGCCGCTTGAACGAAGCGGGGGAAATCTCGGCATGGATCAGGCCCGAGCCGGCCGTCATCCACTGCACGCCGCCGGCGCGAATGACGCTTTCGTGCCCCCCGCTGTCGACATGCGCCATCTCGCCGGAGAGGATGAAGCTCACCGTCTCGAAGCCCCGGTGGGGGTGGGGTCCGAAGGGCAGCCCGTTGTTGCTGGGCGCATAAGTCTGCGGGCCGTGGTGGTTCAGGAACAGGAAGGGGTCGACCTGCGGCAACTGCGGGCCGGGCAAGGGCCTGCGCGTGGTGAGGTCGGCGATGTCGTCCCGGATCGCGGGGTGCTGGCGAATGACCTGGCGCATGTCAGGCACCGCCGCGCACGGCGTTGTCGAGCGGCAGGGCGAAAGGTTCGGTCATCGTATGGCTTCCGGCAAAAGGGAGTCGCGGACCGGAGCGGGGAAGCTCCGGCGCCTTGCATGCAGGGGCATATAGGCCCCCGCGCGCTTCGATCAATCGCCGAGGCCCAAGGTATCGCCGCAGTGCACGGCAACGTCGGGCGCCTCCGCGAGTTTCCCGGTGGGTAACGCCCGCCAAGCGGGCTCGTCTATCGCATATGCGGAAAATACGGATTATACCGGGTTGCGGAACTGATGCTCCGCGGGAGAAGACTATGTGGGCCCGCTTTCGGAGACGATACCTGGACGTTCTGGGGTCGATATACATCTATAACGAGCATCGCGGTTATACGGCGATCGATCGCATCCTCCAGGCCGTGCGCGCGCGGGCGCCGGACGACGCCGCGCTGATCCACGCGATCGAGCGGCACCGCCACGACGAACGCAAGCATTTCGTCATGTTCCGGCGATGGTTCGAACTGCGCGGGGTCATGCCACTGGCGGTGGGACGGCGGTTCGGCCACATCGACCGCTTCGTGGAAATCGTGTTCGGCCGGACCATCGACCGGCTCGATACCCAGGCGGTGATAGACAGCGACGACCTGTTCGAGCGCCTGTGCCGGGTGATCTCGCTGACCGAGCAGCGCGGCTACCGTCAGGTCGAAACTCTGCTGGGGAACAGGTTCGTGCGCAGCGACCCCGTGCTGATGCGGGTGTTTCGCGTCATCCATCAGGACGAGCCAAGCCACTGGGCGCCCTATGAAAACTGGCTGCAAGGACACGGCAAGCGCCCCTACCGCTGGTGGGAACGCGCGATCGACGGGTTCATCCATTCGGAACTGCTGTTCCTGAAGCTGCCGTTCCTGTTCCTCAACCCGTTCACGCGCCGCCGCACCGACTGGGCCGATGCGGGCGAAGATACGGTTCCGGCCCCCATCCGCCAGCATTCACAGCCCGCCGAATGACGGAACGCTTCGTGCCTGAGCCGACTTGTCTTCGCGAGCCTGCCGGCCATGCGGAGCCCCGTTTCCTCGACCGCCTGCTTTCCCGCCGCGTCGGCGCCATGCTCGTGCGCAACACAGTCGTCAGCACTTCGGTGTTCATGCTGGGACTGGGTTTGCTCTGGATCCTGGTGAGCGAGGCGGGTGTGAACGAAGTCCTCGCGTCCGGGATCAGTTTCATCTTCGCCAATACGCTCCATTACGCGCTCGGACGGGTGTGGATATTCAGCGGGACTTCGCGCGGGTGGCGTGCCGGCTATGCGCTGTTCCTGGTGAATTCGGCGCTGGGCCTGGCGGTGACGATGGGACTGTTCGCGGCATTGCTGCAGTTCACCTCGATCCACTATCTCCTCGCGCGGATCATCGTATCGGTGTTCGCCGGCCTGGCCGTGTTCGTCCTGAACGCCGCGCTGAACTTCCGGCAGGTCTGACGCATGCGCATCGCTTTGTTCTCCGGCAACTACAACTACCTGCGCGAGGGTGCCAACCAGGCGCTCAACAAGCTGGCGGGCCATCTGGAATCGCACGAAGGCTGCGAGGTGCGCGCCTATTCCCCCGTGACCGACACTCCCGCCTTTCCCCCGGCCGGGACGCTGGTTCCGGTTCCCTCCATCGCCCTTCCCGTGCGCGGCGAATTCAGGCTGGCGCTGGGCCTGCCGCAAAGCATTCGCCGCGACCTGAAGCGATTTCGCCCCGACATCGTCCACGTCTCGACGCCGGACATCCTCGGCACCCGCGCCCAGACTTTCGCCAGAAAGCTTGGCGTGCCCGTCGTCGCCAGCATGCACACCCGTTTCGAAACCTATCTCGACTACTACGGGCTCGGCTGGGCGAGGCCGCTGGCAGAGGCGCACCTCGACCGTTTCTATCGCCGCAGCGACCATGTCCTGGCCCCCACCCCCGCACTGGTCGCCGAACTGGCAGCAGTCCGGGGCGACGACCGGGCGAGCGTATGGAGCCGGGGCATCGACCGCGACCTGTTCCGCCCCGAACGCCGCAGCCCGGAATGGCGCCGCGAACAGGGGCTGGCGGACGGGGACGTCGTCGTCCTGTTCTTCGGCCGGCTGGTGCTGGAAAAGGGTATCGACATCTTCGTCTCCGCCGTGCGGACGCTCCAGGACAAGGCCCCGGTCAAGGCGCTGGTAGTGGGAGCCGGGCCCGCCGAGGACGCGTTCCGGTCGCTGCCCGGCACCGTCCTGACCGGCCATCTCGATGGCGCCGCGCTGGCCCGCGCGGTCGCCAGCGCCGATATCATGCTCAGCCCCAGCACCACCGAGACGTTCGGCAACGTGCTGCTCGAAGCGATGGCCTGCGGGCTGCCGGTGGTCAGCGCCGATGCTCCCAATGCACGGACGCTGCTGGTCGACGGAAACACCGGCATGCTGTGTCGCCCCCGCGACCCGGGCGATTATGCCGGCAGGATGATGCCACTGGTGACATCGCCCCGGATGCGCCGGGAAATGGGAGCCGCCGCCCGCGCCGCGAGCGCAGCCTATTCCTGGGACGCCGCATCGCACAGCGTGGCGCAGGTCTACCGGGCGCTGCATCGGGGCTGAAGCCAGCGTGACCAGGCCGCTTGGACAAATTCCCGGGAATGCAATTTTTGGCACCCGGGCGTATCTGCGTTGTCCCGCACAATTTCATGCACCGTCTAGTTGCGCGCACTGTCACCGATCCGTCACATCGGCGCGCTAGCGGCTCGCTATTCCAGCATGAGGCGCCCTTCCATGAATCGCAGTCCATCCGCCCGGCGCCTGCGCCTCGTCCGCGCAGCGCTCGCAGCCACCTCGCTGCTGTGCGTTTCCACGCCCGGCGCGGCGGCGCCCGCGAAAGACGAGCCGACGATCGAGCGCGTCGTCATGCTGATGCGGCACGGCGTGCGCCCCTCGACAAAGTTTCCCGCAACGCCGGCCGGCACCACGAAGGATGCCTGGCCGACCTGGACAACGCCGGCCGGCGATCTGACCGATCACGGCGCGCAGGGCGTGCGCCGGCTGGCCGAGTATGACCGCACGCTGCTGGTGCGCGCCGGCCTGCTGCCGGCTTCGGGCTGCGCTGCTACGGGCACCATCAGCGCCTGGGCCAGCGGCAGTTCCCGCGCCATCAAGACCGGCAAGGCGTTTCTCGAAACGCTGCAGCCCGGCTGCGGCGTCACGCTCGACCATCCGGCCGGCGAGGAAGCCGAGGACCAGTTCCACCCCACCGGCGCGGCATCGGCTATCGACGGAACCCGGGCGCTGGCGGCCTCGCAGGCGCAGCTTCCGGCCGGCGGCCTCGCCGCCGTGATCGCCGCGCGGCGTGCCGAATTCGCGGCACTGCAGCGGATCGTCGGCGTGCCCGTCGACCCCGCCTCGAAGCTCAGGGCGACCGAAGGCGACAAGCCGGACCTGAAGGGCGGCCTGTCCTTCGCCTCCACGGCGGGCCAGACCCTGCTGCTGGAGTACCTGGAGGGCATGCCGATGGATCAGGTCGGCTGGGGCCGGGCGAGCAAGGCCGACATCCGGGCGATACTGCGCTTCCACCCGATCAAGTTCCAGTACGAGACCCGCCCCACCTACGTGGCCCAGCGCCTTGCCGCGCCGATCGTCACGCGCATGATCGACGCGCTTTCCGGCACCGGCGGCAAGGTCACGCTGCTGTTCGGTCATGACACCAACATCGCCGCGCTGGGCGGCTTCTACGACCTGCACTGGACCATGGCCGACTATCCGCGCGACGACATCGCGCCCGGCGGCGCGATCGGCTTCGAACTGCTGCGCGACAAGGCGGGCAAACGCTATGTCCGGGCCTTCCAGCAGGCGCAGGCGATGGACCAGTTGCGCACGCTCAGCGCGCTGACCGACGCCGCCCCGCCCAGCCGCAGCTACCTGGCGATCCCCGGCTGCGGGTCGGCAAAAGCGGCCTGCGACATGGAGACCTTCGAGCGGCTGACGCGCGAAAGGCTTGCCCGCCCCGCACCCTGACGCGGCGGCGCCCCGCCCTATTCCTCGATGATCGCGACGGCGCGGGTCCAGCCGGCGGAGGCGCCCTTGATCTTGTGCGGGAAGCAGCTGACCGTGAACCCGTCGCCCGGCAGGACCTCGAGGTTGTGCAGCTTCTCGAGGTGGCAGTAGCCGATGTCGCGCCCGGCCTTGTGGCCTTCCCAGATCAGCGAGGTATCGCCGGTCTCCTTCACCTTTTGCGCGGTGTGGCTGAACGGCGCATCCCACGACCAGGCATCCGTGCCGGTCACGCGGATGCCGCGCGTCGTCAGGTACATCGTCGCCTCGTAGCCCATGCCGCAGCCCACGTTCACGAAGTCGGGCCGGCCCAGCGCCTTGCCTGCGGCAGTGTTCACCAGCACGATGTCGAGCGGCTTCAGGTCATGGCCGATGCGGGCGAGTTCATCCTCGACGTCCTTGGCCGTGACCACATAGCCGTCGGGAAAGTGGCGGAAGTCCAGCTTCACGCCGGGCTGGAAGCACCATTCGAGCGGCACTTCGTCGATGGTGATGGAGCGTTCGGGCTCGCCGTCCCGGCCGTTCATCGTCGGGTGAAAGTGATAGGGCGCGTCGAGGTGCGTGCCGCTGTGGGTGGTCAGCTTCACCCATTCCGATGCCGCGAAGCCGGCGCCGTCCGGCGTGTCCTGCGCCGTCACGCCGGGGAAGAACATGTCCAGTTCGCCCGCTGTGTCCATGTGGTTCTGGTAGGTGATCTCGGGCTTGAGGAACGGCGGGTCGCTCACCACGTCGTTGCACAGCGTGATCGAAAGGTCGACGAAGCGGCGGGTCATGGACTGGTCCTGATCAGAAGTAGGGATGCGGATTGGCGGTCTGCGCCTGGATCGGCTGCAGCACGTCCCAGTGCTCGACGATCCGGCCGTCCCGCAGGCGGTAGATGTCCGCCACCGCGCCGCCCAGGCCATCGGGGCTGGGGCGCCCGTGCAGGTGGATCATCGCCATGTCGCCATCGACCAGGATGCGCTTGATCTCGAACGAGGCGCCGGGCTGCGAGAACTTGGGCTCCAGCATCGCGATCGCGGCATCGCGGCCGTCGAGGATCGCGGGGTTATGCTGGATGTAGTCCGGCGCGACATGGCGCTCGAAAGCGGCGCGCACATTGCGCTCGGTGTAGAACAGCCGGGCGAAGTCGGCCACCACGGCGCGGTTGCGTTCCGTCTCGTTCGCCGGAGCACGGGCCGAAACGAGCATGGCCGCCATCGCGGCAAGCCCGGCGATGCGCGCCGCCCGCCGCATCATGACGAGCGGCCCTGGAGATCGTGGATACCGGAATTCTGCATTGCCGCCTCGCCCATGCGTCTGGTTCTTGCCGGACGGTTTAGAGACGGACGAAAATGACAGAAAACCTATTGTTTGGATGGAGACCCGCCATCAAAATTGATTGACAGGAATTGGAAGGGGCGGCCCACGGCAAGGGCCGCCCCTTCTGCCCACCTCGTCATCCGAGGTAGGGCCCCGCCGTGTCCGACTTGGGGGAGGGCAACAGAGCGACGGACACGTCAGCTTTATCAGGTTCCGGTAACGCCCCCCAGCAGGCCGGTCAGCGGCGACAGCAGCGAGCTGGAACCCGCCTCTCCGCCGACACCCCCGAGCAGGCCGCCGACCAGTCCGGTGACGGGAGCCAAGACGGTGCCCGCGCCGGAATTTCCGCCCGCGCCGCTGAGCAGGCCGCCAACGATGCCGGTGACGGGAGCCAGGACGCCGCTCGTGCCGGTATCGCTGCCCAGTCCGCCGAGCAGGCCGCCCACCACGCCGGTGACGGGCGACAGGACGTCTCCCGTGCCGCCGGTGCTGCCCACGCCGGAGAGCAGGCCGCCGACGACACCGGTCACGGGAGCCAGCAGCGAGCCGCCGGTCTCACCCGAGCCCAGGCCGCCGGTCACCTGGCCGAGCGTTCCGTTCAGCGTGCCGAGAACCGGCGAGGTCAGTGAATCCACTGCGGCCGTCACCGGCGCGACGACGGGCGCCAGGCCGTTGGTTACTTGCGTGACCCCGGAGCCGACCTGCTCACCCAGCAGCGCCCCGGCGAGGTTGCCGACCGGAGCCAGGCCCTGCGCCACGCCCTGCGAGGTCGTCGCCAGCGTCACGTCGAGGACGTTGCCATTGGCGAGGACGTCGGCCGTCACCAGCTGCCCCGAGACGAGGCCGGGATTTTCGGAAAGGACGTTGACCCCGGCGATCGTACCGCTGGTGCTCGGCCCCGTCAGGACGTTGTCGCCAAGGTCGAGGCCGAGGATCGGACCGGTATAGGCCGGCGCCGTGCCGGAGCCGCCGCCCGGAAGGTTGCTGGTGAGCCCGTCGAGCAGCCCGCCGAGCTGCCCGGTGACGGGAGCCAGCACGCCGTTCTGTCCAACCACCGGCGCCAGCACCGCATCGACCGTGCCGAGTACCGGCGTCGTGATCCCGCTGACCACCGAGGTCACGCCGGCGACGGCAGGCGACAGGCCGTTCGTCACCGTCGTCACCGTCGAGCCGACCTGCTGGCCGAGCAGCGCGCCGGCAAGGTTGCCGACCGGCGCGAGCGCCTGCTGGGTCTGGGCGGTCGTGGTCGGCAGTACCACCTGCACCACTTTACCGTCACCGGTCAGGACGTTGACGACGATGCCGTTACCGCTGCTGCTGGTCGCGCCGGTCGTCGGTGCGACGTTGACGTCGATCAGCGTGCCGGAGCCGCTGGGACCGAGGATGGGAACATCGCCGATCGACACGCCGCCGATGGGACCGGTGATGGTCGTCGTGGGGCCGGTCGGACCAGTAGGGCCAGTGGGGCCCGTCGGACCAGTCGGGCCGGTCGGACCCGTAGGACCGTCAGGACCCGTGGGGCCGGTCGGACCCGTGGGACCCGTGGGGCCAGTCGGCCCCGTCGGCCCGGCCACACCAGCGCGGAAGCCGACGTGGTCGGAGCAGGCGCCAAGCAGCAAAAGGGGAATGGTAGTCGCGCAAAGCATCGCGTGCCGTGCCGTCTGCCGTGAAATACTGACCGCCATCGGTAATCCTCCATGAACTCTGTACGCTCAGCGTTAGGCCCATCAGGAGGAGAGAGCGCGGGCAGAAGCAGCCATCATGGCCGCGCCGCGCCCCCGCACGGACGCCGCGGTACAGCGCAAAATGACGGCGATCCGGAAACGACCCTGCCCGTTGCGCAAAACCCGTCCGCAACGGGGGTCCCGGGACGGGGTCATGGGATATGGAAAGCCGGGAACACCACGCAAACCATACGCAAAACCCCGTCAGGCGCGGTTTAGCGCGATCGCGCCGGGTCGGCTGTAACTGATCGAACCGCTTCGGCCGGAACCCGCGCAGGCTGTCCCGCATGCGCAAAATTCGATCCGGAGTGACCGGAGCCCCGGTCGTTTCTCACCTTGTTGCCGTGGCCCCGGCGGCGGCATCCGAGGGTGCGGCGACGGCTGCCGCGTCGATGGAATCGAAGCGCCCCCACCTGTAGACCCCGTAACTGATCGCCCAGCACAGAACGAAGATGCCGATGATCAGGAAGCCCAGCGTGTTGAAATGCTCGGACAGCGCGCTCGCCGCCGCCCACGGCGCGCCGCCGAGATCGAACTTCTCGGCCAGCAGCGCGGCGGTCTGGATCGAGCCGATCACCAGCGCCACCAGCGCCGAGATCGAGGTGATGGTGATGTTGTAGTAGAGTTTGCGGACGGGCTTCACGAACGCCCACTCGTAAGCCCCCAGCATGATCACCCCGTCGGCGGTGTCGAGCAGCGCCATGCCGACCGCGAACAGCACCGGGAAGACCAGCAGCGTCGCCAGCGAGATGCCGTCCGCCGCATGCGCCCCGGACAGTCCCAGGATCGCGACTTCCGTGGCGGTGTCGAAGCCCAGCCCGAACAGGAAGCCCAGCGGCGCCATGTGCCAGCTGCGGCGCACCAGCCGGAAGATCGGCCGGAACAGCCGCGCCAGCAGCCCCCGCCCGGCGAGCAGCATGTCCAGATCATCCTCGGCCAGCGCCTCGCCGCGCCTTACCTGCCGGAAGCGGGCCCAGACGCCCTGCAGGATCACCAGGTTCATGATCGCGATGGCGAACAGGAAACTTGCCGAGATGATCGTCGCGATCACCCCGCCGGTTTCTCCGAAAGCCTCGAAATCGCCGAGGGTGCTGGCGGCCAGCGCGATCCCCGTCGCCGCGATCAGGACGATCGCGGAATGGCCGATGGCGAACCACAGGCCCACCGTGATCGGGCGCTGGCCGTCCTGCATCAGCTTGCGGGTGACGTTGTCGATCGCGGCGATATGGTCGGCGTCGACCGCGTGGCGCAGGCCCAGGCTCCAGGCCAGCAGCGCCGTGCCCAGCATCATCGGACTGTCGTGGAACGCCGCGAAGGCCCAAGCCCATACGGCGAGGTTCGCAAGTGCCAGCGCGGCGAACAGGACAAGGATGCGATGACGAAGCCGCAGGTTCGCGGAAGGTCGGTTCATGGAGTGACTCCTTGGGAAACGGTGGCGCGAAGGCGCGCCCGGCGGCGGCGGCGATTGCGGGTGCGGCGCATGTCGCGGCGGACTTTGGCGATGCCCATCCAGGTGCCGGTCGCGCAGACCAGCGTGACCATCGCCAGCAGCGGCAGGACGAGCGCGTCCCACAGCGGCCGCGCGCGCAGCCCGGGCAGGTCGAGGCTGTGGAGCCCGTTCATCAGCCAGCGGAAGCGGCGCCCGTTCGCGTCGAAGCTGCGGATGAGCCGCCCGGTGACGGGGTCGATGTAAAGCCGCGTGGCCTGACCGTCGGCGATCACGGCGCGCCACACCGGCAGCGACACGTCGCCATGGTGGGCATAGTAATAGGCGTCTTGCGTGCGCAGCAGTTCGAGCGAGGCCAATGGCGGTCCCCCGGCGAGCGCCGCGGACAATTCGCGCCCGGTCAGCGGCGCCGGCCGGCCGTCGATGCCGAGGCGGCTGCGATGGCCGTCCGCGGCGACGAGGGCGAGGTAGGCGGTCCCTCCCAGCGGCGCCGCCTCGATCCGCACCGTCCCCGGCGGCAGGGCGCCGAGGTTGGCCAGGGCGGCGCGCGCATCGCCCCAGCGCAGGGCACCGGACAAGCGATCCCTTTCGGCGAACCCCGATTCGCTGGCGAGCAGTCCCCAGGGGTTCATCGAGACGAGCCCGCTCGCCACCCAGGTCAGGGTCAGCACGCCGAAGAACAGCCCGCCCATGTGATGCCACCACCACAGCCCGCGATAGGGGGATGCCACGCGGCCCTCGCGATTGCGCCTGAGCCGGGCGATGCCGACCCAAAGGCCGGTGACGGTCAGGAAGCACCCCAGCAGCGATGACCAGACCACCACCTGCAACCACAGCTCGCCATTCTGCCGCAGCAGCGTGGGGTAGAGCCAATGCGGAACCGCCCCCAGCCATCCCCAGAAGCGTTCGGCCCGGGTCGTCTGCTGCACGACCTCGCCCGATCCGGCGACATAGGCGCTGGCGCCGTCCGCATAGTCGATCCGCCAGAGCGGCTGGTGGCGGCGCGCGGTCTGCACGGTCCACTGGTCGATACCCACCGGGCTTGCCGCCAGCGCTTTCGTGCCGCCGCCGAAGCGGGCGCCGAACGACTGGCCGATCTTCAGCGCCTCTTCGCGCGGCACCGGCGGCGCCGGACGCCCGGAAAGCACGTCGAAGGTCTGCGCCGTGGCCCGCATCTGCGCGATGGGGCGGGCCGCATCGTGCGCGGGCATGATGCGCAGCACCAGCCTCTCGCCCATGCGCTCGACCCGGGCCGACGACAGCAAGGTGTCGCCGGCAAGGTCGATCGCGCCCCAGTTTGTGCCCGCCGGCAGGCGCAGGGGCATCAGCCCCCGCACCTGCTCGGCCGGCTGCAACCGGGGATAGGGCGAATAGATCATGACGAAGCCGGACAGGCACCACACGGTCATGATCACGCCGACCAGGATGCCCAGCCAGCGGTGGAGGAACAGGATCGGACGCAAGGTCATCGCCCTGCCCCTCAGAAGCCGATGCCGTAGCTGACCCGCAGGGTCCTCGGCACGCCCCGGTTGGCATAGAGGAACCGGCCCGAGCCATCGTCGCGCGGCGCCGATCCCAGGCCGCTGGCATAGGCCTTGTCGAACAGGTTCTCGACGTTCACCCCGAAGCGGTGGCGGCGCGCGGCATCGGGATAGATGTGCAGGCCCGCATCGACCACGAGGTAATTGCCGTAGTCGCGGCGGCCGAACCCGGAGATCGTGCGCCAGGTATCGCCCACCCAGTTCACCGAAAGGTTCGCGCCGAACGGGCCGTCCGCCGGTCGCCAGGCGACGGTCCCCCGCGCGAAGTGTTCGGGGGTACGGTCACGCTGCAGGTTCGAGCCCGAATTGCGCGAACGGGTGTAAGTATAGCTGGCCGAAAGCTCCCAGTCCTCGCCCAGCCTTGCCCCCAGCTGAAGTTCGGCGCCGCGCACGTTCACCCGGCGATCGACGTTGACGTAAATGCCGTCCGGATAGTCGGGGTCGTCGTAGCTGACGTCGATCAGGTTATCGATCCGCCGGGCGAACAGCGTGGCCTGCCATGTCAGCGCACCCCCGCCCAGCTTGCCGCCGAGGCTGAAGTTGACGCCCAGGCTTTCCTCGGGGCTGAGGTTCGGATTGCCCTTCTCGCAGCACGGGTCGATCTGGTAGAGCTGCGAAGCCGAGGGCAGCAGGAACGAGGTGCCGCCATTGGCCTCGGCATAAAGGCTCTCGCTGAAATCGAAGCGGCCCGACACGTTCCAGACCGTCTTCTTGGCGCCGCTGCCGTCGTTGTAACGCAGCCCCGCCGCCAGCCGCGCCCGGTCGGACAGGTCGTCGGTGGTGCGAACCTGCGCGATGCCGGCGTGGACCTTTTCGCGCGTCTTGCCGATCAGCAGGACGTCGTCCCTGCCCTCGAAGTTCTGGAAGTCGTAGCCGAACAGGTACTCCAGCCCGCGATGCGGCCGCAGCTTCACCAGCGCGCTGCCGCCGAAGTCCTTGTAGCCCCAGTACGTTCCCGCCGGGTAGATCACCACCGGCTCGCCGGTCGTCAGGTCGTTGCGGATCTGGACGTAGGCGGTGTTCCAGTCGTGGTAGTAGCCCTTGAGGAAGAACTGCACCGTCTCGCTGCCGACGTAGTCGAGGCGCACGCTGGCGATCTCCTCGTTGCGGTCGTTGCGGCTTTCGCGCACGCGGATCGCCGAGAGGTTGTCCAGCTTCGCTTCGGTATGCTGGTACTGCAGGTTGAGCAGCAGGTCGGAACTGAAGTCGTACTGGTACTTGCCGCCCACGGACCACAGGTCGTAGCCGCGCTTGCGGTCGGTCGCGCTGGGCTCCATCTCGCTGTAGGGGCGATACCCTTCCGAGCGATTGTGCGAAGCCCAGGCGACGAAGCGGTGCCCGCCGATGCCGCCTCGCACGTAGCCGTCGAGGTTGGTCCCCGCGCGGCTGTCGACGGACGCATTGACCTGACCGCCGAAGGTGTCGCTGAACGAGCGGGTGACGACGTTGATGACGCCGGCCGCCGCCTGGGTGCCGTAGAACAGGCTCTCGCCGCCTTTCAGCACCTCGATCCGTTCGATCATGCTGGCGGGCAGCGTGTCGTTGGGCGAAGTGCTGCCGTAGAGCCGGTTGTTGATGCGGATGCCGTCCACGGTCCACAGCACGTCCTGCGTGCGCGACCCCTGCATCGAGACGTCGACGTAGCTGAACGGTCCGCTGCCCGGCATCACGTAGAGGCCGGGAACCGTCTGCAGGGCCGCCGCCACGTCGACCGCGCCGCGATCGTCGATGTCCTGCTCGTTCACCTGGTGCAGGTCGCTGCCATAGCGGCCCAGTTCGCGCGGCAGCGTCTCCTCGACGCTCTTGCCGGTGACGACGATCGCCTCCGCGCTTTCCTCTTCCGCCAGAGCCGCAACCGGCGCAAGCGACAGCACCGCGGCAAGTGCCGCGTGCGAAATATATCGTGATTGCATTTCAAACCCCCGTCGGCGTCAGCGATCCTGACGAGGGCCTCCGCGCGAACGGCCGCCACGCGCGCCGGACGGACGCCATGAGCGCCCGGCACACGTACCGGTTGCGGCCCTCGCCGCACGTGCGTCGCTCAGACGGATTTCCGTGCCACGACCATCCCCTGGACCAAGGCAAGAGCGACCATGCGCGGGCAGGTCTCCTGGCTCACGGGTCGACACGTCGATGCACGGCCTTCCCAGGCCTCGCATGACTTAGCGTCCGGCCCAGTGGCTGGCGGCCGGGAACCTTCGTCCCGCCGCGCATGTGCATCGCGCTCACCGCTTACAGTTGCAGGGACAGCCTCGGATTCGGATCGCTCCATCGCTGGAGCCTTCCTCACCGCGTTCCCTTTTAAGCCCCTTTCGGGGCACCAGCGCGATCTTGCCGAAGTATCTTGAAGTACTCCGGCGGGCCGATCCCTAACCGCAAGGCCGCCTTGCTGCAAGAGCGGAACATTTGTTTGGGGTCTGCGAGTGGTTAGCGCCGGCGATAGCAGGGGGACAAGCGGGCCCCCCGCAGTGCGAGCGAATTTACCTTCTCCCTGAAGAGAGTATGAAAATCGGCCCGCGGTTTAACGCTTAAACAACCATGAGGTTCCACAAGGGCTCGCATGAAATGGCCGGGCCTTCTCCTGCGATCTGACCGTCGCCGCGCTTCGCTTGCGCGATCGCCGGGCGATGCGGTGCGCCCCGGGCCCTCCGGCGGCGGAGCGGCGGACTATGTTCCGGCGGCTTTCCTGCTGGGCGCGGGACTGCTTGGCCTTGGCGCAGCATGGGCGCTGACCGGCGGTGCCTCCGGGCAGTACCTGGTGTTGGCCCGCCCCGGCTCGACGCTGAGCGAAACGGTCAACCTGGTCCGCTCGGCCGGCGGCGACATCGCGGCCAGGGGCCTGTTCGCCAATATCGTGATTGCCGACTCCTCCAGGCCGGGCTTCCCGGTCTCGATGCGTGATGCGGGGGCCTGGCTGGCGGTGCCGGTCCCGGCTCTGGCCGGGTGCGCGGAACCTTCTTCTCGGGAGAATATCTTTTGAACGTCGAACTGGACAAGCTGCGCCTGCATTTCGGCAGCTTCCTTGTCGTGCTGTTCTGGGCGCACGTTCCGCTGCTCGCGGTGGTGGCGTTCGTCGCGGGCCATTCGCCGCTCGGCGCGGCTTTTGCCGGGGCGGTGCTGGCGGGCAGCTATCACCTGACCTGGCGGCGCAGCGGCATCGGTCCCGCCACCCGCTACCTGTCGGCCGTCGCGCTGATGGGCGAACCGGCGATCCTGCTGGTCCTGCTGCGGGGCGATGCCTGGCAGATGGACATGCACATGTACTTCTTCGCCATGCTGGCGCTGACCATCGCCTGGTGCGACCGCCGCGCCGTGCTGACCGCTGCGACGGCGGTGGCGCTGCATCACCTCGTGCTGCTGTACCTGCTGCCCTATGCGGTGTTCCCGGGCCAGGGCAATCTCGGCCGCGTCGTCCTCCACGCGGTGATCGTCGCGTTCCAGACCCCCGTGCTGGTATGGCTGAGCGACCGGCTGGTGGAGAGCTTCGACCGTGACATGCGGGCCCGCCACGCAGAGGAAGTCAACCGCGCCAAGAGCCTGTTCCTGGCCAACATGAGCCACGAGATCCGCACGCCGATGAACGCCATCCTCGGCTTCTGCCATCTGGTCGCGCGGACCAACCTCGACCCGAAGCAGAAGGACTACGTCGCCAAGATCAGCCAGGCCGGCACCTCGCTGCTGCGCCTGATCAACGACATCCTCGACTTCTCGAAGAACGAGGCCGGCAAGCTGACCCTGGAGGCCAACCCCTTCGACCTTCGCGCCGCGGTCGAAACCCAGATCCAGATGGTCGCCGCGGAAGCTGCCGCCAAGCGCGTCAAGGTCTCGGCCCATGTCGCCAGCGACGTTCCGCACCGCCTGTCGGGCGACGAACTGCGCTTCAACCAGGTCCTGCTCAACCTGCTGAGCAATGCGGTCAAGTTCTCCGAGGGCGGCGCGGTGACGGTGCGCCTCGAAGTCGCATCCCGCCGCGACGCCGAAGTCGAACTGCGCCTGGTGGTCCGGGACACCGGCATCGGCATGACCGCCGAGCAGCAGGCCACGCTGTTCCATTCCTTCACCCAGGCCGACAGTTCCACCACGCGCCGGTTCGGCGGCACCGGCCTCGGCCTTGCCATCTGCCGGCAGATCATCGAACAGATGGGCGGCTCGATCCGGGTCGACAGCACCCCCGGCGAAGGCAGCACCTTCATCTGCCACATGCGCATGGCCATCGAAGACGAAGCCGATGCGGGCGACGTCCACCTGCCCGACCATATCCGGCGACTGCGCATCCTGGCGGCGGACGACAATCCCGCCTCGCGCCAGATCATGCAGGATATCTTCGCCGAATGGGGCCTGCCTCTCGACCTCGTCGCCTCGGGTGACGAAGCGCTCGGCGCGGTCGGCGCGGCGGACGCGGCCGGCACGCCCTACGACCTCGTGCTGCTGGACTGGAAGATGCCCGGCATGGACGGCATGCAGACGGTCGAGGCCATGCACATGACCGCATACCGCTCGGCGCCCCCCCGGACGATCATCGTCACCGCCTATGGCGCCGACGATTTCGTCGTCGGTGCCGGCGGCGCGGAGGTCGCGGCCTTCCTCACCAAGCCCGTCGTGCCCCGCACCCTGCTCGACACCATCGTGCAGATCTTCTCGCAGGACACCGCGCCCACGCAGCTCGACCCGGCGATGGCGGATGCCCTGCCGATGGTCGCCCCGCACCTGCGCGGCCTGCGCGTGCTGCTGGCCGAGGACAACGAGATCAACCGCGAGATCGCCGTCGAACTGCTGGGCGCCGCCGGCCTGCTGGTCGACTGCGCCGAGAACGGACGCATCGCCTGCGAGCGTATCCAAGCCGCTGGCGCCAGCTACGCGGCGGTCCTGATGGACGTGCAGATGCCGGAGATGGACGGCATTTCGGCGACGAGGATCATCCGTGAAAGCTGGACCGCCGGCCAGTTGCCGATCATCGCCATGACCGCCCACGCCTACGAGGAGGAAAAGCAGCGCTGCCTCGCCGCCGGCATGAACGATCACATCGCCAAGCCGGTCGATCCGGCCACGCTCATGCGGGCGCTGGACCGCTGGCTGAAGGCCGACGCATCGCGGGCTCCCGCCGCGCAGCCCGCCGCGCCCAGGCCGCAGGGCGCCATCCTGCCCGACACCCTGCCGCCCTTCGACCTGCGCGCCGCCCTGCAGCGGGTCAACGGCAAGGCCACCCTGCTGCACAAGCTCATCGTCACTTTCGGCGCCACTTACGGCGACGTGGCGAACGAGTTGCGGGAGCTGATCGAAGCCGACCGCCTGCCCGACGCCCGCCGCCTCGCCCACAGCCTGAAGGGTGTCGCCGGGTCGCTCGAACTGCCCGCCATCCAGGAGGTCTCGGCGCGGCTCGAACGATTGCTGGCGGACGAAGAGGCCGAGCAGGCCCTCGGCGCCATCGCCGAACTCGATGCCAGGCTCGCCCCGGCGATCGCCGCCGCGCGCAGCCTCGCCGGCAGCCCGGTGCAGGCAAGCTCGGCTCCCGCCGCCAACATCGACGGCGACGCCGCGCGAACCGCTCATGCCGAACTGCGCGAACTGGTACGCCGCCGCAGCCTCGGCGCGCGCGCCGGCTTCAACCGCTTCGCCAGGGCCATCGGACTGCCCGAGGAAGAACGCCCCAGCCACCCGATCCACCGCGCGCTGGAAAAGCTCGACTATGAGACCGCGCTTGTCCTGATCGACGCCCACGACCCTGCCGGCGGGGCCGGCGAACATCTCGAAGACCGCGAAGGAGCCAGCGCATGACCCGGGCCACCATCCTGATCGTCGACGACGAACTCTCGAACATCGAGATCATGAACGCCGTGCTCGAGGACGACTACGAGGTGTGCTTCGCCACGTCCGGGGAACAGGCGCTGGAGACGGCGCGCACCGCCCAGCCCGACCTCGTCCTGCTCGACGTGCTGATGCCGGGGATCGACGGCTTCGAGGTCTGCCGCCAGTTGAAGAGCGATCCGCTGCTGGCGGACATCCCGGTCATCTTCACCACCGGCCTCGGCGATACCGAGGACGAGATGCGCGGCCTCTCGCTGGGCGCGATCGACTATGTCACAAAGCCGATCCAGCCCGCCATCCTGCACGCTCGCGTGGGCAATCACGTCGAGCTGAAACGGCTGCGCGACCAGCTGGCCAGCCTGGCCGTGACCGATGCGCTGACCGGCCTGAGCAATCGCCGCCAGATGGAGCGCGCCCTCCAGACGGAAACCGCCCGCCTGGGCCGGACCGGCGACTGGCTCTCGGTCATCATGCTCGATATCGACTTCTTCAAGCAGTTCAACGACACTTACGGCCATCCCGCCGGCGACCGCTGCATCACCATGGTGGCCTCGGCCCTGACGCGCGCGGTCAAGCGCTCGTCCGACCTGCCGGCCCGCTACGGCGGAGAGGAATTCGCCTGCATCCTGCCCAACGCCGACCCGAAGGGCGCCGAGCTTGTGGCGCAGGAAATCCGGCTGCAGATCCAGTCGCTCAACATTCCGCACGAGCGCTCGCAGATCAGCCCCTTCATCACCGTCAGCATCGGCGTCGCCAGTGCGCGGTGCCTGCCGGGCATGACCACGGACCAGTGGCTGGCACAGGCCGACCGCCAGCTCTACCTGAGCAAGCAGGGCGGACGGAACCGGATCTCCGTCGTCGATTTCGACAGCCAGCCCGCTCCCGTCTGATCGGTCGGCCGGGCCGGCTGGCCGGGCCAGCCAGCCAGCCTGCGTCCGCGATCCGTTCGCGCCATTGCGACGTATCGACCGACTCGGCCACCACGGGTCCCGGGACTGCCGGAGCGATAAACGCCGCATATCGGCATTCGGTTCCCCGCATCTTGACCCGTTTGTGACCGAAAAGGCACCCTCACGGCCGGAATCGTCCGGGCCGAGGAGATTTTTTCACCCTTTGCGACCCACGAATTTCAATGTGTTTCAGCCGTTTGCAACAAACATGAGATGAACATGAAGAAACCGTGTCACGGGAGTCTTCAAACCTAAATCAAAGTGCCTTGGATTTGCCATATCAGCCCATCGACAGAATAGATCGTGTCGAAAAAAGGGTGGATATTCATGACTTTAATCAAAACCGCCAAGGTGGCGTTGCTCGCCGGCTCGGTGCTTGCCAGCATGGCGGCCACCAGCGCCTTCGCTGAAGCACCCGCCGCCAGCGACGCTGCTGCCGATTCCGGCCTGGGCGATATCGTCGTCACCGCCACCAAGCGCGAGACCAATCTCCAGGAAACCCCGATCGCCATGGCGGTCATGACCACCGAGACGCTCAAGGACCGCCACGTCCAGAGCCTCTACGACCTTGCCGACGGCGCCATCCCGTCGCTGCGCATCGCCACGTTCGAAGCACGCCAGAGCGCGCTCACGGTCGGCATTCGCGGCATCGTGCCGCTCGACGCGAACCAGCCCGCCCGCGAGCAGGGCGTCGGCATCTACGTCGACGGCGTCTACCTCGGCCGCCAGCACGGCCTCAACGCCGCGCTGTTCGACGTGGAGCGCGTCGAGGTCCTCAAGGGTCCGCAGGGCACCCTGTTCGGCCGTAACACCGAAGGCGGCGCCCTCAGCATCGTCAGCAAGGCCCCGACCGGCGAGTTCGGCGGCCGCGCCGGTGGCGGTTTCGGCAACTACGGCTCGTACAACGGCGACATCCACCTCAACCTGCCCGAGTTCGCCGGCTTCTCGATCAAGCTCGACGGCGTGCTCCAGCACCAGGATGCCACCACCAAGAACCCGCTCGCGGGGCAGACCGGCTGGAACTACTACCACCGCAAGGGCCTGCGCGCCGCAGTGCGCTGGCAGCCCACCAGCTCGATCACCAACGACTTCTCCTATGACGTCGCCCGTGATGCCAACACGCCGTTCTACAGCCAGCTGCTGAACTACAACCCCAACGGCTGCGTCGCCGGCACCCAGGCCTCGCAGGCTGCCTGCACCCTGCCCGGCACCAGCTACACCAACCTGACCGGCACCGTCCGCTCGCTGCTGCCCGGCGTCGTCGTCAACGGCAAGACCCGGATGAAGACCGCCGACATCGGCGTTCCGCAGCAGCCCAGCGTCGACAAGAGCCACGGCTTCACCAACTCGCTGAAGTGGACCGTCTCGCCCGAGATCGAGCTGCGCTCGATCACCGCCTGGCGCGGCGTCGACGCCACGCAGTGGGACAACTCCGGCGGCGCCCACCGCCCGCCGGTGGTCAACCTGACCGCCTCCTGCACCGAAGCCGCACCCTGCGCCTTCAGCCGCTACAGCCTCGCCGACCTGCGCCAGCGCCAGTTCAGCCAGGAACTGCAGGCAGTCGGCACCGTCGGCAAGTTCGACTACGTCGCCGGCCTGTTCTACTTCAACGAGCACGTCAGCGACGATGCCGCGACGCCGGCTTCCAACGGCGTGTACCTGAACGCCGCCGGCCAGCCCGTCTACACCATCCTCGACTCGTGCACGGGTTCGGGCGGCTTCGGCTCCGACGTTGGCTGCCGCTCGATCGACCGCGCCTCGGAAGTCTGGTCGAAGAGCTACGCCGCCTACGGCCAGCTGACCTTCAACGCCACCGAGCAGCTGCACATCACGGTCGGCGGGCGCTACACGCATGACGAGAAGAAGGGCGTCCTGCACTATTCGCGCAACGTCAACTACGACACCAACCCGCCCGCCGCGAGCGTCGGCTACAGCCCGCTCGATGCGACCTGGAACCGCTTCAACCCGATGGCGACCGTCGCCTACGACGTGAACGACGACCTCCACGTCTATGCCAAGTACGCGACCGGCTACCGCGCCGGCGGCGCATCGTCGCGCACGTCCAACTACCAGGCGTTCGATCCCGAGGACGTGAAGTCCTACGAAGTCGGCCTGAAGTCGAACTTCTGGGACAACCGCGCCCGCTTCAACCTGGCCGGCTACATCATGGACCGCAAGAACAGCCAGGTCGACATCAGCTCGATCCAGTTCGTCGGCTCGAGCAGCTTCAACAACCTGGTCACGATCAATGCCCCCGGTATCACCAAGATCCGCGGCATCGAAGCCGACCTGACGCTGGAGCCGATCGACGGGCTGACGCTGAACGCTTCCTATGCCTATACCTACACCAAGATCCCGCCGGTGCTGATCACCGCCACGGCGGCCTCGGGCGGGTCCACCAGCGTCTACCAGCAGTTCTACATCGTGTTCACCCCGCGCAACGCGGCCAGCGGCTCGATCGACTATGCGCTGCCCATCGGCACGCAGGACACCAAGCTGAAGTTCCACATCGACGGCAACTATTCGCAGGCCACCCAGGCTTTCGACCAGTTCGCCACCAAGAACGACGCCTCGCTGATCTTCAACGGCCGCGTGTCGCTCGCCGGCCTCGACCTGGGCGGCCAGAAGGTGACGATCGGACTGTGGGGACGCAACCTGTTCAACGAACAGTACGTCTTCCGCCGCGACCCCTCGAACAGCCTGCCCGGCGCGCCCACCAGCAGCGTCACCACCGGCAGCATCAGCAACATCATGGGCGACTACGGCAACTTCAACGCCCCGCGCACCTTCGGCCTCGACGCCAGCGTCGAGTTCTGAGGAACGGCCCCGCTCCTTCGGGAGCGGGGCTCGTCAGGTCCTCAGCCGGTAGCCGATCCCGCGCACCGTCGCGACGGGATCGCTGCCATGCCGCATCAGCTTCAGGCGAAGCTGGCGGACATGCACATCGACGATGTTGGTGGCGGGCGTGAAGCCCGCCCCCCACACCCGCTCTATCAGGAGCGCCCGGGGAACCACCGAGCCCGCGCCCTCCAGCAGTTCGAGCAGCAGCTTGAACTCCGTCGGCGACAGGCCCAGGGGCTGTCCCTGCCGCCATGCGGTCTGCCGCAGCGGGCTGGCCACGATATCGCCGAACCCGATCGTATCCGCAGCCCGGCTGACCGTCCGGCGAGCGCGCACCAGGGCCCGCAGCCGCGCCTCCAGTTCCAGCGGGTCGGCGGGTTTCACCATATAGTCGTCCGCGCCGGCATCCAGCGCCTCGACCTTGTCCAGCGTCTGGGCCAGTGGGCTGTGGACGAGGACCGGCAGGTTCATGCCGCTCCCCCGCAGTTGCCGCAGCACCCCCAGGCCGCCCAGCCCCGGGATCAGCCAGTCCAGCACGGCGATGTCGAAGACTTGGCAAGTGGCGAGCGAAACCGCCGCCATGCCGTCGCCGACGCCGATCACCACATGCCCGAAGCTTTCGAGCCGGGCACCAAGCTCGCGCTGCAGCAGCGGGTCGCCCTCTACCAGAAGTACGCGCAGGGTCATGGGATCGGCCCGGATGATTGGTGTTGCGGCGGGCGAATAGCCGCCACGCGGCGCGCTGGCCATCGATTTCGTTCCTCGCCCAAGGGGCAGGAACCGGACATGCGAAAGCGCCCGCTGGCGAGCGCGGGCATAACGCCGGGGGAACTGGGCGAAACCGGATAACATCGGGTCGGCGCCGGGGCGTCCTTGCGGGACGCGAGGAAAGGTTGCCTATGCTGCGAACGGCCGGGGAGAAGCTACGGCAACCCGGCTCGGCCCTGGCGGAACGGTTCGGACCGGCGGCGCGGGCTCGCAAGCTACGCCGGCCCTGGGTCTCCGCCGTAGCGGGGACCTGAGGTGCCTTGCGGTGTCAGGGCAAGGCGATGAACCGTTCCGGTAGACGCTGTGGGCGTGGTCCACGGCTGTTACGCTCGCATCCGACCCACGACGCCGACCCGATACACCGCTTTTCCTTGTACGTCAGATCAGCGGATGTCGGGACTTATAACCGATATGGTTCGTTATGTCAAGCCCGCGCTGTTACACACACCCCCTCGTCATCCCGGGCTTGACCCGGGACCGTGGGCAAGGGCCACACCCACCTCGCGTTGAAACGCCGCCGCTGCAGTGGCCCAGCGCGAGCTATCGCCTCAAGGAATGCCCACGGTCCCGGATCAAGTCCGGGATGACGAGGGAGTGGAGGCAAGGGCCACGCCCACCTCGCAGTCCGGGATGACGCATAGGGGCGGACGGCCGCCACCCGGCAACAGCGTTCGCGGCCGTCGATGTCAGGTCAGGACAGGATCGCCGCGATGCCCGCGCGCGCGATCTGCGCGTCCTGCTCGGACCGGACGCCCGATACGCCCACAGCGCCGACGAAATCGCCGTCGACCACGATCGGCACGCCGCCCTCGAGCATGGCCTGCAGCGCCGGAGCCGAGAGCATCGAAACGCGTCCGTCGCGGATCAGGTCCTCGTAGACCTTGGATTCGCGGCGTCCCAGGATCGACGTGACCGCTTTGCCCGGCGCCATGTGCGCCGAACTGGCGGCCGCTCCGTCCAGTCGCAGCAGTCCGAGCATGTGGCCGCCGTCATCCACGACCGCGATCGTCACCGCCCAGCCGTTGGCCTGCGCCTCGGCTTCGGCGGCGGCCAGGATCGCCTTGACGTCGGCTGCTTCGAGACTGTGCTTGGTTTTCATTCGACTGCCTTCTGTTCGTTGCTGACAGCAGCGGTTCAGGCCGCCGCGCCGATGATGGGAGGGCGCGGCCTTACCACCGCGCGTTCCCGATGCCAGAAAGATCTTGGCACCAAAGTTCTTCACGCCGGCCACCGCAGCCTGCTGGGCGCGCGGGCCGTTCGTTGCTAAAGCCCGGCGACTGCAGATGATGGAAACGACCGTGAACGACACTCCCTCCCAGGCGGAAGCCTCAGAGCAGGCCAGCACGGCCGCGAAAACCGAGGCGCGCGCCGCCGAGGCCGCGGCGATCCGGCGGCGGTGGATCACGCTGGGCGAACTGCTGGCGGTGATCGCGGTCATCATTTCCGGGCTGACCTTGTGGAACAACTGGAGCGAGCGGAGCGACAGCGAGGCGGTGAAGACCGCCGATGCGCGCAAGGCGTCCACCCGGGCCGCGACGCTGGTGCTGCTCGCCACCGGGGACGGCGAGGACCAGCTGGCCCTGAAACCCGCATCCCCCGACCAGTCCGTGCAGAGCCAGCAGATAGCCTTCCCGGCCGCGCTGGGCGCCCCGCCCGCGCAGACCACGGGGGAGCCCCGCATCGAGGCGGCATGGTTCGAACGCGCCCTCAAGAAAGCCCGGAGCGCGGCCAAGCTGCCCGACGACAGCCGGGGCGACGAACGACTGCCCGCGCTCATCACCACTCGCTACCTCGTCGACGGCGAGGAGCATGAGGACGCGGCGCTCTACGACATCGGCTACAGCATCTCGGGCCGCCTGCTGGGGGGACACACCGTGACCCTGCGCGGCATCTCGCTGGTTTCGCGGGTGCGGGGCACAGGGGCGCAGGCGAAGCTGGACGCGCGCTGGAAAACGCTGATTTCCCGATGAGGCGGCGCCGGATTCGCCCCAGCCATCGCAATCGCCCCCGCCTCCCCGGCAACCCGCTACAGGGGTGACAGGGCGATGCCGAGCCAGGTCGAGCAGGCGAACCTGAACCTGGAACTGGCGCGGGAGATGCGCGCCGCGGGCCATTCCTATCGCCAGATCGCGCGCGATCTCGCGCTTACCGGCAACCAGCTGGGCCGTATCCGCCGGGCCCTGAAACGCGCCAAGGCATCCCGCACGCGGCTGCGCGCCAGGAACCCGGATGCGACCGACGCTGACCTGTCGATCGCCCAGTCCGTCCTGCCGCCGGGCCTGCGCCAGACGCTCGGGGCCGCCGGCCACCGGACGCTGGGGGACCTGGCGGCGCTCTGCGCGGCCCCGGATTTCAAAGGGTGGGAGACGCTGCCGGGCATCGGTCCGCACCGGGCGCAGATGGTCCGCGCGCTGCTCGAACACCACGGCCTGCTGGCCGGACCCGCCGACCTGCAGGCGGCGGTGGAGGCCCTGTTCCCCGAGTTCCAGAGCGGCGACGGATAGCTTCTCAGCCCGGCCCGGCGTCGTCCGGGATACGCAGCCGGTAGCCGATGCCGACTTCGTTGCTGATGATCTGCGGCCGCTGCGGGTCGGTTTCGAGCTTCTGCCGCAAGGCCCGCACCAGGACCCGCAGGTATTCGACGTGGCGCTCGTAATCGTTGGGCCAGACATGCGCCATGATCTGGTCGTGGGTGATCACCCGGCCCGGGAAACTGGCGAGCTGGGCCAGCACCGCGTATTCCTTGGGCGTCAGGTGGATTTCCCGCCCCGCCTTGGTGATCCTGCGTTCGAGCAGGTCGATCCTGAGGTCCCCGGCGGTAATCGCCGTCACCCCGCCGGCGCGGGTCATGCGGTTGCGCAGCGCCACGCGCACGCGCGCCAGCAGTTCGTCGGTGTCGAAGGGCTTGGTCAGGTAGTCGTCCGCGCCCAGGTCGAGCGCGGCGACCTTTTCCTCCGTCGCTTCGCGCGCGGAGACGACGATCAGCGTGGTGTCCGCCTGCCGCTTGATGAGCGGCACCAGTTCCAGCCCGTCGCGGTCGGGAAGCCCGAGGTCGAGCAGGACGACGTCGGGGCGTTCCTCCCGCAGCCGGTCCAGCGCCTCGCGCGCGTCCTGCGCCTCGATCACGGTATAGTCGGCCCGGCTCAGCGCCGCCAGGATGAGGCGGCGGATCGGCGGCTCGTCGTCGACGATCAGAACCTTGTGGCGGGCCTTCATGACATTTCCCTGCTTTCGAAATGGGGGATGATGAGGGTTTCGGGGATGCGGATGGTGAAGCAGGCACCGTGCGGAGCCTCGTTGTTGCCCGCCTCCACCGACAGTCCCATGGCCTCGGCGAAACCCTTGACGATCGCCAGCCCCAGCCCCGTGCCGTGCCGGACCCGGTCCGACCCCTCCAGCCGGGTGAAGGTCTCGAAGACCCGCCGCTCCTGCCCGGGCGGGATGCCGGGGCCCTGGTCGATCACCGACAGCAGCAGGGCATCGCGCAGCCGCCGGCAGCGGATCACGATCGGCGTGCCCGGGTCGGCATAGCGCCCGGCGTTGTCGAGCAGGTTGATGAGGCAGTGATGCAGCAGCACCGGGTCGACCTTCACCAGCGGAATGTCGGGGACGATGTCCACTTCCACCCCGTGCCCCTGCAGCGACGCGCGGGTATCGTGGACCGCGCCGGCGACCGCGTCGAACAGGTCCGTCGCCTCGACCTTGAGCGGCAGGGCGCCTGCCTCCACCCGCGCCATGTCGAGCAGGTTGGCGACGAAGCGGTTGAGCCGCCGCGCCTCGACCTCGATCGCCTCGGCCAGCGCGGGCGAGGGGTGCCGCTTCATCTCCTGCGCCGCCGTCATGATGGTGGTGAGCGGGGTGCGCAGGTCGTGGCTGACCGAGGACAGCAGCGCCGAACGCAGGCGGTCGCGCTCCCCCACCGCCTGGGCCCTGAGGTTCTCCTCCTCCAGCGCCATGCGGTCGAAGGCGATCGAGGCCTGGTCGAGCAGGCTCATCAGCAGCGGCACCTGGTCCGAACGGACCGGGTCGCCGGCATCCTCGCGGGCGATGCCCAGCACGCCCAGCACGCCCCGGGTGGTGCTCAGCGGGTGGAACAGCCAGTCCGACGCGGTGAGCGTGGATGATCCCCGCCCGGCCGCCTGCTCGTTGTCGATCGCCCATTGCGCCGCCGCCAGTTCGATCTGGTCCAGCCGGTCCTCGGGCGGATAGGCGGCGCGCAGGTCGGGGCCGTTCGCGGACGGGCGCAGCAGCACGGCGCGAACGTCGAGCAGGCGCGCCACTTCCGCGCAGATCGCCTGCATCAGTTCCTCCTGCGTCGCCGATGCCGTGAGCTGGCGCGAGAAGCTGGCAAGCGCGGCGTTCTGCCGTGCGCTCGACCCGGCCAGGTCGGCCTGCGCGCGGACCCGCGCGGCGAACTGGCTGGTGACGACCGCCACGCCCAGCAGGACGAGGATGGAGATGATGTTCTCCGGGTTGCTGACCGTCAGCGTGCCGGTCGGTGGGAGGAAGAAGAAGTTGTAGGCAAGGCTGGCGCAAAGCCCCGCGAAAAGGCCCGCCCGCAGGCCGAACGTCGCCGCCGCGAACATCACCGGGACCAGGAACAGCAGGGCGATGTTGCCAAGGTCGATCGCCTCGACCAGCAGGCGCCCCAGCACCGTGATCGCCGCCACCATGAGCAGCGACCACAGGTAATCGGCCGGGCGCCCCCAGTATCCGGGCCTGCGCCCCTTCCCCGCGCGGCCGGCCTGCGCCTTGCGCACCGCCGCGCGCCCGCTCCCGCCATCCTCGCGCGAGGGCAGGACGTGGACGGCGACGTCGCCGATGCTGCGCACAAGGCGGTCGACCACGGAACCGTGACGCGCCTCGAACCACCACGAACGGGCCGACTTGCCGATCACCACCTGGGTGGCGCGCGCCTCCTTCGAGAAGGCGCGCAGTCCCGCGACCACGTCGGTGGCCGGGATGCTGGCGGTGGAGGCGCCCAGCCGCGAGGCGAGCGCCAGCGTGTCGGCCAGCTGGCGGCGGTCGGCGTCGTCGAAGTTCCGGTCGCGGCGGGTCTCGATGTGCACCGCCGTCCACGGCGCCCGCAGCGCATCGGCGAGGCGCTTGCCCGCGCGCACCAACCCGGCGGCATGGGGATGTTCGCTGATGGCGACGACGATGCGCTCGCCCACCGCGAAGCTGCCGGCCAGCGCGTTGGCGCGAAGGTGTTCGAGCATCTGCGCGTCGACCGCCTGCGCCGCGCGGCGCAGCGCCAGTTCGCGCAGCGCCGTGAGGTTCGACTTGGAGAAGAAATGCCCGAGCGCCCGCGTCGCCTCGTGGGGCACGTAGACCTTGCCCTCCTTCAGCCGCTCGATCAGCTCGTCGGGCGGGATGTCGACGACTTCGATCTCGGCCTGTTCGAGAATCGAATCGGGCACGGTCTCGCGCACCCTGACCCGGGTGAAGGAGGCGACCAGGTCGTTGAGGCTCTCGACATGCTGGATGTTGAGCGTGGAATAGACGTCGATCCCGGCATCGAGCAGTTCCTCGACGTCCTGGTAGCGTTTGGGATGGCGGCTGCCGGGCGCGTTGGTGTGCGCCAGTTCGTCGACGAGGGCGAGCGCCGGGCGGCGCTCCAGGATGCCGTCGATGTCCATTTCGCCCAGTGCATAGCCGACGTGATCGACCTCGCGGCGCGCGACGATCTCGTGGCCCTGGACGAGTGCCTCGGTCTCGCGGCGACCGTGGGTCTCGACTATCCCGACGACGACGTCCACGCCCGCCTCGCGGCGCTGGCGCCCCTCGGTGAGCATTTCCCACGTCTTGCCGACACCCGGCGCCGCCCCGAGGAATATCTTGAGCCGGCCGCGCCCCTCCTGCGCCGCCGCACGCAGGAGGGCATCGGGCGAGGGACGGTCGGTTTGGTTCGCGCGTTCGGTCACTTGGCGGGTTTAGCGCCAAGTGCATCGATACGTCGATTGAGTTCGAACACGTTCACCCGCGGCTCGCCGAGAAACCCGAGCAGCGGTTGCTCGATGCTGCCGGCGACAAGGCGGCGCAACGCCTCCGGGTCCATCCCCCGCACCCGCGCCACGCGGTCGACCTGGTAGAACGCGGCCTCGGGCGTGATGTCGGGATCGAGCCCCGAGGCCGAGGTCGTCACGAGGTCGGCGGGAATTGCCTTGCCGGGCTCGGCGGCCTTCATCGCGCCGACCTGCTCCCGGACGCGGTCCGACAGCGCCTGCGAGGCCGGGCCGAGGTTGGAGCCTGAAGACGCGAGGCCGTCGTAGCCCTTGCCGGCGGCCGAGGGGCGCGTCTGGAAGTAGCGCTCGGACGTGAACGCCTGCCCCGCGACGGCCGAGCCGACGACCCTGCCGCCCACGGTGACGAGACTGCCGTTGGCCTGGCTGGGGAAGATCGCCTGCCCGATCCCGGTCAGCGCCAGCGGATAGGCCAGGCCCAGCAGCGCCGCGAACAGCAGCGCCATGACGAATGCGGGGCGCAGCGATGAAAGGATATCGTTGTTCATTGTATTTCTCCTCCTTCAACTTCTTTTTCCGTCGTCCCCGCGAGCGCGGGGATCCCGCTTTTTGCGGCGCCGGAGAAAGGGAGCAGAGCCTCCGCCTTCGCGGGGGCGACGACGTTCATGTGCGGCGCGCATCGCCTCGCCGCCGCTCACGCCAGCCCCAGCCCGCCGACGGCAAGGTCGATCAGCTTGATGCCGATGAACGGCGCGATCAGGCCGCCCAGGCCATAGACCGCAAGGTTGCGCGCCAGCAGCGGCCCTGCCCCCATCGGCTTGTAGGCCACCCCCTTGAGCGCCAGCGGCACCAGGCACGGGATGATCAGCGCGTTGAAGATGATCGCCGAAAGGATCGCGCTCTGCGGGCTCGACAGCCCCATCACGTTGAGCACGCCAAGCCCCGGGTAGAGCGCGACGAACATCGCCGGGATGATCGCGAAATACTTCGCCACGTCGTTGGCGACCGAAAACGTCGTCAGCGCCCCGCGTGTCATCAGCAGCTGCTTGCCCAGCCCGACGACCTCGATCAGCTTGGTCGGGTCGCTGTCGAGGTCGACCATGTTGCCCGCCTCGCGCGCGGCCTGGGTGCCGGTGTTCATCGCCACGCCCACGTCCGCCTGCGCCAGCGCCGGGGCGTCGTTGGTGCCGTCGCCGCACATGGCGACGAGGCGGCCGCCCTCCTGCTCCTTGCGGATCAGCGCCAGCTTGTCCTCGGGCGTGGCTTCGGCGAGGAAGTCGTCGACGCCCGATTCCGCCGCGATGGATGCTGCGGTGAGCGGGTTGTCGCCGGTGATCATCACCGTGCGGATGCCCATCGCGCGCAGTTCCCCGAAGCGTTCGCGGATGCCGGCCTTGACGATGTCCTTGAGGAAGATCGCGCCCAGCAGCCGCCCGTCCACCGCGACGGCAAGCGGCGTACCGCCGGCCCGGCCGATCTCGTCGGTGATGCGGCGCAGTTCGGTGGCGGCAGCCGTGGTCCCGGCGCCGGGGTTCGCCTTGAGGATCGCCTGAACCGCGCCCTTCTGGATCACCCGCCCGCCGGTTTCGACGCCGGAGATGCGGGTCTGCGCGGTGAAGGGAATGACCTGCGCCCCTTCGGGCAGCGCCGTCGCGGTCTGCCCGAACTGCTCGCGCGCGAGGACGACGATCGAGCGGCCCTCGGGCGTCTCGTCGGCAAGGCTGGCGATCAGCGCGGCTTCGGCCAGCTCGGAAACATCGACGCCGCCGACGGCGCGAAACTCGCTCGCCTGACGGTCGCCTACGGTGATGGTGCCGGTCTTGTCGAGCAGCAGCACGTCGATGTCGCCCGCCGCCTCCACCGCGCGGCCCGACTTGGCGAGCACGTTGAAGCGCACCAGACGGTCCATCCCGGCGATGCCGATGGCCGAAAGCAGCGCCGCGATCGTCGTCGGGATCAGGGTGATCAGCAGCGCCGCCAGGATCGAGACCGGCACCGAGCCCCCCGCATAGCTGGCAAAGCCCGGAATGGTGGCGACGGCGATCAGGAAGATGATCGTCAGGCCCACCAGCAGCAGGGTCAGCGCGATCTCGTTGGGGGTCTTCTGGCGCTCGGCACCTTCGACCAGCGCGATCATGCGGTCGAGGAAGCCTTGCCCGGGATTGACCGTCACCTGCACCCGGATTTCGTCGGAGATGACGCGGGTGCCCGCCGTCACCGCCGAGCGGTCGCCGCCCGCCTCGCGGATGACGGGGGCGCTCTCGCCGGTGATCGCGGCCTCGTTGACCGAGGCGACGCCGGCGACGACTTCGCCGTCCGAGGGGATGAGGTCGCCGGTCTGGACCAGCACCACGTCGCCCATCTTCAGGGCGCTGGCGGGAACCTCGTCGTACCCCTCTCCCTTGATTCGCTTGGCGGTGAGTTCCGCCTTGGCGGCGCGCAGCGAGGCCGCCTGCGCCTTGCCGCGCCCTTCGGCGAGCGCCTCGGCGAACGTGCCGAACAGCACCGTCAGCCACAGCCACAGGACAAGCTGGATCTTGAAGCCGGCAGCCAGCCCGTCCTGTCCGACGATGAGCAGGACGGTCAGCAGCACCGCGACGACGGCGGTGGTGAACATCACCGGGTTGCGGATCAGCTGCCGGGGCTCGAGTTTGCGGAAAGCGTCACCGATCGCCGGAACGATCAGGTCTGCGGTGAAAAGCGATTTTGTATCGGATCGGGCCATCGGATGATCCTCAGGAAAGCTGGCCACCGATCATCGCGAGATGATCGGCGATGGGGCCGAGCGCCAGGCTCGGCAGGAAGGTCAGGCCGCCGACGACCAGCACGATGCCGATCAGCAGTCCCGTCCACAGAAGGCCGGTGGTCGGGAAGCTGCCCGAAGTCGCCGGGGTGTGCTTCTTCGCGGCGAGGCTGCCCGCCACCGCCAGCATGGGCACGATGACGAAGAAGCGCCCCAGCCACATCGCCGCGCCCAGCATGCCGTCGTAGAACGGCGTGTTGGCGCTCAGCCCCGCAAAGGCCGAACCGTTGTTGGCGACCGCGCTGGTGAAGGCGTAGAGGATTTCCGAGAACCCGTGCGGCCCCTTGTTGAGCGGCCCGGCGAGCCCTGCGGGAAGCACGGCAGCCACCGCCGTCATGCCCAGTATGATCAGCGGCAGCACCGCGATCGCCAGGACGGCCAGCTTGACCTCGCGGCTCTCGATCTTCTTGCCGACGTATTCGGGGGTGCGCCCCACCATCAGCCCGGCAACGAACACCGCGAGGATGGCGAACAGCAGGAACCCGTAGATGCCCGCGCCGACACCGCCGACGACGACTTCGCCCAGCTGCATGTTGAACAGCGGGATCAGGCCGCCCAGCGCCGTGAAGCTGTCGTGCATGGCATTGACCGCGCCGCACGAGGCGGCAGTGGTGACGACCGAGAACAGCGAGCTTGCGGCGATGCCGAAGCGCACTTCCTTGCCCTCCATGTTGCCGCCGGCGACGCCCAGCCCATGCAGCACCGGATTGCCCGCCGCTTCCTGCCAGTAGGTGACGGTCGTGCCCGCAAGGAACAGCAGCATCATCGCGGCGAGGATCGCCCAGCCCTGGCGCGTGTTGCCCACCGCCTTGCCGAACGTATAGGTCAGGCCGACGCCGATCGCGAAGATCGACAGCATCTGCACCAGGTCGGTCAGCGCGGTCGGGTTTTCGAAAGGATGCGCGGAGTTGGCGTTGAAGAAGCCGCCGCCATTGGTGCCCAGCATCTTGATCGCCTCCTGCGAGGCGACGGGGCCGAGCGCGAGCGTCTGTTTCACGCCCTCCAGCGTCGCGACATCGACCGAGCCAGCCAGCGTCTGCGGCACGCCGCTGGCGATCAGGAACAGCGCATAGACGATCGAGATCGGCAGCAGCAGGTACAGCGTCACGCGGGTCACGTCGGCCCAGAAGTTGCCGATACCGGCCGAACTGCGCCGCGCGAAGCCGCGAAACAGCGCGAAGGCGAGCGCGATGCCGGTGGCGGCCGAGAGGAAGTTGTGGATCGTCAGCGCCAGCATCTGCGACAGGTTCGACATCGTCGATTCGCCCGCGTAGCTCTGCCAGTTGGTGTTGGCGGTGAAGCTGATCGCGGTGTTGAACGCCAGATGCTCGCCGACCGCGCCCAGCCCCCGCGGGTTGAGCGGCAGCACCGCCTGCGCGCGCAGCAGTACGTAAGTCAGCAGAAGCAGCACCGCGCTGAAGACCAGCATGTGCACCGCATAGCGGCGCCAGGACTGGTCCTCGTCGGGGTCGATGCCCGAGAGCCGGTAGAAACCGCGCTCGACGGGGCCAAGCAGCCTATGGAGCGGCGTGCGCCTCCCCTCGTAAAGCGCGAAAAGCCACAGCCCCATCGGCTTGGCGAGCGCCAGCAGGATGCCGACGAAGGCCGCGATCAGCAGCCATCCCTGTAAGGTCATGGGAGCGCTCCTTGCTAGAAGCGTTCGGGCCGTGCGAGCACGGCGACGAGATAGACGAGAAGGCCGAGCGCGGTGATCGCGGCGAGCCAGAGGTCGATGGTCATGCTTGCCCCCTCCTCACGCCCGGTCGCAGAGCGCGGCATAGCCGAGGCTCGCGGCCAGCAAGGCGAGGAAGAGGCCGACCCAGAGGAAGTCCTGCATTGTGATGCTCCTGCAGGCTCGTCCCCCGCGAAGCGCGGCAAGAACGAGCTGAATGCAGCAGACCCATTAGGGCGATTCGCCGTTTAAATTCGAGATCGGCTCAAACGCATGCGCATAGTATTTGCATATGAAAACGCGGGGCGTGACTGAAGGCCATGCGGCCGGTTACGGCCCGTCCCGTTCTTTGGGCATTGCGCTTTTGTTCAATATGATATCTGCAAATCCAGCGGCAGCCATCATGGACCCGGGGACGATCGAACGCGTGAATGCCAAAGAGAAACGCCAGGCGCGGCCGTTCCCCTGCATGAACTCTCATGCGATCCTGCGGATGCCGCCGTGGCTCCAGGCGGGCGTCTCGCTGGCGGGACTGATCCTGGCCTTCACGATCCGCTGGATGACCGACCGCGGCGCCAATGGCGTCGAGATGGCGACGTTCCTGCCGATCATCGTCCTGTGCGCGCTCGTCATGCGGTGGCAGATCGCCGCCGTCACCGCGCTCGTCAGCCTGGTGCTGGCGCGGCTGTTCCTGATGCATCACCACGGCGACTATCCCATCGCCAACGCCATCCTGTTTCCCTGCTACGTCCTCACCGTCGGCCTCAGCATCGCCCTGGGCCAGGTTCTCCAGCGCGCGATCACCCGCCTGGAGCAGCAGAAGGACCAGGCGGACCGCTTCAACACCGAATTGCAGCACCGCGTGAACAACATCCTGCAGATCGTCAGGGTGCTGGCGTCGCGGGCGAACCGGACCCGCGATCCCAAGGTTTTCTATGAAGACCTGGAAGGCCGGCTCGACGCGTTCGCCCGCGCGAACCGGCTGCTGGGGCTGGCCCCGCACCGTCCCGGCTCGATGAGTACCCTGATCGCCTCGGCGATCGCCCCGTTTCCGGCCCAGTTCCTGCTGGAAGGGGCCGACTGCGCGATCGAGGCCGATGTCGGCATCACCCTCGCCATGCTGGTCCACGAACTCGCCACGAACGCGGTCAAGTATGGCGCGCTGTCCGTCGACGAGGGCCGCGTGCGCCTCAACTGGCAGCTTGGCGGCAACGAAGTCGTCATCGACTGGCGCGAGGAAGGCGGGCCCGCCGTGCTCCCGCCGCAGAGGAGCGGCCTCGGCGCGGGGCTGCTCAGGAGCCAGGGCCTGATCCGCCGGGTCGACCTGGATTTCGATGCGGCGGGGGTCCACTGCGTCATCGTCGCCCCCTGCACGCGGGCCCAGGCCGCGCACCGGCAGGATTGAGCCCGCGCAAACGGCCCGGGCCGCCGCCTGCCGGCCCACGGCAAGGCAGCGATTTCACGCCCTCGCGATAAATTCGAACATCCGACCAAATTGGCTATTGCATCGGCGAACCGTTGCGATACAAATCTCTTATGTAACCGTTATCATCGCAGGATGACGGCGAGATTACAGCCGCTTCCCCGTCTCGATGAGTTCATTGGACGGGAATCGAGCTTAAAAGAATGTAAAGCATTTCAGTAGCGCGCAGGGGCGCTTGGACAAAGAGGGTTATCATGCTGCAGTCACGGATCTCGACCTTCGCGCTCGCCATCGCGATCGCCACTACCGGTAACGCCACCGCCGCCATGGCGCAGGAAGCCGTCGCCGAAAACGCGACCGGCCAGATGGGCGACATCGTCGTCACCGCCGAGCGCCGCGAAAGCACCGCGCAGAAGACCGCCATCGCCATGACCGTGGCGAGCGGCGAGGAACTGACCAAGAATGGCGTCAGCGACGTCAACAGCCTGATCAACATCGCGCCGACCCTCGGCATCGCCCAGAACAACCAGAACACCATCATCACCATCCGCGGCGTGTCGAGCCGCGACTACACCGAGACCGGCAACCCCGCCGTCGCGGTCAGCATCGACAACTTCTACCTGCAGAACGGCACCGCGCTGAACGTCGGCTTCTTCGACCTCGAGCGTATCGAAGTGCTGCGCGGCCCCCAGGGCACGCTCTACGGCCGCAACGCCACCGCAGGCGCCATCAACATCGCCACCGCCAAGCCGACCGACAAGCTCGAAGGCTCGATGGCGCTGGAATACGGCTACAAGAACGCGCTGATCGCCGAGGGCATGCTCAACGTGCCCGTCACCGATGCCATCAAGGTCCGCGCGGCCTTCTCGGTCCACCAGCGCGATGCCTACCGTGACAACGGCTCGCTGGCCCAGAACGGCGGCGTCGTCACCAAGGGCGGCAACGACGACGTGAGCCAGGCGGCGCGCGTCCACGTGGCCTACGATGCGGGCACGGCCTTCACCGCGCTCGTCACCGGCGAATACACCCACGTCGGCGGCGTCGGCGCGGTCATCAAGGGCATCCCCTATAGCGACGTCAAGGACGACGGCACGCTCAAGATCGGCAACGATCGCAAGTGGGAGCTGAACAACCAGGGCTTCATCGACCTCGACATCAAGAACGTCCGCGCCAACCTGAACTACGATTTCGGCCCGGTCACGCTGTCGTACTTCGGCGGCTACCGTGTCCAGCAGCTCAAGCGCCAGAACGACCAGGACGGCGGCCTGCTGGCCAACTACGGCTTCCCCACCGACGGCACCACCAAGACGCAGAACCACGAACTGCGCATCGCCTCCAACGGCAGCGGCCCGTTCGGCTTCCAGGCCGGCGTGTACTACTTCAGCGACCACAACGACGCGCTGACCAACTTCCAGATCCTGGGAGCCGGCGCGCCGATCAACTTCTACACCTTCCAGTACGTCACCGACGCGAAGTCGTATGCCGCCTTCGGCCAGGCCTACTACGAGATCACCCCCGACCTGAAGATCGAGGCCGGTGCACGCTACACCCAGGAGAAGAAGCACCAGGTCGGCTTCAGCGACGTGGCCGGCACCTATTCGGACGTAGATGCCCGCTACAACCAGGGCAAGGACACCTACCACGTCGGCATCAACTGGCAGGCCACGCCCAACAATCTCGTCTATGCCAAGTACGACACCGGCATCAAGGCGGGCGGCTTCCAGAACGGCTACAACTACGGTCCGGAAAGCATCACCGCCTATGAAGCGGGCATCAAGAACCGCTTCCTCGGCAACACCCTGCAGGTCAACCTGAGCGGCTTCCTGTACGACTACACCGACCTCCAGGTGCAGCAGAACGATCCCGTCACCGCGGTCTCGCGCGTGTTCAACGCCGGCAAGGCGCGCATCTACGGCGGCGAGCTGGAAACCAGCTGGCTGCCGACCACGCTGGACAAGATCGACTTCACCGTCGCCTACCTGCACGCCCGCTACAAGGACTTCCTCAACAGCGGCGTCCAGTATGCCGGCAACGCCCTGCCCCAGGCTCCGAACTGGTCGCTCTCGGGCGGCGTCAGCCACGACTTCCTGATCGGCGACGGCAAGCTCACCGCCCGCGTCCAGAGCCGCTTCCAGACCAAGTCGTACTTCTCGTTCCGCAACATCGGCACGGAAATGCAGAAGAGCTACACCAAG
>Ga0308159_1001382_pt1 | contig 36004 bp, 26 predicted proteins | sample PhyCR1_FD_201040 | JGI IMG/M metagenome (GOLD analysis project Ga0308159, IMG submission 201040) | Phyllosphere microbial communities from UC Gill Tract Community Farm, Albany, California, United States - DLSLC.R1 | ecosystem: Host-associated > Plants > Phyllosphere > Unclassified | place: USA... | reverse complement strand
ATCGAACGAATTGTCACCCATCAAGGGCTACTCTCATCCAAGGATGTGGAGCTGGCCATCAAGACCATGCTTGAACAAATGTCCCAGTGCCTGGCTACCGGGGATCGCATCGAGATCCGTGGGTTTGGCAGCTTCTCCTTGCATTATCGTGCGCCGCGCGTCGGTCGCAATCCAAAGACCGGTCAGTCTGTCAGCCTTGACGGCAAGTTTGTTCCGCATTTCAAGCCAGGCAAGGAATTGCGTGACCGGGTGAATGAGGAAGAGGAGGAGGGGGTTTGACAGTCGCTATCTCTCGAGGAGTTACTTGTGCGTAACCTCAAGCGCATACTTCTAGGTGTCTTCATATTGTTGCTGGTGTTGGCGGTTCTTGCGTTTGTGCTTGAGAATCAGCAGTCCATCTCATTAATGTTCCTCGGTTTGTCGGGTCCCCAGCTTCCGCTCTCTGTGGTGGTGGTCATCGCACTGCTCGTTGGCATGTTGATTGGTCCGATTCTGGGGTGGTTTCTGGGACGTTCGTCCAGAGCGGCGCGCAAGCGTCTGGTCTGAGATCGACGACTACGGGCTATCATTCAAATTTGGTTCGTCGCCTGTCCATATCCATTAGTAAAACGTTCATTAAGCTGTAAAATGCAATCCTTGTTCGATAGTGGTTTTTTCCACGTCGATTCAGACTGGCTCTGACGGAACCCTTCAGGTTGATGGCTTCTGCATTCATGGATTAGACAGTGTTCGTGCCACTGTCCGCAGCTCAAGGGTATGGTTTCGCGTGAAAATTCTAGTTACCGGCGGCGCCGGGTTCATCGGCTCGGCAGTGATCCGTCACATCATTTCCAACACTACCGACTCTGTGGTCAACGTCGATAAGTTGACTTATGCCGGTAACCTGGAGTCCCTGGCAGAAGTTAGCCAGGATCCGCGTTATGCATTTGAGCGCGTTGATATCTGCGATCGTGATCAGATCGACCGTGTTCTGCGTGAACATCAGCCGGATGCGATAATGCACCTGGCTGCTGAGTCCCACGTAGATCGTTCGATTACCGGTCCATCCGAGTTTATCCAAACCAATATCATTGGCACCTACACACTGTTGGAAGCTGCACGCCAATATTGGATGGCGCTGGATGATGTGCGTAAGGCCAACTTCCGTTTCCATCATATTTCTACTGACGAAGTTTACGGAGATCTTGAAGGTCCGGAGGATCTCTTCACGGAAACGACGCCATATCAGCCAAGCTCACCGTACTCGGCGAGCAAGGCCAGTTCTGACCACCTCGTTCGCGCCTGGGCTCGTACTTATGGTCTGCCGACATTGGTCACAAACTGCTCGAACAACTACGGTCCTTGTCATTTCCCTGAGAAGTTAATCCCGTTGATCATTCTCAATGCACTTGAAGGAAAACCATTGCCGGTTTATGGCAAAGGTAATCAAGTGCGTGACTGGTTATACGTAGAAGATCATGCGCGTGCGTTGTACAAAGTTGTCACCGAGGGTGTCATCGGTGAAACGTACAACATCGGTGGTCACAACGAGAAACAGAACATTGAAGTTGTGAATACGCTTTGCGCTCTTCTCGATGAACTTTGTCCAGATTCTGCCCATCGTCCTCATGCGAGTCTGATTACCTATGTGCAGGACCGTCCTGGACATGATCAGCGTTACGCTATCGACGCCAGCAAGATCCAGCGCGAGCTCGGCTGGACGCCGGAAGAAACGTTCGAAACTGGTATTCGCAAGACTGTCGAGTGGTATCTTGGCAACACTGAATGGGTCGCTCACGTCAAGAGCGGTAGCTACCAGCAGTGGATTGACCAGAACTACGCTGACCGTACGAATAAGGTATGAAAATTCTCCTGCTGGGCAAAAACGGCCAGGTCGGCTGGGAGCTGCAGCGCTCCCTGGCACCGCTTGGGGAATTGGTTGCCCTCGATCGGCACCCGCTCGAAGGTTTGAGTGGTGATCTGTCTGAGCTGGATGCGCTGCGCGCGACGATCCGCAAGGTTGGGCCCGACATTATCGTCAACGCGGCGGCCTACACAGCTGTCGATAAAGCCGAGTCCGAGACTGAGCTGGCTGATCGTGTAAACGGTGAGGCCAGTCGAGTCATGGCGCAGGAGGCCGCATCGCTGGATGCCTGGCTGATCCACTATTCGACTGATTACGTATTCAGCGGGGAAGGCTCGACGCCTTGGCAAGAATCCGATGCTGTCGCTCCGGTGAACCATTACGGCGCCAGCAAGCTGGCAGGTGAGCAGGCAATTGCAGCCTCGGGCTGTAAGCATCTGATCTTTCGTACCAGTTGGGTCTATGGCGCTCGTGGCAACAACTTTGCCAAAACCATGTTACGCCTGGCCAAGGATCGCGAATCACTGGGCGTCATTGCCGATCAGGTAGGTGCCCCGACGGGTGCGGATCTCATTGCTGATGTTACTGCTCTGGCAATCCAGCAGGTCGTGCATCGCCCGGCACTTTCGGGCATCTACCATCTGGCGGCTGCCGGCGAAGTGTCATGGCACGGATACGCGAGCCTGGTAATCAGTTTTGCCAAAGCCCATGGTGAAGAGCTCGCTGTCACGGCAATCAATCCGATTGATACCACTGCCTATCCAACTCCGGCGCGCCGCCCGTTGAATTCACGTTTGAATACACAGAAGCTGTGCGACAATTTTTCTCTACACTTGCCGGATTGGCAAAGTGGTGTAACCCGAATGCTTAGGGAAGTTCTGAATAAATGACCACGACAAATCGTAAAGGCATCATTCTCGCCGGTGGTTCGGGCACGCGTCTGCATCCTCTGACGCTTGGTGTGTCCAAACAGATGCTGCCAATCTACGACAAGCCGATGATCTTTTATCCGTTGTCAGTGTTGATGCTTGCAGGAATGCGCGAAATTCTGATTATCTCGACGCCGGACGATCTGCCATGCTTCCGTAAGTTGCTTGGAGACGGCAGTCTCTATGGCATCAAACTGACTTACGCCGAACAACCGAGCCCGGATGGGCTGGCGCAAGCTTTCATCATTGGTGAAGAGTTCATCGGTAATGATCCTTGCTGTTTGATCCTGGGAGACAACATTTTCTATGGTCAGCATTTCTCCGATAACCTGCGCTCCGCCAGTGACCGTCAGCAAGGTGCAACCGTTTTTGGATACCATGTTTCCGATCCTGAGCGTTTCGGTGTTGTGGAGTTTGATGCTGCTGGTCGTGCGCTGAGTATCGAAGAAAAGCCGGTTAAGCCGAAATCGAGTTACGCGGTCACAGGTCTGTATTTCTACGACAATCAAGTCGTCGATATTGCGAAGAAGATCAAGCCGTCCGAGCGCGGCGAGCTGGAAATCACCGATGTGAATCGTGCTTATCTCGAACAGCAAACCCTTAATGTCGAGATGCTGGGGCGTGGTTTTGCGTGGTTGGATACAGGCACCCATGACTCTCTGCTTGAGGCGAGTCACTTCGTCCACACCATTGAGCAGCGTCAAGGCTTGAAAGTGGCGTGCCTGGAAGAAATTGCATACCACAATGGCTGGATCACTTCAGAACAGTTGGCAGTGCAGGCCGACGCCTTGAAGAAAACCGGCTACGGCCAGTATTTGCAAAAATTGCTGGACTCACCTTCCCACTGACTGAAACACCTCGTTTCGAGTGGGAGCGTTCAACCAGTCCGAGCAGGAAAGCTATGCCAGTAAAACATCCCAAGGTTGCGGTTTTGCTGGCAGCCTTCAATGGAATGCAATGGATCGAAGAGCAACTGGATTCGATTCTTGAGCAGTCTGGCGTCGATGTAACCGTTCATATCAGTGTTGACTCTTCAACGGATGGAACCGAGTCGTGGTGTCATGCCTATGCGGCTCGGCATCCTGCCGTCGTCGTGCTGCCTGGCGCTGGTACTTTCGGTGGAGCCTCACGCAACTTCTTCAGGTTGATTCGCGATGTACCGATTGAAGAGTACGAGTTTGTCGCGTTCGCCGATCAGGATGATGTCTGGTATCCGGGAAAACTTGAGCGAGCAATCCGTCAGATCGGTGATCGGCAAGTAGACGCCTACTCAAGTAACGTTGTTGCATTCTGGCCAGACGGCCGCACACATCTACTCGATAAGGCTCAGCCTCATACTGCTTGGGATTTTCTGTTCGAGGCGGCTGGTCCGGGGTGCACGTATGTGTTCAGTCGCCAGCTATCGAGTCCGCTCAAGGCCTGCATGCTTGCCAACTGGAGCGAGTTGCAGGAAGTCAGTCTCCATGATTGGTACTGCTACGCCTTTGCTCGAAGTAGAGGTTTCGAGTGGTTCATTGATGAGCAGCCTTCGATGGACTATCGCCAGCACGAGCGAAATCAGGTAGGGGCCAATACGGGCATCAACTCGCTGATTGCGCGCTACAAGACCATCCATGACGGCTGGTGGTTTTCACAAGTTAAAACGATCACGCGTTTGGTTGGGCTTGAACATGATGCTTTCGTCAAGCAGTGGTTTTCGTTGTCGAGGTGGCAGTTGTTGAGGCTTTCAATGAGTGCCTGGAAATGTCGACGGCGAGTGCGCGATAAGTTGTTCTTCTTTTGTATCTGCTGGGCGACGGCGGTAGTTGGAAAAAAAGCCAAATGAGCGGTCCACGAGTTCTGGTAACAGGCGCAACCGGTTTTGTGGGTGAGGCGTTGATCTTTCGTTTATTGCGAGACAAAGTGTTCACACCTGTCGCTGCTGTTCGTGGTGAGACGAGGCTGAGTGGACTCTGTCCGGTCGTTGCATTCGATCTGGAGGGGGATCGCGCCTTGCCGGGCCTTGAGCGTGTCGAAGTAGTCATTCACTGCGCGGCGCGTGTGCATGTGATGAACGATGTGGCGGCCGATCCGCTGCAGGAGTTTCGCAGGATAAACGTCGAGGGCTCTGTGCGCCTTGCCCGGCATGCCGCGAGCGCGGGCGTCAGGCGGTTCATCTTTATCAGTTCGATCAAGGTCAATGGCGAGATGACCCAGCCTGGGCAACCATTTTGTGCTGATGATCGACCCGCCCCCGTTGACCCGTATGGCGTATCCAAATGGGAGGCCGAAGAGCAGTTGATGCAGGTCGGCAAAGAGACGGGAATGGAGGTTGTCATCATTCGGCCGCCCCTGATCTATGGGCCAGGTGTCAAAGCCAACTTTTTCAATATGATGCGTTGGCTCGACCGGAGGGTGCCACTTCCGCTCGGCGGGATAAATAATCAGCGCAGTCTGGTTGCGATCGGCAACCTGGTCGATTTGATTGCCGTCTGCATTCGTCATCCGGCTGCTGCTGGCCAGGTATTCCTGGTCAGTGATGGGGAGGATCTTTCTACCTCGCAACTGCTCCGCCGTATGGCCGTTGCGCTGAGCGTAAAATCATATTTACTGCCAGTGCCCTCATGGCTGCTGAGTAGCGCTGCGTCGCTGCTCGGGCAGCGTGCTTTGGCTCAACGCCTGTGTGGTTCGCTGCAGGTCGATATCGGTAAAACCCGCTCGGTTCTCGGCTGGTCGCCTGTCATCACGGTGGAGCAGGCGCTGCGTCAAACGGCGGGGCATCATGATTCCAGGCTCCAGCGCTGAGGTCGCATTGCCCGATTGTTCCTCGTGGGAGGCACGTTTGTTTTCGGGCGTTGGCAAACTGCTACCCTTTTTTGCTCGCGGCGCGCTTGGTACCCTACGCCCCCGGCGCGGTGGCGCATTGTCGATGTTCGAGCGCCAGGCTCAGGGTTACTAATGTTCAGTTTTCCATATCAGCACCGGGCGGTGGAAAACGATAATGTCACTGGGCTATCAAATGGCAAGGCTTCGTCGTTATAATTGCAAATTTTGCGCGACTTGGAGCGACGCATGAGCCCTTGTGCGGCTCGATCGGCCAAGGGGTCGCTCGCCCTCAATAGACGGGCTGTCGCAGGCAAAATTTTATCATTTCAGCAACGGAGTGCTCGGTGGTAGCCCCCCTTTCCCCGGTTGTCCAAAATGACAATTCGGATTATCACGATGTGGATCATGGTCGATCGGATTTCGCCGGGACCAAGGTGCGGATTGCGATTCTATTGTGCACCTTCAATGGTGAGCGGTTTCTGGCTCAGCAGTTGGAGTCCATCGCGCGACAGACTTGCCCTGACTGGTTTGTCGTGGTTTCGGATGATGGTTCCACCGACTCAACCCTGGAATTGCTGCGTGAATACTCCGAACGCTGGGGGGACGGCAAACTCTCTGTCCGTCAAGGACCGAGGTCCGGTTACGCCGCCAATTTCCTCTCATTGACGTGTGACAAAACGATTGAAGCCGACTACTTCGCCTGGGCAGATCAAGACGATATCTGGCAGGCGAACAAGCTGGAATGCGCCCTGCAAAAACTTCAGGAAACGTCTTCGCAAAGTCCGGCGCTGTACTGTGGCAGAACCGAGTTGATTGACGAGCAGGGAGCGCGTATTGGCTTGTCACCCTTGTTCGAGCGTCCGGTCGGATTTGCTAATGCACTGGTGCAGAGTGTAGGTGGTGGAAACACAATGGTGTTCAACCAGGCGGCCAGACAGCTGTTTCAACAGGCAGGCGAGGATCTGGATGTGGTATCTCATGACTGGTGGGCCTATCTCCTCGTTGCCGGTGCGGGCGGCAGTGTGATTTACGATACCAGCCCGACGATTCTCTACAGGCAACATGATGCGAATGTCATCGGTGCTGCGTCGGGCGTGATGGTGCAGTTGATGCGGGTTCGCATGCAGTTTCGCGGTCGTTTTCGTGGGTGGAATCAAAAGAATATTGCAGCACTGGAATCGATCCGGTTCCAGTTGAATGAAGAAAGCCGGATGAGGCTGGATCGGTTTCAGCGAGCGCGAAGCTCTCGAGGATTGGCCCGGGTCATCTGGTTACGAAGATCCGGGGTCTACCGGCAATCCTTATGGGGCAACCTTGGGCTGGTTTTGGCGACGTTGTTCAATGGAATCTGACACGCAGCCGGGCTTGGCTCCTTTCAGGAAGATTTCTGTGGTAATTCAAGTAATGGTTGGGCGAGAGAGTTTGCTGGGGAATTTAAACTCCCTCGGATTTATTGAGGTTTTGAAAAAATGCTGAACTTTTCGACTTCGCCCAAGGAGATGCTCAATGGCATCTGGCGCAATAAAGGTCTCATTCGAGCGCTGGTGCAGCGGGAAATTGTCGGACGCTACCGCGGCTCGATCATGGGCATGCTGTGGTCATTGTTCAACCCGATTGTGATGCTGGTGATCTACACCTTTGTATTCAGCGTCGTGTTCAAAGCCCGATGGAGTGTGGATAGCAGCTCGAAGACCGAGTTCGCGCTCATGCTGTTTGCCGGCCTGATCGTGTTCAATCTGTTCGCCGAGTGTATTAACCGGGCTCCCGGTCTGATTGTCGGCAATGTCAACTATGTAAAGAAAGTGGTGTTCCCGCTGGAAATTCTTCCTTGGGTAACGCTGGGCGCCGCCATGTTTCATTTCCTTGTCAGTCTTAGCGTGTGGTTGATTGCTTACCTGATTTTCTTCGGAAAGTTGCAGTACACGGTTTTGCTGTTGCCGGTATTTCTCGCGCCCCTGATGATTTTCGTTGTGGGGCTGGTCTGGTTTCTAGCCTCGATTGGGGTTTACCTCAGAGATGTGAGTCAGATCATTGGAGTCTGCACTTCCGTTCTGATGTTCCTGTCGCCGATTTTCTATCCGATCACGGCATTGCCCGAACAGTACCGGCACCTGTTGTTCCTGAATCCGCTGACACCCGCAATCGAAGATACACGGGCGTTGCTTTTCCGGGGAGAGCTGCCGAGTTTTCTGCACTTGGGTTTCTACTATATCGCTGCAGCCCTTGTCTTATGGCTAGGATTTGCGTGGTTCCAAAAAACGCGTAAAGGGTTCGCTGATGTCCTCTAATGCAGCAATTGCCGTCAATAATCTGAGCAAGTGCTTTCATATCTACGACAAGCCGAGAGATCGGCTGATGCAGATGTTCGCTCGCGGCCGCAAACAGTACTTCCGTGAGTTCTGGGCCCTGCAAGATGTCTCATTCACCATTGAACGTGGCGAAACGGTCGGTATTTTGGGGCGTAACGGTAGCGGTAAATCCACTCTGCTACAGATGATCTGCGGCACCCTCAATCAGACTCATGGCGATATTCTGACCCATGGTCGTGTGGCTGCCTTGCTGGAACTGGGATCCGGGTTCAATCCGGAATTCAGCGGACGCGAAAACGTATACATGAATGCCGCGGTACTCGGTCTTACGCGAGAGGAAACCAACGCTCGCTTTGCCGAAATCGAGGCATTTGCGGAAATCGGCGAATTTATCGATCAGCCGGTCAAGACCTATTCCAGTGGCATGATGGTACGTCTGGCTTTTGCTGTCGCCATTAACGTCGATCCACAAATCCTGATCGTCGATGAGGCATTGTCCGTCGGCGACGAACTGTTTCAGCGTAAATGCTTTGCGCGCATCGAAGCGATCAAAGCCAGTGGCGCCACTATCCTGTTCGTATCGCACTCCGGTAGCGCGGTCATTGAACTGTGTACCCGCGCGATTCTTCTGGACAAGGGCGAAAAGCTTGCCGAGGGTGTGCCGAAGGTCATCGTCGGTCAATACCAGAAACTGCTGTATGCGCCTGCCGACAAGGTTCTCGACATTCGCGAATCGATCAAATCAGGCGCACTTGAACGACTCGAACTGGAGCGAGAAGCGCAACGTTCAGTGGTTGCTGTCGAGGCTTCGCAGGCCTCGGACAACGGTCTGGAAGAGTACTTCGATCCTCATATCGTCTCCAAAAGCGTGATGTCCTACGAATCTCACGGGGTTCTTATCAGCGATCCACGCATCCTCAATGCCGCCGGCAAACAGGTCAATTGCCTCAAGCGTGGTGACAGCTATCGCTATACCTACCGCGTATCGTTTTCGACAGGCGCGGTGGCTGTCCGCTTTGGCATGATGATCAAAACGCTGGCAGGTATCGAGATCGGTGGTGCTGCCAGTGCAGCCAACGCGCAGGACTCGATTACTTACGTTGCAGCCGACGCGCAAATGGACGTCGAGTTCAAGTTTGAGTGCAACCTGAACCCGGGCACCTATTTCCTCAACTCGGGGGTGGTGGGTGTCGTCGGGGAGGGAGAAACCTACCTGCACCGCCTGATCGACGCATGCCTGTTTCGTGTTCTGCCGGAAACCGCAATAACCGCGACCGGAACGGTGGATTTCAAGTGTATTGCAGCCTTTACCACTTCAAGTGTTGAGCATAATTAATCTTATGGATGATAAACAAATAGTCGTAGTTCTGGGCATGCACCGAAGCGGTACCAGTGCCATTACGCGTGGTTTAAAAGTCCTTGGTGTCGACTTGGGTGATAACCTGTTGCCCGCCGAGTCTGGCAATAATGAAAAAGGCTTCTTCGAAGACGCGACCATCACGGCGTACAACGAAGAGTTGTTGGCCGACTTGGGCCACGCCTGGGATAGTCTGGTGCCCATCAGCCCTGAAGAGCTGAATTCGCCGATCACTCAAAGCCATAAAGTTCGTGCCATTGAGCATCTTCGCGAGAAAGTCGCAGATATCAAATGTTTCGGTGTAAAAGACCCACGCATGTCGAGATTGCTGCCGTTCTGGCAGGAAATCTTTGTTGAACTGGGTTTGAAAGTCAGTTACGTCGTCGCCTTTCGTAATCCGAAAAATGTTGCCCATTCGCTGGTCAAACGAAACGACTTCGAAGTAGAGAAGGGCTACTTTCTCTGGCTGGAGCACATGCTGTTGAGTTTGAAGTACAGCCAGGGTGCTTCACGGGTATTTGTAAACTACGAGCTGATGCTTCAGGAGCCTGAGAAGCAGCTATGCCGAATCTCCAAGTCGCTGGGACTGCCGTTCGATCCCCAGGGACCGGAGTTTCAGGAGTATAAGCACGAGTTTCTTCAGCATTCGTTGCAACACAACAGCTTTACCCTTGATGGACTCGCCAAGGACGAAAAGGTCCCCGCCGATGTCTTGAATCTCAGTCTCCTGCTTTTGCAACTTTCGCGCGATGAGCATGCAGATGACCAAGCTGTTGTCGCTACGGTGAGCGAGCTCTATCAAGCGATGCTCACGCGTTTGCCGGCGTACCGGCTCATGCGACATTTCGATATAAATAACGCTTATCTAAGCGAGCAGTTGAGTGTGAAAGGCAAGAACCTGGAGACTCTCGAAGCTGATCACAACGCACTTGCCAGTGCTCATGGCAAGCTTGAGACGATCCACGCCGAGTTGAAAGCTGATTATTCAAAGCTGAGCGAACACCGTCGCTGGCTTGAGAATCAATACGATTCTTTTCAAGCCACTCTTTCCGAATCACAGGGCTCGGTTCAGAGCCTCGAAAATGAACTGTATCGCTACAGCTCGGGGCGGTTTTTGCTCAAGTCGCTGGTCTTGCATATGGCCGAACGTTTTGGCTTGCGTTATCGAGGCGATAACCCCGCTGAAAGCGAACTGTTCGATGCTGATTACTACCTGAGTACCTACGAAGACGTTCGTGCCGCAGGTATCAATCCGTTGCAGCACTATCTCGAGCAAGGCTGGCGTGAGGGGCGTGATCCATCGGCTGGTTTTTCCACCAAGGCGTACCTGGAGCATTATTCAGATGTACGGCTGCGACGTATCAACCCGCTGATACATTACTTGCGTTATGGGTATTATGAAGGGCGACCGATTTTCGACACCAAGGGGCGCAACTATTACCTGTCCCGTAAAATAAGCCGTCACCGAGTTGTCGTGCAGCTGCTGAACCTGGTTTCGCAGCAGCCGGAATTGCTCGGACGTTTTGTGCGTGAAGCGCGGCGTGGTGGGCTGCGTCACGCGTTGGCGATTGCTGTTCGTAAACTCAAGCGTAGTCAGAAGCGATTTGCACTGAGCCAGATCGCCAAACCGCTCGGTGATGTGGCATTGACTGAGTACGAAGTACTGAAGATCGTGCCTTACTATCTGGATCCTTATCTTTGCGAGGTTCCAAAAACCGCCACGCAGATGATTGCTGTTCATCTTCATTTGAACAGTGAGCAAATGTCCGGGAACTGGCTTGGATATCTCAAGAACATCCCTGTCGAATTCGACTTGTACATTTCGCGCATTGGCAACGGTGGGTCGAAGTTTGACGAAAAGTTGCTGCGCGCTACCGTCCCTCTATTGCGCCAGCTGGTTGTTGAAGTCGTACCTGAGCAGGCCGGAGCGATTGCATCTCTTATTATCCAGTTCGGCGGGCGTCTGAAGGAATATGACGTTGTAGCGCACTTGCATGATGAAGCTGGCGCTGCCGAGGATTCGGGCGTGAAAGTGCGTCTTGATCTCCTTTGTGGTTCGCCTGCCAATGTCGGGCAGATTCTGCAACTGCTCGATGGGGATGCGAAGGTGGTGTATCCCGTTGATACCCGGGCTGAGTCCGCTGCCTACCATCAGGCCGGCTGGAATGATGCCGCAAATGTGATCGGCATGGCTCTGGAAAAATACAGAGAGGTTGATGCGAAGGTTTTCCCGAGCGCGCAATTCCCGCGCCCCACTCTGTTCTGGGCACGGGGTGGCACGATCAGCGATCTGCTACAACTTCCATTGCAGTATGAGCACTTCGCAAATACCGCCAATGATGTTGCGCCGGAGATGTTGAGCCGTTCGCTGGAGCGTCTGGTGCTGGTAAATACCACGACCAGTGAAGGGCGCAATTACCAGTTGGAAGCCCCGCAGATCTCCCACGAACCTCGGGACTACTACGAGCCACAGGTCGATTACTCCACGAGTATCAAGCACGACACCGTCAAGGTGCTGGCGTACTACCTGCCGCAGTTCCACCCTACGCCTGAAAACGATGAGTGGCACGGGACCGGGTTTACCGAATGGTACAAAGTTCGTTCAGCCAATCCGCTGTTCTTCGGGCATTACCAACAACATGTTCCGCATGAAGATATTGGCTATTACCACCTGGATGGCCCGGCGCAGTTGCAGCAGCAAGCCGAAATGATGCAGAAGTCAGGGGTTCATGGCCTGATTTTCTATCACTACTGGTTTACTGGCCGCATGATCCTTGAGAAGCCGGCGCAGATGCTGATGGCCAATCGCGAGATCAACATGCCTTTTGCCTTCTGCTGGGCGAATGAAAACTGGACTCGCCGTTGGGATGGCAACGAACAGGAGATTCTGCTGGGTCAGGTCTATTCGAAAGAGGATGCGCGCGGCTTCATTCGGTACCTGATCCCGTTCTTCAAAGACGAGCGCTACATCAAGGTAGACGGGCGTCCGATGCTGCATGTGTATCGTCCGTCTTCGATCGAACATATCGAAGAGTACCTGGAAGTCTGGCGTGAGGAGTGCGAAAGCGCAGGTCTCAAGGCACCTTACATGGTGGCGACATTGACGCGCGGCGCTACGCACCCTGACGACCACGGGATGGATGCTGCAGTCGAGCGGGTATTGCACGACTGGACCGCTGATGCCGTGCAGGACACCCGCAGCCAGTTGCGTCCGTACTGGCCTCTGGAAGGTAACGTTCTGAACTACGGTGAAGTTGCCGAGCATTATATGGCGCAGGATCTGGGCAAGGATTTCACCTTGTTCCGGTCCTTGGTTCCGACTTGGGACAACACCGCTCGTTACGGCAATCGAGCCTATGTGCTGAACAACTTCACTACGGAAAAATTCCAGACTTGGATGGAGTTTTTGGTGGACTATTCCGAGCAGAACCTGCCGGAAGATCGTCGGTACGTTGTCGTCAACGCGTGGAATGAATGGGCAGAGGGCGCGCACCTTGAACCCGATACCCGTTTCGGGTACGGCTACCTCAATTCCATCGGGCGCGCACTGTCTGGGCAGGCGTTTGCAGCGACCAGTCACTGTGCTCCTGCCACGGATCTGAAGCTCAACGTAACCTTGACCTCCGACGCCTTGGCTCGTCTGGACGCCGAGCCGGAATCGCGTCGCAAGTTCCTGGAGTGCCTGGCCAGCTCGAACGTGCTGCAGAATTGCTCGGTTGCTACAGACAGCGCTCAGGTCCAGCAGGCATTAATGGCGCAAGGTCTGAATGTCGGCAACCACCAGCCCGAGAATGCTGACTTCACGTTGGTGTTCAGTGATATTTGCCTGTTTCCTGCATCGGCCATCGAGTCGTTGCTGAAAATGGCGAAACGGCACAAGGGTTATGCGGTATCGGCCAGTGTGCGAAATGACCCGCTGTATGTGCAGAGTGAAGGTACTGTCAACTTCAGTATCAATGCTGACCAGGTGGCGTTCATGGCATTGCAGCCCGCGGCCCCAGCGGTCGGTTACAAAATATGCTGTGAAGCCACATGTTTCCGTTTGCTGCCTGAGAGCGGTATTCAGTCCGCAACACCCGATACGGTATCGACCATCGTGCGTTATCACCGTCGAGGTGACCGGGCGTCGTTGCTCAATGCACTGCTCTCATTGATTGCCCAGTCCGGTTGCCGGGTGTTGCCCGTGCTGGCTATCCAGGACATGGATGACGAAGAAATAGCGCTACTTCAGGCGCAACTTGATCAGTTGCCGTGGAGCGAGCATTGCGAACCGGTGATTCGCCGCTACTTTTCGACAGAGCAGACACCGGATCTGCGCTCGCTGATGTTGAACGATGCGCTGAAGGCCGTCGGCAGTGGCTATGCAGCATTTCTTGATTATGACGACATGCTGTTTCCGTGGGCCTATAGCTCACAACTTGAGCAGCTCAAGTCCAGCGGTAAAAACGCAACCTTCGCGCGCGTTTACTCCACCATGGTGGATTCGGCGACCGGGTGCATTATCAAGCGTGACAAAATTTATGACTACGGTGAAACCTATCGCGACTTCATCGAGCATAACCATGCGCCGCTGCACAGCTTCCTGCTGGATCTGAACCAGTGCGATCTGCAAGCCATTACTTACTTCGATGATATGAAGTACATGGAAGACTACTATCTGACGATGCAGCTGTTCACTCGCGAAGGTACAGATTGGGAGTCATTGCGCACCTGTGGTTTTATCGGTGACTACATCCATCGAATTGGCTGTGACACTCATACGCTTGCGCTGACTGACGAACAGCAGCGTGCCGACTTGCTCAACAGCGAGTCCTATCGCATCTGTGAGGCCCGCATCAAAGCCTTGCGTGATCGTCTACTGCCCCAGGCATAGGGCTCAGGAGGCCCGTCAGTGCACTGGCGGGCCTTGATCGTAAGATTTATTAAGGTTAATCGAATGAGTAAGGATCTGGTTTTTCACGCCACGGCCATCAGCGCCTCGGCCAGAGCCCAGGTGAAAGGGCAAAAACCGGCAGTGATCTGGCTCACGGGGTTGAGCGGGGCGGGCAAGTCAACGATCGCCAATGCCTTGGAGCAAGCCTTGGTGGCCAAGGCACGGCATACCTTTCTGCTGGATGGCGATAACTTGCGCATGGGCTTGTGCAAGGATCTTGGCTTTACCGATGCTGATCGAGTCGAAAACATTCGCCGTGTTGCGGAAGTTTCGAAGTTGCTCATCGACGCCGGATTGATCGTGATTACAGCCTTTATCTCTCCGTTTCATCGCGATCGTGCGATGGCGCGCGAGGTGATCGGAAATGATGCGTTTGTTGAAGTGTTTATCGACACTTCCCTGGAGGAGTGCGAGCGCCGTGATCCGAAAGGGCTGTACGGCAAGGCCAGAGCCGGACAGATAAAGAACTTCACTGGAATCGATTCAGCCTACGAGGCTCCAACGTATCCGCATATCCGGATCAATACGGTTACCGAGGAATTGTCCGAATCCATTGCGCGAGTGTTGGAGTATCTGGACAAAAGGTTCGGTCAATGAAAACGCTCGTTATCATTGGGGCGGGTTTCAGCGGTGCGGTGACGGCGGCGCAATTTCTGCACCATAGCCCTCCTGGTACTCGAGTCGTACTGATCAATCGTTCGGGCGCAATGGCCAGAGGATTGGCATATGGAACCAACAGCTCACTGCATCTGTTGAATGTGCCTGCCGGTAACATGAGTGCCTATGTTGATGATCCAGAACATTTTCTACGTTTTTGCCAAGCTCGGGATTCTGATTGTGTGGCTTCATCCTTCGTGCCTCGCAAGATCTATGGAGATTACCTGACTTCCGTTCTGGATGAGGCAGAGAAGCAGGCGCGCCCCGATGTAAGGCTTGAACGGTTAATTTCGGAGGTGCGAAGCCTTCGCCCGGAAGGCGCCGGCGCTGTGCTCGAGTTGAGGAGTGGCCAACAGATACATGCCGATCAGGTGGTATTGGCTTTTGGTAACTTTTCTCCATTGGATCCTCCGGGGTTTGGCTCATACTTGGGTGAGCGCTATCAGTCGGACCCATGGTCTGGTGCTGAGATGCTACCGGACGATTTAGAGAGTCCGGTGCTGTTGGTAGGCGCTGGGCTTACTGCACTGGATGTTTCATTGGGCCTGCTTCAGCAAGGTCATCGTGGTCCGATCTATATGATTTCGCGGCGCGGGCTGCGGCCTCTGCCTCATCGCCAGCAACGTCCGTCACATGAAGTACCCTCCGCTATCACACAAAGGCTTCTTGAGGAAGCCCCGTCTGTACGCGGATATATGCGCGTGATGCGACATGAAATTAATCTTGCCAAATCGCAAGGCTTTGATTGGCGGGATTTGTTAGCTGTCATGCGTTCCATTACGGCGAAACTATGGACGCGTTTACCAGACGTCGAGCGTCGGAGATTTTTGCGACATGCTCAACCTTATTGGGATGTTCATCGCCATCGGGTGGCGCCGGCAGCCTATCTGCGATTCGAGGAGGCCTTGAAGATAGGTCAGGTACGTTCGATGGCTGGGCGTATCAGAACGGTAGCGGCAAATACCATCGGTCTGACGGTCGGAGTAGAGTTGCGAGAGGGGCGCAAGTTGACCACCATCGATGTTGCTCGAGTGATTAATTGCACTGGGCCCAATACAAACTTGTTGCGGGTGAATGACACCCTGATTAGTCAATTGAGAGCTGACGGTCTTATCCAGCCTGACGCTTTGGGGTTAGGCTTGAGCCTCAGTCAACACTGTGAAGTGAATGACCTCAATGGTCGAGCAGTGCCGTGGTTGAATTACATAGGTCCCATGTTGAAAGCTGACTTGTGGGAAGCCACTGCGGTGCCAGAGCTACGGCAATGCGCTAAGACATTGGCCGTACGTCTGGCCCGTAAGATGAGTCTATCGGTCGACTCGCAATGAGTTGAACGAAGTGCAGGCTCTGTAAGACAGACTTAATGGGAATATTACGCTGAAAACGTAACTCCCCGAAGCCGTGCAGAGCCTGCCGATACCTTAATACTTCAGATACTGGATTGCATTTCGCAAACGATTGCTCGCGCAATGCGGTCGGCGTTCGCCATGATGGTGAGCGTGTGAGACTTCTCAGTCAGCTTGGGTAACACTGCACCGTCGACGACGTGTAATCCCGCAAGTCCATTTACTTCGCCAATCTTGTTGGTCGTGCCAAGCTTTGAGGTAGAACTCATTGGGAGCGTGGCGGAATAGTGAATATCCGCCCCTGGTTTTCCTACGGTGAAGCTCATCGGCATTAAAACCGCGCCCAGTTTCCAATAGGCTTTGCGCAGAAGAGTTTCGGTTTTTTTCATCAGCGCGCCTGTATCTGCATGCTCGGCGCCCTTGATTTTCAGCTTGCCATCGGGCATCAGCGTTGCGGTGTGTTCGGAGAGGTGCCCGGGCAAGAATACGTTCCCTACAACGCATGAGCTTAACAAGTTAGACATCAATTCGATGCTGTATCGCTTGCTGAGCGGCGTTCGGATGACAAATTCGGAAATTGGCAAACCTGTTGTGCTGAACGTCGAGCCAAACGCGGTAACTCCTGGCTCCAGATCAAGTGAAAAGGATAGTTGGCCCAGACCGAGCGTTTGCGTACGTGGTGTTCCGAGCATTTTGGGTAGCCACAGCAGAAAGGCTGCAGTGGGCGACGCTTGCAACGAAACCGGGGCAGTATATTTCAGACAGTCCAGTGCAAGCCGGGTGGAAGTGAGTGTCCCTGCGGCGAGCAGTAGTCGTTTGGCAGAAAATGTTTTCTCACTATTGGAACTGGAAACTGTCCAGCCATCAGCATTCTTGCTGATACTGTCCACCAGCACTCCAGATATATGAGTAAAGCCGGGATACACCTTCAGCGTCGGTATTTCCTGATGTGCCGAATAGAGTGCGTTGTTGTGGCATCCCCACAGGCAGTTTCCGGAAAGGTCGCATGCCTTTCGGTCTCCCTGGTCCCGGCTCAGAGCAGCAACTCTCGAGCGCCCCATCCGAAATTCAGGCAGGCGTGACGCGGTCGGCAGTTTGTTGTACTTGGTGAGTAGCCTGTCATGAAGCCGATCCATTGCAATGGGCGCCTGAGCCCATTCATCCACACCAAAATAATCAGATAGATCATCAGCGGTGTTTCCGCTTATGCCCATTCGCCGCGCGACGATGGCGTAGGACTTTTCGAAATCCGAGTAATCGATGTTCAGGTCGGCAAAATCTTCTTTTGGAAAGCGTGCGACACCGCAACCCCAGGCATTGGAAAGTCCGCCCGTTGCAAGTGAGCCGACGGAGATGAAGTTCTCAGTGATCAGACCATTGGACTCATTGAATTTCTTGAAAGTCTGCTCATGGGTCGGGGTTTTGAGTTTTGGTGACACTGCATCCATGTTGCTCAGGGCATGGAACGAGCGGCCAATCATCCACTCCCATTGCCTTGATTCGTTTGCACGATTATCCAGGTAGCTACCTTTCGGTACTTCAGGCGAGCGAGCACTCGATGCGGCGTCCAGCATGAGCACTTTCAGTCCTGCCTTTACCAGCGGGTAAGCTGCCGAGGTTCCCGCGGGGCCACTTCCAACGATGATGACATCAAAATCAGGCGTCACGCGCGATCTTCCTTTCTAACAGACGTTTCAAGATCAAGGGGTTGATAAAAACTGCCAGCAGTCTCCAGCTAACTTCCTTGATAACTGTTAATCCAAGTGCAACGAAAGTACGGGAAAAACCGCGGGAATTCCGCAGTCCCAGAAAAACGTTGGCACCCTGAGGGCTCGCCTCGGCCAGATTGGTCGCAATCTGCAAGCGCCATGACAGCTCTTTACCGAATTCGTGGCGAAGGAAGGCGTGGTTGTCGACCAGGGAAACGGCACTTGGGAACGTGTTAAGTAATCTAGAGTTCACGACGGCGTGCCCGTCGCCAAGCGTCTCAATGGCCTGCAGGTAGCGTTTCAGCAAGCCAAGCGCGGGCTTCACCTTCAACACATAAGTCAGGAGGGTTTTACCTTCCACTAGCAGGTAACGGCGGCGGCCATTGCCAGAGCGATGCATCCCGTACGCCATTGGTCGCAATGTCAGGCCAACGCGTTCCAGTGAATCTTCCGTCGACATCGGTTTCAGTTTCAGCAAGGAAAACAGTCGATCCAGGCCTACTTGTGCGGTTTTTTTCTTTCCGAGAATCGAGCTGATAAGACTGAACAGGGCCACTGGAATGGGGATTGGAAGGCGCGACTGATACAGTTTGTAATTCGCAATGTACAGTAGAAACTTTCCAAAAGAGACGGGGGTTTTCGCTCCTAAAGAGAGTACCTCTCCTTTAAGATCATTCGATTTGGCGACCGTCAATATGGCGGCTGCAAGGTCGTCGACGTGAATCGGTTGAATCAACGGCGCTGGAAGTAAAATCGGGATCGCTGGGAAGCGGCGAACCAGAGAGGACAACGTACCGAACAAGCCGCGCTCGCTACCACCGTAGACTTGGCCAGGGCGTATGACGACACCGCCGGCAGCAATGACATCTTGTTCAATATGCCATTTTGTTCGACCGTAAGAGGTCGGAGCATCTGGAGAGGCCGTCTGGCTGGAGATGAATATCAGCTTGGAGTTGCTGCGCTGCGCTTTGAGGATCAAAGCCTTGGTAGCTTCGATTTCGACATCAGCCGATGTGTTTTTGTTGTGGCTTGTATCCGCCGCCAGGTGCACCAACGCGCGAGTGCCTTCGGGAATATCAAGCACGGGAGCATTGAGGTCAAAAGGAAGCCATTTATAATTGGATTGAGTCTGCCTGCGGCTCGCGGCATAGATCTCGTGGCCCTCTTTATAAGCCAGTGCAGCCAAGCGTTCACCTATATAACCAGAGGCGCCGGTAATTAAGATTTTCATCAGGCGAGCCTTACGTGTCGGTAGACTTTTTATTGATTGATGGATTGTTATGGAAGATTGCCACTTTACTGATCCAATAGGAAAGTACAGTGCAGGCGGCATCAGATACAAATTTGGCCAGTGCCGGTGGGGCTATGAACTGGAGGGTAAGGCTGAATAGGCCTGCGGAAATGGGGATGTTCAGACCAAGCAATGAGAAATATCTGATTGCCTGAGTTCTTGGACTGAGCTGTGTCGACTTAAATGTGAAGTGACGATGTAAGAAGAAGGAGACAATGCCGGAAAACAGCTTGCTAAGAACATTCGCCTCTACATGCCGCCCACCCAATAAATAAACAAAAAGGAAGAAGAATCCCATGTCCAAGGCGTACGCTAAAAATTGTACGCCTATGTATTTTGCAAGTATCAAACCTTGTTCTTCCTTATAAAAAATACGCGGTGATGGAGACTGTAGGGCTGGATGTTTAAACAGCTAAACGGCTCTGTGATCAGGGTTGTCTGCAAGAAGGCAGCTCACCGGGCAAAGCCCGCATTGATTATCGCACATACTATTTGCTGCTTGGGTAGTCGAACAGAAACTTCTGGTTGCACGAGCTCAGGAAGGCCGCCGGGGTGCGCTCTGACGATAGCGTCACGGGGGAAGAGCGTGGCTGAGAAGGGCATCCAGAGTTCGTTGCCTGGCGCAAAAAAATGCTCGCATCTTCCGATGCGAGCATTTTTGAAGGGGTCAGTAGATAACCGTGTCTTCATCGGTGGTCGGGCTGGCCTCACCCGGAAGACGATGGCTGCGTAGACCCTATTTCTGCGGCAAGGAGACCGTGAGCTGCTTCAAGCACTCCTGTGCTTGCTCGACAGTTTGCGCTTCAACCTCGATTCTGCCAGAAATGCCTCGCAACGCGGCATCTACCAGCTCCTCTCCACCAGCCATCAGCGGGTAGCGGGTCATCCACGAGTTACCTGTGCCGCAAGGAAGCGATATCGTCAGTTTTGCGTCCACAGGAACGGGCTGCGACAGTCTGCTGTTCCAGAACAGCTCAAAGCCTTTGTCGGATTTGCCGATGACACCGGTTTGAATGTTGCTGATCAGTGAGTTGCTGGCATTGCTCGAGTTAATGACGCTGTGGGCAAATGCTACCGCGCCTACATTTCCCGGGAATATGACTGTCGCGCCGGTTGTATTGGCAATGCCGATATTATCAAACGAGATTCCGCGGAACTGATTAAAGAGTGCATCTGATTCGTCTTGAGTAATGTCAAATAGTTTTGCGTAGATCGATCTGTTCACGTTAACCAAATGAATGGCGTTATAAACCGCCAAGCCCTCGCCCCGGAGCAAGTGTCCGTAATTTCCAATCACGGAAGCACCTTTTCCATCGCTAAGCTCAACAAGCTTGCGCACATCTCGCGTAAGTTGGTTATCGACTGGCCTGAGAATGTCACCCGCATTCATGATTGGGTTGAATGAGCCGTAAGTCAGGAACTGGAAGCACACCATCCCGATAAAGAACAGGTAGATAAATACATCGCGCGCTCTTCTTTCATCTTTGAGGAGCAGCCAGGCCGGAATAGCCAAAATAGCCACTAAGGTGGGTATGAGCCACAGCCAATTGATCAGATAAAATTCGGTTTCGATATCATGCCGTACACCGAAGGCGTAGGAAATCGCCGAAAACACCAGACATGCGAAAACCACAGCGCTGATTCTTATCTGCTGCCATTGATGAGAGATCATCACTGTGCAGTAAAGAACAATCAGCATGGAGAATCCAAGCAGCATGCGCCGCCCGGGCACCAGATAGAACAGGGAAATCTTGGACAGGAGTCTTGGGAATCCAATGAGCATGAAGACGCTCATGATGACCAGCATCACTGCCGTGGCAACGGTCAAATTTCTACTGAATTTGTCCCATTTGATGAATGGCAGCAAGGACAGAAAAATCAGCGGCAAAATGGTGCCGATGAGACTGAACTCATGTACCGGATCCACTCCCGGACCACCAGGGCCGACGGGAATGCTGGGAAATATCGCCGAGAGCAAGAGTTCTGGTTGAACATTGCCCCCGGTACTTACCCTTACCCCGGGATAAGACGTGGCTGAAACGTCTTTTACGTAGTCCCATCGCATATACATGAAAAACGCAATGGCGGCCGCGGCAGCGATCAGCGACCAGAAAATCTGTTTCTTGTTGATGAGGTCCGGCCGTGCAGCTAGCAGGATCGGAAGAAGTGCTGCTGCGAGCGAGACATAGAACGGTGGGTAGATTTGCCCAAAAATGACGTGTCCGACTGCCCAGAAGAAAAGCGGAAACTTAATGAGCGGGCGAAGTCTGCTGGCAAATACTGCAAAAGGCAAAATGCTTGCGCCGAGGGCGGGGAAGTTACTTGTCCACCAAACCTGGTACATTTGACTGAACAGTATCATCAAACCTACGCAAATGGCCATGCCAGGCTTGACTTCCAGGTTTTTCAAAAGCCAGCAGATGGAAAATAGAAAGATAAAGTTGTAGTAAGCACCTTGCAAGGCAAGTGCATTGGCTCCTGGCAGAACCCAGAATGCAAGATGATTAGGCAGGAAAAAAAGCGATGCGTTGAACTTTGGAATGGAAATGACCCATTCAAGGTTTTCGTAGTAAGGTACGAGCGACGATTTATCCGGAAAGCCCTCAAGGTATGCCTGCTTTAGAATCGGCAGGTACGTAGACCACTCGTCTCCGCGTCCCTCTTTGGAAACGCCAATGATACTCTGAGTCGAGTAGTCTCCCAGAATGCGCAGCGCAGATATAAAGTGGCTTTGGTAAAGTCCAAGCGCAACCCAAATCAAAGCTATGCAGGAAAGTGCGGCCAGAGCCAGCCACCACTTGTTTCTATCAGTTTGCAGCATGTCTATAATGCCTTTTTAACAGTGAGCCGTTTGAGCGCAGGTCCATGTATTGCTATGGCAGTCCGTGGTCTCGACGTGGCTCGATATATCGTCCAATATCTATATCTACGCTACTCACTAAAACTTTAAATGGCTTGAATGAGTAGCGCCTGAATTTATTCTGCCTGTACGTTGCTGGCTTCTTTTCTCATTATTTTGAACTGCGCCATCTTTTTGTGTAACACCTTGGTGGGCAGTGCCGAAATGTCGTAGGCGACAAACGCCAATATAAGTTGCGTCCCCAAAATGATCGGGAGCGAGGCCAGCATCACTGTGCCTGAGGTGGTCGCGATGCCGGTCGATAGCCCGTGTATCCAGCTATATCCGCCATAAATAGTACCGAACAGAAACAGTAGGATGCCTAGCGGTAACTCGAACGAGGCAATCGACATGTCGCGTAGATAGTAGTTGTAGAAAATTCTTTTGAAAAAGTTACGAGTATGCTTGGCAAGGAATTCGCCAATAATTTTGGAGATCTTCAGGTTGCTGACTTCATCGCCATATTTAGCATCCATCGGAATGTCTGCCACCACCGCGCGAAGCGTGTTTAGGCGGAAAAGAATATCTGTTTCAAAGAAGTAGCGGCGGCTGATTTTTTTAAAAGGGAGATGTTTGGCCACGTCGCGGTGAATAGCCGTGAATCCGTTAGTCGGATCAAACAGGTCCCAATAGCCAGATGAGAGTTTTGTCATCAATGACAGTACGGAATTGCCGAACAGTCTGAGCTTCGGCATGGCCGTGATTTCTTCGAGGTCAAAGAAACGGTTACCCTTGGTGTAGTCAGCTTCGCCGGCCAGAATAGGTGCGGTGAAGTTGGGGATCAGATGAGGTTCCATCTGATCGTCCCCATCAACTTTTACAATGACATCCATACCGTCGTCAATCGCGGCCTGATACCCGGTCATTACTGCGCCGCCCACACCCTGGTTTTCGATGTGTCGTAATACTTTGACGCGTTCGTCCTTGCAGTTTTGCTCTACGAAATCGCCCGATTGTTCCGGGCAGCAATCATCAATAACGTAGATTTTTTCAACTTCAGGTCCGATTTTATTGATGACGTTGAGAACATGACTGCGTACCCGAAAACTAGGTATTACTACAGCAATTTTTTTTTCAGTGCTCATCCGATGATCGCCCAGTCTTGTTTGAAAGCAAAAAACTGAATTTAGTTAATAGCTTCCGTTCATGATAAATTAAGTTAACTCCGCGCTTCTATCTGCCGAATTTTCCACTGTATATTGGAAAAACCTGCGTGCTGGCGCTTGGTCTAGCCTGTTTGGGGCGCATTTTACAGACTAAACGTCGGGATTGCCTTATGCACACGAAAAAAAATCAAGCATAATCGGCGATTGCAAGAGGTGTGGGCTCCGAGGGCTCGTGGGTGATGGCATCTGCTCACGTGTTGAGGGGGTATCCTCGCCAGTAGGAAATGTCAAGGGGCAAACCGAACGATGCGCTGATTCTTTTCAGGAGATCGGGGAGAGGGCGTATTTCCTTTGATGGCGCAGGTCCACATTTTTCAACGATTAGAAATGTTTCGGAAGTCGTACTAAAAGCGGCATTCATAATGGAAGAGTTTTTGATGTCAACGGTACTACCATCTGCTCAGGCAGCTTCTGCGGCTTTAGAAAGCAAAAATAAGTTATCGGTGGTGCGACTTAATCGGTTCCACTGGCAAGATTACTTTTATTTTGTTGCATTGGTGTTGGTTTTAGCGATTGGAGCTTACTTTCGAGTTGCCTACACGGATCTGGATCGAACACCTGTTCCTGGTGATGAATATACCTACCATAATGCTGCCAAAAGCATTATTGAATATGGCTATATGGTCAGGGAACCCTATATCACCAATGGCGATTTTTCTCGATCTGCAGCAGTAACAGGACTGTCGCCGGGATATCCTGTATTCCTTGCTCTTGTCTATAAGTTTGCGGGCGAAATTTTTCAGAATGTTATCGTTGCGCAGGTGCTCCTCAGCATATTTTCACTGATTCTCATCGCTGTGATTCTAAGTCAGTTGAAGGTCCATCGACTGTCGGTGTTGTTGTCTCTATTGCTGTCGGCTGTATATCCGGGTTTTTTGTATAATAACGACAGACTATTAACAGAGCATTTGTTTGTTTTTTTCATGCTTGGTTTTGTTTCAGCCTTCATAAGCTCTCTGCGCACAGGGTCCGCCCGGCTTGCTTTGCTTGCGGCGCTCGTGCTGGCTTGCGCAGTTCATGTTCGAGCACAGGCATTGCCGTTCGGATTACTGGCGATAGTCTTTTTCATTCTTTACGGGCGAGGTGTTCTCAAGGAACGTTGCTGGCAATCTGGTGTATTTGTGCTGGGCGTGATCTTGGGGATGGCACCCTATTGGCTACACAATTATCTCCAGTTTGGTCGAATTCTATTACTCCCGGAAACCGGGATAGGCCCGATGATCTGGGGGGGCGTCCCATATTTTCTTGATATGGGTGCAACCGTCAATCGTCATCTGACTGACGTTATCGCAGCCAACAGTACGCCCGCTCCTTTGACGTATTGGAACTGGCGCGTATTCGGCTATACCCAGCAAATGTGGGGCGATGTCTGGGATGAGCGGCTTGTACACGCTCAGACGCTGCTGCGTCCGTGGTTGCTGTTGCAGCATCTTTTAATTATTCCTACATTGGTGGCCATACCGTTTCTGGCGCGCAAGGCTGAACCCCGAGTATTTTTTGTGGCGGCAGCGCCTCTCGCGATTACCTTTATGAATGCGCCTTTTCACGGGTTGCCACGATATGCATACCCGGCGCTTCCATTCGTATTTATCATATTTGGCGTGTTGTTGAGCTACCTGGTTGAGCGATTCAGTTCGCAAGCCCGAGTGAATGCCTTGGAAGTGATAAAACCAAACTATGCTGGCTGGAATAGAGTGGTTCGCACGAGCTTTTTGTTTTCCGCCACTCTGCTTTCCATTGTAGTTGTGTACAGCACGTATCTTTTTGCGTGGAATATACATAAGGAAATGTCGACCTATCGACTGGCGCGGTACATGGGAGTTACGCCTTCTCAGGCAACCGCTGAGCGCGAGGTCGGTTCCTATAAATTTGATGTCAACGCGCTACCCGTTGGTAATGCCACGAAAATCGGTGAGGGTGTATATGTTAATGACGTAGACGCTCCTCCTGTTATAAGTCTTTCTGTTCCGCAAGCGACTATTTTGGACGGTAAGCGCATAGTTTCGAAAGTCGTTCTGAAGATAAGTGGCGGTTTTTACTATGACTTCATGACTGTTTACTGGAAGTCTCCAAAAGTTAAGGATTTCTCCGAAAATCATGTTTATGGGCGGTTTCCCACCAATTTTCTGGAAACGAAACAGGTTATCTACGTAGATGATGATGTTACTGAGCTTCTTGTTGTTCCGACCGGCTTCCGCGGCGGCGAGATCCACGTAAATTCCATCGAAGTCAAAAAGTACGACATGAGTAAATAGCATCGCTGAAGTGGCTATAGGCCGGAAAATGCGCGCGGCTTATTCACATGCACGGGTTTTTTACCGGGTTTGCTGACAAAATGGAGTGACGTATCAATGGTTTTTTGGTGGATCTTGCCTCTGGTTTTCAGTCTTTCTTTCGGGTTGACTGCGGTGCTGCGTCGATACGCGCTGACGCGCAACATGATAGATATCCCGAACGACCGTAGTTCACATACGGTCCCCACTCCCAGAGGGGGCGGTGTATCTATCGTTGTCACCTTTTTGATTTCACTGGTCTGTCTTTGGTCTGGCGGAGGGATCGCTACTTCTTTTTTTCTCGGCGCTGTTGGCTGCGGTCTGCTCGCGGCTGTCATCGGATTTATGGATGACCACGGTCACATCGCGGCTCGCTGGCGTCTGCTTGGACATTTCATCGCCGCGATCTGGGGGGTTGTCTGGATAGGCGGACTTGCGCCATTGAATTTGCTTGGCTCATTGGTTGATTTGAGCTGGATCGGCAGTGCTCTTGCCGTGCTTTATCTGGTGTGGATATTAAATCTGTACAACTTCATGGACGGCATTGATGGCATAGCCAGTGTTGAGGCTGTTTGCGTATGCGCTGGCGTAAGCATCCTTTACTGGATAAGCGGTCATGGGACGTTGATCTGGGGCCCGATTTTGTTGCTGATGGCGGTCCTGGGTTTCCTGCTTTGGAATTTTCCTCCCGCAAAGATATTCATGGGCGACTCAGGCAGTGGGTTTTTGGGCGTTATTCTCGGGGTTTTGTCGCTTCAAGCTGCTTGGGTCAATCCAGACTTGCTGTGGGTTTGGCTGATTTTGCTTGGTGTTTTCATCGTTGATGCAACCTTCACCCTGTTGCGACGTCTTTTGCAGGGGGCCAAGGTGTACCAAGCTCATAGAAGTCATGCCTATCAGTATGCTTCTCGGCGTTACGGAAGCCATTTGCCGGTAACGTTGGGGGTGGTCGCCATCAATATCTTTTGGCTATTTCCCATCGCATTTTGCGTCATCGCATTCGGAATGGACGGCATGCTGGGGTTGATTGTGGCGTATACACCGCTTCTGGCACTGGCTCTAACATTCCACGCAGGGAAACCGGAGGAGGCAACCGTTAAGCGTTGAATCAAGGAAAATGTCCGTCGGCTCCGGATTATTTCGTACAATGAGTTGGGACTACGCGGTCAAACTGTTCTGATCGGTTGAGGTTTATGGATAAAGTTCGCGCCTTTTTGTTAGGTTTGCCACGCCGGCAAAAGCGATTGATACAGGTTGCCACGGACGTTTTTCTAGTCTGGGTCTCGCTCTGGCTTGCATTTATCGTCAGGCTTGGTATCGACGATATGTACAATCCACTGAAAGTGCATTTTTGGCTGTTCATCAGTGCTCCCATCGTTGCCATTCCGCTCTTCATACGTTTCGGAATGTATCGAGCGGTCATGCGTTATTTTGGTAATGACGCGTTGATTGCAATCGGAAAGGCTGTAAGTCTGTCCTCGTTGATTCTCGCCTTGGTGGTTTACTGGTATAGCAATCATGAAAGTGTTGTGCCGCGCTCCATCATTTTCAACTATTGGTGGTTGAGCCTGGTTATCATCGGTGGCTTGCGCCTGTGCATGCGCCAGTATTTTATGGGCGATTGGTTCACAGCCGTCCAGCACGTCCCCTTCACGAGCAGGGACGACAGCCTTACCAAGGTCGCCATCTACGGTGCCGGTGTCGCCGGGAATCAGTTGGTCGCTGCATTGCGTATGGGACGTGTCATGCGCCCGGTCGCTTTTATCGATGACGATGCCAGTATTGCCGATCGCGCGATATCCGGTCTTCAGGTATATAAACCCAAGCACATTCAAGAAATGATCGATGTCACTGGTGCTCAGGAAATTCTGTTGGCACTACCATCGTCAACCAGGGCTCGTCGCCGGGAGGTTCTCAATCTGCTCGAAGGGTTTCCTCTGCATGTTCGCAGTGTTCCCAACTTTACTGATCTGGCCAGCGGACGGGTTCGGGTGGAAGACATTCAGGAGGTCGATATTGCCGACTTGCTGGGGCGTGACCCGGTTCCGGCTCAACCTGACCTGCTAGCCCGGTGTATCAAGGGCCGGGTAGTGATGGTAACTGGCGCTGGCGGGTCCATCGGCTCGGAGTTATGCAGGCAGATTTTTGCCCTGGGTCCGACCACGCTGATTCTGTTCGAACACAGCGAGTTCAATCTCTACAGCATTCTTTCGGAGCTTGAGCAGCGCGGTAACAGGGAATCGGTCTCAGTACGGCTGTTGCCGATACTTGGATCAATCCGCCATCAGGACAAACTGCTTGATGTGATGAAAACCTGGAAAGTCGATACGGTTTACCACGCAGCGGCGTACAAACACGTGCCGATGGTCGAGCACAACATTGCCGAGGGCGTGCTGAACAATGTCATCGGTACGCTCAATACTGCTCAGGCCGCCCTGCAGTCCGGTGTTGCGAACTTTGTTCTGATCTCCACCGACAAAGCAGTGCGGCCCACGAACGTCATGGGCAGTACCAAGCGGTTGGCCGAGTTGACGTTGCAGGCCTTGAGCCGTGAGATAGCGCCGGTATTGTTTGGCGACAGTTCCAACGTGTCCCGAGTCAACAAGACCCGCTTCACCATGGTGCGTTTCGGCAATGTGCTGGGCTCGTCGGGTTCGGTGATCCCGCTGTTTCACAGCCAGATCAAGTCAGGCGGCCCGCTGACGGTCACCCATCCCAAGATAACTCGCTACTTCATGACGATCCCGGAAGCCGCGCAACTGGTGATACAGGCCGGATCCATGGGGCAGGGTGGCGATGTCTTCGTGCTGGACATGGGCGAACCGGTCAAAATTGTCGAGCTGGCAGAAAAAATGATCCACCTGTCGGGCTTGAGCATTCGTTCCGAGCGCAACCCGCAGGGCGATATTTCCATCGAGTTCACTGGCTTGCGGCCAGGTGAAAAGCTCTACGAGGAGCTGTTGATCGGCGACAACGTAGCAGCAACACCCCATCCGATGATTATGTCCGCCAACGAGGATCACCTTCCTTGGGATGTACTCAAGGCGCGCCTGCACGAATTGCTCGTCGCAGTCGAAAAGGATGATTACTCACGAGTGCGCCAGTTGCTGCGCGAAACTGTCAGCGGCTACACCCCGGACGGCGAAATCGTCGACTGGATCTATCAACAACGCCGTCTCGAACCCTGATTGTTTCACATCCTGTAATAGACGCATTTTTGACACCCGCCAACCATCGCCTAAGTTTGGAGAGCAGCTTCGGAAAAGCTGCTTTCTCAAACGATGATGGAGCGTCACTTATGCGTAACGGTTTTTTCTACTCTCTGGTTTTTGCTTTGCTCACCAGTGCTTCAATCGCTGTAGTGGCGGCACCTGCCGTTGTCCCGAACGCGGAAAAGGCGACAATGGTGAGCGATACCGTTGCGACGTCTACCAGTGAAAAGGTCGATCTCAACGGTGCCGACGCAGCCACTCTGCAAAAACAATTGGCCGGAGTTGGCGAGACAAAGGCCAAAGCCATTGTTGCGTATCGTGATGCTAATGGGCCATTCGCCTCGGTGGATGAGTTGCTGGAAGTGAAGGGCATCGGCAAGGCGATCCTCGATCGCAATCGCGACAAGCTGGAAGTGAACTAAGCTGATAATTCAACGCCAAGGGGCCGGTCATTGACCGGCCTTTCTGCTTTTTGGTGGCAGAGATGCGACAGAGGGAGCGCCGTCGCGTCTGTCGGCGAGCTGAAGATTATGGGTATCATATTGTCTTGAGATTATGCCTATAATAATTTCCGTCACCTCCAGGCAAGTGAGCCTTGGAGGCACATCTCCCAATAGGTTTCAGGAGCGCTCTCATGAGTCCAGTCCAGTCTCAAGGTACGGCCGTCGTCACTGGCGCATCGTCCGGTATCGGTGCCATCTACGCGCAGCGGCTGGCAGCGCGTGGTTTTGATTTGCTGTTGGTGGCACGCGATCAACAGCGTCTTGAAAGCGCTGCGGGCGAGTTGCGCGAAGCGCACGGTGTAAAGGTCGAAGTGCTCAAAGCCGACCTGACGCAAAAGGACGATGTCCTCAAACTCCAGCAACGCCTGCGCAGTGATTCGAGCATCAGCCTGTTGGTGAATAACGCAGGGGTCGCAGCCGATGGCTTGCTTGCCAATTCCGATGCCGAGCAACTGGAGCGTCTGATCCAGTTGAACGTCACCGCCGTAACTTGGCTGGCCTCGGCAGCAGCCGCCAGTTTCGCCAAGGCTGGACGCGGCACGATCATCAATATCGCGTCGGTGGTGGCGCTGTTTCCTGAACGCTTCAACGCGACCTACAGCGCCAGCAAAGCCTACGTGTTGAGCCTGACTCAATCGCTCAACGCCGAGCTCGAAGGTACTGGCGTGAAAGTGCAAGCGGTGCTGCCCGGGGTTACTCGCACTGAAATCTGGGAACGCTCGGGCATCGACGCCAGCGGTATTCCGGCGGAGATGGTGATGGAGGCTGGCGAGATGGTTGATGCGGCGCTGGCCGGTCTGGATCAGGGCGAGTTGATTACGATCCCTTCATTGCCGGATGAGGGTGAATGGCAGGCCTTCGTGCGCGCGCGGCATGTCATGGCACCGAATCTGTCGCGCAGCTCCGCGGCCCAACGCTACAAAAATTGATCAGAGGTAACTGCGGTATGAGTCAGCGTCGAATTGTTGTCACCGGTATGGGTCTGGTTTCGCCTTTGGGCAGTGACGTCGAGGTTGTCTGGCAGCGCTTGCTCGCCGGGCGCTCGGGTTTGCGCAATTTGCCGGACGCGGTGAGCGCAGATCTGCCGACCCGGGTCGCCGGGATGGTGCCAACGGCGGCGGAGGACGTCGAGGCCGGTTTCGATCCGGACCTTGCCACGCCACCCAAAGAGCAGAAAAAAATGGATCACTTCATCCTGTTTGCCATGGAAGCGGCACGCCAGGCGCTGGCGCAAGCCGGATGGCAGCCGTCCGAGGCCGAGGATCAGGAACGCACCGCAACGATCATCGGCTCCGGTGTTGGCGGGTTCGGTGCAATAGCCGACGCCGTACGCACCACCGACAGTCGTGGTCCGCGTCGTCTGTCGCCGTTTACCATCCCATCGTTTCTGGTCAATCTGGCGGCCGGACATGTGTCGATCCAGCACGCTTTGAAAGGCCCGCTCGGCGCACCGGTGACTGCTTGTGCTGCCGGGGTCCAGGCGATTGGCGACGCTGCGCGGATGATTCGTGCCGGTGAAGCGGACATCGCGGTTTGTGGCGGAGCGGAAGCCTGTATTGATCGGGTCAGTCTGGCCGGTTTTGCCGCGGCGCGGGCGCTGTCCAGTGGTTACAACGACACCCCCGAACGAGCTTCACGGCCGTTTGATAGCGGTCGCGATGGTTTCGTGATGGGCGAAGGCGCCGGGCTGCTGGTGATCGAGTCGCTGGAGCATGCACTGGCACGCGGTGCGCAACCGTTGGCTGAGCTGGTCGGTTATGGCACCACTGCCGACGCCTATCACCTCACTGCCGGGCCGGAAGATGGCAGCGGTGCGCGACGGGCGATGCAGTTGGCGTTGGCTCAGGCAGGTGTTGCGCCGGAGCAGGTGCAGCATCTGAATGCGCATGCGACTTCAACGCCGGTGGGTGATCTTGGTGAGTTGGCAGCGATCAAGGCACTGTTCGGTACGGAGAATAAAGTCGCCGTGACTTCGACCAAATCCGCCACCGGGCATTTGCTCGGTGCTGCCGGCGGACTGGAAGCGATCTTCACCCTGCTGGCCATCCGCGATCAGGTCGTCCCGCCGACGCTTAACTTCGATAATCCCGATCCGGCGAGTGCGGGTGTAGACATTGTTCATGGTCAGGCACGGTCGATGCCGATCGAGTATGCCCTGTCCAACGGTTTCGGTTTCGGCGGGGTAAACGCCAGTGTGCTGTTCAAGCGTTGGCAGGCTTAGTCCTGCGATTGCTTGAGGTGATCGCGCGTGACGTCGAGGATGCGCTGGGCAAGCTCGGCGTCAGCGACACTGCGTGACAGCAAGAGCGCGCCGACCAGCGTCGACATGATGACGATGGCCCGGTCGGCGCTGTTGTCGCCCTCAAGGGTGCCTTCGATTTGACTCAGTCGAGCATTGAGTACCGCATCACTGGTCGGGCTCGGCTGGCCGCGCAGACCCAGCTCTGAGGAAATGGTCAGCAGTGGACAGCCTTCGTGCGGGGAGGTCTGATGCCATTCGGACAGGTAGGTGTCGATAAACGTCTGCAGCGGCTGTTCCTGAGCAAAGATCTCGGCGCACAGGCCATCGACTTGAGCACTCGCCTCCTGCAAGGCTTTTTCGACCAGTTCGTCCTTGGATTTGAAGTGCGAATAAAAGCCGCCGTGGGTCAGCCCCAGTGCTTTCATCAAAGGTTGCAGGCCGGTGGCACCGATGCCGTCTTTGCGAAATCGCGCCGAGGCTTCCTTGATGATCCGCTGATGGGTTTGAGCTTTATGATCTTGCGAGTAACGCATGTGGAACTCTCCGCAACAAGACCACCATCTTAACCAAGGTAAATGAAATGGTGACTGTACTTCTACTTCTTAAAAGCGTGTGGCTGAGTCCAACATGATCCTTGGGGGAATACGCTCCACAAAAAACAAACCCCGCCTGATCCGACGGGGTTTTTCGTTCAGCGATCCTGCGCGTCCTTGATGTCCGCTTCGGCGTTGCGCTGCGCAACGCGCTTGCGTTCCTCATCGGTCAGTTCAACCTTGTTGGCGGTGTCGCGCAACATCATCAATCCGCCAACGATCGAGCCGATTGCAACGACCAGAATCAACCAGGCATACCAGGGCATAACGGCTCTCCTTAATGGCAGCTTGGCGGGCGAGGGTTCGCCAGCGACGCTGCATACCACTTATGAGCGAAATGACTTCGCAGTGGTTCCATTCTAGGCCCGATATCCAAGCCGCACCTTAATTCCCTTCGGCAGCTCCTACATGATGCGTTATCGCCCCGTCAGCATGGCATCGGCCGGAGCGTCAGCGCGCAGTTGCCCGGTCAGCAGGAAGTAGCCGAAACCGACCGACATGAAGCCAAGGAAAATCAGCCCGATCAGCGCATTGAACCAAGCCATGGCGATCAGGCACACCACCGCCAGCACCAGCGCGATCAGCGGGATCAACGGATAGCACGGCGCACGGAAAGTCCGCTCGAGATTGGGTTCGGATTTACGCAGTTTGAACAGGCTGAGCATGCTCATGATGTACATCACGATCGCGCCGAACACGGCCATGGTGATCATCGCCGCGGTAAGGGTCATGCCGCCGAGGTTGATCAGGCCGTCGCTGTAGATCGCGGCGATGCCGATCACGCCACCAGCGATGATTGCGCGGTGCGGAGTCTGGAAGCGCGAGAGTTTCGCCAGCGACGCCGGCAGGTAACCGGCACGGGCGAGGGCGAAGAACTGCCGCGAGTAGCCGAGGATGATCCCGTGGAAACTCGCCACCAGACCGAACAGGCCGATCCACACCAGCATGTGCAACCAGCCGGAATTGTCGCCGACCACGGTTTTCATCGCCTGTGGCAGCGGGTCATTGATGTTCGCCAGGGTGCGCCAGTCACCGACACCGCCGGCGAAGAACATCACGCCCATCGCCAGCAACACCAGAGTCAGGATCCCGCTGATGTAGGCCTTGGGAATCGTGCGCTTGGGATCCTTGGCCTCTTCGGCGGCCATCGCCGCACCTTCAATGGCGAGGAAAAACCAGATCGCAAACGGAATCGCAGCGAACATCCCGGCAATCGCCGGCGCACCGAACACATCGGAGCCGGCCCAGCCGTTCAGGGCAAAGCTGCTGAAGCTGAAGGCCGGTGCGACCACGCCCATGAACACCAGCAATTCGATCACTGCCAGCACGCAGACGATCAGTTCGAACGTTGCCGCCAGTTTCACCCCGAGGATGTTCAGGGTCATGAACACGATGTACGCGCCGACTGCTGCGTGTTTCGGGTCGAGCGCCGGAAACTGCACATTCAGATAGGCGCCAATCGCCAGGGCGATGGCCGGAGGGGCGAAGACGAATTCGATCAGCGTGGCCAGTCCGGCAATCAGTCCGCCTTTTTCACCGAAGGCTCGGCGGCTATAGGCGAACGGCCCGCCCGCATGAGGAATCGCGGTGGTCAGTTCGGTGAAGCTGAAGATGAAGCAGGTGTACATCGTGGCGACCATGAAGGAGGTCACCAGAAACCCCAGTGTGCCGGCGACGCCCCAGCCGTAACTCCAGCCGAAGTACTCGCCGGAAATCACCAGCCCGACGGCGATGCCCCACAGGTGCAAAGTGCCCAGCGTGGGTTTGAGTTGTGTGTTCATGCGCATGCTCCCTGAACGGTTTGGAAAGCTCGGGGGAGGGCGTTTGCAGTGGGCGTGCCAGTCATGTGAATCAGGTCGCAATAGGCTGAAAGCTGTCGTTATCCAAGATGTTCATTACCGGATGGGTACATTTTCGTGCGCCAGTTGGGTGCGACGTCGTTAGTGCTGCCGTCTTCGCGGGCAAGCCCGCTCCCACAGGTTTGGCGTTGGAATCAAACTCTGCGGACCACGCAAAAAACTGTGGGAGCCGGGCTTGCCCGCGATGAGGCCCGATCTGACGCTGCAAAACCCCGCTGCAAAACCCCGCTGTAAAGCCAGCATAAACCCACTCTTTACGCTTTCTTTATGCGTCGCTGCACCCCTCGCTCTCGTTCCTTTACAGCCTCCTTTCCGACAATGCCTCCACACGCGGCAATACGCCGTAACACGGAGATCTTCCATGAGCGTTCTGGACGGGGTGTCCCTGCTGTTGGCAGCCGGGCTGTTCATTTATCTGTTGGTTGCGCTGTTGCGCGCGGATCGGAACTAGGAGCGGCTATGCACAGTTATGACTATTGGCTGATCCTCGCGTTTTTTGCGGTGGTCTTGCTGCCGGCGCCGTTCCTCGGGCGCTTTTACTACAAGGTGATGGAAGGTCAGCGCACCTGGCTGACACCGATTCTCGGCCCGGTCGAGCGCGGTTGCTATCGGATTGCCGGGGTTGATCCGCAGGCTGAGCAGAGCTGGCAGAAGTACACGCTGGCCTTGCTGGCGTTCAACCTCGCCGGTTTTCTGCTGCTGTTTGCGATCCTGTTGTTTCAGGATCACTTGCCGCTGAACCCGCAAAACCTGCCGGGCCAGGAATGGACCCAGGCGTTCAACACCGCGGTCAGCTTCATGACCAACACCAACTGGCAGTCCTACAGCGGTGAAGCGACCCTCAGCTACCTGAGCCAGATGGTCGGCCTTACCGTGCAGAACTTCGTCAGCGCTGCCACCGGTCTGGCGGTGCTGGTTGCGTTGTGCCGTGGCATCGGGCGCAAATCGGCCAAGACCCTCGGTAATTTCTGGGTCGACATGAGCCGCGCCACCCTTTACGGCCTGCTGCCGCTGTGCCTGCTGCTGGCGCTGTACCTGGTATGGCAGGGCGTACCGCAGACCTTCGCGCAATACGTCAACGCCGTGACGATGCAAGGCGTTGATCAGGTGATCCCGCTCGGCCCGGCGGCCAGCCAGATTGCGATCAAGCAACTGGGTACCAACGGCGGTGGCTTCTTCGGTGTCAACTCGGCGCATCCGTTCGAGAACCCGACCGCGTGGAGCAACCTGTTCGAAGTCGCTTCAATCATCCTGATCCCGGTGGCGCTGGTGTTCACCTTCGGTCATTACGTGAAAGACCTGCGTCAGAGCCGCGCGATCATCGCCTGCATGCTCGCATTGTTCCTGATTGGCGGCGCGACGTCGCTGTGGGCCGAATATCAGCCTAACCCGGCGCTGAACAATGTCGCGGTCGAACAGACCGCGCCGCTGGAAGGCAAGGAAGCACGCTTCGGTACCACCGCCACCGTGCTGTGGTCGGTGACCACGACTGCGGCGTCGAACGGTTCGGTCAACGGCATGCACGACAGCCTCAACCCGCTCAGCGGCATGGTCGCGCTGGTCAACATGATGGTCGGCGAAGTGATCTTCGGCGGCGTCGGTGCCGGGCTCTACGGCATGTTGCTCAACGTGCTGATCGCGGTGTTCCTCGCTGGCCTGATGATTGGCCGCACCCCGGAATACCTCGGCAAGAAACTGCAGGCGCGGGAAGTGCAATTGCTGGTGGTGACCTTGCTGGTGATGCCGATCGGCGTGCTGGTGCTCGGTGCGATTGCCGCCACTCTGCCTGGCCCGGCGGCGACCATCAGCAACCCCGGCCCGCACGGTTTCAGCCAGTTGCTGTACGCCTACACCTCGGCCAGCGCGAACAACGGTTCGGCGTTCGGTGGCCTGAGCGCCAACACGCCGTTCCACAACCTGATGCTCGGTCTGGGCATGTTGATCGGTCGCTTCGGCTACATCCTGCCGGTACTGGCTCTGGCCGGCAGCCTGGCGATGAAGAAAACCGCACCGATTGGCCAGAACAGCTTCCCGACTCACGGACCACTGTTTGTGACGCTGCTGACCGTGACCATTTT
>Ga0308159_1001380_pt1 | contig 36023 bp, 33 predicted proteins | sample PhyCR1_FD_201040 | JGI IMG/M metagenome (GOLD analysis project Ga0308159, IMG submission 201040) | Phyllosphere microbial communities from UC Gill Tract Community Farm, Albany, California, United States - DLSLC.R1 | ecosystem: Host-associated > Plants > Phyllosphere > Unclassified | place: USA... | reverse complement strand
CGATTGTTGGAGGGAGGAAACGGTCGCGATGATCGCCATCATCCTCAAGCTTTCGTCAACCGCTCTTTGCTCAACTTCGGTCATTCCCCATCAAATGACGAAATTTTCGGCGACTGCAATGGGGCGTAAGTTGCCGACCACCAAGTTCGTCATTGCGAGCGTAGCGAAGCAACCCAGGGCAGTATGACGCCGCCCTGGATTGCTTCGCTGCGCTCGCAATGACGGAGGTACGCCCTCAGCCCAGCCCGATCAGCGAAATCTGCCGCCCGTAGCTCAGTTCCCCGCGATGGGTGGCGCGGCGGAAGGAGTAGAACCGCTCGGGCTCGGCATAAGTATCCAGCCGCAGACCCTCGGGATGCGCGATCCCGGCGAGGCGCAACCGGCACAGCACGTAGCCTTCGAGGTCGAACTGGAAATGCTCGGGCCGCCCTTCCTGGAAGAACCGCGCATTGGGCAGGTCGTCGGCGAGGAAGCGCTCGCGGAACGCCGCGTCCACCTCGTAGGATTCTTGCGCGATGCATGGACCTACCGCCGCGACGATGCTTTCCCGCCGGGCGCCGAGGGCCTCCATCGCGGCGATGGTGGCGTCTGTGACGCCGCCCAGCGCCCCGCGCCAGCCGGCATGGGCCGCGCCGATCACGCCTGCCTCGCGGTCGGCGAAGAGCACCGGCGCGCAGTCGGCGGTGAGGATGCCCAGCACCGCGCCGGGCCGGTCGGTGACGATGGCGTCGGCCTTGGGGCGGTCATCCTCGGACCATGGTTCCCCGCCCAGCACCGCGCAGTCGGCGGAGTGAACCTGATAGACCGTGACCAGCCGCGCGCCGGGCAGCACCGCTTCGGCCGCCAGCACGCGGTTGCGTTCGACGAGATCAAGGTCGTCGCCCGAACCGCGCCCGACGTTGAGACCCGCGACTTCGCCCTCGCTCACCCCGCCCCGGCGGCCGAGGAAGCCGTGGGAGATACCTTCGAGCAGGGTAGCGCGGTTGACTTCGACCGGCTCAGCCAAGGGACTTCGACACCTGCTCGCGCACGTCGCGCGAAAGCTCGGGCAGCGCCGCGATGCGCTCCAGTTCGGCGCGCATCATCGCCGCGCGGACCGGCTCGATCCGGCGCCAGCGGCCGAGCGAGGGCACGAAGCGCGCCGCCGTCTGCGCGTTGATTGGATCAAGACGGCGGATCAGGTCGCCGATCATGCGGTAGCCCTCGCCGCTGGCGTCGTGGAACGCCTTGGGGTTCGCCGCCGCCGCCATGTAGAGCGCGCGCACGCGGTTGGGGTTGGTCATGGTGAAGTCCGCATGCTGCGCCAGCGCCGCGATGTGCTCCAGCACTTTCGGGTTCAGCGCGCCCGCCTGCAGCGAGAACCACTTGTCGATGACGAGGGCATTGCCTTCGTAGCGATCGTGGAAATCGGCCAGCGCCGTCTCCCGCTCCGGCGCGTCGAGGCTGGCGAGAACCATGAGCGCGCCCTGACGGTCGGTCATGTTGTCGGCCGCCTGGTACTGCGCGAAGGCACGGCTAGCGCCCTCGGCCGGGTCGCCACACGCGATCAGCACCAGCGCCTGCGTCTTGATCTTGCGGGCACCGCGCGCCGCCGCCTCGCGCGAATAGGGCATGGCGACGGCGCGGTCGTGGAGCGCCTTAAGCGGGGCGGCGAGTTCCTTGCCCAGCCATGCTTTCAGCGCTTCGCGCTCGGCATGGATCGCGCCGGGGTCGGAGACGGGGAGCTGCTCGGCAAGGTAGGTTTCGGCGGGCAGGATCATCAGTTCGCCGCGCATCAGGTCGTCGAGCGCCGGGTCGGCGATCACCGAACCGTAAGCCTCGCCGATCGCCGCGCGGCCCTCTGCCCGCGCGGCATCATCGAGCTTGCCAGAGACGGCGGCGACGAGATGCTGGACGACGAGGCCCTGCATCGCCTCGTAACGGGCGAAGGGATCGTCGTCATGCGCGGCGAGGAACACGAGGTCCGCACTGTCGCGCTCGAACTCGATCGCCACCGGCGCGGAGAAGCCGCGGTTGATCGACAGCACCGGCGGCTTCGCGAAACCGTCGAAGGTGAACGTGTCGCTGTCCTTGTCGAGGACGATCAGCTGCTCGCCCGAATGGGCGCCGGTGTCGCGGTCGAACAGCGCGACGCGCAAGGGGATCGGCATGGCCTGCTTTTCGGGCTGTCCGGGGGTGGCGGGGACGGTCTGGGTGAGCTTGAGTACCGTTTGGGTGCCGTTGTGTGCCATCTCGGCAGCAACCTGCGGCGTGCCGGCCTGCGAGTACCACAGGCGGAACTGCGTGAGATCGAGCCTGGCGCCATCCTCGATCGCCTTGACGAAATCCTCGCAGGTCGCGGCCTCGCCATCGTGGCGGTCGAAGTAGAGGTCGGTGCCCTGGCGGAACCGTTCGAGGCCCGCCATGGTGCGCATCATGCGGATCACCTCGGCGCCCTTGTTGTAGATGGTCGCGGTATAGAAGTTGCTGATTTCCTGGAAGGAATTGGGCCGGATCGGGTGCGCAAGCGGGCCGGAATCCTCGGGGAACTGGGCGATGCGCAGGACGCGCACATCCTCGATCCGCTTGACCGCCTCGCTGCCCATGTCGGCGCTGAACAGCTGGTCGCGCAGGACGGTGAAGCCTTCCTTGAGGCTCAGCTGGAACCAGTCGCGGCAGGTCACGCGGTTGCCCGACCAGTTGTGGAAGTATTCGTGCCCGATGACGCCCTCGACGGCATCGTAATCGCCGTCGGTCGCGGTCTCGGGGTCGGCCAGGACATAGCGCGTGTTGAAGACGTTGAGGCCCTTGTTCTCCATCGCGCCCATGTTGAAATCGGACACGGCGACGATGTTGAACAAGTCCAGATCATACTCGCGCCCGAACGCTTCCTCGTCCCACTTCATGGAATTGACGAGGGAATCCATCGCATGCTGGGTGCGGTCCTCGTCACCCGGGCGGACCCAGATGTTGAGGTCGACCTTGCGGCCGCCCATGGTGGTGAATTCCGCGTGATTGGCGACGAGGTCTCCCGCCACCAGCGCGAAGAGGTAGCTCGGCTTGGGCCAGGGATCATGCCATTCGGCCCAGTGCGTGCCGTCCTCGCCCTCGCCGCTGGCGGTGCAGTTGCCGTTGGCGAGGAGGATGGGGAACTGCGCCTTCTGGCCGCTCATCCGCACCGTGTAGGTGGAGAGCACGTCGGGCCGGTCGGGGAAGAAGGTGATGCGGCGGAAACCCTCCGCCTCGCACTGGGTGCAGAGCATCCCGTTCGAGGCATAAAGGCCCATCAGCTGGCTGTTCGCGGCGGGATTGAGCGCGGTTTCGACCTCGACTGCATGCGCCTCGCCGTTCAGTTCGACGAGCAGGTCGGAGCCGTCGAGGCGCCAGTCGTTGACGTCGAGCCCGTCCACCCGGACCGCCAGCGGGGCGATCTGGTCGCCATTGAGGCGCAGCGTCGAAGCGCCGCTTCCTGCGGGATTGCGCGCGACCGAGAGCTTGGCGACGACCTTAGTGGCGTCGAGGCCGAGGCGGAAATCCAGCGCGACCTCAGGCACCAGCCATGCGGGCGGCAGGTAATCCTCGCGCCGGATCACCGGAGGCGCGGCGGGCGGCGGCGCGGCATCCGCCACTTGAGTGTTCTCGGCGGGCTCGGAGGGTCTGCTGGCGATGTCCATGCCTGTTACTTAGAGGCTCGGCGGCCGATTGCCAGCGGGGGATTCGTCATTGGCGATCCGCCCACCCCCAACCCCTCCCGCAAGCGGGAGGGGAGCGAGACTTGCGAAGCCGCAGGCTGAGTTAGTCGCAGCGGGGTGGGCATTGCGCTCCACCTTCGCTAGCTATGGACCATGCGCCGCCTGTTCATTTTCGGTCTCGGCTATACGGCCGGTTTCATCGCCTCACTGTTCGAGGCGCACGGGTGGGAAGTGGTCTCGACCGGCAGCGGGGGCACGCTCGCCTTCGACGACGAGGGCAGTGTGCGCCTTGCTCTGGCGGATGCCGATCACGTGCTCTCCTCGGTCCCGCCGGGACGTGAGGGGCGGGGCGAGCCGCTGGACTTCGTACTCGAACGCTACGGCGACGCGCTAAGGGGCAAGGCGCTGTCGTACTTGTCCTCCACCGGCGTCTACGGCGATACCGCCGGTGCGTGGGTGGACGAGAGCGCGCCTGTCGGCACCGGCCGCCGCCCAGCGCGGGCCGAAGCCGATGCGGCATGGCTGGCGCTGGGCGCGCGGGTCTATCGCCTTCCGGGGATCTACGGCCCCGGCCGCTCGATACTGGAACGGCTGGCGCTGGGCCGCGCGCATCGGATCGACATGCCCGATCAGGTGTTCAGCCGCGTCCATGTCAAGGACATCGCGAGCGGGGTGCTGGCCGGGATCAGCGCTCAACCGGGCGCCTACAACCTCGCCGACGACCTGCCCTGTGCGCAGAACCTGCTGGTGGAGGAAGCCTGCCGCCTTACCGGGGCTCCGCTGCCGCCGCTGCAGCGGCTCGATGAGGCCGATCTCTCGCCGATGGCGCGGGCGTTCTACGCGGAGAACCGGCGCGTCGCCAACGGCAAGGCAAAGCGCGTGCTCGGCTGGCGGCCGCGCTACCCCACTTATGTCGAGGGCCTAGCCGCGCTTGCGCGCCGCCAGCGCGATCACTAGCCCCGCCAGCGCCAGCACCGCGCCGCCGGCGGCAAGGCCGGTCCAGCGATAGCCTTCGAACAGGGTCGAGAGGCCCATCGCCACCACCGGCACCGCGACGCCGTTGTAGGCCGCGCGGCCAGGCCCGAGTTCGCGGATCAGCATGAAGTAGAGCGGAAAGGTCACCACCGATCCGGCGATCGCCAGATAGGCGATCCCGGCGAGGTATTCCCAGCGCGTCTCCATCACCGGCGCGCCGACGGTGGCGAGGCTCCAGCAGGCGTCGATCGCGGCGCCCAGCAGCATGGCCCATGCCAGCATCGGCACCATCGGCTGCGCGCGGCCGACGCTCGTGCCCTGCAGGATGTTGGCGGTGGAGGCGCTGAGGATGCCCGCGCAAGTCATCAGCACGCCGAGCGCGACGCGACCCTCGGGCGGGGCGCTGCGGTATTCGTGAACCATCAGCAGCGCGATGCCCGCGATCGCCACCAGCGAGCCCGCGATGAAGCCCGGCGTCACCTTCTGGCCGAGGAATATCCGCGCCAGCACCGCATTGGGCAGCATCAGCAGCGCGTAGCAGACAGCGACCAGCCCCGAGGTCAGGTGGATCTCGGCCTGGTAGACGAACTGGAAGTTGCACACGAACTGGCTCAACCCGACCAGCAGCGCCAGCCCCATGCCCTGCCGCGAAAGGCGCAGGCTATCGCGCCGCAGCAGCGCGAGCGCCAGCATTCCCGCGCCCGCCAGCGCGAAGCGGTACGTGATCGACCATGTCGGCGGCACCGATCCGACCTGATCCTTGATCACCAGCCAGGTCGAGCCCCAGATCGCCGTGACGACGAGGAAGGCGAAGATCACCTTGCCTCGGGAAGCGGGCTCCTGCGCCTCGGTCACAGCCCGGCCAATGCCCTGGCGAGAGCGGAGACGTGCGCGTCCTTCGCGTCCCACGACGTCACCAGCCGCGCGGCATCGGCGCCCCAGTCGTAGAAGGCGAAGCCTTGCGCACGCAGCGCCTCACGCTCGGCGGCGGTACAGGTGAGGAAGATCTCGTTGGCCTCTACCGGATGGAGCAGGCGGCCCGGCGCGGCAGCGGCGATTTCGGCGGCGGCGGCATTGGCGGCGCGCGCGTTGCCCAGCCACAAGTCGCCCTCCAGCATCGCGAGGATCTGCGCGGCCATGAAGCGGCCCTTGGACTGCAGGTGCCCGGCGCGCTTGCGGCGGTAGCGGATTGTGCGCGCGGCCTCGACGTCGAAGAAGACGATGGCCTCCGCGCCCATGCCCCCGTTCTTGACGAAGCCGAAGCTCAGCGCATCGACCGCGCCTGCGGCCTCGGCGGGAGAGCAGCCCAGATACGCCGTCGCATTGCCGAAGCGCGCGCCGTCCATGTGCAGGCCAAGGCCGCGCGCCTGCGCGAAAGCAGCGATCGCGGCGACTTCCTCGGGACGATAGACGCAGCCGTACTCGCTCGCCTGCGTGATCGAGATCGCATGGGGCTGGACCTGATGGACGTCGTCGCGGATCGGATCGATCACGGCGGCGAGGGTTTCCGGCGTGACCTTGGCGCTGGCCCCGTCCGCCAGCAGCAGCTTGGCGCCGTGAAGGAAGAAGCCCGGCGCGCCCGCCTCGTCCATCTCGATATGCGCCTCGCGGTGGCAGACGACGGCGCCGTGCGGTGGCACCATGGCGGCGAGGGCGAGGCAGTTGGCGGCGGTCCCGCTCGCCACCCACAGCACCGCGCACTCGCGCCCGAACAGCGCCGAGAACGTGGCGTCGAGGCGCTGGCTCAGCGCGTCGTTGTCATAGGGCGCGTCAGGCGCATCGGCGGCCATCATCGCCTTCCAGACGGCGGGATGGACGGCGGCGGCATTGTCGGACGTGAACTGCATGGCCATATGCCCTGTGAGCGCGCGCACGCCCCGTCAAGCGCGCAACGAGGAGAACCGCCCCATGGTCGGCGTCACCATTACCAAGCACGAGTTCGGCTCGGCCGGAGAGTACCACGCCCACGTCGCGGACAGCGAGCATATCGGCCGCCTGACATGGACCGAACGCGGCCTGGTGCGCTCTGCCGATCACACACTGGTCCCCGAGGCGATCGGCGGGCGCGGCGTCGCGATGCGGCTGGTCGAGGCGATGGTCGCCGATGCACGCGAGAACCACTTCAAGATCGAGCCGGCGTGCAGCTACGTCGCGGTGGCGTTCAAGCGGCATCCGGAATGGGCCGACGTGAAGGCGTGAGGGCGCTGGGGTCGGCCCTGGCCCACTCCCCTCGTCATTAGTCCCACTCCCCTCGTTCGTCATTGCGAGCGTAGCGAAGCAATCCAGGGCAATTCAGCGCCGCCCTGGATTGCTTCGCTACGCTCGCAATGACGAACGAGGGGGAGGTTGCTTACCCTCCCCACCCATCCGCCAGAAACCGCGTAGCCAGCCCGGCGAGGAAGGCCGAGCCGCGCGGCATCACGCTTTCGTCGACCATCATGCGCGTCGAATGGATGCCGCAGCACTGGCGCCAATCCGCGCCCTCGTGGCTGACGCCGAGGAAGAACATCGCGCCGGGCACTTTCTCCAGCACGTAGGCGAAGTCCTCCGCTCCCATGATCGGGTCGGCGAGGCGCAGGAACGCCGCCTCGCCCAGCAGGTCGCGGGCGACGGCCTCGCCGAAATCGACGGCGCCGGGGTCGCACAGGGTCACCGGGAAGCCCTCGATCACCTCGACCTCGGCCTTGAGCCCGTGCGCGCCCGCGATCCCGGCGGCGAGCAGCGGCAGTTCGTCCTTCAGCCGCGCGCGGTTGGCGGCGGAAAGCGTGCGCATGGTGCCGGTCATGGTCGCGGTGTCGGGGATGACGTTGTGCGCGGTGCCCGCCTCGATCTTCGAGATCGTGACGACGACGGGATCGAACACGCTGAACCGGCGCGCCACCATGGTCTGGATGGCGCCGACGATCTCGCAGGCGATCGGCACCGGGTCGAGCGTGTCGTGCGGCATCGAGGCATGGCCGCCGCGCCCGGTCACGGTGATCCTGAGCTGGTCCGCCGCCGCCAGCAGAGCGCCCGCGCGCCCGCCGATCAGGCCGTGGGGCGCATTGGGCATGACGTGGAGCGCAAAGGCCGCGTCAGGCAGCGGCCGGTCGAAGCCCTCGCCGCCGAGCAGGCCGTCCTCCAGCATGAAGCGGGCACCGTGGTAGCCTTCCTCGCCGGGCTGGAACATGAAGCGGACCTCGCCCGCCAGCCGGTCGGCCTGCGCGCAGAGCAGCTGCGCGGCCCCGGCAAGCATGGCGACGTGGGTGTCGTGGCCGCAGGCGTGCATGACGCCGGGGATGGTGGAGGCGAAGTCCAGCCCGGTTTCCTCGGGCATCGGCAGCGCGTCCATGTCGCCGCGCAGCAGCACCGAGCGGCCCTCTCCCGCGCCGCCCCTGAGCGTCGCGACGAGGCCGGTTGTGGACGGCCCTTCCGCCCATTCGAGGGGCAGGTGCGCCAGCGCCTCGCGGATCTTGTCGCGCGTCTTCGGGGTGTGGAGGCCGATTTCAGGCTCGGCGTGGATCGCACGGCGCAAGGCGACGATGCTGTCGGAAAGGGCGGCGGCTTCGGCAACGAGGGTCATGCCGCGCATGATACGCGCGGACGCTTCGCTGTCGAGCCGGGGTTACTCCTCCGGCCCGATCTCGGCGTCATCGGGCAGGCCTACCATGATCTTGCCCGAATCGACCTGACGCAGCGTATGCCACGCCATCACGCCCATGGCGACGTAGGAGGTGGCCCCCGCCAGCGCCACGGCCCAGGCCGCGCCGCTCGGGCCGATGGGGATGAACTGCCACAGGCCCACGCCCAGCGCCGCCAGCGCGATCAGGCGCGCGACGAGCGACTGGCGCGCCTTGCCGGTCGAGTGCAGCACCGGCTCGAACGCCACGCTGGCAAGGTCGAAGCTGGCGGCCACGGCCAGCGGGATGAGGATCGAGGCGCCGCTTTCGAAGGCATCGCCGCCGATCATCGCCAGCAGCTGCTCGCCGAGGAAGTACGCGACCGCCACCACGGCAAGGCCCGCACCGCCCGCGATCAGGCTGGTCTGGAGCGCCAGCTTGCGGAATTCCTCGGCCTTGGAGGCGACGCGGACGCGGGCCACTTCGGCATAGACCGAGCGAGTCAGCAGCGTGGAAAGCTTGCTCAGCGCCTGCGACAGCTGCGAGGCGAGGCGGTAGAGGCCCGCCGCCTTGGTGCCGACCCAGCCGCCGACGACCAGCAGCGGGCCGTTCTTCATGGCCGCATCGATGGCCGAGCCCATGTAGGTGACGAAGAAGAACTGGGTGACGCCCGGGTTCTCCCGGATCGCGCGGCGCAGCTGGAAAAGGTAGGAAATCCGCACCGCCTGCGGGCTGAGGCGCCGGGCCATGGTCCAGTAAAGGATGGCCTCGAGAATATCGATTGCGGCCCAGGCCGCAAGGAACCGACCGACGGTCGGCCCGGTGAACCAGATGATCAGCGCGGCGACGAGGCGCCCGCTCGGCACGATCGCCTCGACATAGACGGCCATGTCGAACCGGTTGAGCGCGCGCACGATCCCGGTCGGGGCCGAAACCAGCGCCCAGAGCGAGCCGACGCAGTACCAGAACGCGATATGGATGAAGCTGGGGTTGAGTTCGAGCAGATGCGCGAAGCCGAAGATCAGGATCGCCGCCAGCCCGCAGCCGAGAATCGCGCCGACCGCATCGATCACCCCGCACAGCATGCCTAGACGGCCGAACTTCTCCCAGTCCTTCGCGTGGACGTGCTCCGACCCGTAGCGCACCACGACTCGCCAGGTCTGGAAGCCTGCGAGCGAGGTCAGCGCCTGCGCGGTGCCGAAGATCAGCGAGAAGTGGCCGAAATCCTTGAGGCCGAGGGTGCGCGTCTGGATGGCGAGGTACGCCAGCCCGCAAATCGCGCCGAAGCCCTTGCCGCCGAGCAGCCAGGCGGTGTTCTGGAGTATCCGCCCTAGCGGAGATGCACTCTCCTGGCGGTAGCGTTTGGCGGACATTGGCTCGCATTTGGACGAGGGGGCGGGCAGTTGCAAGGGTAGGCTCGCTCTTCTTGTACGTATGGCCGGCTCGGATCGCCCCGCCAGAGCTTTCCCTTTCGCAGTGCAGTCGCTAGATGGCCCCCTTCCCCCAAGCAGACTGAATGACACATGATCGAACATGCCATCCTCCTCAGCGCCGGCCAGGGCTCGCGCCTGCTCCCCCTCACGGCCGAGCGTCCCAAGTGCCTGATCGACTTCTCCGGCCGCTCGCTGATCGAGTGGCAGATCGAGATGCTGGCGCGCGGCGGGGTCAAGCGGATCGACGTGGTCACGGGCTTCATGACCGACATGCTGGAGGAGCACCTCAATTCCATCCGCGACCCGCGCGTGGAAATCACGGTGCGATTCAATCCCTTCTTCAAGGTGGCCGACAACCTCGGTTCGTGCTGGATCGCGCGCGAAGCGATGCGCGGTGACTTTATGATCCTCAACGGCGACACGCTGGTGTCGGAGGAGATCGTGCGCACGGTCCAGCAGGGTGCGGCCGATCCCGACGGCAAGCCCTGGCCGATCACGGTGACGGTGGACGTCAAGGCGGACGGCTACGACAGCGACGACATGAAGGTGGAACGCAGCCCCGAAGGCCGCCTGATCCACATCGGCAAGACGCTGACGGCGGCGCAATCCAATTCCGAATCGATCGGCTTCCTCGCATTCCGGGGCGAAGGCGCGGACCTGTTCCGCGAAACCGTGCGGCAGGCCATGCGCACGCCCGAGGGGGTCCAGCACTGGTATCTCAAGGTGATCGATTCGATCGCGCCCACCGGGAAGGTCGGCACGGTTTCGATCGAGGGGCTGGACTGGGCCGAGGTTGACTTCCTCAACGACATTGAGATCGCGACCGCGCTGACCGATACGTGGTGAGGTAGGAGGAAAGCCCACCCCTGCCCCCTCCCGCACGCGAGAGGGGAATGAGGGCACATCGTTCGCCCTCCCGCTCATCCTGAGCTTGTCGAAGGAGGGAGGGCCGGAAGGCTTGAGAGCGAAGCGATCTAGCCGGACGGGGTGGCCATCAGCCCTCGAAAAACCCCTTCAACCACGCCACCAGCGCATCGATGTCCGCGCCGTCCAGCGCCACAGCATGGCCAAGATCGGGCACCTTGGGCCAGCCGCAGTCGACGAACTCGCGCCCCTGCCACTCGCGCGCGCCTTCGTAGCGGGGGATGACGTGGAAGTGGACGTGCGGGTCCACCATCATCAGCATCAGGTAGTTGAGCCTGGCATAGCCGACCGCCTTGCCCAGCGCCGCCTCGATGGCGCCGGTCGCGCGCTTCAGTTCGGCATGCGCCTCGGCCGGTAGGTCGCCGAAGGCGGTGACATCGCTCTTCGCCGCCAGCACCAGCGAGCCGAGGGTCGGCTGCGCCGGGCGGGCCAGCACGACCCAATGGTCGAACTCCGCCACCAGCGTAGCGGGCCAGCCGAACTTCTCGATTGTAGCGTTCATGATCTTCAGCCTTCCGCCAGCCAGGAGGTGATCGTGCCACCGCGCGCCCGCACGATCCATGCCTGAACCAGCCGCACGGCGTGGATCAGGCACGACAGGGCCGTCCACCAGGCCACCGCGATCAGGCCGAGGTCGGGCCGCGAGAACACCATCGCCACGAACAGGATCACCATGTTCGGGTTGCGCCGCGCGGTGATGAGGCGGAACTTGCTGTCGAACGGCCGCCATACATGGATGTGCATCAGCCCGTTCTGGCGCATGAAGGCGCCCTCGATCAGCCGCTGTACCAAGTAGCCGCCCTGGATCGCGCCCTGTACCCACCAGAAAGTCGTCGGATCGTAGGGCAGCCCCCAGGCGCCGAGACCGGTCGCCCAGAACCACCACCAGAACGGCGGATGGACGAGGTCCATGCCATGATCGAACACGTTGCCCCAGGCCGAGGACGTGATCGTGCAGCGGGCCAGCTTGCCGTCCACGGTGTCGAGCACCATGAACACGAGGCCCAGCGCCATGCCCAGCCAGTAATGGCCGTAAGCAAAGAGCACGGTGGCGACCACGCAGAACACCGCGCCCACCGTGGTGACCATGTTCGGCGTCACACCCAGCTTGGCGCAGATGCGCGTCAGCACCAGCGCCCATTCCGGCCACAGGTACTTGGTCAGCACGTCGGTCACGCCCTTGTAGGCGCCGAAATAACTGGCCCGCTCGATCGGGCGGAGGCTGGAGGGCGTGAGCGCCATCAGGAACGGCGTCTCGCGCTTGCGAAGCTGCTTGTTCTCGATGGTCGGGCCGTCTTCATAGGCGACGACCTCGAAACCGGCCGCATCGGCGAGCGGCACGCCCGCCGCCATGGCAGCGGCGACTCGCGCTGCCTGATGTGCATCCGCAGCATGAGCCAGCGCCGGAACACCGCCCAGAGTCAGCACCATGCCCGGCCGCCCGGTGATGTTTCCGAACCACGCCGGATCCCACGCGAAAGCCGCGTTGGAGAGGACAGCCGCACCTTCGGGCACCGCATCGACCGGTTCGAGACCGGCGGCGCGGGCGATCCGGCCGACCCGCACGGACGGGCTCAGACCCCATAGCTTGACGGGATTTTCGCCGATCGTGACCACCGGCAGCACTTGCGTATTCTGGACCATGGACCGCCACGTAGTGCCTTGCGCACCGGGTGACAATCGCGGCTGCCCCGGTTCGGCCACAAGCGTGTCGATACGGTAACAAGCGCCATTAAACTGTAACTCAAATGTGTCAGAGCATATTTCTGGGTGATTTTCCGGGCCGGTGACACTACATGGTGCGCCGTGCACGGAAGCATTCACACCTTCGAGACGCTGCCGATCTTCGGCGAGCTTGGTCGCCGCGATGGCGCGCGCACGGTGCGCCCCGTCCGCCGTGGCCGTGCGGTTCCGCTGGTCGGCATCGTCCGCAATCCCCGTAGCCATCGCAACAAGGGCATCAAGCCCGAGATGGCCGATTGCTCCAATATCCTGACGCAGACCCCCTCCACGCGCGAGGAACTGCACTATACGCTGGCGGAGTTCGCACGGCGCGGGATCGATTACCTCGTGGTCGACGGCGGCGACGGCACCGTGCGTGACGTGCTCTCGGCCGGCGCGGACATCTTCGGAAACGACTGGCCCACCTTCATCGTGCTGCCCAAAGGCAAGACCAACGCGCTGGCGGTCGATCTTGGCCTGCCGGGCAAGTGGTCGCTGGCCGAAGCACTGGCTTCCGCCCATCGTGGCCGCACGATCTCGCGCAGCCCGCTGCGGATTTCGCCCGCTGACGGCTCCGCGCGCTGCGTGCAGGGTTTCATCCTGGGCACCGGCGCTTTTTCGCTCGCGACCGAGGCCGGGCAGGAAGCGCACCGCCGCGGCCTGTTCAACAGCTTCGCGGTCGGCCTCACCATTCTGTGGGGCGTGCTGCAGACCCTGTTCGGCGGCGCCCGCAACGCCTGGCGCGCCTGCACTCCGACCCGCATCGTCGATCGCCGCACCGGCGAGCACCTGCCTTACATGGGCAAGGGCAGTGCCGACGAGCGCTACCTGACGATCGCCACCACCTTCGAGCGCTTCCCGCTCGGCGCAAAGCCTTTCGGGCGCAATCCGGCGCCGGGACTCAAGCTGGCAGTGATGGACTGGCCGATCCGTTGGCTGGTGGCGCTGCTGCCCGCGATGATGTTCGGCCTGAACCTCAAGCTGTTCGCCCGCAAGGGCGCGCACCGCGTGAGCGCCAGCGAAGTCGACATGGACATTGGCGGCACCTTCATCCTCGACGGTGAGGCTTTCCCGGCCGGTCGCTACGTGCTCGAGGAAGGGCCGCAGATCAACTTCGTCGTCCCCTGACGCCTGACGGCCGGGTTCCAACTGGCACCTTGTAATTGCGGCTGGCCTGTCCGATTGACGCGGCAATGATCGCGCATTCCCCTCTCGATGACCGCATCGCCTCTGCCCTGACGCGCGAGGTCGTGCCCGAAGTGCGCGCTTTTGCCGGGAAACTGGCCCAGGCGGCGGATGCGCTGGGCGTGCTGTTCTACGGATCGAACCTGCGCACCGGATCGCTGGAGGGCGTGCTGGACTTCTACGTCCTGCTGCCCGGCGCTCAGGTCGAGCGGATCTGGCCGCGCGTGAGCTATCACGAATGGACGCACGACGGTGTTCCGTTACGCGCCAAGGTCGCGACGATGGCGCTGGAGACCTTCCGCGCTGCCGCCGCCGGAGAGCGCGTCGATACCACCATCTGGGCACGCTTCGTGCAGCCGAGCGCTCTCGCCTGGCAGCGCGACGATGCCTCCGGAGCAGCAATCGCCGAGGCCGTTGCAGGCGCCGCGCGCACGGCCGCCCGCCTCGCCGTGGCACTGGGGCCGGATGCGGGCACGCCCGAGGATTACTGGCGCGCCTTGTTCCGCGCGACGTATGCCGCCGAATTCCGCGTCGAGAAGGCAGGCCGCGAGGACTCGATCCTCGCCGCCAACCGCGCCCATTTCGATGGTTTGCTCCCGCTGGCGCTCGATGGCGCCGGAATCGTCTTCACGCAGGACGGCGAGCGCCTGCACCCCGCGCTGCCCGCCAACGAGCGCTCGCGCATCCTGTCGTGGTGGTCGTGGCGGCGACGGCTGGGCAAGCCCTACAACGTCCTGCGCCTGCTCAAGGCATCGACCACCTTCGAAGGCGCGGCCCGCTACGCCGCCTGGAAGATCGAGCGCCACACCGGCGTTCCCGTGAAGATCACCCCCTGGCGCGAGCGTCACCCGATCCTCGCCGCCCCCGGCGTGCTCTGGCAGGTCTGGCGCGGCAAGCGGGAGAAGACCGCATGAACGCACTGATCCTCGCCGGATCGCGCCCCGGCGCGCCGGACCCCGTCGCCGAGGCCGAAGGCGTCGCGCACAAGTCGCTGGTCGAGATAGCGGGCAAGCCGATGCTCGCCCACGTCGTCGTCGCACTGCGCGAGGCCGGGATCGCACGGATCGCCGTCTCCGCCAGCGATCCGCACGTGCGCGATCTCGCCGCGGAACTCGGCTGCGAGGTGCTCGCCACAGGCAACGGCCCCAGCGCCAGCGTCGCCATCGGGCTGGATACGCTCGGCGCACCATTGCTGGTCACCACCAGCGACCATGCGCTGCTGAAGCCCGAGTGGGTCCGGGATTTCCTCGCCGACACGCCGGAAGGCAGCGACGTCGCCATCCTCCTGGCTCGGCGCGAGGCGATCGAGGCGGCGATGCCCGGCAGCCGCCGCACGTACCTGCGCTTCGCCGACGGCCACTGGTCGGGCTGCAACCTGTTCCTGCTGGCGAGCCCTCGCGCGGGCCTTGCGATCGACACCTGGAAGATGGTCGAGGCCGACCGCAAGCGCCCCTGGCGCATCGCGGCCCGGTTGGGCGTGGGGATGCTGCTCGGCTACGCGCTCGGCCGCCTGACGCTCGCCGACGCGATTGGTCGGCTGGGCCGCAAGATCGGCGTCACCGCCAGCCTCGTCGCCGCGAGGGACGGGCTTGCAGCGGTGGACGTGGACAAGCCCTCGGACCTTGTCGATGCGCGGGCGATAATGGGTGGGCGCGCCGGGGCTTGGACAACCTGAGCCCGTCGAAGCCCCGGGGGCGGCGCCCTCACATATACTTCATCTGGATCCGGATCGACTTCACGCCCTCGCCGACCGGCACGCCGACTTTGGTGTAGCTGGGCTTGCCGAGGTTGAAGATGGTGATCGCCGGGTTGTTCGACATCGCCCCGCCATCCGTGCGGATATCCGTCTCGCCATTGCCGTTGACGTCATGGCGCACCGCGACACCGTAAGTGCCGGAAGCGGGCAGCGGCACGCAAAACGTCATGGATCCGGCGCGAGCCGGAACCTCGATACGCGAGAGCCACTTGCCCTTGACCAGCCATTCGCCCGAAGTCGCCCGGTAGGACTGGACGCGCAGGTTGCCCGAGGAGGACTTGATGCCGTCCACGGTGACCATCATCGCCGGCCCCTTGTCGGACTGGCAGCGGCGCATCTCGTTGGGAATTTCATTGCGGTATTGGGCCAGCGCCGGAACCGGCGCGGCGAGACCGGCCACCGCGGCAAGTGCGATGACAGGCGCGGCGGCGGTGCTGGTACGGCGAAGCAAGGCGTTGATCCTGATCATCTCTTTCCCGTCTACTGGGTTTGCGGCAAACTGGCAGCCTGAAACCCTCCAATGCCGCCCAAGTGCCCGAAAAGCGGTGAACCCGCACTGAACTTTCTGTTTCACCGCCCGCAAGGCCCGGCCGGGCGCAAACGCCGTGTCGCCTGCCTTGCTACAAGATGGCGTGTGGAAAACGCACCCCCATACGCTTGTCGCCCCAAGATGTAGTGGCGTATCGCTGGGAAAAGGAGCGTTCGTTTCCCGCCATGACAATTCCGCTGATTTCCCCTTCGATCCTGTCCGCCGACTTCGCCCGGCTCGGAGAGGAAGTGCGCGCCATCGACGAGGCCGGTTGCGACTGGATCCACGTCGACGTCATGGACGGCCACTTCGTCCCCAACATCACCATCGGCCCGGCCGTGGTGAAGGCCCTGCGCCCGCACAGCGCCAAGCCCTTCGACGTCCACCTGATGATCTCTCCGGTCGACGCCTATCTCGAAGCCTTCGCGGACGCGGGTGCGGACTACATCACCGTCCACCCCGAGGCCGGGCCGCACGTGCACCGCACGGTGCAGACGATCCACAACCTCGGCAAGAAGGCCGGTATCTCGCTGAACCCGGCGACGCCGGCCAAGATGCTCGACTACCTGATCGACGACATCGACCTCGTCCTGATCATGAGCGTCAATCCCGGCTTCGGCGGCCAGAGCTTCATCTCCAGCCAGCTTCGCAAGATCGAGGCCGTACGCAAGATGATCGAGAAGTCCGGCCGCGACATCCGTCTCGAAGTCGACGGCGGCGTCGATGCCAAGACGGCGCCGCTGTGCGTCTCGGCCGGTGCCGACGTGCTGGTGGCGGGCTCCGCGACCTTCAAGGGCGGGCCGTCGCAGTACGCGGCGAACATCAAGACCCTCAAGGGCCTCGAATAAGGCATGGGCGCCGACACCCGCTTCAGCCCGGCGGCATGGAACCCGGACAACGCCCGGGCGCTTCCCCTGTCGCGTGAGACTGAGGAGGGTGTCGTGACCGGAATTGCTGACAACCGCGCGCCCGCTCCGGCCGAAACGCCCCACATCGAACCCGGCCGCGCACTGGCGCTGGTCGATTTCTCGCCGCCGTCTGTGGGCGTCGGCGAGCGGCTGATCCGCATGGCCTATCGCCTCGGCGTGCCCGGCGCGATGCTTTCCGGGCCGATGGGCAAGAAGGCGCGCACCCGCCTGCTGGCGACCGTCAACAACACCCTGCCCGGCAGCCGTGCGGCAGGCACCGCGATCCGGGCCGGGCACTTCCTCGTCCACGGCGCCAAGACGCCGATCGCGCAAGTCGATTTCGCCGGTGCCGCGCGGGTCACTCCGCCGCTGGAGAAGGTCGTTCACTCCTTCTCGTGGCTCACAGACCTCGAAGCCTGCGCCGCACGCGAACAGGCCGCGCCGGTGGCAGAGCGCATTCTCATGGCCTGGCTTCAGGCCAATCCCAAGCCGCCCGCCAAGCCGGGTAAGGGCCCCGCGTGGAGCGTGGGCAACACCGGCGCGCGTCTTGCCAACTGGCTGGCCCATGCCCCGCTGATCCTCTCGGGCGAGAAGGCGCTGCGCATCCGCACGCTGGCACACATCGCCGCCACCGCGCGCTGGCTCGACCGCCACGTCACCAATGCCGAGGACGGTCTTGCCGAAGTGGCGGGCTGGGTCGGCATCGTCGCCGCCGGCCTGCTGCTGCCCGACGGCCGCCCCCGCCGCCTCTATGGCGAAGCCGGGCTGATCAAGGCGCTCGGCGAACTGATGGGCGACGACGGCGGCGTCCTGTCGCGTAGTCCGCTCGCGCAGATGGAAGCGATCGCACTTCTGGTGCGGCTGCGCGGCTGCTATCACGCCACCCGCCGCGACGCCCCGCCCGCCGTTGAGCGCGTGGTCGAACTGCTGGTGCCGCCGCTGCTGGCGCTGACGCACGGCGACGGCGGCCTCGGTTCGTGGCAGGGCGGCTGGGCCGTCGATGGCGCGGACGTCGAGGCGCTGATCCAGGCCAGCGGCGTGCGCACCCGCCCCCTACGCGACGTGCGCCAGTGGGGCTACCAGCGCGTTTCCGCCCACAAGTCGATCCTGCAGTTCGACACCGCGCCGCCGCCGATGCCCGCGCAGGCCCGCTTCGGCTGCGCCTCGACGCTCGCCTTCGAGTTCTCGCATGGGCCGCACCGCATCGTCGTCAACTGCGGCGGCGCGGCGAGCGGCGGCGGACTGGTTCCCGTCCGGCTTGAGCAGGGCTTGCGGGCGACAGCGGCGCACTCGACGCTGACCCTCGATGATGCGAATTCCACGGCCGTGTTGATCAACGGTATGATCGGATCGGGCGTCACCGAAGTGGCGGTTGATCGCAAGACCCTGCCGCAGGAAACCGGCTCCAACGCCACCCGGCTGGAGGCCAGCCACAACGGCTACGCCACCCGCTATGGCCTGACCCACCAGCGCATCCTGCTGCTGCGCGACGACGGCAGCGAACTGCGCGGCGAAGACCTGCTGCTTCCGGCGGGCAAGAAGGGCAAGCGCGGCAAGGTCGGCTTCGCGGTGCGCTTCCACCTCGGCCCGGAGGTGGACGTCAACCTCACCGCCGACGGCAAGGGCGCCGGGCTCTCGCTGCCCGACGGCAGCTACTGGCAGTTCCGCTCCGCCACCGACGAGGGCGAGATGACGGTCGAGGATTCGCTCTGGGTCGACGGCCAGGGCCGCCCGCAAGCGACGCAGCAGATCGTCGTGCAGGGCATGGTCTCACGCGGGGGCGGGACTTTCGGGTGGATCATCAAGAAGATGAATTGATGGTAACCGCGCCTTGAAGCCCCCGATGGACCGTGTATATTGGCATTGTTGTTTCTGGTTTGATGAAAATCGCCTTCGAACAAAGAAAGGCGCGCCATGCCAGTGGCGCGCCTTTCGCCGTTTGGGGGACGGGTGCCAGCCCATCCCCCGCCCGTCATCACTTGTTGCGGCTCATCTCCACGATCTTGAGAACAAGCGTCGTGAAGGCCAGGCACGCCATGATGATCAGGATTGTTGTTTCTACTTTGATTTCAATCACCCCCCTCTGCAGCGAAAATTCGGGTTTCCCCGCGCTGCTCCATCGGCTTAGCCGAAAACGCGCCCGCCTCGCGGTTAACGCTCCTTCACCGTCCTGACCGCTCTACGGCCCGGAAAACCGCCCCGCCCTTGCCCCCGTGGCCCTGCCGTCCTAAGGGCGCGCGCAAAGAGCCACTCGCCAGGGAAGCCCGCCTCATGACCGATTCCGTCCAGATCCGCCGCGCCTTGTTGTCCGTGTCCGACAAGACCGGCCTTGCCGAACTGGGCAAGGTGCTCAGCGACCGGGGCGTCGAACTGGTCTCGACCGGCGGCACTGCCAAGGCGCTGCGCGATGCGGGCCTGGCGGTGAAGGACATCTCCGACATCACCGGCTTCCCCGAGATGATGGACGGCCGCGTCAAGACGCTGCACCCGATGGTCCACGGCGGGCTCCTCGCCGTACGCGACAACCCCGAGCATGCCGCCGCCATGGCCGAACACGCCATCGGCGCGATCGACCTCGTCGTCGTCAACCTCTACCCCTTCGAGGCAACCGTCGCAAAGGGCGCCAGCCGCGACGAGATCATCGAGAACATCGACATCGGCGGCCCCTCGATGGTGCGCTCGGCGGCCAAGAACCATGCCTTCGTCACCATCGTCACCGACCCCAAGGATTACGAGGGCCTGATGGTCGAGCTGGAAGCGACCGATGGCTGCACCACGCTGGGCTTCCGCAAGCTGATGGCCGCACGCGCCTATGCGCAGACCGCCGCCTACGATTCGATGATCTCCCAGTGGTTCGCCTTCGCCGACCAGGGCCTTGAATTCCCGGAGATGCTCAGCGTCAACGGCCGCCTCTCGACCACGCTGCGCTACGGCGAGAACCCGCACCAGAAGGCCGCGCTCTACACGCCGGTCGGCCCCTTCACCAAGGGTCTGGCACAGGCCGAGCAGGTGCAGGGCAAGGAACTGTCCTACAACAACTACAACGACGCCGACGCCGCGCTCGAACTCGCCGCAGAGTTCCGGGGCCAGAAGCCCGCCGTCGTCATCGTCAAGCACGCCAACCCCTGCGGCGTGGCCCAGGGCGATTCGCTGCTCGATGCCTGGCAAGGCGCGCTGGCCTGTGACGACGTCTCGGCCTTCGGCGGCATCGTTGCCGTCAACCAGACGCTCGACGGCGCCACCGCCGAGGCGATCTGCCAGATCTTCACCGAAGTCGTCGTCGCCCCCGACGCCGACGAGGAAGCCCGCGCCTTCTTCGCGAAGAAGAAGAACCTGCGCCTGCTGCTGACCGGCGAACTGCCCGATCCGCGCCGCGCTGGCCTGACCGTGCGTCAGATCACCGGCGGCCTGCTGGTGCAGGGCCGCGACAACGGCGCCATCGGCTTCGACGACCTCAAGGTCGTCACGAAGCGCGCGCCGACCGATCGGGAACTGGCCGACTGCCTGTTCGCCTGGACCGTGGCCCGCCACGTCAAGTCGAACGCGATCGTCTACGCCAAGGACGGCGTCACCGCCGGCATCGGCGCAGGCCAGATGAACCGCCGCGACTCTTCGCGCATCGCCGCGATGAAGGCCGCCGAAGCCGCCGAGAAGTTCGGCTGGGACGCGGCGCGCACGGTGGGCTCTGCCGTGGCATCGGACGCCTTCTTCCCCTTCGCCGACGGCCTGCTGGCTGCGGCCGAGGCGGGTGCGACCGCAGTGATCCAGCCGGGCGGCTCGATCCGCGACGACGAGGTCATCGCCGCCGCCGACGAGGCCGGTCTCGCAATGGTCTTTACGAACATGCGCCATTTCAAGCACTAAGGGTAACCCAGTAACCCGGCAGGAGACGCAGCGACGATGATGGTAACCGGACTCGGCCCCCTCGTCGTCGTCGGCTTTCTCGCCGGGCTTACCCTCGCGGCCGTGCTTTTGAGGCTGGGCCGCCTGAACTCTCCGTTAAATGCACTGGGGGCCGCCGCCCTGCCCTTCGGTTGCGCCGCATTGCCGGTGCTGGTGCTGGTGGCGATCTCCGTGGCGGCAGCTTACTCGCGCTGAGGCCAAACGTTCCGGTCGTTCATCGCGTGCGATCAACCGTTCGTCGACAAATGCACTTGTGAACGGTTCCGTTCACTGGACGGCAACCCATTTGCGGCCAAAGGGGCACCACATATTTCCCGGATCGGCATCACGCTGTTCCTCTAAGAGACAATTCGAAAGCAGACGTCATGGGTATCTTCAAGGCCGACTTCTACCGCTACTTCGCCTTCGGCTTCGCCGGCGGCGCGCTGCTGGTGCTCGGCGCGATGGGTATCGGCCACGTCTCGCCGCTCTCGAACGATCTCGTGCCGCCTGCGCAGGCCGCCCAGGCCCAGTAAGCTTACACCGTAAGCCTGCACTGATTGCACAAGTCCGCGACAGGCCCCATATGGGCGCCATGTCCGGCAACCATCATCACCACGAACATTCCGGCGACAGCCTTGTATCGGCCGCCCGTAACGCCCTCGTCGAAGCGGGCGAGCAGTGGACCGAGATGCGCGCCGACGTCTTCGGCGCCCTCGCCGAGCGGGAACGCCCCGCCTCCGCCTACGATCTTGCCGAGAGCGTATCCGCCCTGCGCGGCAAGCGGGTGGCGCCCAACAGCGTCTACCGCATCCTCGACCTGTTCGTGCGCACCAACCTCGCCCGCCGGGTCGAGAGCGCCAATGCCTATGTCGCCAACAGCCACCCGGGTTGCCAGCACGACTGCATCTTCCTGATCTGCGACAGCTGCGGCCAGGCCGTCCACATCGACGACGACAAGCTGACCGGCGCCCTCATCGCCGCCGCCAAGGGCGCGGGCTTCGCCGACGTTCGCCCGGTCGTGGAACTGCGCGGCATCTGCGCGCAGTGTAGCTAGCCGAAGCCCCCTCAGCCCGTCTGCGTCAGGCTGAGCAGGTTGCCGTCAGGATCACGGAACCACGCGGCCTTCATCGCGCCGTCCACCGACGTCCAGAGCCCCCCGACGTCCTGATTCTCCTCATCGAACACAAGGAACTCGACCCCCTTCGCGCGCAGCTGCGCCATCGTCGTCTGGATATCCGGGATCGACCAGCCGAGCACGGTATACTCGTGCGATTCCCATTCCCGATTCGAGGTCAGCCGCAGGATCGCCCCGCCGCCCATGTCGTAGATCGTCGCGTACTCGTCCAGCGACAGTTCCGGCAGTTCCAGCACATCGCCATAGAACGCTTCGGCCCGCGCGCGGTCGGTCGTAGAGATGAACGTAATCGCGCGTGCCTCAGGAACGATCGCCATTGTATCCCCTTTCATTCCAATCGCCTGCTCTTGACGCAGATTAACAGTCACGGTCAATCGACACGCAAGTCTCAAAGGTGTAAGGGGCCGACAAATGAACGCCAATCCGGCCACTCCTTTGCTCGACACGGTTTCGACTCCCGATGACCTGCGCAGGCTGAAGCCTGCGCAACTGCGCCAGCTTGCCGACGAACTGCGGACCGAGATGATCTCGGCCGTGGGTCAGACCGGCGGCCACCTCGGCTCCGGCCTCGGCGTGGTCGAACTGACCGTGGCGATCCACTACGTCTTCGACACGCCCGTCGATCGCCTGATCTGGGACGTCGGCCACCAGGCCTACCCGCACAAGATCCTGACCGGCCGCCGCGACCGTATCCGCACCCTGCGCCAAGGTGGCGGCCTCTCGGGCTTCACCAAGCGCTCCGAAAGCGAATACGACCCCTTCGGCACCGCCCACAGCTCCACCTCGATCTCGGCCGCACTCGGCTTTGCCATGGGCAGCAAGATCAAGGGCCAGCCCGGCCGCGGCATCGCCGTGATCGGCGACGGCGCGATGAGCGCAGGGATGGCCTACGAGGCGATGAACAACGCGCGCGAGGCCGGAAACCGCCTCGTCGTCATCCTCAACGACAACGACATGTCGATCGCCCCGCCGGTCGGCGGCCTCTCGGCCTATCTCGCGCGTCTCGTATCCTCGGGCCAGTTCCTGGGCCTGCGCGAACTCGCCCGCAAGTTCGCCCGCAAGCTGCCGCGCCCGCTGCACCTCGCCGCCAAGAAGACCGACGAATTCGCGCGCGGCATGGCCATGGGCGGCACCCTGTTCGAGGAACTGGGCTTCTATTACGTCGGCCCGATCGACGGCCACGACCTCGACGCCCTCGTCCCGGTACTGGAAAACGTGCGCGACGCCGGCGAAGGTCCGATCCTCGTCCACGTCGTCACGCAGAAGGGCAAGGGCTACGGCCCGGCCGAAAGCGCGGCGGACAAGTACCACGGCGTCCAGAAGTTCGACGTCATCACCGGCGAGCAGGCCAAGGCCCCCGCCGGTCCGCCCAGCTACACCGGCACGTTCGCCAAGGCCCTCGTCGCCGAAGCGGAAAAGGACGCCACGATCTGCGCGATCACTGCCGCGATGCCGTCGGGCACGGGCCTAGACAAGTTCGCGCAGATGTTCCCCGAACGCAGCTTCGACGTCGGTATCGCCGAACAGCACGCCGTCACGTTCGCGGCGGGCCTCGCCGCGCAGGGGATGCGCCCGTTCTGCGCGATCTACTCCACTTTCCTGCAGCGCGCCTTCGATCAGGTCGTGCACGACGTGGCGATCCAGAACCTGCCCGTGCGCTTCGCCATCGACCGCGCCGGGCTCGTCGGTGCGGACGGCGCCACCCACGCCGGCTCGTTCGACGTCACCTACCTCGCCACCCTGCCCAACATGGTGGTCATGGCCGCGGCCGACGAAGCCGAACTGGTCCACATGGTCCACACCGCCGCGCAATACGACGCAGGCCCCATCGCCTTCCGCTACCCGCGCGGCAACGGCACCGGCGCCGCCCTGCCCGAGACTCCCGAACTGCTGGAGATCGGCAAGGGCCGCGTGGTGCGTGAAGGCACCAAGGTCGCCCTCCTGTCGCTCGGCACCCGCCTCGGCGAAGCCCTCAAAGCCGCCGACCAGTTGGAGGCGAAGGGCCTGTCCACCACGGTGGCCGACCTGCGCTTCGCCAAGCCCCTCGACACCGACCTCATCCGCCGCCTGATGCTGTCCCACGAAGTCGTGGTGACCGTGGAGGAAGGTTCCATCGGCGGCCTCGGCGCCCACGTCCTGACGATGGCCAGCGACGAGGGCCTGACCGACGCCGGACTGAAGATCCGCACCATGCGCTTGCCCGACACCTTCCAGGACCACGACAAGCCCGAGGCGCAGTACGACGAAGCGGGGCTGAACGCACCGCAGATCGTCGATACGGTGCTGAAGGCGCTGCGGCACAACAGCGCAGGCGTGAACGAGGCGCGGGCTTAACTCTCCTTCCGAAGGCAGGGCGATTTCGTTCTAGAAAAGAATATCCTGGGGCCATCGCCCCAGACCCCGGTGCTGTCGTCGTCGCGCGTGCAGATATGTCGCGCTTTACCGCCAGGCCACCGTCACACCAACCCTTCGTCATTGCGAGCGCAGCGAAGCAATCCAGAGCAGCATAAACCGCCCTGGATTGCTTCGCTGCGCTCGCAATGACGATTCAAGGTCAAGGCATCACTCTCGGCAGCATCGACGCTCAGCCGGCCTTCTTCGCCTTGTGTTCGGCCAGCAGCTTGTCGAGTTCGGCGATCCGCAGCCGCTCGGGCGTTCCCTTGGCAAGGCCCTTCAACCGGCATTCGGCCCACAGGCTCCTGCGCTCGGATTCCAGGGCCTTGAGATAGAGGTCAGCCATTCGTCTTCTTCCTTTTGCGGGCGTGCGTCGGGCCGGGGCGGCCCGTGGCGGCATTCTGTGTGCTTTCAGCGTCTTCGAGGACCAGCTTGCGCCACCGCTCCAGCCTTTCCGGCTCCAGCGTACCGTTCTGCAGCATCGACTGCACCATGCAGCCGGGCTCCGCACCGTGCGTGCAATTGGTGAAGCGACATTCCAGCGTCAGCGCCGTGATGTCATCGAACACTTCGGCGATCCCGGTGGCGGCTTCGGGCAGGTGAAGCTCGCGCATGCCCGGCGTATCGACCAGCCAGCCGCCTCCAAGCGCCTCCGCGAAGGGGCCATCGAGACGGTGCAACTGCCGGGAGGTCGTCGTATGCCGTCCCTTGCCGTCGATTTCGCGAACGGGCTGGGTGACGATGTCGGCCGATCCGCGCAGGCCGTTGATCATCGTGGACTTGCCGACGCCGGAAGACCCGAGCAGCGCCACCGTATCGCCTTTGCCGCAATACCGGGCCAGTCGCGCGACGCTGTCGGGATCGCGGCCGTTGACCATCTCCACCTGCAGACCGGGCCGGAGCGCACGGGCCATCTCCAGATAGCGTTCCGGCGCATCGGCAAGATCGATCTTGGTAAGCACCACTACCGGCGTCACACCGACCTCCCCCGCCATGACGAGGTAACGTTCGAGCCGCGCCACATTGAAGTCCTGGTTGCACGAGGTCACGACGAACAGCGTATCGACGTTCGCCGCGATCAGCTGCACGCGGCGCTGGTCGGCCGGGGCCTGCCGCTGGAACAGGTTGATCCGGTCGAGGACGCGCACCGGCTCCATCTTCACGCGGTCGACGATCAGCCAGTCACCGGCAGTGGCGCGGTCCACCGGCCCGTCCGAGGATGGCAGCGCGGAGGGGATCATGCCGCCCAGCCCGCTGCCGGCGATCTCGATCCAGCCGCGATGGACCGCCATGACCCGCACCGGGCACAGATCGCCGCCCCGTTCGTCAGCTGTCAGCTGGCTGCTGAAAGCCTCTCTCCAACCGAGATCTTCAAGGGTGAGATCGGACGATTCCATTGTTCGGTCGTGGACTTTCTTCGTGCGGCATAAGGGGGGAACCGTGCGCAGGCATACGGAACCGTGGAAGGAGGCCATGCAATGCCGCAGGGCGTCCCATCGATCGACCTCTAGAGCACAATGACATGTGTTTAAACCACCCCTTCGTCGCAATGCGAGCACAGTCGCCGCTGCGCGCACGACGTCGCCGGTAACGGGGGTGCAGGGGGCGATGGCCCCCTGCCTTAACCTGCTCAATTACCAGTCGTAAGCCTTGGGCAGATAAGTCTCATCCAGATCCTTGTACCGTTTGCGCAGCCGCGCCTGATGGCTCTCTGTCGGTTGCTTCACCCCGTCGATCCACACCGAGACCGGCGCGGAGGACAGTTCGAGCGGGTCGCCGTCCCACAGCACCACGTCGCCGACTGCGCCGGGGGCCAGCACCCCGGCTTTTCCGCCAAAGCCGCTGATCTCGGCCGGGATCGAGGTGATCGCCGCCAGTGCCTCGCCCCAGGTAAGGCCCGAGGCGCCGGGGATCTTCGTCAGGGCCACGAGGTTGCCGGCCTGCTGCGGGGCGTTGCGGGGCTGGTTGCCGCCTTCGAACAGGCCGATGGCGACCTTCACGCCCGCCTTCTTCATCCGCCCGACGTTGGACATGGTCGCCGCCAGCGCCTCGAAGGCAGAGGGCAGGTCGCGCATCGGCATCGTGATGACGGGAACCCGCGCCGCCGCGATCTCCGGCGCGACGAGCCAGCCTTCGGTGGCGCCGACGAGGACGAGGTCGAGTTTCGGGAACTCGGTCTTGAGCGCCAGAACACCCCGGATGTCGGAGGCGCGTTCGACGCCGACGTAGAGCGTCTGCGTGCCGTCGATGACTTTCGCCAGCGCGGCGGCGTCGGCGCGGGTGACAAGGACGTCGCCCTGCCGCTGCGCCCCTGCGGGAAGCGCGGCGACTTCGCGGGCTTCACGCAAGGCGTTGCGCAGCGCCGTGTGCGCGGCGACGCGGCTGCCGCCGGCCAGCTTCGCCCCGCTTTCACCCAGTTCGACATACTGGAAAGCGCGCGGCTTCATGACGATCGCGGCGTCCTTGCCCAGGTCGATCACCGCGCCCTGCCCGGCGAAGATCGAACCGCCGTTGAACGGGGTAACGCTGGCGCGGGTGACACCCCCTTCGCGGCTGACGGCGATGTGTTCGCTCGCGGGGTTGAGCGCGGTGGCGACGTCGAGCGCGGCGTTGAAGGGGGACTTTTCGGCCGAGGTGTCGTTGCTGTCGTCGACCGCTTCGACGTCCCACAAGCCAAGGTCGGTGACGGCGGAGAACAGGCCCGGTGTGACCCACTTGCCCGTTCCATCCACCACTTGGGTGCCGCTGGGTGCCGTTGTGTCCCTTCCTACCGAAACGATCTTTCCGGCCCGGACGACGACGGTTGCGTGCTCGATCGGGGCACTGCCATCGCCGGTGCCGACGGTCGCGTTGGTAATGGCAAAATCCTGAGCGGAAACGGAAATCGGCGCGGCGCCAAGAAGGATGGCGAGGATCAGGCGATTCATTTCACGTCTCCTTCGCCGGGCTGGCCAAGCTCGAAATCGCTGACCGGCTTTCGCTTGGGGTCATCGGCGTCGTAGAGCAGCGCGCCATCCGACCAGACCTTCTCCGGGTGCGAATAGACCGACAGCGGGTTGCCGTTCCAGAGCACCACGTCGGCCATCTTCCCGGCCTCCAGACTACCGGTTTTCTCGCCGATTCCCATGGCCTTGGCGGCATTGTAGGTGAACCAGCCGACGACCTGCCCGTCGGGCACGTCCACCCCGATCCGCCTGCCTGCCGCCTGCGCGCGCGCCGCCGCCTGATTGAGCCGCTGGATGCCGTTCTCGTCGTCGGAATGGATCACCACGCAGGCCCCCTGCTTGGCCAAAAGTGCAGCGTTTTCAGGGATTCCGTCGTAGGCTTCCATCTTGAAGCCGTACCAGTCCGCCCAGATCGCGGCGCAAACGTCGTTGGCCTTGAGCAGGTCGCCGATCTTGTACGCCTCGACCGCGTGGTGGAAGGCGGTGACCTTGTAGCCCATCTCCTTGGCCATATCGAGGACCTGCGCCATCTCGTCGGCGCGATAGCAATGATTCTGAACGAGAATTTCGCCCTTCAGCACGCCTTCGAGAGTGTCCTTGCCAAGATCGCGCTCGGCATGGTCGCCGTCCATGTACTGCTTCGCATCGATCCACGCCTGCCGGTCGACCGAGAAATTCCCCATCCGGGTCATCGGCTTCTGGTTCCTGGAACCATAGACCCGCTTGGGATTCTCGCCGCAGGCCATCTTCAGCGAATAGGGCGCCCCGGGGTACTTCATGCCCTGCACGGTGCGGCTGGGCACGTTCTTGAGCGTCACCGCCCGCCCGCCGATGAGGTTGCCGGAACCGGGGAGAATCTGCAGCGTGGTGACGCCGCCATTGATGAGCGCCCGCGTGAAACCGGGGTCCTGCGGCCAGACCGAATGCTCGGCCCAGACGTCCGGCGTGGTCGGGCTGGTCATCTCGTTGCCATCCGACAGCGCATCGACCGAAGGGCTGGGATAGACGCCGAGGTGCGAGTGGATGTCGATCACGCCGGGCGTCACGAACTTGCCGGAGCCGTCCACGCGATCGTAACCGGCCGGAATCGCTAGGTCCGCCGCCCCGACGGCGACGACTTTGCCGTTCTCGAACAGGACGGTGCCGTTGTCGATCCGCCCACCGCGCCCGTCATAGACCGTCGCGCCGACCAGCGCCGTCGGCCGGCCCGGATAGGGCTTGTAAGTCGAAGCATAGGGTGCTGGTCCGGACCTGGCGTCCTTGTCCTTCTTCTTCGCATCGGCGGCCTGCGTGGTCATCACGAGAGTGGCGCTCATGGCCAGGCCACACAGCAGACGCCGCTTCCAAGGCGTTTCCCTCATTGGCAATTTCCCCTGTTGCAATACGAAACCGGCCCGGGGAGCACCCCGGGCCGGTCAGTCATCTCAGTGCCTGATGGTCGGGTGGAGGCCCGCTTCCTGTGCCTCCAGCCCGATCCCGGCCTGCCCCTCAAGGTCGGCGTCCATGCCCCGGTCCGCCAGCGTGTCGAGGTGCATCCAGCGTCTGACCAGCGGCGAGACCGCCAGCACCACGACCGCCACGCCCAGCGTGATCCAGCCGATCTTCGAATAGATCGAGAGGGTCAGCGCCTTGTCCATGGTGCCGCTTTCGCCGCCGGTGGCCTCGCCGATCTTGCCCGCCACGAAGTTGCCCACGGCGGTCATGTAGAACCACGCGCCCATGATGAAGCTGCCCAGATGCAGCGGCGCCAGGCGCGTCATCGCCGAGAGCCCCACGGGCGACAGGCACAACTCGCCGGTCGTGTGCAGCATGTAGATCAGGAACACGAAGACCACCGAGGTCATCACCGCCGGATCGCCGGTTCCCGCACCCCATACGAAGACTAGGAAGCCGAGGCCCACCTGCGCCAGCGCCAGTGCGAACTTGGCAGGTGCGCTGGGCTCAAGGCCTTTCTTGCCGAGCCAGGCCCACAGGCCCGCGAAAATGGGGCCGAACAGCACGATGTAGATCGGGTTGATCGACTGGAAGAGGCTGGTCGGCACTCCGCCGCGATCGACGAACTTGTCGGTATAGAGGCTGAGGCTGCCGCCCGCCTGCTCGAACAGGCCCCAGAAGATCGGGTTGAGCGCGATCAGGAACAGGATCGCGAAGATACGCTCGCGCGGTTCCTTGGGCAGCTTGAACGCTTCGTAGAGCGTATAGGCCAGCATCGCGACGCCCGAGACCATCAGCAGGGTCTGGATCACGGAGACGTACTGGATCAGGAACCAGATCACCGCGACCGAAGCGATGGCCACGCCGTATAGCGTGAACTCGCGGTTCTTCGTCAGCGGCTTGGGCGGCTCGCCCCGGCCCTTGAGCGCAGGGCGGCCGAGCACGAAGATGACGAGGCCCAGCAGCATGCCGATGCCCGCAAGGCCGAAGCCCCACGACCAGCCGATCGTCTCGCCCAGATAACCGACGAGGATCGTGCCCAGCGTCGCGCCGGTGTTCACGCCCATGTAGAAGATCGTATAGGCCGCGTCGCGCCGGGTGTCGGTCATCTTGTAGAGCTGGCCGACGATCACCGAGATGTTCGCCTTGAGGAAGCCCGAGCCGACGATGATGAGCGCCAGCGCCAGCCAGAACACGTTGATTGCCGGGTCGGCCTGCTTCGTCGCCGGGTCGGTGACGCCCTGCAGGCCCTCGTAGGCCATGAACAGGTGGCCCACCGCGAGCACGATGCCGCCGAACAGCACGGCCTTCCTCTGCCCCAGCCAGCGGTCGGCGATGTAGCCACCCAGTACCGGGGTGATGTAGACGAGGCTGGTATAGGCGCCGTAGATGAGGTTCGACTGGCCGTCCGAGAACAGCCAGAACTTGACGAGGTAGAGGATCAGCAGCGCCCGCATGCCGTAGTAGGAGAAACGCTCCCACATCTCGGCATAGAACAGCACGAAGAGGCCGCGAGGGTGGCCGGCGAATTCATCGCTCTTGCGGGTGGCGATGATGCCGCCCACGGCAAGCACGGCGAAGAGGAAGACCGCGCCCGCGGCGCCGATCCAGTCCCCTTCCGTCCAGAGTGACATGTCTTTCATGGTGCTGATGCCTTCGCGCCCTGAATGTTTGTGTTTGCTTTGGTTCTTGATCCCACGCCCCGACAGGCCGCGCGTGAAGGAACAGGAAGTTAGCGCCCTATTTTACGCTGTAAATGGGTCCGCCTTGCCACAGATGGTGCTCACGCCGCGCTCAAATGATCACTTTTGCGCATCTCACGCGAGGCATTGCGCGAAGCGCACGCTGGTGGCATTTTCACGACAGGCCATGGGGAGGCCAAACGTAATTTTCTGTTTCGGGGCGCGGGTGAACAATTTTTAACACCCAGCCGCCATGGGCACGCTTTTTGGGGGAAAGTCGCGATGATCAGGTCCGAACTGCTTCAGGTACTGGGCAAGGACAACCCGGAACTGCGTGCCGAAGACGTAGAACGCGCCGTCGATACCTTCTTCGAGGAAATCAGCCAGCGCCTTGCTGACGGCGGGCGCGTGGAATTGCGCGGTTTCGGCGCCTTCTCCACCCGCCACCGCGACGGACGCAAGGGCCGCAACCCACGCACCGGCGAAAGCGTGGAAGTGCCGGAAAAGCGCGTCCCTTATTTCAAGCCCGGCAAAGAAATGCGCGTCCGCCTCAACGTCGGGGAATAGAAGACCGCGTTCAGAAGATTGCGTCGCCGCTCACAGGCGGCTAGACGCTGCCACGCCCAGCCGGGCCGTGCGGGCGTGGCGGAATGGTAGACGCTGCGGACTTAAAATCCGCTTGGGATTCCAGTGCGGGTTCGAGTCCCGCCGCCCGCACCAGATTTTCGATACCGACGAATACTGCGTATTTATTCGGCGAGCGAATCTTGTTCAATCGTTTGCATTTACAAATGCGTAACTTGAGAACTGGTATCAATTACTAAGTACCTACCTTCCATGGTATCGTCCGGACACCGCGGCATGGGTACTTAGGGGTGATCTTTCGCATGTCCTTCCCGGAAAGCCTGTCCGCCGGCGGCAAGCCGAGCTACGAGGACCAGCGCGCCAGTCCGCGCTTCGCCTTGCTGCTGCGCGCCGCGAAGCTGATCGGGACGCATGGCGAATACCTCTGCATCGTGCGCGACGTGTCCGAGACCGGCGTGAAACTGCGCCTGTTCCATTCGCTCGCCGCCGAGCGTCGCCTGGCCCTCGAAAGCGCGGCCGGGGATCGGCTTGCGGTCGAGAAGGTCTGGGAGAACGGCGGGGAGGCGGGCTTCCGCTTCGACGTGCCGATCGAGGTCCAGCGCTTCATCGCCGAAGCCGGTCCCTACCCCAAGCGCCCGATCCGCATCTGCGTCGGCCATCCGGTGCAGGTGACGATCGCGGGGGAAACTTCGGTCGCCAAGGTGCGCGATCTCTCGCGCCAGGGCGCCGGGATCGAGACCGAACACTATCTCGCGATCGGGCAGCATTTGCGCATCGGCTCCGCCCTCATGCCCGAATTCGAAGCCACCGTATGCTGGCGCCATCACCCCTCCTACGGCATCGTCTTCCGCCAGCTGATGAGCCTCGAGGAACTGGCGGTCCGCGCCTTCCATATGCAGGAAGCGGGCGCCCGCTAGCCTTTGGAAACGACGCGCCGCCACCACTTGCGACCTGCCCCCTGCGGCCCCGACTTCATCGCCCGCCTGCGGAACAGCATCGAGCCGCCACGAACCAGCAGCACCACCCACATCACCTGCCACCCAAGCGCCGCGACGTGCGGCCAGAGCGCCGGCTCCTGCGCGGCGCGGGCCAGCATCGCGAAGGGCGAGCTGAACGGCAGGACCACCGCCAGCATCTCGACCGCGCTGCCCGGCTGGGTCATCGCGTAAGTCGCGAAGAAGAACAACATGAGCTGCATCATCGTCACCGGCATCGACAGTGTCTGCACCTCGCGCACCGTGTTCGCCAGCGAGCCGATCGCGAGGAACACCGAGCCCAGCAGCAGGTAGGCCATCGCGAAGTAGATCACCCCCAGCCCGACCAGCATCGGCCAGCCGACCGCCGGTTCGGGCAGTGCCACGAGCGATCCCGCCGACAGGTAGATCGCTCCGCCGACGCTACCCCACACCGCGATGCCGACCAGCGACACGCCGAGCATGGCGAAGAGCTTGCCGAAGAACACCGATTCCATCGGGATAGCCGCTGCCAGCACCTCGATGATCTTGTTGCCCTTTTCCTCGACAAGGTTGGACAGGACCATGCCGGCCAGCATCATCGTCAGCAGGAACAGCAAGGTCTGCGCGCCCTGCGCCGTACGTAGGCGGCTGCGCGAATCGCCGGGCGCCGCCACCGAGGTCTTGGCCAGCTTCACCTGTGGCCAGAAGGCCAGAGATCCGTCACGAACCTCGGCCGCGATCAGTTCGACATCCCCCCGCCAGTCCTTGATGAGCGGTCCCGGCCCGGTCAGCACCGGCGCGGCGGGAGAGCCCGACAGCACGCCCGCGAAAGCACCCTTGCGTGACGCCAGCACCTCACCCGGATCGGCCTGCTCGGCCGGGGTCAGGTCCTTGACCACATGCATGTCCGGCAGGCCGCCTCCGAGCCGGTCGGCCAGTGCATCGCGGGCACGGACCATCGCCTTCGCGTCGGCCTCGGCCATGACCACGCCGATCGCGGGCGCCTCGCCGCTCTGGTCGACACGCTGGCCGACGCTGCCTGCCAGCAGCCCGACGATCACCGGGAACAGCGGACCGAGCAGGAAGAAAAAGAACGTGCGCGAGAACAGGATCGCGGTGAAGTCGCGCCGGGCCACCACCCAGGCGGCGGCCAGCATCGACAGGCGGCCGCGATGACCGGGCGCGGAAAGATCGAAGTTCATCGGCGCGGCTCCTCGGGCTTTTCCGCTTCGAGAGCGCGGGCGGCAGCCTCCCCGGCGATGGCGACGAAGGCATCGTGCAGCCCGGCACGCTCGATGGACAGCGACAGGATGCCCGCCTCCCCCGCGATCAGCGCGCGCAGCAGCGGCTCGATCCCGCCCTCGGGCAGCGCGAAGTGCCAGTACCGCCCCTCGCGCCGCGAATCGGTCGGCAAGGCAGCGCGCCACAGCCCCTCGTCGGCCTGCGTTTCGAGCCGGACCTGCGCGGGGATGCGATCGCGCGCGACGTCGACCGGCCCCGCGAACGGCACCCGCCCTCCCGCGATGATCGCGACCTCGTCACACAGGCGCTCGGCATGCGCGATGACGTGGGTGGAGAAGATCACGGTCGTGCCGTCCTCCGCCAGACCGCGCATCATCGCCTCCAGCTTGCCCTGGTTGAGCGCATCGAGGCCGGAGAACGGCTCGTCGAAGATGACCAGGCGCGGGCGATGGACCAGCGTGCCAAGGATCTGCACCTGCTGCGCCATGCCTTTGGAAAGCTGGCGAATCTGACGGTCCGCGGCATAGCCGAGGCCGTGTCGTTCGAGCAGTTCGTGCGCGCGGCGGCGGCCTTCCTTCAGCGGCAGGCCCCGCAGCGCGCCGAGAAAGGCGATCGCCTCGGTCGCCTTCATGGACGGGTAGAGGCCGCGCTCCTCAGGCAGGTAGCCGATGGCGTGGGCGACATCGTGCGGCCGCTCGGCGCCGAGAATGCGACGGTAACCCGAATCGGGCTCGATGATACCCAGCAGCATGCGCAGCGTCGTCGTCTTGCCCGCACCGTTGGGGCCGAGGATGCCATAGACCGAGCCCTGCGGCACCGAGAGGTCGACACCGCCCACGGCAGTGGTCCCCTCGAACCGCTTGACGAGCCCCCGCGCCTCGATCGCCAGGGGGCAATCGAAACCTGACACATTGCCGGTCAACCGAGGATCTCCTACTTGCGCATCCATGAAGCCCCCTGGGTCTAGCACGTGCGCCCCTGATGGCGCAGTCCCGGTTAAGACCGCCCTAAGCAATTTTGCCGAGGCGGTGGAGGGAGAGGCGCGCGCTCTCGGCTTCTGCGCCTTCGGCGTGGCTTCGGCCGCGACGGACGAGGACCGCGCGGCGCGGCTCGACGCCTGGCTGGCGGCGGGAATGCACGGCTCGATGGGCTGGATGGAGGAGCGCGCGCACCATCGCCGCAGTCCTCAGGGGCTCTGGCCCGAGGCACGCAGCGTCATCGCGCTGGGCATGAGCTATGCCCCGGCCGCCGACCCACTGCGACTGGCGGACGAAGGCGGGATCGGCCGGATTTCGACGTATGCGCAAGGCGCCGATTATCACGACACGGTGAAGAAGGCGCTCAAGAACCTTGCCCGCTGGATGGTGAGCGAGGGGGACAAACGCGGGCTGGGGCCGGTCGGCGTGAAGGTCTTCACCGACACCGCGCCGGTGATGGAAAAGCCGCTCGCCGCTGCCGCCGGGCTCGGCTGGCAGGGCAAGCATACCAATGTCGTCAGCCGCGAACATGGTTCATGGCTTTTCCTCGGCGAGATCTACACGACACTGGACCTGCCGCTCTCGGGCCCGGCGCGCGATCGCTGCGGATCGTGCCGGGCCTGCCAGGACGCCTGCCCGACGGACGCCTTCCCGGCGCCCTACCGCCTCGATGCGCGGCGCTGCGTCAGCTACCTCACCATCGAGCACAAGGGGCCGGTGCCCGAGGACATGCGCGAGGGGCTGGGCAACCGCATCTACGGCTGTGATGACTGCCTCGCGGTCTGCCCGTGGAACAAGTTCGCCGAGACGGCGCATACGATGAAGGCGTTCCTGCCGCGCGCGGAACTGACGGCGCCGGAACTGGCGGACCTGCTCACGCTGGACGATGCAGGGTTTCGCAAGCTGTTCTCGGGAAGTCCAATCAAGCGGATCGGGCGGGACCGGTTCGTGCGCAACTGCCTCTATGCGGCGGGCAACAGCGGCCGGGAAGCGCTGCTGGCGCAGGTGGAGCCGCTGCTGGCGGATGCGGACGATGCCGTCGCAGATGCGGCACGATGGGCTAGGGCGAAACTCCGATCCTCCCTGTCGCGCAGCGATGGGGAGGTGGCAGCGACGTAGTCGCTGACGGAGGGGGCCTTCCAACCCCACCACCACCCGCTGCCCGGGCGGTCCCCCTCCCCATTCCTGCGGAACGGGGAGGATTCAGTTCAGACCAGTTCCTTGAGCGGCACGCCCGCGTCGGCAAGGCGCTCCACGTCAGGCGTGGCGCCTGCCTCAACCAGCTTACGACCCTGCACGTAGTCCTTGACCATGTTCACACAGTCCAGCGCCACGACCTTGCCCTGCTTGAGGTAAACCACCGAGAAGCTGCGCCCCTCGACGTCGCCGCGCGTCACCGTCTGGTCGAAGCCCATGTTGATCCCGGCCGTCTGCAGCTTGAGATCATACTGGTTCGACCAGAACCAAGGGAACGCCTTGTAGGGCTTCTCATCCCCGCAGATCGCCTTGGCCACGCACGTCGCCATGTCGTTGGCGTTCTGCACCGATTCCACCCGCATCACCGTACCGCCCGCGTAGTCGCAGGCGAAGGCCGCGCAGTCGCCAATCGCGTAGACGTCCGGCAGTGAGGTGCGGCAGAACTCGTCCACGTCCACGCCGTTGGCGCCCGAGGCGCCCGCCAGGATCAGCGGACCGACGGCAGGCACGATGCCGATGCCGACGATCACCGCCTCGGCGGGGATCACCTCGCCATCGACCAGCTTCACGCCGGTGACGCGGTGACCGTCGCCTTCGAGGCATTCGACCGCAACGCCGGTGCGCAGATCGACGCCGTGATCGCGGTGCTCCTTCTGGTAGAACTCGGACAGTTCCTCACCCGCGACGCGCGCCAGCACGCGCGGCAGGGCTTCGAGCAGCACCACGTTCAGCCCCATCTTCGACAGCACCGCCGCTGCCTCCAGCCCGATGTAGCCGCCGCCGATGACGACGATGTTCTTCGTGCCCGCATCGACCTCGGCCATCAGCGTGTCGCAGTCCTCGCGGGTGCGCACCGCGTGGACGCCCGCCAGATCGGCACCGCCGCACG
>Ga0308159_1001378_pt1 | contig 36033 bp, 33 predicted proteins | sample PhyCR1_FD_201040 | JGI IMG/M metagenome (GOLD analysis project Ga0308159, IMG submission 201040) | Phyllosphere microbial communities from UC Gill Tract Community Farm, Albany, California, United States - DLSLC.R1 | ecosystem: Host-associated > Plants > Phyllosphere > Unclassified | place: USA... | reverse complement strand
TTGAAAACCGTCGACTGTAACAGGTCCATGAGTTCGAATCCCATCGCCTCCGCCATCTTATGTACGACAAAGCCCTGATTATTCAGGGCTTTGTCGTTTCTGGCGTTTACTAAAATTTATGCCTTTCGATATGTGTTCCATAACTTTTGTGGGCGCGTTCCATAACTCCGACCGATTTCTCCCCTCTCCGGCGTCCTGCCAATCGTTAAAACACTCTTCATGTAACACGGTGCTACGCCGATGCCTTGGCTGCCAAGGAAACCAAAATGCCCAACTCCGACCTGCTCCCTTCCCTGCTCTTCAAGATCAACGAAAACTCGCCCGGGAGTGGTTGGACCCGGCCACGCCGAAAGAACGCGCCGAACAGATGGCGCTGCACCAAGGTGAACCGACAGAGGCGTTCGAGTGGTTCAAGGTTGACCAGGCCGTGGGGAACGTCCGGAATCAAGGCCCCGACCTGATTAAGCCTATCGGATGATGGTTAGAACAGCCGGTGACCAACAACGCCAGAACGCATGCCCACAGGATTTTCATGGTAGCCCCTATAAAAAATAGGAATGTGCCGCCGCGAATGCAAAAATGAGCAGCGTTACTGAGAAATTTCACGCACATAGGCTAGCTCGGAAAAATGGGTGTGGGGAGCCGGAAACGAAAAAGCCCCGGCAAATGCCGAGGCTCGTTGACTTCCTTAACACGAAAAACTCGTCTTCGCGACAGTCTTTGCACGAAAAAATCGAAAATCAACTGAAATTTATAGCAGTCTTTGGCCTGCCTTCACTCGGACGACTTAACTTAAGACCAATCTGCAGAGCACGTGTAATATTACGTCGCCATCAGCCCACTGCTGATCGAGCGCTTTGGAAAGCGCCGGAAACAACCAATGCTTTCAAGAATGGAGTTATAAATGCGCAAGCTCTTCGCCTTTGCACTTGCATCTGCCCTGTCTTTTACCGCCCAAGCAAACGAGTGGCGGCAGTTCACCTCAACGATGTACGTTCTCGACCCGGCCGGAGAGCAACCGTTGCTTGCGATGGCAAGCTTGTTTGAAGGCGAACACGTGGTCATGAATTTGGTGGACTTGTCGGGGGCATTTTGTGAAAAAGGGGAAAACTCTAATCCTAGACCCGCAGGCCCCTTTCAAATAAACGGAACCAATGTGAAGTTCGTTCAAGCCTGCCTCGGTGGGAAAAGAGTTCTGTCTCCGGAGACTGAAAAAGGAAAAGCCTTCTTGGCTAATGCAATCCTCGGCGGCCCAGCAACCGTAGTGATTGAGGGCGGCGACGTCGTCAAGTTCTCTTCAGAAAACTTCGAGGCTGCGAAAAAGGCAATGCTCGATACCAATTCGGCACTCTGATCCAAAAAAAAGATCTAGGAGGCGCCGAACAGGATTCATGCTCAGCGTCTCCAGCTTTAAATCTCGCCCCACCCCGAAAGCAAGTTTGAGGTCAGGGTACGCGGGCTGCCGGTGTTGATTTCGTACGTCGCACTATCCGGCTATCGACGTCCAGCCATTCCCGAGTGCTGCCCTGGCTACAGGTGAATTCGAGGCATAAAAAAACCCGCAGTGGGCGGGTTTTCTGTTACCTGACACTACTTATTTTCCTGGCGGCTACTCGCGAAACCTTGAGTACTACCAGCGCTATTAGCGCACCGACAACCCCGCCAAATAGTCCCATCTGAAATGCTGCTGATGGCTCCATCCAACAAGGGCTCAATGGCTTAAAAGGATAGTAGAGGCATGGCTCAGGAAAGAGTGCCCGCCATACTGGTAACGCACCGCCGATCATCAGCAACCCTATCGTAAAAAGCGCAAAAGCTTTCCATTGCGGTATGACGAGAAACTGCCTCCGAAGCACTGCTAAGGCGATGACTAATACAAACGAAAAGAAACCGGGAAGGTAAAGTGTCACGAAGTAGATTTGGTCGAGCTCGTGGCCGGCAGTATCCATATCACCTCAGCAAAAAAACCGGCGATTGGCCGGGCTTGAATGTCTATGTGCGTTTCGCGTTACTTGTGCACCATGGGAAAACTACCTTACAAATCCCAACATAGAAATACCTTTATGCCGCATCTTCAGAATTTTCATCAAAGACGACCTGCCACACAGGCTTTAACGCCTGAACATCCACTTCTGAAATAGCTTCACGCAGGAAATTCCACACCTCCTTCCAGTCGCGATCCCAAACTTTTGGCTCGCCATGTATGCCTATGAGTCCCTACACAGAAAGCTCACCCAGGCGCGCAAGGAGTACTGCTCGGCAGTCAGGTCTGGAGTACGTCGCAGTGACCAAGCGCTGCGCCAAGAACAGCCGACGCAGGTGGCGGCGTGAAGCGCTTCATCCGCCGCAAGGTTGAGGCCTGGTTGATATTGGTGGCCGCGAAGATCCTCGAAGGCCGGAACGTCCACCGCTCGCCCGTCGTCTTCCGACATCACTTGTTCGACCTTGACATGATGAGAGATGTGGCGGTCTTCAACAGGCAACTTTCGGCCAAAAGCGATCGGTGAGTCACTGCGCGAGTCCAATCCGCTTCCACTGCCGCGCCTGATCGACGGCCAATAAGGGGTTCACAGATGGCGGCGTCCTGATTGGACGCCGCCTCAGGTCATTACACGACCACGTTCAACAGCAACACCACAAGCAAACCGACCACGGCGACGATCGATTGCACCACCGAAATAGTCTTGGTGGCTTCGCCCATCGTCATGCCGAAGGATTCCTTCACCATCCAGAAACCTGCATGGTTGGCGTAGTTGAAGAACAACGAGCCGCAGCCAATGGACAAGGCCAGCAGCGGCAGGTTGAGGCTGGGATCAGCACCGGCCAGCGGCGCCAGCAAGCCGGCAGCCCCCACGATACCTACCGTGGCGGAACCGGTAGACACCGAAAGCAACATGGCGATCAACCAACCGAGGATCAGCGGAGGAAACGCCGACTGCTGAGTCAGGTGCACAATCGCATCGCCCACCTTGGCGCTGGTCAGCAGTTCCTGAAAGGCACCGCCGCCGGCGATGATCATGATGATCGAGGCGATTGGCTTGAGGCTCTTGCCCAGCGAGTCGCGCAATTGCCCCGCATCACCGCCGCGCGCGAGTACCAGACTGGCCCCGGCGAACAGCACGCCCAGCAGCATCGCTATCAGCGGATTGCCGAGGAAACCGGCCATTTTCAGCAGCGCATTGTCCTTGGCCAATACCATCTCGGCGACGGCATGGAACAGCATCAGGATCGCCGGCAGCAAGGCTGCCAGCACGCCAAGGTATACGCTGGGGCTTGGTTTATCGTCGGCTTTTTCAGCCAGGGTGAACTGATCCAGCAACACCTGATCGGGCCGAGTGCTCATGCGCGGGGAAATGAATGCGCCATACAATGGGCCGCCTAAAATCATGGCCGGGATAGCCGCCAGGAAGCCATAGAGCATGGTCGGCCCGACCGAGGTTTTCAGCGCGGCGATGGCCGTCAGCGGGCCAGGGTGCGGCGGAACCATGCCGTGCATGGCGGCCAGTGCGGCAATCACCGGAACGCCCACATAGATATACGCTGAACCCTTGAAGCGCGCCTGACTTTCCAGCTTGCGCGCCACGCTGAAGATCAGCGGCAGCATGATCACCAGGCCGACCTCGAAAAACATCGGTATGCCAATCACAAACGCGACCATCATCATCGCCCACGGAATCATCCGATCCGTTGTGCGCTTGAGGATGACCGCAGCAATCTGCTCGGTGACGCCAGCGTCAGCAAGAATTTTGCCGAGCATCGCCCCCAGCGCAATGACCACCCCCACTGCCCCCAGTGTCTTGCCGGCGCCGGTGACCAAGTGGGAGACGATGCCATCTGGCTCCATACCGGTTGCAAAGCCTACGCCGACGGAAACTACCAGCAAAGCCAGCAGCGGGTGCATTTTGAGGCGCGAGACGATCAGCGCTACCAGCACCAAGACGCTGATCAATGCGGTCAGTAACAGATCTATATCTAAGGGAGTCATGAAAGGTTCTCGGTTGGGCTGGTGCCCAAATTCTTGTATGTGGGTGAGATGAATGGCATCTGCAACGGCCAGGTTTCAGCGTTCGACTTTCTAAAAACCGAATAACCTTCGAGGCGCTTGCACCAGCAGCGAGTCGCTGGCTTGCGCCGAAAGTTCCAAGGCTTGCAACTGGTCGACGACGGTGGCGAAACCGATGCTTTGCTCATGCTGCGTATGCGGCCAGTCACTGCCCCATACCAACTGATGCAGGCCGAAGCTTTGTTCCAGCAACGGTAATGCCCTTCGAGCGAAATCAATGTTCTGTTGTGGCGTACCTCCCAAACGATAGATTCCCGATACCTTGATCCAGATCGGACTTTTCGATCCGGCCTCAAGCAACTCGCCAAACCCGGGCTGATCGAGACCCGCATTCGCGTCCGGCCGCCCAAAGTGATCGATCACCAACTTCACGCCGAACGGCGTCAATTGCTGGATCAGGCCCGGCAGTTCCTTGACTTCCCGGTGCAACTCGACATGCCAGTCGAGATCAGCGATATCGCTGAAAAACCCTTGCCAGGCACTGTCACGAAAATCAGGTAACGCCTTGCCGATCAGGTTCAAGCGCACGCCGACCACGCCCAGTCGAGCCATGTCATTCAAGGTAGAACGACTGACGCTTGGCTCCAGCACTACCACACCGCGCAACTGCTGCGGCGCGTGCTTCAACGCCGCCAACAGGTAGCTATTGTCGGTGCCAAGGAAACTGGGTTGCACCAATACACCGTGACTCAGACCATGCGTTTGCAAATGCTCAAGGTACTGGCCAAGCGTGGCGTCGTACTCAGGGGTGTAGCGCCGTGCACCGATCAGATGCAGATCACGGCTGAACACATGGGCATGGGAGTCGATGCCGGCGATCGACTTGGGGCGGGTATCTGACATGGGTTTTATCTACTGAAGGTTAGGATCATCACGCCCGAGCGCGTTGATTGCCGCTGATACCGGCCGAAACGGAGGTGGCATTGGCTTCAAGGTCCCTGCCCCGGGTTTCAGGCAGGCACAGTGCGGCAAACACCGCCACGCCGTAGGCGATCCCGGCATCGATACCAATCGCCGAACCCTGCGACATGGAGTCACTCATGTGCCCGACCAGGAATGGAAATACAGCGGACAGCACCCGGCCAAAGTTGTAGCAAAAGCCAACGCCGCCGCCGCGTACATCGGCAGGGTAAAGTTCGTTGAAGAGCGCTCCCAGACTGGCCGGAATACCGGCGGCAAAGAACCCCAACGGGAACCCCAGGAACAGCATCTGCGTATTGGTCAGCGGCAAAAATACGTAGCACTGCACCGTGACCACGCAGCACAAGGCAAACAGCACAATGTTTTTACGACGGCCAATGCGATCGATCAAATAGCCGCTGGCCACACAACCACACCAGAAGGCGAAGATGATCACCGCCAGATAGGCGCCCGAGTTCAGCACAGAGAGATTGCGCTCGGTCTTGAGGAAGGTCGGCAACCAGGTCATTACCGCGTGATAGCCACCGTGCGCGCCCAGTCCCAGCAGCCCGCCAAACAGGGTCACGCGAATCAGTTCCGGGCGAAAAATGCCGGCGAGCGACTTGAAGAAACTCTGCGGGATGGCGTTGTCTTTTTGCAGACGCTGGAAGCTGTCCGGCTCCTCAACGTTACGACGTACCCAGATGATCAGGAACGACGGCAGCAACCCGACAAGGAACATCACACGCCAGGCCATGTCCTGTGGCACCCAGGTATAGATCAGCGTGAACACCCCGACCGCCAGGCCCCAACCCACCGCCCAGGCACTTTGCACAGTGCCCATGACCTTGCCGCGATAGTGCGGATTGATCGTCTCGGCCATCAGCACCGCGCCGGCCGCCCACTCCCCGCCAATCCCGAAACCCTGCAGCGCCTTGACCACCAACAGCTGATTGAAGCCCGTGACGAAGGCCGAGAGAAAGGTGAAGAACGAGAACCACACAATCATCAACTGCAACGTGCGCACACGGCCATAGCGGTCAGACAACGTCCCACCCACCCAGCCACCGAGTGCCGAGGTGACGAGGGTAACGCCGCTGATCAATCCGGCATCGCCCTTTGTCAGCGCGAAAGCGGCGATCAGCGCCGGAATCGCCAGACCGAACATTTGTACTTCCAACGCGTCGAGCGACCAACCGCCGAAGCAGGCCCAAAACGTTTTGCGCTCCCGAGGAGTGACTTGGCGATACCAGCTGAACATGATTCTTATCCTTATAGGTGTTACGCAAGGCAGCCGACAGCCAACCGCACCGCGACAGGGTCAGCTTTGGCAAACAAACAGAAATCGGGCGGCGATCTAGCCGCCGCAAAACGCTCCGCTACGCAGGCAGACGTCAGCGAATATCCACGCTGTAGCGAAAGTGCTCCGCGTGGCCGCGCGAGCGACGCCATTCCAGCGGGCTACCCGCGTAATCGCGGGCCAGACGCTCGATCACGATCACCGGACTGTTGACCGCTACCTGGAGCAATCGGGCATGCACGTCATTCACCGATTCAGCGGTCAGCGTCTCTTCGGCCGATGCAACAACCTGTCCGCATACTTCTTCGTAGATCGGATACAGCAGCGGTCCTTCGCGACTGAGGTCGATCTCCAGCAGCGCCTGAAACCGCTGGCGGGGCAACCAGATTTCTTCGGCGAGCACCGGCTTAACATCGAGCAGACGCACGCGAACAATACGAATGACCGGCGCATCGGCGGGCAACCCCAGTGCTTGCGCTACGGCCGACGGTGCGGCAACGGGCTCGATCGAGAGGATGCGACTCTCCGGGACCTGACGCTCACCGGAAACAGTCTGGAATCGGAAGAAACGGAACAATGAGGATTGAAACTGCGCCCGGCGAATGAACGTCCCTCGCCCTTGCTGACGCTCCAGAATGCCCTCACTGACCAACGCATCAATCGCTTTGCGCACCGTGCCGGTGGACAGTTGGTATTCCGCAGACAGCGCCGCTTCAGTAGGGATCGCCTCCCCCGGACGCCAGCGATTATTGGCGATCTGCTCAGCCAATTGGTCACGCAGGCGTTGGTAGAGCGGGAGTCGGGCATCACTGGATAAAGAATTCATCGACTTTATTCACCTTGTTATCTAGTCATCTATATGAATCTTGCGGCGAGTATTTGCCCAGATAACTTGCCTGTCAAGGAGCGGCTGTTCGCCCTGCTGACGAATGGCTGCCCCACTGCCCTTTTCATAGACATGCGGGGTTGAGCTGGCGATGTCAGATGCTGGCCGAATGTGGGGGGTCAGGAATGACAGCCGAAAGCTGACGGCCGAGGATGACCGCTCCTGGTCGAAACCCGCCTGTCACGAAGGGCAACCTAATCATTAACCTGGTGCGATTTCAACATGTTAAAGCGTCGTTCCCAAAGACCGCTTCTGCCCGGTAGCGGTCGGTTTCCCGAAGTCCGCTTCTGGCTGTTTCCTGCCTGTCATGACTGACTAGCGCAATCTCTCAGCGGATCGATGCCGTCGAGATTTCTGGTTCATCAATGATGAAACCTCTCCAACTTGAGATGGTGCGATCGGCATGTTCAAATGAGTAATGGCCTTTTGCTACGGTACTCTCAATTGAAACAGAATCGCGGAATCATCCTATTTTTTTCGGCAATGACTTTGCTCTTTATCCTGGTGCAGGTGTGGCACGCAAAATCTGCCCAGGAAGAGAAAAAGCAGGAGCGGGAGCGCCAACTCAAAGGGCTCGCACTCATCATGAGTGTTGCAGTCCGGAAAAGTATCTGATGACTCAACTCGCGTCGATTCTGTGACCTACAGCGATGAGGTCATGCGTATCTCTTACACACTCACAAAAGTTACCAAAGACGAAATCGATTCTGAAGAATTCACCAAAAATGCAAGAGCGATTGCAGCTTCTGCATTCTGTAATGAAAAAGGTTTGGGACAGTTCGTGAAATCGGGTCTTTCCATTGACCTCCTCTACAAAGATTCAACCCGTTCACCGATCGTCAATTTTCAGATAGGCAAGTCCGACTGCCTCTGAAGCCCCCCTTGAAGCCCGCCTCTCTCGCGGGCTTTTTTCGTCGTGTCGTACCACAGTGAGTCCACGCAGCAGACACAACTTCCGGTGGCTGCATCAATCATTTCTGTTCGGAAGATCTGTCAATCCCCTCACGCGCAGGCGTTGTCCAGTCAGTGGCGCGCCTTTCATCAATTGAGTCGTGCTTGTGCTTTCCGTAAGCAGGCATGCGGAGTTACTGCACGCCGTGCTCAGGTAACGCAAAGGCCATCACATAGTCCCCCTTTTGCGTCGTCGCCGAGTTACCGCCGGCACTGATGACCAAAAATTGTCTGCCGGTGTATGGGGAAACATAAGTCATTGGAGTCGCTTCGGCTCCGACAGGCAGACGGCCCTTCCACAGTTCTTTGCCGGTGCGAACATCAAGGGCACGGAGGTAAAAGTCCTGAGTGCCGGCCATGAACACCAGGCCGCTTGATGTAGTCACCGGACCGCCCCGAGTGGGCATGCCAATCGGCATCGGCAAGTGCGTGGCAATGCCCAGCGGACCCGTTTGCTCGGTGGTCCCCAAGGGCATCGACCAAGCCACCTTTCGAGTCGCCAGGTCGATTGCACTGATGGTGCCGAAAGGCGGCTCCTGGCACGGAATACCCAACGGCGACAGGAAGCGGCCTTGCTCGATACCCCACGGTGTCCCCGCCTGCGGAGCGTTCCCTTCATGGCCGCCGCCACTAAGGATTTTCGCATCATAAGCGGCACGGGGGATCATTCGGTTCCAGATGGCTACCCGGGTGTCATTGACGATCATGTAGCCGAGGTTTTCCGCAATGGACACCGATCCCCAGTTCATGCCGCCCAACCAGCTTGGGTACTGGAGCGTCAGGTGCTCGCTCGGCGGCGTGAACTCACCTTCATATCTAGCCTTGCGAAAGTCGATCCGGCATATCAATTGGTCCAGCGGCGTAAGCCCCCACATGCGCTTTTCGCTGAGCGGCTCAGTGCCGATGGCGGGCATTCCGGTCGAATAGGGTTGAGTCGCAGAAATTCGCTCATCCGCCACACCACCTTGAGGAACAGGGTGTTCTTCGACTGTCGCAATTGGCTTTCCGTTACGCCGGTCAAGCATGAAGATCTGGCCACGCTTGGTGGTCTGAATCAGTGCCGAGAGCATTCCTCCATGGCCATCAGGAACATCGTAAAGCGCTGGTTGCGAAGGTACATCGTAATCCCAGAGATCGTGGTGAACCGTCTGGAAGCGCCAGCGCTCGAGGCCAGTCGCGATGTCGAGTGCGACGACGGAAGACGAGTAGCGATCATCGGCCTCGGAGCGATGACCGCCCCAAAAATCCGGAGTGGCATTGCCGGTGGGCAAGTAGATGAGTCCAAGCGCATCGTCAAAGGCCGGTGTCGACCAGACATTCGGCGTACCTGCGGTGTAAGTCTGCCCCTCGGGAGGCTCGCGGGTAATCGCCGGATTGCCCAGATCCCAGGCCCACACCAATGCCCCCGAGCGCACATTGAAGGCGCGGACCACGCCAGACGGTTCACCTGTTTTCTGGTTGTCCCACACCAGCCCACCGACCACTACCAGATCACGCACAACCGTCGGTGCGGCCGTCGGAAAGTACAAATCCTGATCTGTATCGCCCACGCCGATACGCAGGCTTACGCTGCCATGCTGACCAAAATCGCTGCACGCCTGGCCAGTCTGCGCGTCTACTGCAATCAACCGTGCGTCAACCGTGGTCGCGATGATTCGCCGCAAACAGGGCTGCGCTGCAACAGCGTTGTTTGAGGCGGCCAGCTCGTGGGCTTCTTCGTAATAGCCCACGCCTCGGCAACGCGGGTAAACATTGTTTGCCTGGGTTTTGGGGTCGTGATGCCAAATCTCTTTGCCGGTATCCGCGTCCAGGGCGAACAACTGGCTCGACTGCGTACAACCGTAGAGCACGCCATTGACGTGAAGGGGGGTCACCACATGCCCTTGCGCACCTTTGGGTATTTCACCTGTGCGATATGTCCAGGCAAGCGTCAGATTCGACACGTTCTGCGGCGTTATCTGATCGCTCACGGCATGTCGTGTTCCTGAAGGTGTATGACCGAAATAACGCCAGTCGGTCGTGGGTTCGACTGTGCCGACCGCTTTCCCCGGTACAGGCGCCGGCATCCTCTCGGCGGTCAGAATGGGTTGCGGTTGCAAGGCTGCGTAGAGCGTTGCGCACAGCCCCACGACCATGCCCGCAGCCGCCACGCAAGCCAGCCGCGCCAGTGTGCCACGCTGGCGACTGCGCAAATACGGGATCGCCACCAGCACCGGTACGCTGATGACAGCCAGCGCGAAGAGGCGCGAAAACAGCGGCCAGAACGTCAACCCCACATCCAGAACCGACCAGCAGACAGAGCCGGCGAACACCAGCAGGTACGCCAGTGCTCCGGATCGACGTCGACGCAACATCAACACACCACTGATGGCCAATCCTGCACCTGCCAGGGCGAAGTACCACGAGCCGCCCAGCGCAACGAGATAAAAACCACCCGCTAGCAGCGAAAGTCCGATGAGCAAGATAAAGGAGCCAAGGACAATCAGCAGCGTGGCGGTTAACCGGGAAGTGTTCGATGGCGGCATGGCTTACTCCTTTAAGTGATTACCGACAGAGCCTGCGGTTGGCCGATCGTCAGGCCGTATGTTTCGACCTACCGATACTTCGGTGGACGCGCCTCAGCGCATGACAAAACCACCATCCACCGAGATGGACTGCCCCGTGACGTAGCTTGAGGTCGAGCTGCTCAGCCAAAGCACAGCGTCAGCGATTTCTTCCGGCTTGCCGTGACGTCCCATGGGGATAGCCTTGGTCATGCCTGCCAGCGCTTCCCCCTGCCCCGCTTCGACCATCCGCTCGGCCATCGGCGTCCAGATCAAGCCAGGGCACACCGCATTGACGCGGATGTTGCGTGCGGCATACTCCAGCGCTGCGCTTTTGGTCAGGCCGAGGACACCGTGCTTGGCCGCGTGATAGTTGCCCCGCTCGGCACCTCCGATCAGACCGCCCAAAGACGAGCAGTTGACGATCGTTCCGCCGCCCTGGCGGCGCATATGTTCGAGTTCGAATTTCATACACGCCCAGACGCCGCGCAAATTGACCGACATGACCCGATCGTAATCCTCGACCGTGGCGTCGGCTGTCTCAGCTAACAGGTTCTGAATACCGGCGTTGTTGAACGCAGCGTCCAGACGACCGAATGTCGCGACCGTTTCCTTGACCATGGCTTGAACCTGACCGACGTCCGCCACGTCGCAGCGAATGCCGATAGCGCGATGTCCTGCAGCTATCAAGGCCTGCGCCGCTGCCTGTGCAGCGCCGCCATCGATATCCGCCAACGCTACGGCAGCGCCGGCCCGTGCGAACGCCTGCGCGGTGGCCAGACCGATACCGGAAGCCGCGCCGGTCACCAGGGCGACCTTGTTCTCGAACGAAAAACTCATCGAATGTTCCTCACTTTGCAGCTGCGCAGAATGTTTATGAGCAATAGCCTCATAACGCACTGAGCAGACATTGTTTGATGTAACCAAGGTAATCGACGCTCGGAGAGCTGAATACCGGCCCTGAGTGGGATGTTCCGATGAGCAATACTCATCAATCGTGAAGAAAGGCGAGATCGCCGTGACAAAACACCGAGTGCGATGAAACAGACGATTAGTGAGCGCTGCTCATCGTTTCATGCAGGTTTTTCCCGGTAGTCGCGCGGAAGTTGGTGCACTAGCGTGGAGGCGCATTTCTTCAATCAACAGGAATCTGCCGATGAAAACACGTGTCGCCTTACCCATGCTGGCAATGACCTTGATGCCTGCGTTCGCAAGCCATGCTGCCGAACTGCCTGCCGACGAGACTATGAGCGTGGTCAGAAATGGCGAACAAGCATCCATCACCGGGGCGCCCGGCAACTTCGTTGGCAACGCGCGCATCGATCCACTGTTTGCAGCGCGGGCACCCTCGACTGTTTCGGCAGGCGCAGTGACGTTTCAGCCCGGCGCACGCTCGGTCTGGCATACCCATCCTCTGGGCCAGACGCTGGTGGTCACCTCAGGCACAGGCTGGATACAACAAGCCGGGGGCGAGAAGATCGTCATCAAACCGGGTGATGTGGTCTGGACACCACCGGGCGTGAAGCACTGGCACGGCGCCACATCCACGAACGGCATGACCCACATTGCCATTCAGGAAGCTCGGGACGGCAAGAACGTCGAGTGGCTGGAACCGGTGACCGACGCGCAGTACCAGGCATTGCTTGGCACACAACACTGAAACGTTGCGCCGAGCTCAGGCGTGGGCGCATCGATGCCCGCCGCGACACCTCGCGGGTATCAGGCCGGAAGCAGGCAACGCGTCACGGGCTTACGCCTGGTAATCGCCGATGGGCTGAAGTTCACGGATCAAGTCAATCAACAGACGCAGCCCTACCGGCAATTGACGGTGACTGGGATAGTACATGTGAAACCCGGAACCTGTGCTGGACCAGTCGTCGAGCACCCTGATCACCTCACCACTTTCGAGCAGCGGCATCATCGCCGGCTCAGGGGCGTACATGAGGCCCGCGCCTTGACGAGCCAGTGAAAGTCCGACGCGAGTTTCATCGATGGTGATGCACCCCGGGACAGCAATGGAGAGCTGCTGTCCTTCTTTCTCGAACTCCCAATCGTACATGGCGCCATTGCCCAGCCGAATCCGCAGGCAACGGTGGTGCATCAAGTCGTTCGGATGTTGGGGAACGCCGAAGCGTTCAAGATAGTCCGCGCTACCCGCGACCACCCAGCGGATATCCGGTGACAAGCGCTGAGCGATCATGTCTTCCGGTACCGTTCCGCCATAGCGGATCCCGGCATCATGGCCGCCGCCGATCACATCGACGATGAGATTGGTGACCGTCAGATCGACCTGGATTTCCGGATACCGATCATTGAGCACCGGCAATACGGGCCCCAGTAACAAGTCGGCAGCATCGCTTAAGGTATTCAGACGAATACGTCCGATCGGTTCATCGCGAAAGCGATTAAGCGCTTCCGTCGCCAAACCGATTTCATCCATGGGTTTGCTGATGACGCTGTGCAGCTCCTCGCCCGCAGCGGTCAAGGTGACACTGCGCGTCGTTCGGTTCAGCAGACGGACCCCCAACCGCGACTCAAGCCCCTTGATCGCATGGCTCAACGCCGAAGCACTGATACCGACTTCCTTCCCGGCGCGACTGAAACTCTGGTGGCGAGCAATGGCCAGGAAATAAACGAAATCGGCAAGATTGGCACGACTGGCCTGCATTGGATGCCTCAATGGGGTGACGGGAGAGAATCATTCGCGGTGCGGCGGCTTCGTGCTTGATACTAACCAAGACAAACCGCAAACACTAATCAACTGGATTCGACAGACAGCGGTGCTTGGCTCACCGGTCTTGACCTGCCTGCAAAATACAGTTGAAGCCTGACAAGCCGCTCACGACCGTGAAAGCGTTTTCAGACGCTCCACCAACGCCGCTTCAAAAATGACGTACAGCTTTTCAGCATCGCCTGCACGCAAAACCTCACTGGTTTCCAGCCCCAGCACGAAGCCATCCGCACGCGCCCCCGCCTTCACCGCAATGATCATCGAATCTGCCCGGACAATCTGCGCCAGCAGCCGATCAGCTTCGCGCTGCATCTTCTCGCTCAACACTACGCCTTCCACTTTCTCACCTTGCCTTCAATGCGACATCGAACAAATGTGTGTTCAAGGCTACGCTGCCGATAACGGTGCCTCAAGCCACACGCAAACGATCCTTAATTATGGTAGCCATCAGACCCCTTCAAGTGAACGAATCCGTTTTGCCGGCAATCAAACGCGAAGTTTCAAACGCGTTTAGCCGTTGCCAGCTCGAACAATCATGACCGGAGAACACTGCATGCCTCTCAGTGACACCATTCACAGAGCGTTGCTAAGCGCAGAGGAACGTTCCTCTATCGCTGAAATTGAAGCCACTACCAATATTCTGCAACTGGTCACACGCATGACCGGGACGCGCTTCGCGGCGATCGCCAAATTCACCGACACGGAATGGATTGTCTGTTCCGCCTACGATCCGATCGAGCTTGGAATCCACACCGGTGACACGCTGGAACTGGAAACCACGCTGTGCAGTGAGTTTCGCAGAGACCCTCAAGTGCTGTTCGTGCCACAAATCAGTCGCGATGGCAGGTTCTCCACGCGTCCCGTGGTGAAGCAATACTTGATTGAAAGCTACGCCGGCGCGCCCATTTTCCTTCCCGACGGACAACTGTGGGGTGCGCTGTGTGCCTTGGACTCCAGGGCGGTCATATTCGACGACCCGGATCTGGCGGACACGTTAGGCCTGTTCGCGAGGCTGATCGGCTGTATCTTTTATTCGAATCTGACAGACGTCGGCAGCGGCTACAGCAAGAACGGATGAAGTATTTTCGAATAACTAAAAAACAGCCCTGAATATTCAGGGCTGTTTCATTTCTGGCGTGTGAGATTGGCGCTCCCTCCTTCAACACCGCGCAGGAAACATCGACGTGGTGCGCAAAACCTGGTTCCAGGACAGGAGCTACCAGTCCGTCGCCCAAGAGCGGGCCGACGTTTGCATAGGGCTGGGCCGCACGCTGCCATTTGGCTTCTGAGCGAAACGCCGTTCCCCCCGTAATTGACTTTTATCAACCACTGACACGCTGTTCTCGCCGACATTGAAGCTGACGTGGCAGGGCGAAATCTATGCCGACCAGTGAGCGCTCCGGTTCGGATGTCCGTAAGCCGCCGTCCATTCGCAAAGGAGAATTCAAAATGAGCAACTCCGTGAAGAAAATGCCGGTCACTACCGATACCAAAGACAAATCCCTTCAGCATCCGCTGAATGCAGACTTGTGGCGCCCTCTGGAAAAACTGCGCCAGCAGGTCGATCACCTGTTCGAAGACTTCAACCGCGGTTCGGGGCTTTCACCCTTTGGTCGTGGGCTGTTCGACGTCGAACCGCTCTGGCGGCGCGAACTGATCGGTCACGGCATGCCGGCCGTGGATATCAGTGAAAAGGACAAAAGCTACGAGATCACCGCCGAATTACCCGGCATGGATCACAAGAACATCGAGATCAAATTGTCGAACGGCAGCCTGATCATCAAGGGCGAAAAGAAAGAGGACAAGGAAGAAAAAAGGAAGGGCTACCACCTGAGCGAGCGTCACTATGGTTCCTTCGAGCGGGTCTTCAACCTGCCCAAAGGCGTCGACGCCGAGAAGATCGACGCGAGTTTCAGCAAAGGTGTGCTGAGTATCTCGTTGCCGAAAAAGCCTGAAGCCATTAAAGCGGACAAAGTCGTACCGATCAAGGGCGAGTAAGTTTCGCGCTGTCGTACCCCTTGCCGGGAAACCGGCAAGGTTTTTTTTCCGCCACCCTTTGCACAACTGCTGCAAACGCTGGCCGCACGGACTCACTATTTGCGGCTGGCCTTTTCCAGCATCCGGCTGGCGCGTTCATTGGCCTCATCGGCCGTACGTTGTGCCTGACTGGCTGCAGCGGCTGCCTGATCCGCCCTGGAGTAAGCCGCGTCGGCACGGGATTGTGCCGCGTTTGCAGTGCTCTGGGCGGCGTCGATTCGCGTGTCCATTTCCTGCGCCTTTTTATTGCTGCACCCCGCGCTCATCGCCAAAAGGACGCTGAGCAGAACCACAGATAAACGCTTGTTCATGATGACTCTCCTTGGGTGATTGCGCCGGGAAAAGTCCGGCGCCCCCTGAAGTATCTGGCGTCAGCACGGCCGGCCTCTGATTTTTGTCAATGAACGGCCAACCGGCAGGCAACTGGATGTTGGCAGTGTTAATCACCGGTCGACACTGCAATAAACCCATCACGGCATTTGTCGCAGGCAGACGTCGCTGTCAGACCGCCAACAGGTTGCACGGCACCTGATAAAGAATATGTTCGGTGGTGCTGCCCAGCAGCTTGTCCAGCCCGTGGTATTGCACCCGGCCCATGACGATCACATCCACATGCTGTGCATCGGCGAACTCACTGAGTGCGGCAACCGGGTGGCCGACCACGAAATGCCGGCGCTCGGCGGGTACTCCATAGCGCTTGGCCAGGTCGATATAAGCGCTCTCGAACTCTCTGCGCAGTTCCTTGGTCAGCTCTGAAACCGTCAAGCCTTCGCCCAGCTCCTCCAGGTACTCCTGCGAAATGTCGTAGGCGTACAACAGATGCAACTCGGCGTCACACTGGATCGCCATGGCCGTGGCCTGATCGATGATGCGCTTGTTCAATTGGTCGTTGACCGGGTCGCTTGCGGAGGCGTCGACCGCTGCCACGATCTTGCGTGGCAATGCCTGGCCTGCCCCGCCCAGCAGATAGACCGGGACCGGGCAATGACGCAACAGGTGCCAGTCCAGCGGGGTGAAGAAGGCGCGTTTGAGCAACGACTCATGCTGCACTTGCTTGATCAGCAGGTCGGGCATCATCTCGGTGACGAGGTCAAGGATCTCTTGCTTCATGTCATCCGACCAGGCGACTTCGACTGTCACGTCAATGCCTCTGTCGCGCAGGTTGCCGGCCTGATATTTGAGCCAGTCGCGGTGATCCTGCAAATAGTTCGCCCGGGCTTTTTCCCGGTCGCCTTCTTCAAGCAACCAGAGAATGTCCAATGACTTGACCAGCGCCACGATATGCAAGGTCGCCCCGCTGGCCTTGGCCAGCGCAGCCGCATGACTGATCGCCGGAGAGCGGCGCAGAGCCGGATTGATCACCAGCAACAGACTTTGATATTGGCTCATGATTGTTCTCCAGTCGGATGAATCGTGCGGGACAGTCAAGATCGTCAACAGCGGATCTTGAAGCGGTCACTCCTGCCGTTCGGCGGAAAGCACATCGGCAGCGGCACCCAGTTCGGCGCTGTCCCGGTACTCCGGCACTGACACCGACCAGCCCAGTTCCAGGCTGATACGCCGCCGCAGAACGTCCGAGGCGTTGGGTTCGCCATGCACCACGTACGTGTGTTTCGGTGCACGTTTGAAACCGCGCAGCCACTGGATGATTTCATCGGCATCGGCATGCGCGGACAGGGTCTGCATCGGTACCACTTCAGCGCGGATCGGCACCTCCTGACCGTGGATACGCACTGACGGCGCACCGGCAACGATCTGTGCGCCCCGCGTGCCGCCGGCCTGGAAACCGGGCATCAGTAGCGAGTTGGCCGGGCTCGGCGCCAATGCCTTGAGGTGGTGCAGCACCCGTCCGCCGGTGGCCATGCCGCTGGCGGCGATGATCACGGCCGGAATGCGCTGATGATCGAGATCGATCGACTCCTGGGTCGAACGTATGAAACGCGTGCCTTGGCACATGCCCTCGCATTCTTGCAGCGACAACCGGTGCTCACTGCGAAAACGCTGATACAGACGCGTGACATCCGTCGCCATCGGGCTGTTGAGGTAGATCGGCAGATCCGGAATCGCGTGTTTCTGCTTCAAGCGATACAAGTGATACATCAGCAGTTGCGCCCGACCGACCGCAAATGACGGTACCAGGGTAATGCCATGGCGCAACGCCGTGCGGTTGATCACGTCGGTCAGTTGTTGCTCGGGGTCGTCGTCAGGGTGCTGGCGGTCACCATAGGTCGACTCGATCAACAGGTAATCCGTTTGCTCGATGGTTTCGGGGGCAAACATCAACGGATCGTTGGGCCGCCCCAGATCGCCGGAGCAGACCAGCGTGACACCGTCGGCAACCACCTCGACCGTGGCCGCACCCAGAATGTGTCCGGCACCGCGCAGCAAGATGCTCAGACCGGGAACAATCTCGACCCGATGATGCAGCTCCACCGGCTGCAACAGTTTCAATGCCTGCTCGGCGTCCTGTTCGGTGTACAGCGGCAACGCCGGCGCATGCCTGGAAAAACCATGTCGGTTGGCGAATCCGGCCTCTTCTTCCTGCAGGCGCCCACTGTCGAGCAACAGGATTTTCACCAGTTCACAGGTTGCTGCGGTGGCATAGATCGGGCCACGGTAGCCGTTGCGCACCAGCACCGGCAGGTAGCCACTGTGATCCAGATGAGCGTGAGTCAGCACGATCGCGTCGAGATCCCGCACGGGCAGTTGGAAAGGATCCCAGTTGTGCAGGCGCAATTGTTTGTAACCCTGAAACAGCCCGCAGTCGATCAGCACATGCCGGTCGCGGTGATCCAACAGGTATTTGCTGCCGGTGACCGTGCCTGCCGCTCCCAGAAAGGTGATTCGCATGGCCGTCTCCTGAATGTGGATAAGAACGCCGACACTTTCAGCCCAAAACGCTGATTCATGGTGTTTCGAGATGGTTGCCGGCTATTTGCGATTGGCCTTCTCAGCCAGCCGTTTGGCACGCTCATTCGCTTCATCGGCAGCACGTTGCGCCTGTTCCGCCTTGAGCACCGCCTCATCGGCCCTCAGCCTGGCAGTCGCCGCGTTGTCTTCAGCGGACTCCAGCCGCGCGTTGAGTTCATCGGCCTGCCGATGACTGCAACCAGTGGTCGCTGCCAGCAGCACACTCAGCACCACAATCGGCAAGCGCTTGTTCATGGTTGTTCCCTCGATTGCTCACGACGGCAAAGGTAATGATTCGAGTATCTGGCGTTATCCGGTCACCACTCTGATCTTTGTCAAACAATCACCGACTTGCAGTCGCCATCAGCCAATGCGAGGGCGAGGCCGGCATTGTTGATATACCTCAATGCGCGCGCGTCACCGCGGTGTAGAAAAACAACAGCAGGCACGTTTTGACCTGATCAACACCTACTGAAAGAGGACACCGTCATGAGCGACTTGAACCTGCGCAAAAATATTCTCGAAGAACTCGAGTTCCAGCCGGAAATCGATGCCGCCAACATCGGCGTCACGGTGGAGGACGGTGTGGTCACCCTCAGCGGGCATGTCAAAAGCTATGCCCAGAAGGTCAGTGCCGAGCGCGCGGTGAAGCGCATGAAAGGCGTGCGCGCAGTGGCTGAAGAGCTCCAGGTACGACTGGACAGGAATGCCGGCACCGCGGACGACACCATCGCTGCCCGGGCACTGAAGATAATCCACTGGAGCTGCGACATTCCCGAAGGTGACGTCAAGATCATCGTGCAGAGCGGACGCATCACCCTGGAAGGTGAAGTCGACTGGCAGTATCAGAAGGAAACCGTCGAGCGTTCGGTACGCAAGCTGTCCGGTGTGACCGGCGTGAGCAATTGCATCACCCTGCGTCCACGGCTGGACGTCTTCGATATTCAGCAACGCATCGAGGCCGCGCTCAAACGTAACGCCGAAGTCGATGCCCAAGACATTCACGTCAAAGTCGAAGGCGATGTGGTGCGGCTCGAAGGCCGGGTTCACCTGTGGCGCGAACGCCAGATTGCCGAGCGCGCGGCCTGGTCAGTGCCCGGCGTCGGCCGGGTCGAAGACCATCTGTTGCTGGCGTGACACGCTCTTCTTCCTGGAGCCAGGCCAATGCTTGCCGTCACACTGATCAACAGCCTGGTCGTGGTCATCGCGGTAGTGATCCACTATGAGTGTCTGCTGCGCCTGAATGACTGGATGCCGCGCCTGAAAATCTGGGGCCGGTTCAGAATCGTTGTCGGGGTGTTGGGCAGTCTGCTGGCCCATGCCATCGAGGTCTGGGCGTTCGCCGTGGTTTATTTCCTGATGTCCCGCGCGGGCGAATGGGGACAGCTGACCGGCAACTTCGACGGCTCTTTGATGGATTGCGTGTACTTCTCCTTCACGACGTACACGACCATCGGTTTCGGCGATATTTCGCCGGTCGGCCACCTCAAGTACCTGACCGGGCTTGAGGCCTTGACCGGCCTTGTCCTGATAACCTGGACCGCGTCGTTTCTGTTTCTGGAAATGCAGAAATACTGGAAGAACAAATAGCCGCTCATGGCGTCTGGCGGGGAGTCCATTGCCAGTTGCGCACTTCGGGAAGGTCTTCGCCGTGCTCGATGAGGTACAGCTTGTGTTGCTCCATGACGGCCCAGTAACGCTCCCGCGCAACGTTTACGAGATCCTGCAGGCGTGGCACCCGCTCGATCACGTCCAGCGCCAGTCGGTAGCGATCAAGATCGTTGATCACGGCCATGTCGAACGGCGTAGTGGTCGCGCCCTCCTCCTTGAAACCTCGTACGTGAAAGTTGGCATGATTGGCGCGTTTGTAGACCAGCCGATGGATCAGCGCCGGATACCCGTGAAAGGCAAAAATCACCGGTCTGTCGACGGTGAACAGCGCATTGAACGCGCTATCCGACCAGCCATGTGGGTGCTGACTGGACGGCTGCAGCAGCATCAGGTCGACGATATTGACCACCCTGACGCGCAAGTCCGGCACATAGTCGCGCAACAGGGTCAAGGCGGCCAGGGTTTCCAGCGTCGGCACATCGCCGGCGCAGGCCATGACGACGTCCGGCTCCTGATCATCGTGACTGGCCCACGCCCACCGGCCGCCACCGGCCTGGCAGTGTTGCTGTGCCGCGTCGATGCTCAGCCACTGCCATTCCGGTTGCTTGCCGGCGACGATGACGTTGATGTAATTACGGCTGCGCAGGCAGTGGTCGGCGACCGATAACAGGCAGTTGGCATCGGGCGGCAAGTAGATGCGCGCCACGTCCGGCTTCTTGTTCGCCAGCATGTCGATGAATCCCGGATCCTGATGCGAGAACCCATTGTGGTCCTGACGCCAGACGTGGGAGGTCAACAGCAGGTTCAGCGATGCCACAGGTTTGCGCCACGGCACCTCGGCGGCTGTCTTCAGCCATTTGGCATGCTGATTGACCATCGAATCGACGATATGGATAAACGCCTCATAGCACGACAGCCATCCATGCCGACCCGTCAGCAAATAGCCTTCCAGCCAGCCCTCGCACACCTGCTCGCTGAGAATTTCCATCACCCGGCCGTCCGCCGACAGGTTCAGGTCGTCAGGTTCCAGCGGATCGATCCAGGTCTTGGCGCTGACCTCATACACCGCGTCAAGGCGATTGGAGGCGGTTTCGTCAGGGCCAAACAGCCGAAAGTTGCGGCTGGCCAGGCTGTTTTTCATCACATCACGCAGGAATTCTCCCAGCACTCGGGTGGCTTCGGCGCGCAAAGTCCCCGGCCCAGCCACGCTCACGGCGTAATCGGCAAAACCCGGCAGGTCCAGCGCACGCAGCATCACACCGCCATTGGCGTGGGGATTGGCACTCATGCGCCGATGTCCGGTGGGCGCTAGCGCGGCGATTTCCGGCATCAAGGCACCTTGGGCATCGAACAAATCCTCGGGACGATAACGGCTCAGCCACTCTTCCAGTTGTTGCAAATGGAGCGGCTGGGTGAAGTCGGCCAGCGGCACCTGATGCGCGCGCCACGTGCCTTCAACCCGATGGCCGTCGACAAATCCGGGGCCGGTCCAACCCTTGGGCGTGCGTAACACCAGCATCGGCCAGAGCGGCCGTGACACGGCCCTGGACGGCGGCCGTTGCCGCGCTTCGAGCTGAATCTGGCGAATCTTCAGCACGATGGTGTTGAGTGTCTGCGCCAATGCCTGATGCACTTGCACCGGATCATCGCCCTCAACGAAAAAGGGATCGTAGCCATAGCCGTACATCAGCGCCGAGAGTTCATCCTCGCTGATTCTGGACAGCAACGTCGGGTTGGCAATCTTGTAGCCGTTGAGGTGCAGGATCGGCAGCACCGCCCCGTCACGCACCGGGTTGAGGAATTTGTTCGAGTGCCAGCTGGCCGCCAGCGTGCCGGTCTCCGCCTCACCGTCGCCGATCACGCAGGCGACAATCAGGTCAGGGTTATCGAACGCGGCCCCATAGGCATGCGCGAGGCTGTACCCCAACTCCCCGCCCTCGTGAATCGACCCTGGAATCTGTGCCGACACATGACTTGAAATTCCGTACGGCCAGGAAAACTGACGAAACAGGCGCAGCAGACCGTTGGTATTGCGCTCCACCGCCGGATAACACTCGGTATAGGTGCCTTCCAGATAGGTCTGCGCCACGATCGCCGGCCCGCCATGACCGGGGCCGGTCACAAAAAGCATGTTGAGGTCGTACTGTTTGATCAGCCGGTTGAGGTGGGTGTAGATCAGGTTAAGCCCCGGCGTCGTGCCCCAATGCCCCAGCAAACGCGGTTTGATATGAGCCCGGCGCAAAGGCTCCTTGAGCAGCGGGTTGTCCTTGAGGTAAATCTGCCCGACAGCCAGGTAATTGGCAGCGCGCCAGTAAGCGTCCAGGCCTTCCAGTTGTTGCGCATTGAGGAAATCGCTCATGAGGTTTACCGCCCCGGGTTCGCTGAACAGAGATTCGTCCGTCGATTCTGAAAGCCTGAAACCTGCAAGACTTGATTTAAATCAAGCGCCGTCATCAGTGCTCCGGTTCTATGGGAAACAGACGCTGCAGGAGGGAGCGCAACTCAGCGCTTTCTTGCAACGCGAGGAGAATCATCGTGCGTGCCATGGTCCTGTATTCACCCGGGCAACCGCTGCAATGCGAAGAACGGCCGATCCCCACGCCCACCGCGCAGCAACTGTTGCTCAGGGTACTGGCTTGCGGGGTGTGTCGTACCGATCTGCACCTGTTCGACGGCGAGTTGCCACAAGCGGTTCTGCCCCGCGTGCCGGGGCATGAAATCGTCGGAGAAGTCATCGCCGCAGGCGTCGATGTGGCCGCTGAATGGATTGGCCGGCGGGTTGGCGTGCCGTGGCTGGGCTGGACCTGCGGCGAATGCGTCTTCTGCCGCTCGGGGCGGGAGAATCTCTGCGATCAGGCGCAGTTCACCGGTTGTCAGCTGGATGGCGGCTATGCCGAATACACCGTCGCCGATCAGCGCTTCTGCTTTGCAATCCCGGATACGCTGAGCGACATTCAGGCGGCGCCGTTGTTGTGCGCCGGCCTGATCGGCTTTCGCGCCTTGCAAATGGCTCAGGGCGCGCAACACCTGGGGCTGTACGGATTTGGCGCGGCGGCACATCTGGCAATTCAGATTGCCCGCGGTCGCGGGCAACAGGTCTACGCCTTTACCCGAGCGGATGACCACGAAGGCCAGGCCTATGCACGCACCCTGGGCGCCGAATGGGCCGGGCCTTCGGATCAGCCGCCACCCCATGCGCTGGACGCCAGCCTGATCTTTGCGCCCGTCGGGGCGCTGGTGCCACTGGCGCTGTCCGCCACCGTCAAGGGCGGCTGCGTGATTTGCGCCGGCATCCACATGAGCGATATCCCCGCCTTTCCCTATCGTTTGCTGTGGGGCGAACGCAGCGTACGCTCCGTGGCCAACCTGACCCGTGAAGACGGCACCGCGTTTTTTGCGCAGTTGCAGCACACCCCCGTGCATTGCGACGTCACCCGTTTTGCCCTGAAGGACGCCAATCAGGCGCTGACGTGTCTGCGCAGCGGGCACTTCAACGGCGCCATCGTGCTGACGCCCTCAGACTCTGTGGGAGGCGCCCGACGCCACTGATTGACAACGTCCTGTTCGCCCCCCGTCACCACTCGGCCGGTACAAACCGGTTACGCCCCGCCGTCTTGGCGTTATACAGCGCCTGGTCGGCCACCTCGATCAAACCTGGCACGTGATCCAGTCGTGCCCCCGACGCCGCCGCAATCCCGATGCTCACGGTCACACGCCCGACCGGGCTGGAGGGGTGCGCAATATGCGCTTGCGCGAGGCGATCCAGGATCAATTGCGCGACGACCGTTGCACCGGCAACGTCGGTGTCCGGCATGATCACCGCCATTTCTTCTCCGCCATAACGCGTCAGCAGATCCGACGGGCGCCTTACGCAACCCTCGAGGATTCTGCCGACCCTCTGCAGGCAAGCATCGCCGGCGACATGCCCGAATGAATCGTTGAACAGCTTGAAGTAATCGATATCGATCATCAGCAACGCCAGCGTCGTGCCGTCACGTTGGGCGCGCCGGGCTTCCAGGGCGAGGCTCTCATCGAAGCAGCGCCGGTTGGCCAGACCGGTCAGGGCATCCTTCATCGCCAGCAACTCAAGCTGGCGATTGGAGGAGAGCAACTGCTGCTGCGTGCCACGCAATTGCTCTTCAGCCCTGGTACGCCGGCGGATATCCAGCATCAGGCACCAGCCGATCAGCCCGGTCAGCCCCAGCAATCCCGTGACCACCACAGCCGACAGCCAGGCTTCCATGCGCCACGCCGCGAGGGCCTCGCGCTTGCCGAGAGCGACGGTGGTAATCAGCGGCAGCCGGTCGCTCTTGCGGAAGGCGTAAAGCCGCTCGACGCCATCCAGGCTGGAGGTAAACGACGCGGTGCCGACGGATCGATCGACCAGATACTTCGCATAAATCGGCGACTTGGAAAAGTTGCGCCCCATGTCCTGCTCGCGGAAGGGATAGCGCACCAGCAACGTACCGTCGGTATAGGACAAGCCAATGGCGCCCTCCTGCCCCACATCGATCTTGCCGAACAGGCGCAGAAAGTTTTCGACCCCCAGCGTCACCGCCACCACCCCGGCAAACTCGCCGTGCGCATCGTTGAAACGGCGGCTGACGGTAATCACCCACTCCTGATTGGAGCGGCTCTGGATCGGCGGACCGATAAAGGTGTCGCGGCTCGGATCGTCGCGATGATGGATGAAGTAGGCGCGATCACGGCTGTTGGCCCCGGCCGGAATCGGTCGGTTGGACGACATCAGCCAGCGGCCCTGATTGTCGTAGATGGTGATGCCGCTGAGCTGCGGCATAAGCGGTTCCTGACGGTTGACCAGTGCGCTCAGACGCTGGATCTGCGCGGGGCCACTGCCTTCGGTTTCCAGACGTTCGACGAGCCCGAGCAGCAGCAACGAACTCTGGCGCACAATGCCCTCGGAATAAGTCGCCAGCGCCTGGGTCAGGTTCAAGCCATGAACGTTGACTTCCTCCAGCGCACGCTCGCGAGAGGCCAACACTTTCCATACCGTCAGCGACGCGAGGGAACAGCCGATCACCAACAACAACAGCACTACCAGGCGGGTATCACGCTTCACATCACTACCTTTTGGCAAATCCGGTTTCCGTTCCTGCGGCGGGTCGACCGACTCGAGGACTACAGCCGCTTGTCCTTGTCGCGGGCAAGGATACAAGTCGCACGGGCTTGCTGCAGCAACAGAATAGGTGGCGCAAAAAACACGCCGCAGACTTCAGAAAAGCCATCGCGCCTGGGGAAACGATGACAAGCATGCCAGACCAAACCATCGCCAGGCTTTCAGGACTGGACGGCTGAAGCGCGGCAGAAGCCAACTTTCTGACGCCTGTTTCACGACCCTTGGCCGAAGATTTGCCAAGCAAAAAAAATTGGCACTTTTGCACAACAAGTTGACATCCAAAAGCATGCCACGGGCGACCGATATCATTAGAGTATGCGCCCTTAAAAAGGAAAGGACTCTTGATGACTCAGTCACTCTCACGGCGCGTTGTGGCGATTACCGGCGCCCTGGGGAATCTCGGCGAGACCCTGGCGGACATGGCCGCCGCCCGGGGCGCGGATCTGGTGCTGATCGATCAGGCGACGATCACGCTGCCCAGTTCCCATAACCGACTGGTCCTGTCCGGCATCGACCTGACTTCCTTTGCCGATTGCCAGGACGTCGCCCACCAGATCAATCGCTACTTCGGGCGCCTCGATGCATTGGTAAACGGCGCCGGCGGTTACGCGTGGGAGCCACTGCTCGGTGGTGCGATAGAAGCTTGGGATCGGCTCTACTCGCTGAACCTGCGAACCGCCTTGAACGCCAGCAAAGCCCTGCTGCCGTTGCTGCTGCAATCCTCAGCGGGGCGCATCGTCAATATCGGCGCGAGCATGGCAGCCAGGGCCGGACTGGGGATGGGCGCTTACGCTGCGTCGAAATCCAGCGTACTGCGCCTGACCGAAAGCCTCGCCGAAGAGCTCAAGGACATGAGCATCACGGTCAATGCCGTGCTACCGAGCGTGCTCGACACCCCGCAAAACCGTGAGGCCATGCCCGACGCCGAGCACCAGCGCTGGGTGACGCCCGCGCAACTGGCGGCGGTCATTCTGTTTCTGATTTCGGAACAGGCGTCTGCGGTCACCGGCACCGGCATTCCGGTGATCGGGCGCATGTAGGGTCTACTGACGCCGCGCGCCTTGGCGACGTCGCTTTCTTCACTTTTCGGAAAAGCAAGATCACCGGATGACCGGACTTCCCCTCCCCCCATGCGACCCGCCACTTCCAGCGCTGCTTTCGTGAACCACGTCCTTGATGTCGCCGAGCAACACGGTTGCGATAGCGACTGGCTGTTGCAACAGACCGGACTCTCACGCGAGCAGTTGTCCGATTCGATTGTGCGCATTCCCATGCACCAACTGCGGACCTTGCTGGAACTGGCGGCGCGCAGCTGCGACCTGCCGCATTTCGGTCTGCTGGTCGGCGCCGCCGTGCGCCCCGGCACCTACGGCGTACTGGGTTACGTGCTGATGACCAGTGCGACGCTCGGCGAGTCGCTGAACATGATTCTGCGGTTCGGCAAGATCGTTTATGACAGCCCGTCCAGCCAGACCCGGATCGTCATCGGCGACGGCCGCGTGACCCTCGAAGATCAGCGCATCAATGAACTGGAGCCTTACTGCGCCCTGCATCAGGAAACGTTAATGGCTGGATGGGCGGCGTTCGGTCGCTGGTTGATCGCCAGCAACTCGCCGATGCTGGAGGTCAGAATGAGGCACCCGGCGCTCGGCGAGCCGGCACTCTACGAAGCGTTTTTTGGTTGTCCGGTGCAGTTCGAAGCCGGGAGCAATGCGCTGGTGTTCGCCGAATCGACCCTCTCGTCACGCATCCAGGGCGCCGACCCGCGCATGCATCGCAGCATGCTGCTGGAGGCCGACTGGCAGCTGTGTCTGTCGTACCCGGCATTTTCCGTGACCGACCGCTTGCGTGCCTTGCTCACCGAACAGTTGCCGACCGGCGATTTCAGCCTGAAAAGCCTGGCCCGGCAGCTGGCGATTTCGCCGCGCACCTTGCAACGCAAACTGGCGGCGGAAGGGGAAAACTTCAATCAGGTGCTGGAAACCATGCGCATGGAACTGGCCGACCATTATCTGCGCCGCACCGAGACCAGCATCATGAACATCGCCCTGATGCTGGGTTACTCGCAGGCCAGTTCTTTCAGCCATTCCTTCCGTCAGGCGCGCGGGATTTCGCCGGTGGATTACCGCAAGTTGCTGCGCGCCAGATAAGCCCGATCACGGTTTCAGCTCCAGCAGCGGCTGACCCTTTTTCACCACATAGGTTGCCAGTTCCACGCCTTGGTCCTGACCGACGTTCCTCGCCACATGAGCAACACCTGCCGGGATGAACAGCGAGTCCCCGGCTTTTAGCGTGACCGCCGGGCGCCCCTCCAGTTGATACTCCAGCGTGCCGCTGAGCACGTGCGCCACCTCGACGCCGGGATGCGCATGCCGCGGCGCGGTGACACCCGGCTCGAAATCGATACGTGCCTGTATCAACTCGCGATCCGCGTCACCCAGGTCCTGACGCATCAGCTCGGTACGGCTCAAGCCCTGTTGCCAGCTCATGGCCTGAGCCTCCGCCGCCTGCGCCAGACCGGTGAATGAAACCAGTGCGGCCACAGTGGCCAGAATCAGTGTGCGTTGCATGCAGTTGCCCTCTCGACAGTGGTGGTGTGAAGGCCTGCACTGTGAGTGCCGGGTGTAGCGCCGATGTGTCGAAAAACCCGGGTTTGGTCTCGCCGTGTATCGTGCGCACCGCTGAATACACGGCCGTACAAAACACACCGGCTGTGTATCACAGTGTGTACAGACGCCCCGGCGATACATGAACTTGAATCACCGCGTTTTTTCGACATGGGCCAGATACGTCCCGGCGCTCCAATGCCTGCAAGGTTTGCCGGGCTCAGCCCGCACCTGCCCCCGACAGGTTTGCCAAGGAGACTTCAACATGAAAAACGCAGCACTCAACCGTATGAACATCCTCGCCGTGGCGCTGTTCGGCGCGCTGGCGGCGACGCAAATGCCAGTGGCCGCCGCCGCGCAGCCGGCACCCGGCGACCAAAGCGTCAGCTATTCCGCGCCCTCGCCGTTCGGCCCGCTCAAGCACGTGAAGGCCGGCTTGCTGGATGTGGCCTACGCCGAAACCGGTCCGGCGCAGGGGCCGGTGGTGATTCTGCTGCACGGTTGGCCGTACGACATTCACAGTTACGACGAAGTCGCGCCGTTGCTGGCCGCCAAGGGTTATCGGGTGTTGATGCCATATGCGCGCGGTTATGGCGACACGCATTTCCTCTCGGACCAGACACTGCGCAACGGTCAACCAGCGGCACTGGCCAGCGACGTGATCGACTTCATGGATGCGCTGAATATCCAGCAAGCGGTACTCGGTGGCTACGACTGGGGCGCGCGCTCGGCAGACATCGTTTCGGCGTTGTGGCCGGAGCGGGTCAAGGCATTGGTCTCGGTCAGCGGCTACCTGATCGGCAATCAGGCTGCCGGGCAGAATCCATTGCCGCCCAAGGCCGAATTGCAATGGTGGTATCAGTTCTACTTCGCCACTGAACGTGGCCGTGACGGCTACCGGAAAAACACCCACGACTTCGCCAGACTGATCTGGCAGCTCGCCTCGCCGAAGTGGGCGTTCGATGACGCCACGTTCGACCGCAGCGCCAAAGCGCTGGAGAACCCCGATCACGTCGCGATCACCGTGTTCAACTACCGCTGGCGTCTGGGCCTGGTGCAGGGCGAACCGCAATACGCAGCGCTGGAACAGAAACTCGCCAGCGCCCCGTCGATCAGCGTGCCGACCATCACCCTCGAGGGCGATGCCAACGGCGCGCCGCACCCGGCGCCCGAGGATTACGCCAAGCGTTTCACTGGCAAGTACCAGTTCCGCCTGATCAACGGCGGCATCGGCCACAACCTGCCGCAGGAAGATCCGCAGGCGTTCGCCCAGGCAGTGATCGACGCCGATCACCTCTGAGACCGAAGGCAGAAAACGCCTCGGTCTACTTGACCAGGCGTTTTTCCCTGGACGGTCGATACCCGAAAAACGCGCTGTAGCATTTGCTGAAATGGCTCGGCGAAACGAAACCACAGGCCACCAGCACTTCCATCTGCGACAGCTCGGTGTGCTGCAAGAGGCGCCGGGCTTCAGTGATGCGCAATTCCAGGTAATAGCGTTGCGGCGTGGTGCCCAACTGCTCCTTGAACAAACGCTCCAACTGGCGCCGCGAGCGCCCGGCGTAGACCGCCAGTTGCTCCAGCTCCAGCGGCTCTTCGAGGTTGGCGTCCATCAGTTTGACCACTTCGCGCAAGGGAGCGCTGACGCAGAGGTTTTCATCCGGTTTGATCCGCCGATAGCGCGACTCCTCGAACGCCAGGATGTCCTCGATACCCTCGACCAGCGCCTTGCCGTGCAGGCCCTTGATCCAGTCCAGCGCCATGTGGAATGCGCCGGACGGGCTCGACGCCGTGAGCCGGTCGCGATCGATCACATAAGGTTCGCTGCTGACCTGGGTGGCCTTGGCAATTTCCGTGAGCGCCGGACGGTGTTCCGGATGAATCGCGCAACGGTAACCATCGAGCAGGCCGGCCCGCCCGAGAAACCACGCACCGTTCCACAACCCAGCCAGACTGATACCGCGTTCCGCTGCCGTGCGCAGCAGGCTGATCAACTCTTCGCTGGCCTTCAGCTCAGTGCGGTAACCGCCACACACCACCAGCAAGTCCAGATCCGCAAGGCTGGCGGCGTCAATCCGCGCATCCGGGCGAATCACCAACCCCAGGTCGCTGATCACCTCTCCCTCGCCCAGCCCGAACGTGCGCGAACTGAACAGTCCGGCGCGCAACAGATTGGCGGTGATAATCGTGTCCAGCGTCTGGGTGAAGGCCGGCAGCGAAAAATGCTCCAGCAACAGAAAGCCGGTGCGGGTGATGCGGGTCTCGGCGGCTTGCTCATTCAGATAGCGGAGGTTTTTGCCCTTCATGCCTCCGCTGAATTGACGTCGTTCGATCAAGGTCTGGCCCATCGGTCATGTTGTTATGCGCCGATAGTTGGCTTGATGGGCCAAAGAGTCAATCACGCTTGCGGCTGATGACTGGTCACGCAGTGAATCCCGCCGCCACCGGCAGCGATCGCATCGATGTTCAGCAGCTCGACTTTGCGCTCCGGGTACAGCTTCGACAGCAAGTCACAAGCCTTCTGATCGGCTGCCTTGTCGCCGAATTCCGGGGCGATGATCGCGCCGTTGATCACGAAGTAGTTGATGTAACCGGCGGCGAAATCCGGGTTGTTCTGGTTGAACTTGCTCTTGCGCGGTTTGAGTGGCGGCGAAATCGTGTGGACCTGCAGCGGGCGACCGTCAGCGTCGGTGGCTTTCTTGAGAATTTCCAGGTGCGCCAGCGTGACCTGGTGATCATAGGACTGCGGATCGGTGTCGAGGTTGACGATCACCACGCCGGGCCTGACGAACCGCGCATAGAAATCGACGTGGGCGTCGGTGATGTCCTTGCCCTTGATCCCCGGCAGCCAGATGATTTTGCGCAGGCCCAGACGTTCCTTCAGTTCGGCCTCGACATCGGTCTTGCTCCAGCCGGGATTGCGGTTGCTGTTGATCCAGCTGCTCTCGGTCATGATCCCGGTGCCGTGGCCGTCGACTTCGATGCCACCGCCCTCGCCCACCAATTCACTGCGCAGGTACGTCGCTTGCGCGTCGCTGGCCACTCGCGCAGCGATTTTCGCGTCCTTGCTGTGCCGCTGCTTGTTGCCCCAACCGTTGAAATTGAAGTCCACGGCGCCGAGTCCGCCCTTGTCGTCGATGACGAAATTGGCGCCGATATCGCGCATCCAGATATCGTCGAGCGCGGCGGTCACGTAGGTGACGTTGCGGGTGCCGCAATACTCTTCGGCGAGGCTGCGTTCGCCACTGCGACACAACACCGTGACTGGCTCATAACGGGCAATGGTGCGGGCAATCCGGCCCAGCGCCGCCTGCACATCCGCAGTGAAATCTTCCCAGATCGCCTCCTGTGCGCCGAAAGCGATGAAGGCGCGCTCATGCGGGTCGCCCTCGTCGGGCATGAACCAATCCCCCGTGCTGGCCGCCAGCAGTTTGCCGGGTGCCAGGCCAAGGCCCATGATCGCGGCGCTGATGCCTGCAGCGACCGATACCTGTTTGATGAAATCACGACGCGTCGACATAACGGGCTTTCCTGAAAGGAGCCGGCGACCGGGCGCCGACCGTTGAATCATGGGTGGGTGGCGGTTTTGAATTTGGTCCAGGTGCGCATGCGGGCGCGCATATCGGCCTGGGGAATGTCCTTGCCCGGGATCAATCGAGCATAGGTTGCCTCGTCGAGGTAGATGTCCGGGTTATTGCGCATCGCCGCGTCGACGCTGTCCCGCGCCTTGGCGTTGGAAGTCGGGTAACCGGTGAAATTACTGATCGCGGCCATGTTCTGCGGGCGCATCACGAAGTTGATGAAGGCGTAGGCGTATTCCGGATGCCGGGCATCGACCGGAATCGCCATGGTGTCCATCCACACCGTGGTGCCTTCGCGCGGGATGCGGTACTCGAAGCGGGTGCTCTTGCCAGCGCTGTCCGAGGTGCGCTGGGCCTGGGTCATGTCGCCGCTGTAACCCAGCGACAGGCACAGGTTGCCATTGACCAGATCGGTCACCGGTTGCGACTGGAACTTGCGCACGTAAGGCCGTAGCTTCATCAGCACCTCACTGGCCGCTGACAGATCCGCCGGTTTCGCGCTGCGCGGATCACGGCCCAGATAATTGAGCACGACTGCCAGCACTTCGTCCGGCGAATCGATCAGCGAAATGCCGCAGTCGGCAAACTTCGCCGCCAGCTCCGGCTTGAACAGCATGTCCAGGCTATTGACGGGTGCATCGGCCATGCGCTGTTTGATCTGCGCTGCGTTGTAAGTCAGGCCGATGGTGCCCCAGGTATAGGGCACGGTGGCCTGGCTGGAGCGTTCGTAATGGCTGCGCAGTTTCTGCAAACCGGGCTCGATGTCGGCCAGCGCTGTGAGCTTCGATTGATCCAGCGGCATCAGGCTGCCGGCACGCATCAGGCGCTCGGCCACGGTGTCGCCGGGGAAAATCAGGTCATAGCCGCTGCCACCTGAAAGCAGCTTCGCTTCGAGGGTTTCACTGCCGTCCATGACGTCGTAGATCACCTTGATCCCGGTTTCGGCGGTGAAGCGGCTCAGGGTGTCTTCGGCAAAATAATCGGCCCAGTTGTACAGCCGCAGGGTTTTGTCCTCGGCATGCAGCGACGGGATCACGCAAATCAATGTCAAGCCCAGAACACCGAGCAGTCGTTGGTGGTGCGTAGCCATGGTTCAAACCCCTTGAGTGGTCCAGCGTGCGTGGAGGTGGTGGCCGTCCTGACTGAGCAGCGCGCCATACATGTCCGGGCGCCGGTCGCGGTAAATGCCCCAGCTCAGGCGCTCTTCGCGCATCGCGTCGAGATCGAGGCTGTGCACCAGCACGCCAGTGCTGTCGCGGTCGGCTTCGGCCAGCAATTGGCCCTTGTGATCGCTGATGAACGACGAACCGTAGAAGTTCATCTGCAGCGCCTGATCGGTGCTCGCTACTTCTCGCCCGACCCGGTTGGCCGCTACCACCGGCAGCAGATTGGCGGCGGCATGGCCGCGCATGGTCATCTGCCAATGGTCGCGAGAGTCCAGCGCCGCGCACCCCGGCTCGGAGCCGATAGCCGTGGGAAACAGCAACACTTCAGCGCCCATCAGCGCCAGACAACGCGCGGTCTCGGGAAACCATTGATCCCAGCAGATGCCCACGCCGAGGCGGCCGAACGCGGTGTCCCAGACTTTGAAGCCGCTGTCGCCGGGGCTGAAATATTCCTTCTCCTGATAGCCGATGGCGTTGGGGATGTGGGTCTTGCGATACACCCCCGACAGACGCCCGTCGGCATCGGCCACGCTCAACGAATTGAAGTAGGCATTGCCAGCCTTCTCGAACCAGCTCAGCGGCAGCACCACGCCCAGCTCTTTGGCCAGGGCGGCGAAACGCTGCAGTACACGGCTGTCGCGATACTCCTCGGCCAGCGCCAGATGTTTGTGGCTCTGTTCGATGCAGAAATACGGGGTGGCGAACAGCTCCTGCAACAGGATCACCTGCGCGCCCTTCAAGGCCGCGTCGCGGACCAACTGCTCGGCCTGATCGAGGTTGCGCGGCAGGTCCCAGGTACATGACATCTGGGTGGTGGCGATGGTCAGATGGCTCATCGCTCAACCCTCCACTGGCCAGGCGGGTTGCTGCTGGGTGATGCAATGCACCCCGCCGCCGCCATGGGCCAGATGATTGATGCGCACCGGCACCACTTCGCGTCCGGGGAACGCCTGCGCCAGCACTTTCGCCGCCGCTTCGTCGGCCTCGATGCCGTAGGCCGGCATGATGATCGCGCCATTGGCGATGTAGAAATTGGTGTACGAGGCGCAGAACACTTCGGCTTCGGTATCGACGGCTTCGCTGGCTTCGAACAGTTCGATCAGCTCGAACTTGCGCCCCTGAGCGTCGGTCGCCAGCTCCAGTGCGCGGCGGTTTTCGCGCACCACTTCGGCATACACCGAGTGCTGGTCATGGGTAGCATCCACCAGCAACACGCCGGGACGGGCGAAGGCGCAGACGCCATCGACGTGGCCATCAGTCATGTCGCCGGTGACGTAGTCCGGATCGCCCGGCAGCCAAAGGGTTTTCTTCACGCCGAGCAAGCGACTGAAGATTTCTTCCATTTCAGCCTTGCCGATGTCCGGGTTGCGATTGGGGTTGAGCAGCACCGACTCGGTGGTGATCAGCGTCCCCTCGCCATCAACGTGAATCGCCCCGCCTTCGTTGCTCAGCGGCGTGCCGAAGCATTCCAGCCCCAGATGATTGAGTGCGCGGCGTGCCAGGCTTTCGTCCAGCTCATGCGCCGACTTGCCGCCCCAGGCGTTGAAGCGCCAGCTGACACCGGCCAGCCCTTGCTGCGGGTGGCAGACGAAGCTCGGGCCGGAGTCGCGGCACCAGCTGTCGTTGACCGCCAGCGGGATCAGCTCGATGTTCGGCCCGCACAGGGCTTTGGCGCTCGCTACCGCCGAGGGATCAACGACCATTTTCACCGGCTCGAAACGGGCAATGGCGTTGGCGACCCGGGCGTAATCCTCTTGCACCTGCGGCAAAGTCACACGCCATCCCGATTCCCACAGCGCCTGATTGTGCGGCCAGACCATCCAGGTGGCAGCGTGGGTGGCCCACTCCGCCGGCATCATCCAAGCGCTGTTTTTATTGTCATTGTGCTGCATGATAAGCCTCGTAAGTTAAGCCAATGTGTTCACGCCGACCATGCTACGGACGCGTAAACAGGCAAACAAACGATGGATTTTGCGCAGAAATGATTAGAGGAACTTATCGATATGCTCAAACACTGGCCACCGCTCAGCTCCCTGCGCGGCTTCGAAGCGGCGGCTCGCCTCGGCAGTTTTCACAAGGCGGCCGATGAGTTGCACCTCACCCAATCGGCAATCAGCCAGCAGATCCGCAGCCTTGAGGCGTACCTCGAACAGCCGCTGTTTTTTCGCAACGGTCGCAGCGTCGCGCTGACCGATGCCGGCCACGATTTGCTCAGCACCACTCAGGCGATGTTGCAGCAACTGGCGGTCGGCATCCGGCGTCTGGGGCAATATCAGAAGCCCAATCAACTGGTGCTCAACACCACGCCAGCCTTCGCCCGACATTGGTTGTTGCCGCGTCTGGCGGATTTTCGCGCTCGATATCCAGAGGTGGACCTGTGGATCTACAGCACCGATGAAGTGCCGGACATGTCCACGCAAACCATCGATCTGGCGGTGCGCGACGACATCAGTTCGCAGGCCGAATGCAGCTTCAAAGTGCTGCATGCCGACCGCCTGTTCCCGGCGTGTCACCCTAGCGTCCTCGCCCAGCCCGCTGCGCAGCGCACAACACTGCACGGTGAACGGGAAATGGACTGGAGCCATTGGGCAGTGGAAGCCGGGGTCGATGTCGGGCAGCAAGATCAGGGGCTGAATTTTTCCGATCCGGGCTTGTTGCTCGATGCCGCTGCGGCAGGGTTGGGGATCGCGCTGGTCAGTCAGTTGCTCAGCCAACAGGCGCAGCAAAACGGACTGTTGCAGCCCCTGGTGGAGCAAACCATTCGTGGCCCGAACTGGGCGCTGCTGACCCATCGCGACAGCGAGAATGACCCGATGGCGCGATGCTTCAGTGAATGGCTGATCAATCAACTTGGCGAGCCATGAGCGGCGCATGTTGCGCCATCAGCTCGACGATCCAGTCAATGAACACCCGCAGTTTCAGGCTGACATGCCGGTTCGGCGGGTACGCCACGTAGAGCGGCATCGGCTCGAGTTGCCAGTCCTCGAACAGCGGCACCAACTCACCCCGAGCCTGGTGCGCGTGCGACATGTACCGGGGTAACCACAGCACGCCCATGCCGGCCAGACCTGCCGCAAGGTAAGCGTTGCCGTCATCGACGGCCAATACGTGGCGACCCTTGATCTGCAGGTGTTCGCTGCCATTGCGCAAGGCGTAAGGCACGGGTTTGCCGGTGCGCGCCCAGAGAAATCCGACCACCCGATGAGGGGAGTCCTCCAGCTCGCGGGGATGCTGCGGCGTACCGGCGCGGGCCAGATAACTCGGCGCGGCGAAGACCCCGAGCTGCAGGTCGGCCACCCGCCGGGCCATCAGTGACTGATCGAGCAATTCACCGCCGCGCACCACGCAGTCGACATTCTCATCGATGATGTCGACGATGCGGTCACTGACCCCCATGTCGATCTGGATATCCGGATAACGCGCATGAAACTCAGGCAATGCCGGCAGCAGAATCAGTCTCGCCAGCGGGCTCGGCACATCGACGCGCAAGCGCCCTCTGGGCAATGCCGAGGCGCCGGACAGACTGGTTTCGGCGTCGTCCATGTCGGCCAACAGTTTGATCACTCGCTCGTAATAGATCGCACCGTCGGCCGTAACGTTGACCTTGCGCG
>Ga0308159_1001376_pt1 | contig 36139 bp, 53 predicted proteins | sample PhyCR1_FD_201040 | JGI IMG/M metagenome (GOLD analysis project Ga0308159, IMG submission 201040) | Phyllosphere microbial communities from UC Gill Tract Community Farm, Albany, California, United States - DLSLC.R1 | ecosystem: Host-associated > Plants > Phyllosphere > Unclassified | place: USA... | reverse complement strand
GCCGGGGGCGAAGACCGGGTCGTGCTCGCCCACGCCCTCGCGCTCTCGACAGGGGGCATCCCCCTGCTCTACCTCGGTGACGAGGTCGCCCAGCTGAACGACTACACCTACACCGAACGAGCGGACGAGGCCGACGACAGCCGGTGGGTCAACCGCCCCTTCCGCCCCGGGAGGAACTACGAGGATCGAACGGATGCCGGCACCCCGGCCGGTCGCGTCTTCTCTCGGCTCTCGCGCCTCACCGAGGTCCGCCGGTCGACGCCGGAACTCGCGGGCAACGAACTGATCTCGTTCGGTGCGAACGTGGCATCCGTCGTCTCCTTCCTCCGCCCGGGTCGCGAATTCTCGGTCCTGGTGCTGGCGAACGTCGCCGACTCGGCGGTCGAGGTCGACGCCCTGACCCTGTCGGGACTGGTCCCGGAGGCGCTCGACCTGGTGTCGTCGCAGCCCGTGTGGCTGGGTGCCGGAATCACCCTCGCGCCTCACGGTGTGCGGTGGCTGCGCGTGCGGATGCGCTGAGTCGTGCCCGAGGACTCCCGTCCCGCACGCAACCACGCGTGGCACCTCGCCGCGCTGGGCGCGGGGGTCGTCGCGATGGCGACCTCGGTCTGGGCACCGCCCGGACTGATCGGCGATCTTCTCGTCCTGGTGGTCTCGGTCTGCACCCTCCTGTTCGCCCTGGACGGAAGCCGCCGCAGGGGGCCCCTTCGCGCCCTCGCCATCGCCGGCGCTCTCCTGGCGGGCCTGGCCATGATCGTCGCGGCGGCGGTGTTCCTCGTCGCTCTGGCGCGGGCCCTGTCGTGAACGCCTGGCACGCCGACCGTGGGAAGGGCAAGGGCCGATCCGCGTCGGGCTGAACGCCTACGGTGAGGCCATGAACGACGCCGAGCTCTCCGCCCTGACCATCTCCCGCGCCAGGGAGAACGTCCGGAACGGGGGAAAGCCCTTCGCCTGCCTCATCGTGAAAGACGGCGAGATCATCGTCGAGGCGGTCAACCACGTCTCGCAGGAGGGCGATCCGACGGCGCACGCCGAGATCCGCGCCATCCGCGCCGCGGCGGAGAAGGGCATCTCCGACCTGACGGGCTATGACATGTTCGTCACCGCCTACCCGTGCCCCATGTGCCTCGGCGCCGTGTACTACGCGCAACCCGATCGTCTCGTGTACGCCGTGACGCGAGAAGAAGAAGGCGGGCACTACGAAGACGGCAACAGACTCATGAGCCTGGCCACCTTCTACGACGAGTACGCCAAACCGGTGGAGGAACGCGCCCTGCCCTCGGAGCAGATCCCGGTCGACGATTCGACCTCGCCGTTCCGCGAGTGGACCGCCGCGCACGGAGGCTGAGTCCGCGAGGACGTCAGCGGGGGCTCGAGGGCGCCGCGCCTGCGGAGGATCCTCGCTGGCCGCTCTCGCGGTCCCACTCGAGCGACTTCCACTGCAGAAACGTGCAGAGGTTGCTCGCCACGACGAGTTCGGCGGCGAGACTGGCGATCTCGTGCACGGACAACCCGAGTTCCCGGGGCTGCGGGGTGATCGTCATCTCCCACAGCGGGTCGTCCCAGCCGCGCGGCTTCATGTAGACCGAGGACGATGCGTACCGAAGGCGCAGGATCACCAGCCCGGTGTCCTCTCCCCCGTCGTCCTCCTGGGGCGCCACGGAGATGCTGCCCGCGATGCAGTGCTCGTTCTCTTCGAACTCGTCCACCCAAACCTGCAGTTGCTCGCGCGAGCGCCGCGGCGGGGAGTCTTCGATGTCGGCGTCGGTCACGGGCCGAGCTTACGTTTCCGGCGTTCGTTATGACGAAACTCCGTCGGGGGTTGACGCCCCGCAGTGTGCCTCGCGCTCCCCCGTTCCGGCAACCCCCGTCCGGCATCGATGGAACGCGCCTACCGTGCGTGTCATGGGACAGAGCATCGAACGATTGCGGATCGCCGTCGACGGCGTCTCGCACGCGCTCGCGCCCCTCGAGCACGCGGACGACCTGCGCCGTCAGGTCCTCGCCGCCGTCCACGCCGGTGGAGGCTTCCTGACGGTGACCACCGATGACGGCAGCAAGCTGAGCATTCTCGTCACCCCCGCCACCTCGGTCACCATCTCCGTCGTGACGGTTCATCTGCAGGAGGACACGGCGGATGCGCAACAGGCCGCCTGGGCGCCGCCGTCGATGAACTACGACGACGACGACACGCCCTTCGACGTCATCTGAGCGATCCCGCGCAGGGGATGGACGGGGTGCCGGCTACAGGACTTGAACCTGCAACCCCCGTTTGGGCGACTTCCCTTACTCTGCGTTACCAGAACTCCCCCTGACCTGGCGTTTCTGGCGGACCTGCCCTCCCGCCTCTTCCCTCGATTTACCTCGGCTTCCCAACGAAAACGATGGGTAAGCGATGGATCTAGGACGCGAACAGCTCCAGGATGGCGCGCACGTCCGGGCCCTCGTGCAGGCGCCGGATGTAGTGCCGCTTCGTGATCTTCGGCGACTCGTGTCCGAGCTGGCCCGCCGCGGTCTCGTCGTCGGCCCGGGTCGCGACGAGGGTCGCCACCGCCTTGCGGAACGTCTTCGGCGTCACCCACGCCTCGTAGCCGTGCGCCTCGCGGAACTTACGCCACTGCGTCCGGAAGTTGTTGGGGCTGCGGAGCGTGCCGGTCACCGACGCGAAGACGTACTCGCTGTCGCGCGTGCGCGCGCGGAGCGCCTCGACGACGAACGGCGGCAGGATCAGCCGGCGATGCGACATGTCTGTCTTCGCGTAGTTCTGGCGGTAGAGCCCCTTCCCCTTGATCTCTTTCACCGTGCCGGTGACCTCGATGTACGGGATGTCGACGAGGTGCACGTCCTCGTCCCAGCGGAGCGCGAACACCTCCCCCGTACGGAGGCCGGTGCCGAGGATCATGTCGACGGGGTCGGCAATGTCGGTTCGGCGCAGCGCTCCCCCGTTCGTGAGGCGCGCGTCCCATTTGGCGAGCCGCGCCCGCGCGCGCACGACCTCGGCGACGTCGAGCGTCTGCGCCTCGGTGGCCTTGCGCGGGATGGCGACGGCGTCGCGGACGGGGTTGAGGGGCATCGCTCCCTTGCGCACGGCGAGGCCGCAGATGCCGCGCAGGACGACTCGGCACAGCCGCGCGGTCTCGGGCCCGCTGTTCACCATGAGCGCTTCGAGGAAGCGGTCGACGGCGGGCACGGTCACCTCGCGCATCTGCAACCCGCCCATGCCACGGGCGATGTGCTTCAGGTTCCGCTTGTACAGATCCTTCGTGCCGTCGCTGACATCGCGGCGGTCGAGCTCCTTCGTCCATTCCTCGGCGACCCGGCTGAGACGAGTCTCGGGCGTGAGGTCTTCGGCGGGGAGCCGCGCGCGATCGCGCAGCGCCTCCTTGAGCGCGTTCTCGGCCTTCTGCCCCGACGCGCCCCCGCGTTCGACGAGGCGCGTCACGCCGTCGTAATCGCGGAAGCGCGCCCGGGCGACCCACTGGCCGGGGCCGAGCTGCACCCGGTTGATGCTCCCCCAGGTGCCGACCGGCATAGGCGGCCTAGCCACGCGGTCTAATCCGGCCTTGTCGGAGCATCCGCATGTAGACGCGCATGATCTTTTCGGTCACTCGCAGCTCGAGGGCGACCATGCCGGGGTCGCTCTCGCTCAGCATCTCAATGCGGCTCGGGCGGATGAGCCGGCGTGCAGCGATCTGGTCCGCGCGCTCCTCCTGCAGGTCATCGGTGCCCTCGTCGCCGTTCTCGAAGTGCACGATCTCGTGGGTGATGGCGCACCGCTCGACGGACTCGAGCAGTCCCGGGCGCACGAAGATCGCCTGGTGCTCGTGCGAGTAGCAGGCGACCATGTCGTCCTCGGGGAGGTCGTCTCGGAACACGACGGGAAGGTCGAGCATCTCTGCGTGCTCCCACGGGTCGTAGTCCCGGGCGCACGGCCCGTCGACGAAGTGACTCACGCCGAACATGTATGCCGTCGTCCCTGCTCCATCGAGGTAGTCCTCCCCGAGCCATTCGTTCTGCGCGAATGTCATTGCACCCCTACTTGTTCTCGCGTTCCGGATCTACCGGCGTGTTGTCCCGAGTTGCAGCAAGTTTTGCTGTATCAAGCTTCACCGTTTCCAGTTCAGTGTGACGAGGGGTTCCGACATTGCGTTTCGGGAAGGCCGTGACGTTCGAGCGCTGGGCGATCTCGCTGCTGAGCAGCACCACCACCTTGTCGATGGCGTCGGGCCGACGCTCAGAGGGGACGGCCTCGATGAGCGCGCCGAGCATGCCGAGCCACTGCTTCGTCTGCTCCTCGAACTCCGGGGGCGCGATGTCGATGCCGAGCGCGTCGTAGATGCGGATGAGGGTCTTCATCTGCGGGGCGTTCGTGTTCGCGTTCTCGATGTCACTGAGCGTCTGACGCGAGACCCCCGCATTCTCTGCGAGGTCTTCCTGCTTCAGACCTGCCCGTTGCCGTAGCTCTTTGACCTGTCGCGCCAAGGCGAGTCGCTCTTGCGCAGTCAATTTTACGGACGAGTTTCTTGACATGGGTGTGAACGTATCACGCCCAGAAACGGCGACACAAGCGCGACTGTTCTTGACATGGTGTCCAGAAACAGTAGTCAAACCCACTTGCATTGTGTCCAGAACGTGTTTTACTTCTGGACATGAACGAACCGAACCGCTCCGCAGGTGAAGCGCTTCGCACGCTCCGACGGATCGCCGGGCTCACTCTCGACCAGGCCGCAGCGTTGGCTGACACCGCTGCCGCCTACCTGTCGAAGGTCGAGAACGGCAAGCTCACGCCGACCGTCGGATACGTCGCGAACGTCTCATCTGCGCTCGCCCGTCACTTGCAAGAGACCGGCGAGCTGACCAACAAGGTCGCGTCGTGACCCGCGAGGAAGAGGCCGACGAGGTCCTCACCCTCAAGCAGGTCGCTGCGATCACCGGACTCGCCTTGCAGACGCACTACAACATGCGCTCGAAAGACGAGGGACCGCGCCTGTGGCCGCTCCGTGGGCGCCTGCGCTGCTACCGCAGCGAACTCGAGGCTTGGATGCGCGAGCAATCCGGCGCCGCGAACGTCACCCCGCTCAAGCGATCCGCCTGACCCCCGCCAAAGAGAAACGCCCCCGGCGGCAACCGGAGGCGAATCGAAGAAAGGAGGGCACTACAGATGCCCACCACCGCCACCGTAGCAGCCGCACCGCGGCGCTACACCGCCGAGGACATCGCCTCTGGACTGCGCGCATTCGCAGACATCATCGACGCGAAGCCCGAACTCGCCGAGAGCATCCGCTTCCCCAACGTCCCGCAGCACATCAGCTTCGGAGTCACTGACCCCGCCGACGTCGAGGCCTTCGCGGTCATCTTCGACACCGCGGTCGAGGAAGCCGACAACGGCGACCACACCTACCTCAGCGCGACCGGCCAACTCGACGCCCTCCGCGTGTCTGCCTATGCCGTGACCGACCGCGTTCGCGTCTTCCACCGCGACCCGGAAGCCACCGCCATCCTCGCGGAGCGTGACGCATGAACGACCTCGCAGCCCGCACCGCCCGCTCCGCCGCGCGTGCCGTCGAACTGTCCGAGCTGGCAGCCGCGCGCACCGGATGGAAGCGCGCCGCCGAGGTCGCCGGGCTCGTCGCCGTCGGGATGCTCGCCGCCGCCGGGGTGATCCCGTGGTGACCGTCTGGCCCGAACCCGAGCAGGACACGGATGCCGATGAGGCCGCCGAGGTCGAGACGGGCGAATGCCCGACCTGCGGCCCCGACCAGGTCTCCGACGTGGACGGCCTCTGCTCCTGGTGCGGGCGCCCCCTTCGTCTCGGCCCGAACCTGCGCGACGACCCGAACTGGTGGCGCGAGTGAACGCCCTCGGCCAGCTCGTCGCCGCCCTGCTGATCGCCGGGGTACTTCTCGCGATCGTCGCCGCCACCCGTGGCCGTATCGACGGCGCCGCCGTCCTCTCATTCACCCTCATCTTCTTCGCCGTCGCCATCACCACATGGGCGGCCAACAACCGAAAGCAGAACCGACCATGACTCAGACCTTCTCCGTGGAGAACTTCAAGGGCGTCCGCGAGATCACCCTCTCCCCCGAGGGCTCGCTCGTCGTCATCGCTGGCGGGAACGGCGCGGGCAAGTCGAGCTTCATCGACGCGTTCGTGGAGCTGTTCGACCCGAAGGGCACCCGCCTCACCCCCATGCCCATCCGCGACGGCGAGGAGGAAGCGCGCGCCGAGTTCGTCGACACCGACCTCGACATCCGCGTCGTCCGCACCTGGAAGAAGAACGACGCTGGCCGCCTCGAGGTGTTCGCTCTCGACGGCGCGAAGTACGGCAAGCCCGCCGAGGTCGTCGCCAAGCTCACCGGCGGTCTCATCTTCGACCCGGTCGCGTTCCTCAACCTCGATGAGAAGAAGCAGCGCGACGCGCTCCTCGCCAAGGTCGACCTGCCGTTCGACATCGACGAGGTCGCCCGGGAGAAGCAGGGCGCCGAGGGGCGTCGCCTCGAAGCGGGCCGGGACGTGAAGCGTCTCGAGGGTGCGCTGGCGTCCATCCCGACGCCGGCCCCCGGCACGCCCGCCGAGGAGGTGTCGAGCGCCGAGGTGGCTGCAAAGCTCGAGGAGGCCCGTGCGCACAATCGCGACGTTCAGCAGACCCGCGCCGATCAGCTCGCCGCCGAGCAGGAGATCGCGAGGGCCGAGGCGCGTATCGCCGAGCTGCGCGCGCGGGTGCAGGACATCGCGCCCCGGGCCGCGCAGCGCCTCATCGAGGAAGCCCCGCTCATCGAGGAGCTCGGCTCGGTCGACGCCGTCAACCGGCAAGTGCGCGCCGCTCAGGAACGGGCCCGCGTCGCCGCCGAACTCGCCGCGGCCCGCACGGCGCGCGAGACCGCGCAGGCGGACATCGACGCCGTCGAGGCGAAGAAGGCCGCGGGCCTCGCCTCGGCGTCGTTCCCGGTCGATGGCCTGTCGGTCGACGAGTCGGGCGTGACGTTCGAGGGCATCCCGTTCGCTCAGGTGAACAGCGCCATGCGCCGTCGCATCGCATTCGCGATCGCCACCGCGGGCAACCCGGAGCTGCGGCTGGTCATCGTGAAGGACGGCGACCTCCTCGACGCGGAATCCCTCGAGGGCATCCGCGACATCGCCGCCCGCCGCGGGTACACGGCGCTCATCGAGCGCGACCGCGACGAGTCCCGCCAGATCGGCTTCACGATCGTCGATGGCGCCCTGGGCGGTGCGGCATGACTCTCGACATGGGACCCATCAAGGAGAAGCACGGCCTCGCGCAGGCCCGCCGAGAGTCCGAGCGCGCGGACCCGATGGCCGCCCGCGTCGGTACGAAACTGTTCCGCGACGGACACCGGAAGGGCTTCTGGGACGGCGCGCAGTACGTGCTCGAGAACCTCGCCGCGTTCGCAGACGTCATCGACTGGCGGATTCTCGCCGGGATGAACCAGGGCTACCTGCCCGCGCGGTGGCTGCGCCCCGGCGACCGCGTCATCGTCGCCGAGGTCGAGGGCGTGGTGGTCGACCGGGAGGTGCGCGAAGCCTTCCACACCGTGCACTTCACCGTCCGCACTGACCGCGGCGCACAGATCGTGTTCGAGCGGTCGACCGAGTTCCTCGTCCGCGTGCTCACGGTCGGAGCCCCCGCATGAGCGCCCTCGCCATGCTCGAGCGCACGCTCGGCGACACCGCCGACCGGGACTCGTGGGCGCACGTGCACGAGAAGACGATCGGGTCTTACGCCGCGTCGAGCTTCGCCAAGCCCAGCTCGGTCGAGACGTACGTGCGGCAGATCATCGCCCCGCGCGAGTTCCGCGGCAACGCCGCGACCGACTCGGGCGTGCGGTGGGAGCCGATGCTTCTCGCCTGGGCGGGCGCCGAGCCGAACAGCCTGTTCATCCACCACCCGGAGGAACGCGGTTTCGGCGCGACGGTCGACGGCACGATCCCCGGAGAGCCGTTCGTCATCGTCGAGACGAAGGCGAAGCACAACAAGATCGTCACCGGCCCGGAGCCCCGCGAGATCCGACAGATCGCCTGGCAGCTCTTTTGCATCCCGGAGGCCGCCGAGTGCCGCTTCGTGTGGGGCGAGCTCGTCACCGGCCCTAGCGAAGACGGTGGCTGGCGTCTCCGCCGCGACCCTCAGACGCTCGTCTACCCCCGCGATCACCCCGACATCGTCGCCGCGACGGCGCTGATCGTCCCCATCGCTCACGAAGTGCTCGCCAGCGTCCGCGCCGCGCGCGCGGCAGAGAGGAACCCCTTCTGATGACGAACGAACTCGTCCTCCCCAACTCCGTCCAGCCGAACACCTGGAACGCCGACACCGCCGCGATGATGGAGTTCGCCGGTCTCACCTGGACCGAGCAGCGCCCGGACCCGGAGAACCCCGGCCAGCCGAAGACCCTGCGCATGTACGCGCCGACGGGGATCATGGCCGCGTTCATCGCCGCGTGCCGACGCACCGGTCTCGACCCGACGGCGAAGCAGATCTACGCCGCCCAGATGGGCGGCAAATGGACCGTCCTCATCGGTATCGACGGCATGCGCCTCGTCGCACAGCGCACCGGCGAGTACGACGGCCAGGACCCGATCGAATGGCAGGCAACCGAGGACGGCCCCTGGACCACCGTCCCCCCGAAGCAGCCGTTCTCGGCACGCATCCGCATCTACCGGAAGGGCATCAGCCGACCGCTCGAGCAAACCGTCACCTGGGCGGAGTTCGGCGGGACGAAGGGCAACTGGGACAAGCGCCCGTCGCACATGCTCGGCATCCGCGTGGAGTCGCACGGCTTCCGACGCCTCTACCCGATGGAACTCTCGGGCCTCTACACGCCCGAGGACTTTGAGGCCGACGGCGAGCTGATCGCCGAGGGTGCTCCCGTCGAGCCGTCTGAGGACTGGCTCGCGCTCTTCGCCGCGGCGACGACGCGCGAGGAGCTCGAAGCTGTCCGCCTCCGCATCCCGGCGGCTGAGAAGAACGACAAGCTCAAGACGGCGTTCCTGGCCCGAGCCGGCTACCTCGCTCGCGAGGACGCTCGCACCGAGGACGCCGAGGTCGTCTCCGACGATCTCCAGACCGCCGACGAGGGCGCGCCGCCCGCAGACGTTGAGGCCCCCCAATCTCTTCCGTCTCAGCCCGCGCCCTCGTCGGCCCCCGCCGAGCCCACGCAGGAGGAGTACGAGGCTGCCGAAGCTGCGCGCTACGACGCCGCGGTGGCGGCTGGGGAGGTGAGCAACGGTGACTGAACTCGTCCACGGAACGACCGGCGAGGTCATCGAGTATCAGCCCGTCTCACCCCTCGAGGTGGAGTACATCATCCGTGAGCTGGGCGACCGCATCGAGCGGTCCGTGAAGATCCTCGACCAGCTCCAGCGGGCCCGGTACGAAGCCGAAAGCGCATACTCCGCCGCGTTCGAGCAAGCCAAGCTCACCTCGAAGCGCGAGATGTACTCGGACCGCCGCAGCGAGGCGAAGATCGCGTGCCTCCCGCTTGAGCGCGAGGTGAACGAGGCGAAGGCGAAGCTGCATCACGCCGAGCGGTTGCAGGACGCGCTCGGTCGCAAGCTGTCGGGCTACCAGACCATCAAGAAGGGTCTGGAAGCCGCCTACGGCGCCGGGGGTGTGGGCCGATGAAGCTCACCCTCCGGAAGATCCGGGTGCAGGCGTTGCGCCGCCCGTGGACCGTCTGCCGCGGACTGGTCGAGTTGGCCGCCTTCCGCACCGGCCACGAGGCCCTCTCATTCCTGCGTCGCCTGCTCAGCGCGGCGCACCACTGACCACCCAGAGAAAGGAAATCCAGGTGGCTGAGAACAAGAAAGACGACCGCCCGAGCTTCGCAGCGATGCTCGCGCAGGTCCGACCCGGCACCGACATCGAAGCGGCGGAGACGCTGCGGAAGGTCATCGCGGCGGTCAAGGACACCGGCAAGACCGGCTCGATCGTCCTGCGCCTCGACATCAAGCCCGCCGACGGCGGACTCGACGCGGTGATCGTGACCGACCGCATCACTCAGAAGGTGCCCGAGAAGACGCGCATCGGCGCTCTCGCGTTCGTGACCGGTGACGGCGACCTGTCGCGCACCGATCCCACGACCGCGCCCCTGTTCACCGACGACGACATTCGCGATGCCGGCGCGAACGTCGACTACTCCACCGGCGAGATCAAGGAGGCCCCTCAGGCATGACCACCATCGAGGACACCAAGACCGAAGCAGCCGTCGTCGCGCAGCTCGCCCGTGAGGGAGCCGAGCACGAGGAGCTGATGGTCGGCGAGGTCTACGCGCTCCAGGACGGGATCGGCGGATTCCGCGTCGTCTCGACCGACGAGTTCGCGGAGGCCCCCCGCCGAGCTGAGGCGTCGCGCGTGCTCACCGACGCCGCGTCGTTCGCGACGTACGTGAACCGGCACAAGACCGACGCGACGGAGGTGTTCGCTCACACGAACACGGCCACCGTCGTCGCGGTCATCGACTCGCACCGCGCGGGCGCGGATCTCGGCCTGCCCGGCTGGCAGAAGCACCGGGTCACGCTCAAGCTCGAGCACTCGAAGCCGTGGCTCGCGTGGGCCGCAGCCGATGGGAAGTGGTTCGACCAGGAGGAGTTCGCGGAGTTCATCGAGAACCGCTTCTCCGAGGTCATCGTCCCCGACCCCGCCGCGATGATCGACATCGCGACGTCGTTCGAGGCGAAGAAGGGCGTCGACTTCAAGGCCGGTTTCCGGGGCGAGTCGGGCGAGGTGAAGCTCCAGTACGAGGAGACGGTCAAGGCCAAGGCCGGGCAGAAGGGCGAGCTGGAGATCCCCAAGAAGATCCAGCTCGCGCTGCGCCCCTACGTCGGCGGCCCCATCTACTCGATCTGGGCGAACTTCCGCTACCGCATCACCGCGAACGGCCTGCGCCTCGGCTTCATCCTCGAGCGCCCGGAGAACATCCTCGACGCCGCGTTCGCAGACGTCGTCACGGATCTCCGCGACGGCAAGGAGGCGAGCGAGAAGGACAGCCGCCCGGGCCACGAGGGCATCGGCTCGACGCCGCTGTTCTACGGCAAGCCCGCCCTGTAAGACCGGTCGCTGCGCGTAGCAGGCGCAGCGCCCACAGAACGGGGACCGTCCGAGTAGCAGTCGGACGGTCCCCTCCACCCACACATTCGCATCCGTTCGACAGGAGCCAGGCGTGAGCCTTCCCATCATCCCCGACACCGGGGCTCAGACACCCGCGGCGACGAAGCCGCGCCGGTCCCGCGCGTCCGCGAAGGACGCCGGCACCCGCTTCGAGAGGTCCGTCGCCGACTTCCTCGCGACGCGCCTCGACGACGACCGGATCGACCGCCGCGCCAAGACCGGGTCGAAGGACCGCGGCGACATCGGCGGCGTTCGCACCCCGTCGGGCGCCCGCGTGGTCATCGAGTGTAAAGACACCGCGCGCCTGGACCTCCCGGGCTGGTTGCGCCAAGCCGAGACCGAGCGTGACAACGACGGGGCCGCCGTTGGCGTCGTCGTACATAAGAAGCGCGGCACCGCGAACCCCGCAGAGCAGTACGTGACCATGAGCCTCGAGACGCTCGCGGTCCTCCTCCAGGCGGCGGTGCGCGCATGAGCCTCTACTACGAAGACGAGTACGTGCAGCTCCACCACGGGGACTGCAGAGGCGTCCGAGGGTGGACGCTGGCCGACGTTCTTGTGACGGATCCCCCCTATGGGATGGCGTTCCAATCCAACCAGCGCAAGGGAAGCAAGCTCGCCCGCATTGAAGGGGACAGAGACACCCAGGTGCGCGACGCGGTTGTGTCGCTGTGGGGTGCTGATCGTCCCGCCCTCCTGTTCGGACGCTGGTCCGTTGCCGCACCTGTAGGCGAGCGCCAGCGCATTATCTGGCACAAGAGCGGAACCTCCGGGATGGGGGATCTAGCAATCCCGTGGGGACCTTCGCACGAGGACATCCACCTTCTCGGTAGGGGATGGGATGTCTCCGCCACGGGACAGAAACGCATGGGCAGCGTGATCGTCACCTCTGGCGCTGTGGGCGGCGCACACGGGGCAGAAAACGCGACCGGGCACCCGACACCGAAACCGGTCGCTCTCATGGAGCACTTGATCGAACGGTGCCCGCCGGGCGTCATCGCGGACCCGTTCGCGGGATCGGGGGCCACGCTCATCGCAGCACGCAACCTCGGACGTCGAGCGATTGGCGTCGAGGTCGAGGAGAAGTACTGCGAGATCATCGCCCGCCGACTGTCGCAGCAGGCATTCGATTTCTCGGACTTGATGTGAGCGCCTTGAACGTCCTCGGGCTTTTCGCTGGCATCGGCGGGATCGAGCTCGGCCTCGAACGCGCGGGGATGTGCGTTGTGGGGCTGGTCGAGCGGGACGCCTGGTGCCAGAAAGTGCTCACCCGACACTGGCCCGACGCCGCATTTCACCCAGACGTCGTGACCGCCCCGAAGTGGTGGGACAGCGAACCGCGTCCGCGCGTGCATGTCGTCGCGGGCGGATTTCCGTGCCAGCCGTTCAGTACCGCCGGAAAGCAGAAAGGCACCCTTGATGAACGATGGATGTGGCCCGAGATGGCCGATGTCGTTCGCGCAGTACGACCCGACTACGTCCTGGTGGAAAACGTCGCAGCTCTCGTTCGAGATGCCAGAGCTTGGGGAACCGTCCTCGCTGACCTTCACCGCCTCGGGTTCGATGCGGAATGGTCGACTCTTTCCGCGAACCAGTTCGGCGCTCCGCACATTCGCGAGCGGGTCTACCTCGTGGCCTACACCGCGCGCAGCCATGTCCCGTATCCGCACGAATCCGCCTCGCCCTGGTCGGTCGAACTGGAACCTCGAGGAAGCGGTTGGGAACACGGGAGAGCCGCTTGGCTACCTGAACCCCCGATGGATCGAGTGGCTCATGGGGTTTCCCGAGGGGTGGGCGAATCCGAGCTCCACGCCCTCGGAAATGCCGTCGTCCCGCCGATCTTTGAGCACATCGGACGGCGAGTGATGGCGCACGCGGCGGCTCGGATCGCATCGTGACCGCCACGACGACCACGGTCCTCCGCTGCGACGGCGTGAACTGCCGCGAGCAGATCGTCGCCCGCCCCCGCGAGACCGACTACGAGCTGCGGCGTCGCGCGATGCGCGAGCAGGGGTGGCGGTACAGCGCCCTCCCCCGCGGTCGCCAGCGCGACTACTGCCGGTGGCATGCGTGATCGAGACCCGGTGCAGCCGCTCCTGCTGCTGGACCCCTCTCGGCCACTCCGCCGCCGCCCCCACCACCTGCACCTGCCACGAAGGAGCCACCATGTCGAACCCCGTCCCGAAGGCGCAGCTCAAGCTGCTCGCCGACCGCGACGGCTTCGTGTGCGCCTGGTCCGCGACGACCACCGACCGCCTCGTCCCCCAGCACCGTCAGGGCGGCATGGGCGGGCGTCCCGACAAGCACCGCACCGAGAACCTCCTCTGGCTCGACTCGATCCTGAACGGGGAGATCGAATCCGACGACCGCCTCGCACGGATCGCGAAGGCGTACGGGATCAAGGTGCCGATCTGGGTGAAGGACGTCAGCGCGGTCCCGGTGTTCTACGCCGCCGAGCGCGCCTGGTTCCTGCTCGAGGGGAACACGCGCCGGGAGATCACCGCGCTCGACGCGATGGACCGGATGCACGCGGTCTACGGCGACGAGTACTTCATCTGGAAGGCGTACGCGGACCAGACGCCGCACGCGGCCATCCTCGCGCTCAGGAGCGTGCGCTGATGGCCCGTCCGAAGTCGAAAGGCGCATACGCCCCGCTCGCGGCGATGTACTTCATGGACGACGCGATCCTCGAGGCGGGCACGGACGCCGAGCTGCTCTTCGTGCGCTGCCTGTCGTTCCTCGCGTCGGTCCCGTCGGATGGCTTTATCACGGATCGGCAGCTCAACATCGTCGGCAACGGCCTCCGGGCGATGCCGCGGCGCGTGGAATCGCTGCTCAAAGCGGGACTGATTGAGCGCGTTTCCGGTGGGTTTGTCGTCCGATCGTGGCTCAAGTGGAACCGAAGTGCCGACGAAGTCGGTCGTCTCCTCGCGAAGGACCGTGAGCGAAAGGCCCAGGATTCCGGGCCAAAAGCCCCTAATTCCGTCCGGAATCCGAGTGGAACCGTGTCGGAATCCGCCCTCCAGAGCAGCACAGAGCAGAGCAGTACAGAGCAGACACCACCTAACGGTGGTGTGGCGCGCTCACGCGCGACCCGCATCCCCGACCCGTTCCACGTCACAGCAGCAATGAGGGAATGGGCCGCCGCCGAGGTTCCCGGCCTCGATGTCGACCGTTCGACTCGCACGTTCGTCGACTACTGGCGAGGCGAGTCGGGATCGAAGGCTGCGAAGCGCGACTGGATCGCCACCTGGCGTAACTGGCTCCGCCGCGACGGCGAGCGCACCACCCCGCGGGCCGGTCATCAGCCGCGCCCCACCCGTGACGACGAGAACCTCTCCGTCGTAGCCCGACTGGCAGCCCAGGAGGCCGCCCAGCAGAAAGGACTCACCGCATGAACACCTCCGACGCAGCGAAGCTCCTGACCGTGGCGGCTGGTTTCGACCGGCGCCAGGTCACGGAAGTCACCGCGACCGCCTGGGCCGCCGCGCTCGACGGTCACTCGTACGCCGAGTGCGAGCGCGCGATCATCGCCCATCACCGCGACCCGGCGAGGCGCACGACGTATCTGACCGTGGGGCACGTCCTCGACCGCGTCGAAGCCGGGGACCGCACCAGCACGGCTGACGTGGAGGCCGACGTGCGCTCCGCGAAGGCGCGCGGCATCATCCCGGCGGACTGGCCGCGACGCCGCGAGCTGACGCCAGAGGCGGCCTACCGGCTCGCCCAGGCACGCGAGCGCGACCGCCAGGAAGCTGTCCGCCTGGCCGGCAGCACGGAGATCGAGGCCCAGCGATGACCGTCTCAGTGAGGTTCGCCGACCGCGCCTGGGCCCGCCTCGCGACGATCGCCGACCGTAACGGGATCACCGTCCCTCAGCTCCTCGAGGGCGGCGCAATCGCGCTCGGCGTCGGCACCACGGCCCAGACCGCTCGAGCACAGAAGAAGGCCGTCCGCGTGGCGCACGTCATCAGCCTCCGCGAGAAGGGCTGGAAGGTCGCCCGCATCGCCGAGGAGGTCGGCGTCTCGACCTCGTTCGTATCGAAGGTGCTCTGCGAGAACGGACACCGCACCCACATGGAGAAGGGCTCGTCATGACCATCGTCTGCGCCACGAACGACAACCTCCCCGGCATCCGCGCGTGCACGACGCTCGGCGAGCACCGCGTCACCTGCCCCGACCACCCCGGCTGGGAAGAGAAGACCCGCCCCGGCATCTGCCGCGGGTGTCTCCCCCTCGCCGCCGACGTCGGCTTCCTCTGCCGCCACTGCTGGGACCTCGTCGAGACCGCCCACCCCCAGTGGGACCGGTTCCGACAGCTCCTCGAGGCAACCGATGGCCGGGCGATCTCGGCATCCGGTGGCGGCGGGTCCGCAGCGTCGGGCTACTCGAACCTGCCGCTCACATTCCTCGCCCTCGACGAATGCGAACGGCACCTCGCCACCCGTGGCGACCTCACCCTCCTCATGTGGGTGAACACGCCCGCCGGCGCCGCCCACGCGATCCAGTTCGCCCACGCCGCGCTGAACGCATACCGGACGCTCGAGGTCGAAGAGCGGGAGAAGGTCACTCCCCCGCCCGCGCGGTGCCCGGAGTGCGGCCTCCTCACCATCGGCGCAAACCGGCAGCGCATCGTCGGCGCGTTCACCGTCGTCGAATGCCAGCACTGCGGCCACCGTCTCGACAAGATCCGCACCGGCCCCGACTCCTGGACCGGGTCGGACATCTGCGAGTACGGGGACCCCACAGAGCACGTCGCGTGCACCGAGCTCGCGTGCGGGTGCTGGTGCCACGACTACGGACGTAAATCCCACCCCGCGCTCGGCGTCGCAGCCCTCTGGGACGGCGACACCGCCGGCGCCACCCACGGCCACGGTGCACCCCGCGGCGACTGGATCATCGACGACCCCCACACCATCAGGCGGGTACCCGCCTACGACGACAGGAAGACAGCATGACCATTGCCGGGGGGACACCGCGAGCAGGCCTAGGCCACCTCTTCTACGAGGTTGAAATCACCACTGGCTCCAACGTGGTGCAGTGCGCGGGTAACGGATTCGTAGGTCGCCTCCCAGGCGGTACTTTCGAATCCGTCCTCGACGTCCCAGTCGACGAGCATCCGACAGCGCTCAGCGCCAGCAGCGTGAACGGTCAGAAAGTACAGAGCGACGCGCCGTCGCCGCATCCCGAGCAGGTGCGCCAGCTTCCTCTTCATCGCCGGAATCCGCACAGCGGGAAGCGTCGGCAGTTCTGCCACCAGCCGATATCGCATGACGTCAAGGTACCTGCTCGGGTGAATCGGAGGAACGCGCATGGTTGACGAACGACTCCCCGAGTGGGTGACGGTCAAAGCCGCCGCGCTCATCGTCGGCAAAGCAGAGCGCACCGTCTACCGCTGGATCGACCGCGGACTCCTCGCCACCCGCGAAGACACCGACGGGCGAGTCATGGTCCTCTCGAAGGCCGTGGGCCGTGTCTCTCTCTCCCAGCGGCGCGGACGCCCCCGAGGCACCCCGACACGCCGATGACCCGGACGCCCCGGAAAAAGATGCAAAAGCGTCAAAAGGGGCACGATGAAACGTAGATGGTGGAGCACTCCGCCCAGACGACGAAGCCCCGGCCCTCACCCACGAGGACACCGGGGCTTCGCCACGCCAGCGGCTACTTGACGTCGAGGTCCAGAATCCCCGGCTGCGGCCCACCGAGCGCCGCGCGGTAAGCGATACCCGCATCGCGGATCATCGTCGAACCCGTCGTGCCGCTGTACTTCTTCGCTGCCTCCGAGACGTGCACCACGCCATCGAGCAGCGCGGCCAGCGCTTCTTCCTGCGTTGCCATGACATTCCCCTCTGTAACCCACGGGCCCTGCGCCCGAGGTGCGCACAGCATACGAGCGACCTCAGACATCGGTGCAGAGCGCGCCACCGTGGAACGAATCGCGTCCAGGCGACGCACGGCAGAGGTGATCCCACATGGCCCAAGGTCGCCCGGTCGAAGAATCCCTACGCGCACGCGCGCTCGAGCTGATCCAGGCCGGCACTCCTCGGAACGCCATCGCACGGGAGTTGCAGATCGCGCCGTCGTCGGTGTCGGTGATCGCGCGGGATGCTGGCCTGTCGTTCGACCGCGCGAACCAGACGGCGTCGGCGACCGCGGCACGTCAGCACGACCTCAAGGTGCGACGCCTCGAGCTGATCGACGAGCTGATGTCGAAAGCGGCTGACCACATCGTCGCCATTGACCAGCCGATGATGGTGTTCAACATCGGCGGGAAAGACAACACGTACACGGAGCACGAGCTCGACCGGGCTCCGACGGGCGACATCCTGAACCTGCACCGCGCGGCGTCTCTCGCTCTGAAAGATGCGCGTGAGCTGATCCACGACGACGACGACCAGGGTGTAGCTGAGGCGGAGTCGATGCTGATGAACCTCATCCTCGAGCTGGGGCTGCACGAAGATGAGTGACATCGACGACACCGAGACGTCGAGCGTCCTCGGTCCGCAGCAGATGCGGTCGCTGCGTGAGTCGAAGGTCCGCGTCAACATCTTCGAGGGCGCGATCCGCTCGGGGAAGACGATCGTCTCCCTGCTGCGGTTCCTGATGGCTGTGCTGTTCGCGTCGGGCGGCGTGATCGTCGTCATCGCCCGCACCCGTGACTCGGCGTACCGGAACGTGTTCGAGCCGCTGATGTCCCCGGCCCTGTTCGGCCCGCTCGCACGGCTGGTGCACTACACCGCCGGCGCCCCCACCGCCCGCATCCTCGGGCGCACCGTGCACGTCCTCGGCGCGTCCGACGCGAAGAGCGAGAAGGTGCTCCGCGGTCTGACCGTCGCCCTCGCCTACGTGGACGAGGTCACCGTCATCCCCGAGGAGTTCTTCACGCAGCTCCTCGGACGCATGTCGCCCCCGAAGGCGAAGCTGTTCGGCACGACGAACCCCGACTCCCCCGCCCACTGGCTCAAGGCGAAGTTCCTCGACCGCATCGGCACGACCCTCGTCGGCTGGCGGTCCTGGCACTTCAGCCTCGACGACAACCCCGCCCTCTCCGAGGACTACAAGAACCAGATCAAGACCGAGTTCACCGGCCTCTGGTTCCGCCGGTTCGTCAAGGGCGAATGGGTGGCCGCCGAGGGCGCCGTGTTCGACATGTGGGACCCCGAGAAGCACACCATCCCGTGGGACGACCTCCCCGAGATGCGCGAGCTGATCGGCGTCGCCCTCGACTACGGCACCACGAACGCCACCGCCGCGCTCATCCTCGGTGTCTCCGCCGAGATCGACGGCCTCGGACGCCCCACGCCCCGTCTGTTCCTCATCGACGAGTTCCGCCACGACTCGAAGCTCGCTCAGCAGAAGCTCACCGACGCCGAGCTGGCCCGAAATTTCGTCGCCTGGCTGAACGAACGGCACCTGCCCGCGTCCACGCAGACGAAGCTCACCCCCCGCTTCACGATCGTCGACCCGTCCGCGGCGTCGTTCAAGGTCGAGCTGCGCAAGACGCACGGCATCGCCTCCACCGACGCCGACAACGACGTGCTCTACGGCATCCGCCTCATGGCGTCGCTGCTCGCCACCGGGAGCCTGCTCGTCGCCCGCCCCACCGACGCCAACCCGAACCGCGGCTGCCCCGGCTTCATCACCGAAGCTCCCGGCTACTCGTGGGACCCGAAGGCCACGCTCAAGGGCGAGGACAAGCCGATCAAGGTCGCCGACCACTCGCTCGACGGCGGGCGGTACGTGACCACCACCACCGAGAACATCTGGCGTCGCTACATCAAGCTCGCCGCCTGACCCGAGATGGGGAGCAGCAGTGTCCGACGTCTTCCCTCCCGCACCGTGGGACACCGCTTTTGCCCGATACCGGGAGCTCGAGGCATGGTGGACCGGCGACACGAACACGCTGCACGACATCTACGCGGGCCAGGCGGCGACGCACGTCGTCAACGGTCGCCCGCACCGCGGCGGCGTCATCGGCACCCTCTCGAAGTGGTGGTGGGGCCAGCCCACGCCCGCGGGTGAGCAGCGCATGCGGATGCACCTGCCCCTCGCGGCTGACCTGTGCACCCTCTCGGCGGACCTGCTGTTCGGTGAGGCCCCGCAGATCGCGTTCCACAAGCCCGACGACGTCGAGACCCCGAAGGACTCCGAGGGTAAGCCGGTGAAGTGGCGGCACCCCGCGCAGAGCCGCCTCGACTCGATCATCGGCACCGACGACGCCCACGCGGAGCTGCTCCAGCTCGGCGAGGAGGCCGCGGCTCTCGGTGGCGCGTTCCTCGCAGTCGCGTGGGATCCCGCCGTGCACGACCACGTCTTCCCGAAGGCGTTCGCCGCTGACTGCGCGATCCCCACGTTCCGACACGGGCGTCTCGCCTCCGTCCGCCTCTGGTCCGAGTACCGCGACGGGAACGAGGTCTACCGTCTCGTCGAGGATCACCAGCCCGGCTCGATCACCTACGCGCTGCACCGCGGCTCGGAGAAGACCCTCGGGGCCATCGTCCCGCTGAGCGCCCGCCCCGAGACGATGCACCTCGAGGCGCTGCGCAACGAGTCCGACCTCGCCGTCGCGCTCGCGAACCCCGCAGCCCTGCCGATGGAAGTCACCGTCGGCACCGGCACGGAACGTCTCGCCGTGGTCTACCTGCCGAACGCGCGCCCCGTCCGCGACTGGCGCAAGCTCGGGCCCCTCGCCCACGTCGGACGATCCGACCTCGACGGCATCCAGGACCTCCTCGACAAGGTCGACCAGGTCTGGTCTTCGCTGATGCGCGACGTCGACAACGGGCAGGGCCGGCTCATCGTGTCCGAGGACGCGCTCGAGGTGACCAAGCCCGGCGAGGGCTTCCAGTTCGACATGTACCGGCAGGTGCTCACCGCCATCGGCGCGTCCCTCGGGAAGGCGTCCGACAGCGGCATGCCGATCGAGCAGGTCCAGTTCGACATCCGCGTCGCCGAGCACATCTCCACGTTCGAGGCTCTCCTGCGGCGCATCGCGTCGACCGTCGGCTACTCCGAAGCGCACCTCGGCCTGGACTCCGTCCGGGGCGGGCAGACGGCGACCGAGATCACCGCCGACCTGTCCGACAGTGAGCGCACCCGCGACAAGAAGGCGATCTTCGCCCGCGCCGCGCTGTCTCGCTGGACACTCGCCGCCCTGGAGATCGACCACGCCGTGTTCGGTGGGGACAGCCTCGGCGACCTCACCACGGCACCGACGATCACGTTCTCCCCGCTGTCGCAGGCCGACCCGGAGAAGCTGGTCCGCATCGCTGCGCTGCTCGAGGGCTTCTCGACGCTGCGCACGCAGGTCCGCACCGCTCACCCCGACTGGGATGACGACGAGATCGACGCGGAGGTCGAGGGCATCGAAGAGCGACGCGACCAGGCCGCGGCGAAAACTCCCGACCCGACGAAGTTCGACGGCAACGACCCGGACACGTCAGTCGATGATGACCTCGAGATCAGGGAATGACCGATCGAGCTTCTCGAACAGGCGGTCCGCGGTCGCGCTGATTGTTCCAGCCTGGACGGTAGAGAGCCGGTAGACCCGGACGGCGTACTCGAGCAAACGAGAAGCGACGCCCTGCTGGCGCCACTTCTCAACGGTTTCGATGTGTCCGACGTACAGTGTGCCCTCGGAGTACAGGTCGCCCGTGAACGAGCCTTTCAACTCGGGATCGCCGGCCCCATCCTCGAAGGCGGCGACCTCGATGTAGGCCAGGTCAGAGGCATTGACTGAGGTTGCGTAGAGGACGATTCGCTCCATGCGCTGAGCCTACGGGGGTGACCGGTGGCGCTGTTCAAGCCGGATCCCGAGCGGTCGATCGAGGACATCGTCGAGGACCTCGGCCAGGAGATCGCAGCCCGCTACCGCGACGCCGAGGACAAGATGATCCTCGAGGTCGCGATCCGCGCGCAGCGGGACATGGAACTCTCCGCAGAGCTGCCCGATGCACCCACGGTCGGCGGCCTCACGGTCGCTGAGCGGCGTCGGCAGAACCGCATCCTCGCCGAGCTCGCCGCGCACCGCGCCGTCGCCCTCCGCGACCTGGCCGCGCTGGGTGAGCGGGTCGGCAACCGGCTGCGGTCAGCGCACCTCGCGGAGAGGATCATCGGCATCGCCGCGATGGAAGGCGAGGCCGCCGCGTCTGCCAGCCTCGGCTTTGCTGGGCGCCCGCTGCGCGCCGTGCCGTTCACGTCCACCGCATCGCAGTCCGTCGCGATGGTCGCGATCTCCCTCGAGAACCGTCTCGAAGTGCTGGCCCAGCGCATCACGCGATACCCGCGCGACGCCTACCAGCGGATCGTCGCGATCTACACGCCGAACACCCTCCTCGGGCTGACGACATCGAAGCAGCAGCAGGCGCGCATCGTGCAGCGGTTCCTCGCCGAGGGAATCACCGGCTTCACCGACCGCGGCGGGCGGAACTGGACCATCGGCGCCTATGCCGAGATGGCCGGCCGCACGTCCGTCGCCCGCGCGTACAACGACGCAGGCGTGTGGCGCATGCAGCAGTCGAACATCAACCTCGGCACGATCGCCGGCTCCCTCGATGCGTGCAAACGCTGCGCCCCCTGGATCGGGAAGATCGTCTCGCTCGACAGCACGACCGGGGACATCGAACTCCCCCACACCACCCGCGAAGAGACCGTCGTCGTCCACATCACCGGCACACTCGAGCAGGCACGCGCGCAGGGCTGGGGACACCCGAACGACCGGTGCAAGATCGTCGCCTACCAGCCCGGCCTCGCCATCCCCCAGGCCGACTTCCAATATGACCGCAAGGCCGAGCAGGAACGCCAGGAGCAGCGGCGCCTCGAGCGCGAGATCCGCTCAGCGAAGCGCCGAGAGGCATCCGCGCTGACCGACACCGACCGCCGACGTGCCGCCGCAGACGTCGCCTCCGCGCAACGCGAGATGCGCGGCTTCATCGAGCAGACAGGGCACAAGCGCAAGTCCGTCCGCGAGCAGCTCCGCTTCGCCGACGGCTAGTTGTCGCGGTGCAACTGCTGTGCGAGCGCCTTCACGGCCAGAGCTAACTCCTCAGTGGCCTGGGCCATGCGGCGCTCGTGCGTGTCGCCGGCGAGAGCGCGCGCACTTTCCGCGTAGTCGACGGCCTCTTGTGCGTGACGTGCTGCTTCGAGGTAGGTCATGGCTCCCGCCTTTCGTTATGGGGGCCCGAGCCTATCGGCCCCCACAGACCAGGGAGGGGCGTCAACGCGGTTGCGATGGCCGCGAAGGACGCTCACGACGCCGATCCTTACCGGCCAGGCGCACCTGCGCCCCTCCCCACACACTCCGCGCCGTCGCTGGCCCTGCACGGCGACGGCGCGGACCCCCACACTTCGCACACCGCAGGGGTGAGCGAGAACACGAGCACAGGAGGCTCACCATGAACACCATCCAGACCGCGCGCCACCTCGGCCCGCAGTTCGCCCCCGCCTACGACCGCCCCTTCCTGCGGTACTTCGACGGCGAGACCGGCGCCGGTGGCGCGAACACCCCGCCCGCCGGTGAGCAGCAGCAGCCCGGCGAGCAGCAGCAGGAGCAGGCGAGCACGCCGCCCTGGGGCGACGACCCGACCAAGTTCGACCCGAACCAGGCCTGGAAACTCATCCAGAACCTCCGCAACGACGTCAGCACGCAGAAGACGAAGACCGAGCAGGCGATCGCCGACGCTGCTGCCAAGGCGCAGAAGGACACCCTCGCGGAGTTCGCTCGCCTCCTCACCGGCGAGGCCGCCCCCGAGACCGACCCGGCGAAGCTGAACGAGGCGCTCACCAAGCTCCGCGGCACCGTCACCGAGAAGGACACCGCCCTCACCACCGCCCAGCAGCAGGTGAAGGCCAGCCAGGTCGCCCTCCAGGTCGCGATCCACGCGCCCGCGCTCGGCGGGAACACCGCCCTCCTGCTCAACAACGAGCAGTTCAAGAACTCCATCGCGTCGGTAGAGCCGACCGATGAGGCAGCCGTCAAGGCCGCGATCACCAAGGCGCTCCAGGAGAACGCCGCTCTCAAGCAGCCCCCGCGCCGGTCAGGTACCGAACAGCACACGGGCCCCACGCTCACGTCCCTCGAGGCGCAGCTCGCTGCCGCCACCGAGAAGAAGGACTGGGCGGAAACCATCCGTCTGAAGCAGCAGATCGCTGCCGCCCGCCAGGGCCAGGCGTAACCCTCAGGCCACCACAGGGTGGCAGAAAGCGAGACCAGCATGGCTGGAATCACCGGGCAGGGGACCACGTTCAACCTGCCGAACTACACGGGCGAGCTCATGGGAGTCTCCCCCGAAGACACCCCCCTCCTCTCCGCGATCGGTGGCCTCACCGGCGGCAAGGAAGCGAACTCGACAGTCTTCGAGTGGCAGGGCTACGACCTCCGCGACCCGGAGGAGAACCGGGCCCGCACCGAGGGCGCGACCGCCGGCCAGGGCGAGCAGCGCGTGCGATTCAACGTCGACAACGTGGTGGAGATCCACCAGGAAGTCGTCGAGGTCTCGTACACGAAGCAGGCCGCCGTCGGGAACCGCAACGGCAACAACATCGACGGCACGAACCCGGTCACGTCCGAGCTGCCCTGGCAGGTCCAGCAGGCGCTCAAGCAGATCGCCCGTGACGTCGAGGCGTCGTTCATCCTCGGTCAGTACGCGAAGCCCTCCGACAACACCGCGCCCCGCAAGACGCGCGGCCTGCTGTCGGCGGTGCAGACGAACCTGATCGACCTCGGCGAGGTGCACAACACGCTCTCCGCCGCGACCGACACCATCACCGAGACCGCGACGACGCTCAACAACGACGACGCGATCCGCTTCACCGACGTCGGCGCGTCCACCACCGTCCGCGCAAACCGCACCTATTACGTCGTCGGCAAGTCGACGAACGCGTTCCAGGTGTCGGCCACCAAGGGCGGCGCCCCGATCACGATCGGCACCGCGACGGTCTCCGTCCGCAAGAACGCGACCGCCGCACCGACCAAGTCGTCGTACGACAACCTGTTCCAACTCGTCTACGACAACGGCGGCATCGCCGAGGGCGAGACGGCGACGATCATCGTCGGCTCCGACCAGAAGCGGAACGTGTCCAACGCGTACGCCGACGGCAAGGCCAACCCGCCCGCGTCCCGCAACGTCGGTGGCGTGAACCTCCAGACGATCGAGACCGACTTCGGTCGCCTGAACATCATGCTCGACCGCTGGATGCCGAAGGACGCCCTCGCGGTGGCCTCGCTCGAGCAGCTCGCGCCGGTGTTCCTCCGCATCCCCGGCAAGGGCCACTTCTTCGAGGAGCCCCTCGCGAAGACCGGCGCGTCGGACAAGGTGCAGATCTACGGCGAGATCGGCCTGGAGTACGGCAACGAGAAGGCGCACGGCGTCATCCGCGGCCTGCCCCTCGCGAAGTAACACCCCGCCCGCCCGGCGCCCGACATGACGCCGGGCGGGCACCCAGCCAACCCCTGACGCAGGAAGCAGGTTCATCATGTCGCTGACCATCCACCACCCCGACTTCACCTTCACCGGTTCGCACTCGGGCCTCACGTTCGCCGATGGCTTCGCGGAAATACCCGGCCTCGACGACGACGCCCGCGGGCCGCTCCTCGCCAACGGCTTCACGATCAGCGGTGAGAACGACGACCCCGAGGCGGAGGCTCGCGAGGCCGCCGCCCGCGAGGAAGCCGCCCTCCAGGCCGAGGCCGACCGGCTCGAGGCTGAGCGACGCGCCCAGGATGAGGAGGACGCCCGCCGTCGTCTCGCTGAGCAGGCCGCCGCCGAACGGGCCGAGGCCGAGCGCGTCGCAGCCGAGGAGGCCGCCGCAGCCGAGCGCGACAGCCACCGGGTGTCTCCGAAGACGGAGGGCACCGACGCTCAGTCGCACCACCCCGCCGGCGACATCACCGAGGTTGAGGCGCCGACGAAGCAGTGGAGCGTCGACCGCATCGACGACTTCGCCGCGACGTGGAGCATCGACCTCACCGGTGCTTCCACGAAGCCCGGGAAGGTCGACGTCATCGAGAAGGCCATCGCCGATCGCACCGCCGCGGCGGTCGCCGACGACGGCCAGAAGTAATCGTCACCGCTCCCCGCGCAGTGTGCCCGCTCCGCTGCGCGGGGAGCACCAACGGCACGCAGCTCAGACGGCAGAGCCACGGTGCGCAGGTTCGAGTCCTGCCGTGTCGACCCATCGAAGGAGGCACCATGTTCCACATCCACACCCCCGAGCCCGTGCTCGGTCAGTCCCGGTTCCTCGACGTCGACTTCCACGACGGCGTCGCCCACGTCGAAGAGCTGCACCCGATCCGCGAGCAGGCGCTCATCCAGCACGGCTACACCGTGGTCCAGGAGCTCGTCGGCACGAAGCTCGAGGACCTCACCGTCCCGGATCTGCGCCAGCTCGCGAAAAACGAGGGCCTCGACCTCCCCGCCAAGACGAAGAAGCCCGAGTTGATCGCCGCTCTCGACGCGCTCCCCGTGCGCGTGCTGTCTGCCGCCGACGCCGAGACCGATGACCTCGCGCCCATCCCGGGGAGCGTGGACAACGGCGACGGCACCTCCACCGCGCCGGGAGTCGGCGACGACTCCGGTGCAGCGGTCGCCGCCGCGCACGCCGTCGAGACGTACGTCCCGACTGGTCCCAACGCGCGCTCGGAGGCGATCCTCGCCGAGACCGCGCAGGCGCTCGACGCCGAGGAGTGACCGTGAACGCGTACGCCACCCCCGCGCAGTACACCGCCTTCGCGGAAGAACCGTTCGAGGGCGGCACCGCGAAGCTCCAGAAGCGACTGCGGTCCGCGTCCGTCGAGGTGGCCGCGCTCACCCGCGGCGCGGTCTACGCCGCCGACAGCAGCGGACTCCCCACCGACGCCGAGACGGCTGACGCGTTCGCTGACGCGACCTGCGCCATCGTCGAACACTGGGAAGCGACCGACGACCCGTTCGACGTCGAGGCAAACGCCGGCGCCGTGAAGATCGGGTCCGTGTCGCTCGGCACCACCTCGTCCAGCTCCGACGGCCTCTCAGGCCGGGAGAAGCTCGCCCGCCGCATCGGCCAGCGCGCGATGACGATCCTCTCGAACGCTGGCCTCGTCGGCGCCGCCGTCGCGCACTCGTAGGAGGTCACCGTGGCACGCCTTCGGAAGAAGCACCTCCCCCACCGCGTCGACCTCCGAGGTCTCGACGGCGAGGGCGCGGAGGGCGTGATCCGCGGCGAGGTGCGCGCGGACCGTCCCGCCTACGTCGAGCAGAAGTCACGCCTCGTCGTCGACCGTCGCGCCGACTCCGAGACCCTCGGCCAGCAGGTCACCTCGACGACGTTCGTGGTCCTGCTCCGCGAGGACGACGCCGAGCCCCGCACCGAGGTCACCGTCTGGAAGGGCACCCGCCGCGAGCGGACGTCTCAGGTCATCGACAGCGCGTTCTTCGACTACCGCGGCACCCCGAGCCACGTCGAGCTCTACCTGGAGTGAGGAGGTCGCCGTGGGCGTTCGAGCCGAAGTCACCATGACGAACAACCTGGACCGCCTCGAGCACGAGATCCTCGACGGCCTGCTCGACGGGCTCAACGCCGCCGCCGAGCGGGGTCTCGTCCACGCGATCGACCGTGTCCCATGGGACGAGGGCACCCTCGCCGGTACCGGCACCGTGGAGCGCGCCACCGACCCCGAGGAGGGCGCGGCGATCGTCTTCGACACTCCGTACGCCGCCCGTCTCCACGAGCACCCCGAGTACAACTTCTCGAAGGACTCGAACCCGAACGCCCAGGGCAAGTACCTCGAGAGCGCGGTCGTCGAGAACAAGAAGGAGCTGGGCGACATCATCCGGAAGCGGGTGCGCGGTGGCTGACGTCGCACCCGAGACGCTCCTCGCCCGCGCGATCGCCGACGTCCTCGTCGCCGGCGGCCTCGGCGTCTGGCGGAAGGACGGCACGGCGTACACCGCCGACGAGCACGGCTTGTTCATCGACCAGCCCATGCCGACGACCGTCCGCCAGCTCACGCTCATCACGCCTCTCCGCCCCGTGCGCGAGTCCCGGACCACCGTCCTCTACCGCGCGCAGCTCGCCACACGCCTCGTCGCCGAGAAGGCGAACATGGCCGGCATCCGCGCCCGAGCAGACCGCGTCGCCGCTCTGTTAGACCACCGCGAGTACACGCCCTCCATCCTCGGCATCTCGTTCTCGACCGAATACTCGCGGCTGTACTTCGAGCCCGACTCCCAGAACCAGGTGATGGTCACGCAGAGCTTCGAGTTCCGCGGCCACACCCCCAGCCCCAACCCGGGGACCACCCCATAACCCTCGAAGGAGGACCGGCTCATGGCCGATCGCACTATCTACGACACCACGGTCCCCAGTGCGGGATCGCGGGGCATGGCGCACCAGCGCATCCTGCGCATGCGCTTCCAGAACGCCTGGACGAACATCACGGGCGACGCGAACAACCTCAAGATGACGCCCTCCGCGGTCGCCATCGGATCGGAGCGCTACGGCCAGAAGGCCGCGCAGGCGTCGCAGAAGATGGCGGACAACTACGCCGTCACCTTCGGCGTCGAGGCCGTCCGCAACAACGCGGGCATGTTCGTCGCCGCGCAGGCCGCCATCCGCGAACTGCTCAAGATCGGACGCCGCACCGGCGCCGACAACCTCGTCGACATCCAGTGGTTCGACGCGCTCGACGACGACGTGCCCGCCTTCCAGGGCACCTTCCGCGTCGAGTGGGACGACGCGAACGCGGGCTACGCCGAAGGCGCGGGCTGGTCGTTCACGCTCACCAGCGTCGGCCCCGTCCCGCAGATCACCTCGCCCATCGCGACCGGCACCCCGCTGATCGAGACGGCGCTGCCCATCGGCAAGACCGTCGGCGACGTGATCTACGTCAAGGGCCACAAGTTCACCGGCACGACCGGCGTGACCATCAAGGCCGTCGCGGTCACGAAGTTCACGGTCATCGACGACAACACCCTGTCGATCCTCATCCCGACCGGCGTCTCGGGTGCGTCGCCGATCATCGTCACCAACGCAGCGGGCGCCTCCACGGCGTACAGCTACCCCGCGGCCTGATCGCAGGAAGGGCAGGGCTTCCCATGATCTCCACCGCACGAGTTGGACGAAACCTTCACATCACCGTCGAGGGGGTGGATGACCCCTACGTCATCCGCCCTCTCCCCGGTCACGCTGGCATGCAGATCAGCGACACCTTCCTCGGCTCCGCCGGCGGCCTCGGCACGGCTGAAGAGCTCGCCGAGGCTCTGATGATGGCCGTCGATGGCGCCGTCCAGGACGAGGAGACCGGGCGCTGGACGCCCCTCCCCGAGGACCAGCGCATCAACTACAACCGTCTGGGCCGTGAACTTCGCCAGAGCGAGGCCGAGAGCGTGCTCATGCCCGCCTACTTCTGGCAGAGCATCCTCGGCGACGAAGGCGTACGTCTGTACGTCGAGGGCGGTGAGGGTCTCAGCGGCACCCTAAAAGCGACGGGGGCGATGGCCGGGCGCTTGCGCCTCTTGCAGCAGCGGACATCGCCCAATGGGGTATTGGGGATCCTGACCCAGACGGGACTTACCCCGACGGGTACGCCTTCCCGCCCGGCTGGCAAGAAGCCCGCAAGCGGCAAGCGGAAGAAGCGCAAGCCCGCGCCGAGACACTGACCGCTCACGAACTCTGGGCGATCGTCTGGCCCGAGCTGTTCGGCGAGGTCGAGCTGGACCTCGCCGCAGCCGGGCTGATCGCCGACCTCGATCGCGCCCTGACCACCCACACCTGGCACTTCGTCCGAGCCGCCGTGATGCGCGTCAGCCGCGCACCTGGCTCGTGGCTCAGATTGGAGATCGAGCGTGGGATTCGACGCAGGAGCGCTGCTCTTCAAGATCCAGGCGGTGGGGAAGGCTCTCTTCGTCTCGGACATGCGGGACTCGAAGAGCGCGATCGAGGGGGTCGACCAGGCCTCGTCGAAGGCGAAGACCTCCGCTGACGGGCTCGGCAAGTCGACCGACGACGTCGCCGACAGCGCCAAGAAGGCAAAGCAGCCGCTCGACGAGCAGGCGAAGGCGACGAAGGGCACGGGCGACGAGTCCGACAACGCCGCGCCCAAGCAGAAAAAGCAGGCCAAGACCACCGAGGAGCAGGCCGAGGCCGCGAAGAAGCTCGCGGCGATCGCCGTCACCGCCGGTCTCGCCATCGCCGCGATGGTCGGCCTGTCGGTGGCGAAATTCACCGAGTTCGACGCTCAGATGGCGAACACGTCGGCGGCCACGATGGCGACCGCTTCGGAACAGCGAGAGCTGGCCGATGCGGCGCTCGAGGCCGGTGCCGACACGGCGTACAGCGCCACCGAGGCCGCCGCGGCTCAGGAGGAGCTGGCGAAGGCCGGTCAGTCCGTCGCCGACATCACAGGCGGATCCCTCGCGGGGTCCCTGGCTCTCGCCGCCGCCGGTCAGCTCGAGGTCGCGCGCTCCGCCGAGATCATGGCGACGGTCCTCACGCAGTTCCGCCTGCCCGCGTCCGACGCATCCCGCGCGGCAGACGTGCTCGCCGCCGGCGCTGGCAAGGCCCAGGGCTCCGTGGACGACCTGGCGCTCGCGCTCACCTACGTCGGCCCCCTCGCCGCGTCGATGGGCTGGTCGCTCGAGGAGACCGCAGGCACCATCGCGTACTTCTCGACGCAGGGCATCGCAGGCGAGAAGGCGGGCACCGCCCTCCGCGGCGTGCTCGCGGCGTTGCAGGCCCCGTCCATGGCGGCCTCAAAGGAGCTGGCGAAGTACAACATCCAGGTCTACGACGCCAACGGGAAGATGCTCGGCGCCGCCGGCGTCGCGCAGCAGCTCAAGGAGAAGCTGGACGGTCTCACCGACCAGGAGCGCCTCGCCGCACTCGGTCGCATCTTCGGCAACGAGGCTCTCTCCGCCGCCACCCTGCTCTACGAAGGTGGCGCGGACGCGGTCTCGAAGTGGACCAGCGAGGTCGACGACAGCGGCTACGCCGCCGAGCAGGCCGCCATGCGTCAGGACAACCTGGCCGGCGACATCGAGAAGCTCGGAGGCGCGTTCGACACGGCCCTGATCAAGTCGGGGTCGGCGGCGAACGACACCCTCCGCGAGATGGTGCAGTCCGTCACCGCCCTCGTCGACTGGTTCACCGAGCTCCCCGACGGCGTCTCGCAGACGGCACTCGTGTTCGGCATCGCGACGGCAGCCATCGCGCTCTTCGCCGGTGGCGCCGTGATCGCCCGCGCGAAGGCGATCGAGCTGAAAGCGCAGCTCGACCTGACCAACGCGTCGATGGGTCGCACCGCGGTCGTCGGCGGTCTCGCCGGCATCGCCCTGACGGGCGTGATCGCGGTCGTCGGTCTTCTCGCCCAGGCGCACGCCGAGGCGAAGGCCAAGGTGGAGTCCTACGCGGACTCTCTCGCCGCGGGTACGAACCGCGTCACCCACGCGACGCGCGAGCTGGCATCCGAGGCGCTCTCCGCACGGAAGAGCTTCCTGTGGATGGAGCACGACTCGGCCTACGACGCTGCGGAGAAGCTCGGCATCAGCCTCGACCTGGTGACCGACGCTGCGACCGGCAACGCCGACTCGCTCCGTCAGTTGCAGACCGAGCTGGACGCCGCGAGCAAGCTGAGCCTGGCTCACGCGGGCTCGGCGGGCGAGGTGCGCAACGCGGTCGAGCGCGAGACAGGTGCGATCGACGAGGCCATTCGCGTCGCCGACCAGAAGGCCGCTGCGGACGCCTCGGCGGCCCAGGCTGCCAAGGAGCACGAGAACGCCCTCTCGGCCCTCGCCGGGGCCGCGACCGACGCCGAGTTCGACATCGACTCGCTAGTCGACACGATCCTGAACTTCGGGTCGGCGGAGCTCGACGCCCGCGAGGCGGCGCGTAACTTCGAGGCCGCGATCGACGAGCTGTCGGCATCGGTCCAGGAGAACGGCGCCACCCTCGACATCGGCACCGACAAGGGCCGCGCGAATGAGAAGGCGCTCGACGCGATCGCCCAGGCGGCGCTCAAGACGGCGTCGGCGACGCTGACGCAGACCGGCTCGCAGGAGCAGGCTACGGCGGCGGTGCAGCGCGGTCGTGACGAGCTGATCAACGCGCTCGGCCAGTTCGGCATCACCGGGCAGGCAGCTCAGGAGTACGCCGACAAGCTCGGTCTCATCCCGGGCAACATCAACACCGCGATCAACGCCGACACGTCGAAGGCACAGATCGCCGTCGACTCTTACATCAGCCGCAACACGGGCCGCGAGGTGCTCCTGAAGATCGCCGGCGTGCCGGTGGCTCAGGGCCTCGGCGGGTCCGGTGGCCTGGTGCAGAAGGACGGCGGTGTCGTCAGCTACTACGCCGACGGCGCGGTCGAGCACCACGTCGCGCAGATCGCGCGCGCGGGGTCGATGCGCGTGTGGGGCGAGCCGGAAACGATGGGCGAGACATACGTCCCGCACGCGGAGGCGAAGCGGGCGCGGTCCGAGCAGATCATGTCGGAGACGGCGTCCCTGTTCGGAGGCCAGTACATCTCGCGCGACGCGGTCCAGTCGAGTCGCGCCGGCGGCACGGCGACGCCGCTGATCTCTGTGCCCATCACGGTCAACGGCTCGCCGGGCATGAACGTGGAGCAGCTCGCTTCGCGCGTGCAGGCCCGCGTCATCGAAGTCATCGAGAGGAAGCTCAAGTGATCTCGATCGCCCTCCCCACCCGCACCGTGACGAACGAGCTGTCCTACTCGCAGCCGTACCTCTCCGATGCACACGAGCTGCTGCGCTCGGTCGAGGTCAGTCCTCGCCGAGAGCAGCGGCCCGCAGACATCGGAGAGTTCGACGACGACGACCCGGAGAGCCCGGGTCTCGCCTTCACGATCTTCGGTGAGTACCGGGTGCCGGGGGGCGACTGGGACGCGTTCCGACGTGAGCTGAACTCGCTCGTCTCGCGCGGCTGGTTCGAGATCACGCTGACGACGTCCGTCGTACGCACGCTCCGCGTTCGCGTCGCGGGGATCGTCGACTTCGACCTGATCGACGAGGCGGGCTACGCGAACTGGTCGATCCCGTTCTGGGCGCCCGACCCCCGCAAGTACGGACCCTGGCAGGAGCAGTCCACCGGCCTCCCGATCGCAGGTCTCGGGGTGGAGTCGCCGCTCACGTCGCCGCTGGTTCAGATCGGCGGCGGCTCCCCCGGTCGCGTGGCCCTCCGCAACGCCGGCACGACGAACACGCTCCCCGAGGTGACCGTCTCCGGGGGCGCGGCGTCGCTTGGCGTGCAGCTCACCCGCATCGAGACCGGCGAACGCCTCCGCCTTGAGTGGCCCATCCTCACCACTGACATCGTGCGCTTCTCCTTCGCGGACGGCCAGGTGTGGCTGAACGAACAGACCCCCATCTCGGGGCGTCTGACGGTCGCCGAATGGTGGACGCTCGGCCCCGGCGAGACAGCGACCATCCAGTTCGAGGCGCTCGGCGCCGTCACGGACACGCCCACGCTCAAGGCGCGGTGGAGGGATGCGGACTCGTGAGGCTCTTCGTCGGCGACCTGGCCTCGGGTCGCAACATCCTGCCCATCCCGGCGCGCGACGGTGAGTGGGAGATCCGCCGCAACCGCGCGGGAACCCTGTCCTGCGACGTCACCCTCTCCGCGAAAGCCCACCGTCGCCTGGATCTGTACCAGGCAGCGATGCCGGGGCGCTCCTACCTCGGCATCGCGGAGGGCGATTTCATCTTCGAGGCGGGTCCCATCTGGGAGCACGACTACGACGACGACACCCGCCGACTCCGCATCGACGCCGAGGGTATCTGGTCGTTCCTGACGCGCCGTTTCATCATGCCCGTTGCAGCCGAGACGATCGCTCTCCTGTTGCAGTCGGGCGACGATGCGGGCAAGCCCAACCCCGCGGTGGCGACGCTGTTCACCGGCGCGACGTGGCCAGCGATCGTGCGGCAGATCCTCCAGCAGGGCATGGCCCGCGCTGGCGGCGCTCTCCCGTTCGTGTTCGGCCCCGACGGTGTCGGCGCGCACGACAAGAGCTACGACGCTGCGTCGTTCAAGACACAGGGCGAGGCGTTCACCGACCTCACCGAGCTCGTCGACGGGCCCGAGATCGAGTTCCGTGGTGAGTTCGCTCCGGGCGGGACCGGGGTGCAGTGGCGCCCGATCGTCGGCGACGACGCGCAGCTCAAGATCGCCCGCATCGGTGCCCCGCACCGCTTCGACTTCACGACCCCGCAGCGCACGGTGCGCAAGCTGCACGTTCGACGGAGCGCGCGTGACATGGCGTCGGAAGCGTGGGCGACCGGTGGCCGACAGGCAGCGATCGCTCTCGTCTCCCGGGCGGCGTCGGACGCGCTCCTCAAGGCGGGCTTCCCACGGATGGAGTCTCTGTCGTCGGCTCACTCCACGGTGAAGGAGCAGGCCACGCTCGACGCGTACGCCCAGGACGATCTCGCCCTGGGCTCTGGCCTCGCCGAATGGTGGTCGTTCGAGACGAACATCGACCGCGTCCCGATGGTCGGATCGTTCACCCTCGGCGACTACTGCGACGTCGTCGTGCGCCGAAACCCCTACCTCCCCGATGGGACTCACCGGCGTCGCATCGCGGCGCTGTCCGGTGAGCTGCGCTCTCGCTGGGTGAAGGTCACGACGGACGAGGCGGTGGTATCAGCATGAGCTCTCGAGTCCCTCCTTCGGATCTGTTCGGATCCCAGAATGACGAGCGAGAACAGGTGCGTCGCGACACAGACGACGCCCTGCGCATCGACGGGTCTCAGTTCGTGCGCCTGTACGAGAAGATGCAGGCCCTCGTGGCCGGCATCAGCACGACGGTCAGCAATCTCGTCGCGCAGCTCACCTACACCCGCGCCGAGGTGGACACCGCGCTCAACGGCAAGGCGCCCACGGTGCACACGCACACGCAGGACCAGGTCACCGGCGTCTGGTCGAAGAACGTTGACAACGGCTCGAGCGGCACCGTCCGCACGGGCGATGTCTATGCCCCCGGCGCGGTCGCGTACAACATCACCGGCACCCGACGAACGGTGTGGATCGAGGATGCCACCGGGCGCCTCGGATACGCGCCGTCGACCGAGGCGGCGAAGACGAAGATCCGGCCTGCGGAGATCGACCCGGCGGCGGTGCTCGCCGTGGAGCCGATGCTGTTCGAGTACCTCGCTGAGTGGGAAGAGCGGAAGCGCCGCGCCGCGCTCCCCTCCCCGTTCTGGGACTGGAACCCCGATTACCAGGTCCACACCGAGGTCGGCTTCATCGCCGAGCAGCTCGACGAGCTGGGCCTCGGCTTCTGCGTCATCTACGGCCCCGACGGCGCGGTGCAGGGCATCGAGACGTCGCAGTTCGGCATTGCCCAACAGGCAGCCCTGCGGCACCTCGCCACGCAGGTCGCGTCCCTGCAGTCCGACATGAAGACCGTCCTCTCCCGATTGGAGATCACCCCATGACCGCTCGTCCCGGTTTCCCCGCTGGCAGCGGCGCGGCCACGTTCCAGGACATCCGTCGCTCGCTCTCCGGGCAGCTCGCGAAGTCCGCCGCCGGCGTCCTGCGCACGGGCATCCTCCCCATCAACACGGGCCCGCTCATTACCGGCACCGCGTCGATGGTCGTCAACGTGCAGACGTGCGTCGTCGTCCTCGACCGCAACGGCGCCGTCTACCTGCCAAATGACGGCGTCCAGCCCGTGCAGCTCTCTTCGGCACCGTCGTCGGGCTCGCGCTGGTCGATCGTCTACGCGAAGCAGCGCGAGACGGAGGCCCCGTTTTCGGATACCACGGCGGGCCCGCTCATCGACAAGGTCGAGTCGACCACGTCGGAGACCGCGGCGCGCAACCTGCTCCCCGCGGGCGCGCGCGAGCTCGGCGTCTGGAAGGTAGACGCCGGCGCGACGACCACGAACGCAGCGACCGGTGTCACCTACACCGAGACGGTTCCCTACACGGCGATGGAAGGCGGCACGGTCCTCCTCCGAAACCAGGCAGAGCAGGATGCCTGGGCGCCGCACGACGGCTCCTCCGCATATCGCCTGGACACGAGTCGCTTCTACCGTCGCCTCGGCGGCGTGTGGGCGCTTATGGGCGCCGGACGTGAAGAGTCCGGGCTGATCAACCAGGGCAGCAGTGACGGGTTCTTCACCGTCAACCACGGTCTGCCGTCGCGCCCTCGATTCGTGCAGGTCACGATCGGGCCCGTGAACGGTGAGAGCGACGCGCTCGGACGACTGTTCACGGCGGTCTTGTGGGACTTCCCGTCCGCAAACACGTTCCGCATCCGCTTCCGACGCGAGGACACGAACCAGTACGTCGCCGATCAGCAAGCCGTTCGATTCCAGTGGTCCGCGGATCTGTGAGAGGGGTGACCTGATATGGCGCAGCGACGAATACCCAATTACGCCAATGGCTCCTGCCCGACGAGTCGACTCATCGTCATCGCCGATGGGTACGACGAGTACGGGTACTGGCAGCACCGACTCCCGCGCGCGACGCTTCGCCGGTGGCGTGACCTACAGCGCCGCGCCAAGGAGCGATCCGGTGGACGCGAGCTCGCGATCTCGTCGGGCTGGTCGACCGACCGCCCCGTGAACATCCAGATCATCCTGCAGGCGAAGCTCGGGAAGTACGCGGCCACCCCGCGCACCTCGTCGCACGGGATGGTCTTCATGAACCAGCAGACCGCGGCGATCGACGCGGGCAACTGGGCGTGGGTGTACGCGAACTGCGGTGGCTACGCCGCCTGGCAGGAAGACGTGCGCGCCGCTGGCTTCACCCGTCTGCCCGACGGGTATCAGCAAGAGGGCGAGTACCACCACATCATCGACTGGAATCCGTGGGATGACGAACCCGAGTTCGGGGGCGCACCCGCGGCGACCGACGCGACACCTCTCGAGGAGAACGACATGTACGACGACAAGGCCAAGCAGGACGCCGCCGACCGACACCAGGCGGTCATCGACCGTCTGGACCAGATCGCGCGCATTGCCGCGCCGTTCCGGAAGTTCCAGTGGGGCACCGGCCTCGTGGTGGTAAACCCCACCAACGG
>Ga0308159_1001374_pt1 | contig 36173 bp, 25 predicted proteins | sample PhyCR1_FD_201040 | JGI IMG/M metagenome (GOLD analysis project Ga0308159, IMG submission 201040) | Phyllosphere microbial communities from UC Gill Tract Community Farm, Albany, California, United States - DLSLC.R1 | ecosystem: Host-associated > Plants > Phyllosphere > Unclassified | place: USA... | reverse complement strand
TAACGCCTATTCTTATTTTATCATTTATTAATTTGTTATATGATAAGTTTGCTTTATATACTACTGGTATTTTGGCATCCTCCGCATAAGTATTGATGGTAGGAATTTGTTGAGCCGGTAGTGATGGTGCTGAAGCACTTCCATTTCTGTAACCAATAAAATTTGGAGTAGGCACGCCAGTACCTGTAACATCAACCGTTGCAAAATGCTTACCATCAAATGTTAAGTTGTTAATGGTAACATAATTGTTCACATCTGAACCGAAAATTCCGGCTCCTAAGCGAACGTAATCGGTATGGTTTTCGTTCACATCCCAGTTAAACTGGATACGTGGTTGAATCAAAAATTGCTTTAATTCATTATCTGTTCTTACACCAATGGCATCAAACAGTTGTTGATTAAGTGGCGATGTTGGGTATTTGCTATAATCCAAGCGTAAACCACCTGTAAAATCTAAACCTTTACCCAGTTTAGTTTGCATTTGGCCATAAATTGCAGTATTCCATAATTTACCTACAACAGTTGGGTCTGCCACTAAAGGAACTTCTCTGTAATAACTGATAGGTATTAAATTATCGAAGTTTTGTAGAGCGGTTGGATCGGTTGCTCCTGTACCTGATCTGTTAAACGTAAAACGACCATTTACTTCACTGCCATACAATGATTTTGCATGGGTGTACATGATATCCACGCCAAAAGTATATTTAATTTTATCTGTGTTATAGTAAAGATTGTCTACCAATTGCAACACGTTGTTGGTAAAACCTTCTTGTCCGAAGCGGTGACCACCAATTTGAACAGCTGTTAATAAACTGCCAGTTGGGGTAGTAGATTGTAAGTTAGAAACAACCGCTCTTGGGATGGCAAAACCTAATTCATCATTCTGTGTGCTGGCCTGGTAGGTATATAAATGCTGTACTTTTAACTCGTTGGTTACTTTACTGCTGATGGTTGAACGTAAAGTGGCTAATAAGCTATTGTCAACATTTTTATCATTTCCGTAGCTTTCATAAAAGTTTATCGCTGTATTATCTGCTAAACCAAGAGGATTTCTATCATTGGTGTAATTATCTCTAACCGTTAATAAGTTCTTATCATTAATTTGCCAATCTAAACGTAAGAAACCGGCATCAGTTCCTCTCTTTTTATCAAAAGAACCATACTGAGGCGTATTCGCTACACCATACTTATTTCTGGCAACAGTTAAAAAATTATTAAGTGTAGCATTAGTAACATTGAAACGGGCTTCATCTGTTGGTGAATTGATATCCGCAATAATCAATGGACGGGAATCTCTTTGATGATCCCAAACGGCAAAGTAATGTAATTTATCTTTTATGATTGGGCCACCTAAGCTAAAACCATACTGATAAGTAGAGAAATCGTTAACTCTTTTGTTCCCTCTGATGTCATATTTGCTGGCTAAGAAGTCAGCTCTGTTATATGCAAATGCGCTACCTGTAACTTCATTTGTTCCTGATTTCGTAACCGCACTGATTGTACCACCACCCGAACGGCCTAAACTTACATCATATTGGTTGGTTACCACTTTAAACTCTCTTACACTTTCTATCGAGATGGAATACGGTGCACCACTTCGGCTGGTTGTACTACCTGCTGATGTAGGGTTTTTAGCCGTCATACCATCAATAGTAAAGTTGGTAGAAGAGCCCAATTGACCAGCAATCCCAGCAGGACCTGATAAAGGTGATAAATCGGTTAAACTGGAGAAGTTACGGCCATTTACGGGTAAAATATTCATTGTTTTTGAGGATATCTCAGTAGAGGCGCCAAACTGTTGAACTTTATTTCTTAATGAAGATCCATTAATTTCTACACCGTCAAGGTTTTGAGAAGTTTCCGACATGTTAATGGCTACCGATACAGCATCACCCTGGTTTAGCATAAAGCCTGTTCTGTTTTGCTCGGAATAACCAATGTAAGCTGCTTTAACGGTATACGGGCCTCCTAAAGGAAGCTCTTTAAAGGTGTATTCTCCCTGAGCATTAGTAGATGTTCTGGTGGTAAAACCAGTTGAGTTGTTTTTAATTTGAATGGAAACACCTGGAATGGGTTTCTTTTGATCATCCGTTACAATTCCGGATATGGATGCCTGAGTAGTTTGTGCAATAGCAGTATTTTTTGCAATGCAAAACAACAGCACAACTGCAATAAGTAAATTTTTAATCATGATCAGTTTTTGATTTGTTATCTGACCGCAAAGGTGTTATTGTTGTGTTAAGTTGATTTGGATTTTATGTTATGAAATGGTTTACAAATTGTTCGATTTTCGGGTTGATGTTAAATTAAAGGTTTCTGATTTATTAATATTTTAGTTGATGTTTTACGAACGGGTAGTTGGATATTTCGCTTGGTGTCTGCCGAATGGGTAGTTGGATATTTTGGTTGGTGAGACACCAAACGATAGGGAGGCAACATAAGGTTTGCAGTAAGCCGTATCAGGCAGGAGCAAAGTAGATTTTATCGGTTGGTTTCTCACCAACCGAAATCTAAACTAAGCAGCCAATAAACTAATATTGGCTGCTTTGCTAGCAATGTCGTCATGCTGAATTTATTTCAGCATCTTTTTATTACGGCTTGCACAGGACTTTTTTTTAATAAGGCCCTGAAATAAATTCAGGGTGACGATCGTTCATGACCAGGTTACAAAAAGTCTATATAAATTAAATGCACGTTGCTTCATTTCAGCAGTATACCTTTATTTCGTTGGTTTAATGCTAACTAATAGGTGAATTTTTAAAACACAAAGCAGCCAATAAACTAATATTGGCTGCTTTGTTAGCAATGTCGTCATGCTGAATTTATTTCAGCATCTTTTTATTACGGCTTGCACAGGACTTTTTTTCTAATAAGGGCCTGAAATAAATTCAGGGTGACGATCGTTCATGACCAGGTTACAAAAAGTCTATATGAATTAAATGCACATTACTTCTTCTCAGCAATATACTTATCGCTAAACTTCTTATCCAGTTGCTTGTGCAAATTATCCAAATTAATATCTCTACCCTGAATAAAAGCTTGTTCTACCTTGTTCGTTCTCATATCCAAAGCATCGCCAGCAGAAATAAAGAAAGTGGCATCTTTGCCAGTTTCAATACTGCCCGTGGTTTTATCAACCCCCATTACTTTTGCGGCGTTTAAAGTAATGGTTGATAGTGCTTTTTCTTTATCCAGTCCCCAGGCGGTAACCGTACCAGCCATGAAAGGTAAATTGCGTTGTTGCCAGTAACCATCGATGCTTAAGGCTACATTTAAACCTGCATTAGCCAAAATGGCTGCATTTTTATAAGGCATGTTTACATCATCATCGTTGTTATTTGGTAGGGCATGAGGTTGTTTAACCACTAAACTGATGTTGTTATCTTTTAAGAAATCGATCACCAGATAGGCTTCATCAGCACCTGTGATTACGGGTGTAATACCATATTTCTTGGCAAAGTTAACAGCCGCTACAATATCTTTTTGACCATCAGCCGTGATAAACAGTTTCTCCTCACCGGAGAAAACTCGTTTCATGGCTTCGAAACGTGTATTAATCACTTCTGGTTTACCCATGTCTACATAAGCCTTTGCTTCAGCAAAGAATGAATTTAACTGATTAATGGAATTTGCCGTTCTTTCAGCCAGTGCTTCTGGCGACATTTGCGGTCTGCCAAAACCACCTCTGAAGCGTGGCGTAACTGGCCAGGTCATGTGCATGGCATCATCCTTTCTTAGCGCTGCATCTTCCCAGTTCCAGGCATCCAACTGTACTACAGATGAACTTCCGGAAATGATTCCGCCTTGTGGCGTAGGCTGCGCCATTAAAACACCGTTGCTTCTTAAAGTTGCAGGTACTTTAGAATCGGTATTGTATGCCACAATAGAGCGTATATGCGAGTTGAAATCGCCTATTTCCTGGAAATCTAAGGTTGCTTTAACGGCTTCAATTTCTGTTAAACCTAAATTGGTTGTGGCTGCAATAAAACCAGGGTATACATGTTTCCCAGTAGCAGAAATTTGGGTGACATCGCCTTGTGGTACTTGCCCGTTGGCAGTAATAGAAACAATTTTTCCATTACTAAAAATGATGGTTCCATTTTCAATAACTGTACCGTTGCCAACATGTACCGTTGCACCTGAAATGGCGATGGTTTTGCTTTGCTTTTTTGCTGGCGAAATATTTGCTTGCGCAAAACACATCAGGCTTGTTGCTGAAAAAGCCAGACTCATTAAATAGGTTTTTATATTAGTGTGCATGTTCGTTCTCGGTTAGTTCTGCTGAATAATTTTCTAATGTTTCGCAATTGTATAAGCGAGGTGCATCGCCTGCCGGGCGTTGCATTTTTCCGCCTTTACTTTTACTTTCCAGCATTTTCTGGATTAAACGTGCTTTTTCAGATTGTTGAGATTTAATGATTTGTGCATCTTTTTCAATATCCCAATAGGCAATCCCATCAACGAAGGTCTTCTCTGCTTTGGCATAAATAGAAAGTGGGTTAGCTGTCCAGATCACCACATCGGCATCTTTACCTACCTTTAAACTGCCCACTTTATCATCAATGTGAAGCATTTTCGCCGGATTCAACGTTACAAATTTCAAAGCATCTTCTTCCGGAACGTTACCGTATAAAACTGATTTTCCAGCTTCCTGATTTAGGTGACGTGCCATCTCTGCATCATCAGAGTTGAAAGCGGTAGTTACACCAACATTATGCATAATTTTTCCGTTGTAAGGAATGGCTTCTGCAACCTCATTTTTATAAGCCCACCAATCTGAGAAGGTGGAACCCGCTATACCATGCGCTTTCATTTTATCGGCTACTTTATATCCTTCTAAAATGTGTGTAAAGGTGTTGATTTTAAATCCTAAGCTATCGGCAACATGGATGAGCATGTTGATTTCACTTTGTACATAAGAGTGACAAGTAATGAAACGTTTGTTGTTCAATATCTCCACAACCGCATCCAACTCTAAATCTCTGCGGAGGCTATTGCCTTTAACCGACATTGCTTTTGCATACTCTTTAGCACGGGTAAACTCATCAACAAAAGTTTGTTCCACACCCATTCGTGTTACGGGGAAACGGGCACCTGTACCGAAGTTACTTTGTTTTACATTTTCACCCAAAGCGAATTTGATGAAGCCATCAGCACCTGCAAATTTTAATTCTTCAGGCGATTTACCCCAGCGAAGTTTAATCAATTGCGATTGACCACCAACCGGATTTGCCGAGCCATGTAAAATATGTGAAGTGGTTACGCCACCTGCCAGCTGGCGATAAATATTTACATCTTCTGAGTTAATGATGTCAGCAATGCGAACTTCTGCAGAAACAGATTGAGCACCTTCATTAATCCCGCCGCTGCCAGCAATGTGTGAGTGTTCATCAATAATGCCTGCGGTGATGTGTTTGCCCGTGGCATCAATTACTTTTGCGCCACCAGCTGAAAGGTTTTTGCCTACGGCTTTAATTTTTCCATTTTCTAAAAGCACATCAGCATTTAGCAAAACGCCATCTTTTTCATTCGTCCAAACTGTACCGTTCTTAATTAAAACGGTTTCCTGCTTAGGTAATTCTGTAGCACCAAAGGCACCAAAAGGGTAAATTACCGGACCAACCGCAAGGCTTGGTTTAGGCTCGTCTTTCTTCGGAGTCTCTTTGCCTGCCTCTTTATAAGTAGCCGTAAATTTCCCTGTTGATCCATCAGCCACTGCAGATTCTCCTTTAATGGTGATAGGATTTGCAGAGGTGATGTATCCACTTAAACGGACATCGCCTTTAGGATTTTTCTTTAAATTGAAATTGATGCTCACCCAATCGCCGTTTCTGGTGAAAGTTGCAGTAGTTTTAACGCTATCTACACCTGTTCTTTCAATCGCAGCTGTGGAGCCGCCAGTTCCATTGATTTTTAAGGTTAAAGCACCCACACCATCAACGTTTAAATTATAAGTTCCGCGAACATCGCTTACATCCATTTTATTTACAATGAAGCGTTTGCCTTGAACCCAGTTTTCAAAAATGATATTTCCGTTTTTAAATAAGTTATCTGATGAAATCAGGAAATTGGCAACTTTGCCTTTCTCTAATGAGCCAACCTTATCGTTGATGCCTAAAAGTTCGGCAGGAATAGTGGTTACCGCTTGTAAAGCCTGTTTTTCGGTTAGTCCATTTTCTATCGCAGTGCGGATATTTGCCCAGAAATCGCGACTGTTTTCTAATCCAAATGCAGTTAAGGCAAATTTAACGCCTGCTTTTTCTAAAGCTGCAGGATTGGTTGGAGCCAGTTCCCAGCCTTTCATTTGTGTTAAGGTTACATTTCTGGCTTCCGCAGGATCTTCCACGTCATAAGCTTTAGGGAAAGCCAATGGAATAATCAAACTTGCTCCGATTGCTTTTACCTCATTAATACGTTGATATTCATCTCCACCGGATTTGATGATAAACTTCTTGCCAAATTCTTTACCAATTTTATCTGCACGGAGTACATTTGCCCAACCATCTACCTCAAATATTTGTGGAAGTGTTTGCTGTTTAGCGAATTCATCTAAAGAAATGTTGTATTCTTCTTTTTGCTTACTGTACCACTGCGAATCGTAATAGGTTTGGCGCAGTAAAGCAATTGAACCCATTAAAGATGTTGGGTAATCATTTGATGATGTTCCTTTATTGAATGAATAATTTGCTGCGGTTTGATCTTTTAAAATTAAGCTATTGTCTGCATCTTCATTCAGGGTTACTGCTGCAGAAACACCTCGGGCAATCCCATCACGGTTGATGACATTAACACTTCCGAAGCCTACTTTACGTAATTCATCTGCTTTTTTACTGTCAGCTGTAAAGATGTTTTTTACGTAAGTTTCAGGTCTGATGGCTTCATTCCAGCCATAAGCACCCTTTTTAGTTGAAACAAATATAGATTGTCGCTGTCCGCCGAAACCGCGGGTCTGGGCAGGTGCTTCTGTAATGCCATAGCTAGAAAAGGCATCAATTAATGATGGATAGATAAATTTTCCTTTCAAATCTATGGTCACATAACCTTTTGGAACGGATAATCCGGCACCCACAGCCTGAATCGTTTGTCCTTTAATTAAAAGTGTGGCATTTGTTAAAGTTTGGTTGGCATTTACTACAATTGTGGCATTGGTAAAAGCAAACATTCCAGGTCTGGTGTCATAAGAACCATTAACGGGGAAGGTAGTTTGCTGTGCAAACATCAATGTAGTAGAAAATACCAGCCCAATGGCGAGTAAAATTTTCTTCATAATAGTTTAGTTGGTTTATTTTGTTTAAAACTAATATAAATAAGCGTTGATTATGTTCAATAACCTATTTTTTACAATTAATGTCTATTTTTGAGGAAACATATTTGAATTAAAATGTATAGTATCTTAAAATCTGCGCACTCCGGATGGCGCTACATCGTATTAATTTTATTATTGGTGGCTGTTATCAATGCATTATCTGGCTGGTTAGGTAAAAAAACGTATACTGAAGGTAATCGTAAGTTGAATGTATTTACACTCATTAGTGCACACATCCAATTTTTATTAGGACTAGTGCTTTTCTTTTTAAGCCCCTTAACTAAATTGCCAATGAGTGATACTATTGGTAGATATTTCAAAGCAGAACATACTTCTATGATGCTTATTGCTATTATCTTAATTACAGTAGGTAACGCTAAATCAAAAAAAGTGGCTGATGATGTTGCCAAACACCGTACTATTGCTATTTTCTTTGGATTGGCTTTGGTTATTATTATTGTATCGATCTTAATGATGACTAAAAGTGTTCCGGGCAGATCATTTTTCGGGATTTCTTAGTTAGTTTAACTGCAGAGAGAGCAAAGGTTTTCGCAAAGTAATGCGAAGTTTTACCACCGAGCGTACAGAGATTTTCACATAGAATATAGAGGCGAAGTAAAAAAACTTGGTGTACTCTGTGTCTTTACTCTGTGATCTATGTGGTTAAACATTTTAAACTTGGCGTCCTTTGCGGTTTTTTTCTTTGTGCCTTTGCGGTTATATATTACTATTGGTATTTAAGCTTTGCTTTCTTTTCGCTTTTCTCTTTCCGCCCTTTGCGGTTAAATGTTATCATGCATAAAGAAAATATATAATCTTAGTGAACCTTACTGTTAAACTTATTTTTAATTTATTTTCATAAAAATTTCCATTTTTCAAAATTCTTTATATTTTTGCTCCTCATGATCAGCAATATACATACATGGCTTTGGCAAAGTAATTCGAAAACGGATTGCGCTGGCTGCGTATGAGAAAAATATAGTTTATCAACCTAAACCTAAAAGAACCATTAAAGCCCGGCGTAGAACCACACGCCGGGCTTTTACTTTTTAAAAAAAATTACAGAGAGGAGATTGCTCCATGGTATTTCCTCACAATGAAAAAGACATGTATAAAATTAATACCACTTATAAAAAAATGCTTGCTGATACCACAACGCCTGTGAGCATTTATTTGCGCTTACGCGACGTATATCCAAATAGTATATTGCTAGAAAGTTCTGATTATCATAGTCGGGAGAATTCTATGAGTTTTGTTTGTGCAGATCCAGTAGCTGGAATTATTTTAAAAGGATCAAGGTTAGAAACTTATTTTCCTGATGGATCCGTTGAAATAAAAGAAAGTACCAATCTAATTGAGGAGATAGTAGATTTTAAGGATAAATTTAAAGAAACAGATTTGCCTGAGATTAAATTTATTTCAAGTGGTTTATTCGGTTATTTTACCTGGAATGCAGTGCAGCATTTTGAAGATATCAAATTTGTTTCGGAAACGCCGGAGGGAGAAGAAATTCCGGAAATGCAGTATCATTTGTATCGTTATTTAATTGCAATTGATCATTTCAAAAATGAAATTACTCTTTTCAAAAATACCTTCGACGGGGAAGAGGAAAATGGTTTAGATAAAATTGAATACCTGATCCAAAACAAAAATTATCCTGAATATAAATTTCAGATTAAAGGCGAAGAATCTTCCAACCTGACGGATCAGGGCTTTATGGATCTGGTAGAAAAACTTCAGAAGCATATTTTTCGGGGGGATGTATTTCAAATTGTTCCTTCGCGTGCATTTAAGCAAGCTTTTTCTGGTGATGAATTTAATGTATACCGTTGTTTACGTTCCATAAATCCATCGCCTTATTTATTTTATTATGATTATGGCAATTTTAAGTTGTTTGGTTCATCGCCGGAGGCTCAAATTACCATCAAGAACAATGCTGCAAATATTTTTCCAATTGCCGGTACTTTTAAAAGGAGTGGAAACGATATTGAGGATGCGGAACAAGCGAGAAAGTTAGAGCAGGATCCAAAAGAAAGTGCCGAACATGTGATGCTGGTTGATTTAGCCCGGAACGATTTGAGCAGGCATTGTAACCGTGTAGAGGTAAAATCATTTAAGGAAGTTCAATATTATTCACATTTAATTCACCTGGTGAGTAAGGTAACCGGGCAATTGCAGGAAAATGTGAGTGCATTTAAGGTTGTAGCAGATACTTATCCGGCCGGAACATTAAGTGGTGCACCAAAGTACAAAGCCATGCAACTCATTGATGAAAATGAGAAATTAGGCCGGAATTTTTATGCTGGTGCCATTGGCTTTATGGGTTTTAAGGAAGATTTTAACCATGCCATCATGATCAGAACTTTTATGAGCAAAAACAATGAACTACATTACCGCGCAGGTGCTGGCATTGTAGCTGATTCTGTTCCTGAAATGGAAATGCAAGAGGTGAATAATAAAATTGCAGCATTGCGTAAAGCGGTGCAGATGGCAGAGGAGATTTAACCGAAGGGAAAAATGATAAGCTCACCAGAAAGCTGTAAAAATATAGATGAGATCCGATCTGCAATTGATGCGATCGACTTGGAGGTTATTCAATTGATTGGAAAAAGATTTAAATATGTAAAGGCTGCTTCTAAATTTAAAGTAAACGAAGAGGCTGTTAAAGCTCCTGAAAGATTTAAAAATATGCTTTTACAAAGACGGAATTGGGCAAGCATAGAAGGTTTGAATCCTGATGTTATTGAAAAAGTATACAGAGATCTGGTAAATTATTTTATCAGTGAGGAAATAAAAAATTGGAATACCGAAAATGGAAACAAATAATAAAGTTTTAGTAATTGATAACTATGATAGTTTCACTTACAATCTGGTTCATTTAATTAATGAGGTAGGTTACGAGGCTGTGGTTTGGAGAAATGATAAATTCGATCTGGCTGATGTAGCGCAATATGATAAAATTTTACTTTCACCGGGTCCGGGAATCCCCGAAGAGGCGGGTTTATTACTCGATGTAATTAAAACCTATGCACCAACCAAAAGTATTTTTGGAGTCTGCTTAGGGCAGCAGGCTATAGCTGAAGCCTTTGGTGGTACACTGTTAAACTTAGGTAGACCAATGCATGGCATAGCAACACCTGTAACGGTTGTAGATGGCGATGAACCTTTATTTTGGGAATGTCCGCAAACGATTAATGTTGGCCGTTACCACAGTTGGGTGGTGAGCAAAGAAAACTTTCCGTCGTGTTTAAAAATAACCGCAAGAGATCATAAAAGTGAAATTATGGCGTTAAGACATGAAACACTTGATGTTCGTGGGGTACAATTTCATCCTGAAAGTGTACTTACAGAACATGGTAAACAAATGATGGAAAATTGGTTAACTTCTTAAACATATTTGTCATTGCGAAGCAGGAGGCAATGACGACGAATAGATAATCATGAATATTTTAGATAAAATCGTATCAAGAAAAAAAGAAGAAGTTGCTGATGCAAAGCAATTGATCTCTATACAGGATTTGGAGAAAGCGGATCACTTTAAAAGAACGCCGTATTCTTTTAAAGATTTTTTGCTGGCTGAAGATCGAACAGGGATTATTTCAGAATTTAAGCGTCGCTCACCATCCAAAGGTTTAATTAATGGTACCGCTGATGTGGCCGAGGTAACAAAGGCTTACAGTCAAGCTGGAGCTTCGGCACTTTCTGTGCTAACTGATGTAGATTTCTTCGGTGGTAAAACCGATGATATTTTAGCGGCCAGGGCTGCGAATAATATCCCCATTCTTCGCAAGGATTTTATGATTGATGAATACCAGATCTTAGAGGCAAAAGCCTGGGGCGCAGATATCATTTTATTAATTGCCGCCATTTTAACCCCAAAACAGATTAATGATTTTGGAAAATTTGCACATGATTTAGGATTAAACGTTTTACTGGAAGTTCATAACCTGGAAGAGCTGGAACGAAGTATATGTCCGAATTTGGATGCAATAGGCGTAAATAACAGGAATCTTGCTGATTTTACGGTTGATATTCAAACCTCTTTTAATTTAGTGGATCAGATTCCGAATAATTTTATGAAGATTTCTGAAAGTGCCATCAGCGATCCTAAAATTATAAAAGAATTAAAAGCCGCTGGTTTTAATGGATTTTTAATCGGTGAAAACTTTATGAAAACCGATAATCCCGGTGCTGCAATCAAGGATTTTGTAGCGCAAATGTAATTGCAGCGTGATTGTTTGATTTTTTTGAACCAAACAATCACTCCCTGTTGTTGTTAAATGATCGAGTAAGCTCCAGTATTTAACCAACAAATTTCTTATGCAGTATCTCGACCATTTTTTTGGTTACCCGATTCCTTTATTGATAAAAAATATTATTATTGGTTGTGTTGCCATCTTATTGGGAATCATCATCAAATTTATAATCAGTAAAACTTTCATTTTGCTTTCCCGCTGGTGGGATTCTATTGTAATTAAATCTACCATCAAACACCTTAAAAGACCAGTTGCGGTATTTATACCCTTATTATTGCTCAATTTTTCGCTTGATTTGATGATGATGTCGGTCAAAGTTAGGGTGCCGCTAGAAAAGATGCTCGAAATAGCGCTGACTACCACATTTTCGCTCATTCTTATCCGGCTGATTAATGTGCTTGAAGATTTTTTATTTCTGAAATACGATCTTAACAAAGAGAATAATTTAAAGGAAAGAAAGATTCGTACGCAATTACAGTTTATCAGAAAATTTATTGTTTCGCTAATCATTATCGTTACCGCTGCTATTATTTTATTGAGTTTTGAAAGTATGCGGAAAATAGGCGCAGGCTTACTGACGGGTGTAGGTATTGGTGGAATTATCATTGGTTTTGCTGCTCAAAAATCTTTAGGAAATTTGCTGGCAGGTTTTCAGATAGCCTTTACCCAACCTATACGTATTGATGATGTTTTGATTGTAGAAGGCGAATGGGGGAGAGTAGAGGAAATTACACTCACTTATGTTGTGGTAAGTATATGGGATCAAAGAAGGTTGATTTTACCCATTACTTATTTTATTGAAAAGCCCTTTCAAAACTGGACGCGTGTATCGGCAGATTTACTCGGTACGGTTTTCCTTTATATGGATTATACCATTCCGATTGAGCCACTTCGCCAGGAACTAACCAGACTCTTAACTGGTAATCCCCTTTGGGATAAAAGGGTAAATGTGGTTCAGGTGACGGATACCAATAAAGATGGTTCTATTGAAATTAGATTTTTAATGAGTGCCTCCAATTCTTCCAGAGCGTTTGATTTACGCTGTAATGTGCGGGAAGCCATGATTACATTTATTCAAAATAACTATCCTGATAGTTTACCTAAAACAAGGTTGGAACATCGGGATAAGTTTGCGGGTTTGTAGAATCCTCAGAGTCTAAGATACTCTTGGGTAAAAACATCCTCAATTTGTGTATGCTTTTTTAAGCGGTTATATTGATAGATTTCAAAAAAAGGCGAAAAACATTCGAGAAATATAATTTTAACTACCTGTAAATTGGTATTTTTTTGTTTAAATGAGCTTTTGGCATTTAATTTGGATTGGCATTTTAAGAAATTAAAAACTAAAAAATCTATGAAAAAATTTAAATTGCTGTTATCCCTTTCCCTAATTTTAGTAGTAACATTGTTGTTCTCTTGTAAAAAAGACGAAACTACACCAACTGATCAAAATACCTATCCCAGAAAAGTGTCTGTAGAATATAGAATCACTTCGCCATCTGGCCTTACAAGTTTATATAGCATTGTAAGAAGAAATGCAACAGGAGCAACAGAATTGTTTAGTAATCAAGCACTTCCTTATTCTTACAAGTTTGATATGACAGTTAATCAATTTGATGCCTTATTAATCAGTGGAACCTCAAACACTGGCGGTACAATTGAATGTGAGATTTTGGTTGACGGTAAGAGTGTTGATAAGAAATCTGGTAGTGGAAATACCTTAACTGATATTAGTTCAACTTATGTATTTCAATAATTAAATTTTAAAATAATTTATGCAAAAAAGGTTTTCTTGATAAAACAAGAAAACCTTTTTTAATGCATTTAGTGCTTAATTTTGTTTTCTAGTTATATTACTTAAACATCCCTTTCAACTTAGCCAGTTTCTCCTGCAAATCACCATCAGCATCTTTCTTTTCCTGTTTTGGTTTGAAAGCTGGTTTTGCCGTTTGAGGTTTAAAATCTTGTTTAGGCTTTTGCTCTTTAGACTTAGGATTTCCAACTCCAGACTTTTGACTAACCTCTGTTTTCATTGATAGCGAAATCCGTTTACGGGCAGCATCAACTTCCATTACCGTTACTTCCACCTTCTGATGAACCTTTACCACATCATTTGGGTTAGCTACAAAACGATTTGCCAGTTGACTGGTATGCACCAGGCCATCTTGATGGACCCCAATATCTACAAAGGCGCCAAAATTGGTGATGTTGGTTACAATTCCCGGTAACTTCATGCCTACTCTTAAATCGGCAATTTCATTTACACCATCTGTAAAACTAAAAGCCTCAAATTGCTCTCTCGGGTCGCGACCTGGTTTAGCCAATTCCTTTAAGATATCATTCAGTGTTGGTAAACCAATTTCATCGGTAACGTATTGTTGTGGCTTAATTTGCTTTTGCAATTGTGTATCTTTCATTAATGCCGAAACCGTTGTGCCTAAATCTTTTGCCATTTGATCCACAACGGCATAACGCTCAGGGTGAACACCACTGGTATCTAAAACATTTTCGGCATTGCGAATACGTAAGAAACCCGCTGCCTGCTCATAAGCTTTATCACCCAAACGGGGGACTTTTTTCAAACTGGCTCTATTTTTAAAAGCACCATTAGTGTTTCTGTAATCTACAATATTCTGCGCCAGTGTTGGCCCGAGGCCAGAAACATAAGCTAAAATTTGTTTTGATGCCGTATTTAATTCCACGCCAACAGCATTCACTGCACTAATTACAGTATCATCTAAACTGGCTTGTAGTTTAGTTTGATCCACATCATGCTGGTACTGGCCTACACCAATAGATTTTGGGTCAATTTTTACCAATTCAGCCAATGGATCCATCAAGCGGCGACCAATAGAAACCGCTCCCCGCACCGTAATGTCTTGTGTAGGGAATTCTTCTCTAGCCACTTCTGATGCAGAATAAATAGATGCACCGCTTTCATTCACCATTACAATGGTAGCATTTGGGATATTTAAACCGCGAATGAATGATTCTGTTTCTCTACCTGCCGTTCCATTACCGATAGCAATGGCTTCAATATGATGTTTTTCACAAAGCTGTTTAATGGTGGCTTCTGCATTTTTTACATTGCCTTGCCCGGTGTGCGGATAAATGGCCGTATTTTCTAAAAGCTGACCTTGTTTATCTAAACAAACTACTTTACAGCCGGTACGAAAACCTGGATCGATAGCCAATACATTTTTTTGTCCCATTGGGGCTGCTAATAATAACTGACGGGCATTTTCTGCGAAAACCTTGATGGCTTCTTCATCTGCTTTCTGCTTGGTTAGTACCCGAAGTTCAGTTTCCATTGCTGGCTCCAATAATCGTTTGTAACCGTCTTCTAAAGCTTGTTGAACTTGCTTTGATGCCGCATTGTTTGCCAAAATAAATTGATTTTCAAGAATTGCAACCGCATCTTCAGCAGGAGGCAAAGCATCTAATCTTAAAATTGATTCTTTTTCCCCCCGGCGCATGGCTAAAACCCGATGTGAAGCAGCAGTTTTAACGGGTTCATTCCATTCGAAATAATCTTTGTATTTAATGCCTTCCTCTTCTTTCCCTTTAATCACTTCTGTTTTAAAAACTGCTTTCTCCTGAAAATAAGAGCGCATTTTAGTTCTGGCTTCCATATTTTCAGAAATCATTTCGGCAATGATATCTCTTGCTCCGGCCAGGGCTTCATCAGGCGTATTCACACCTTTTTCCACATCAATAAATTTGTTGGCTTCAGCATCTAAATTAAATTGTTTCTGATCAAAAATTTGTAAAGCCAGTGGTTCCAAACCTTTTTCCCTGGCCACTGAAGCACGTGTTTTGCGCTTCGGTTTAAAAGGAAGATAGATGTCTTCTAAAAGTGAAATGGTTTCAGCTTCATTAATTTTTTTCTCCAATTCTGGTGTTAACTTCCCAAGTTCGGTCATTGATTTTAAAATCGCTTCACGGCGCTTGTCCAAATCACGCAATTGCAATGCCCTGTCACGGATAGCGGCAACTTCAACTTCATCTAAGCTTCCTGTTAATTCTTTCCTGTAGCGTGAAATGAAAGGTACGGTGGCACCTTCATCCAATAAATTTAGTGTAGCGGTTACTTGTTTTTCTGCGATTTTTAATTCAGCAGCTATTATTTTATGATGAGCTAACATATTCTTTTTTCAAATTTCAATGGAGCAAAGCTAGTCAGGATTTGCGGGATTTAAGGATTTTTAAGATCAAGTTTTCCAATGAAAATTGTGGGAAAATTTTTAGAATACTTATCTTTTTTGATTAGCAACTGAACACATTTATAGTTGCTCTTGCTTTTTTGCGAATGTTATCTGCGGCTGTAGAAGGAATACCAAAAAAGTATATTGCTTCAATCCAGTTTAAGTCGATTAATCTTTATGGTTATTTTATGGTTGCAAAGTGTATAAATCGATTCTACATTAATGCTTTTGTTTATAGTCTATATTAACTTTAATAAAATAAAAATGGTCTGTGTGACACAGACCATTAATGATTTAATACAATAAAAATATGGTAGGCTTTTTATGAAGATCTATTTCTTCTTTCCGCCAGTTGTATACACTTTGGGTTTTAATAAATTCATCCTCAGCGGTTAAATTGCTAGCCACACAAATCTGTGTATTTGGTTTGCAGCTCTTTAATACTTCTTCAAATAATTGATTGTTGCGAAAAGGTGTTTCAATAAAAATTTGCGTTTGTTTATAGCGGCTGGCAGATAAATCTAAATCTTTAATACGTTTGGTACGTTGTTCCTTATCAATGGGTAAGTATCCCCAGAAAGCAAAACTCTGTCCGTTAAAACCTGAAGCCATTAAAGCTAAAAGAATTGAGCTTGGACCAACCAATGGCACCACTTTAATTCCACGTTTATGTGCTTCGGCTACAATATCTGCACCTGGGTCTGCAATGCCTGGGCAACCTGCTTCACTCATCAAACCAACATCTTTTCCTGCAGCGAGCTCTACAAAAAACTGACCTAAATCTGTGCGGTTATGTTTTCCATAATCATGAACGATTAAATCTTTTTGAGGCGTTTTTAAGCCAGCTTCTTTTAAAAACCGACGGGCCGTTTTACTATTTTCTACAATATAAGTGTCAATTTGGTTAATAGTGTCAACCAAAAAAGGAGTGAAAGTTTTATGTGCTGCCTCTTCTGCCAGAGGAACAGGAATAAGATATAAGGTGCCGTTTTGCATAGCACAAAAATACTTACAATAAATAGGATTTAAGTTCTAAAATTTGCGATGCCTGCGGTATAATCTTTTTTATAAACAATGGTGTAGCAAATTTTATTTCAAATTGACTGGTTTTCAGCACAATTATGTCAACCTTAAAACGTTAAATAAGAGTTAAATATGGCTTGAATATTCATATTTCGATGAAAACCGGGAAACTATGCAAGCATATTAAACCTTGAGCATTTTTGGTGCTCTAATTGATACACACAAGTTAGGCTATTAAATAAACACACAAATGAAAACACTGAAAAAATCGGCGATTGTGCTGGGGCTTTTCACGCTCCTCGCCGGAACCACCACCTTAGTCAGGGCACAGGACTATCAAAATGATTACCAGAATGATGGTTATAGCACTGGTAACGTTTCTTTGCAAACTTTTTACGATGAGCTTACACCTTATGGAACCTGGATTCAGGATCCGCAGTATGGTTATGTATGGCGTCCGGATGTAGATCAAAATGAATTCAGGCCATATTACACCAATGGACGTTGGGCCATGACCGAATATGGCAATACCTGGGTTTCTAATTATGATTGGGGCTGGGCACCTTTCCACTATGGCCGTTGGGTAATTAACAGCTATCGCCAGTGGATTTGGTTACCAGATACCAATTGGGGGCCGGCATGGGTAGATTGGAGAAGTGGAGATGGCTATTACGGTTGGGCACCTATGGCACCTAGTATTAACATCAATTTAAGCTTTGGCCGTAGGTATTCAGTACCTGAATTTTGCTGGAACTTTATTCCACAACGCAATATTTATATAAATACTTTTCCAAGATATGATTATGGCAGAAATAACGTGTATATCCGTAACACTACCATCATTAATAACACTTATGTTTATAATAGAAGAAGTTATTACGGTGGTCCAAGAGTAGAGGATATCAGACGCGCTACTAATCGCGATGTAACTGTTTATCGCTTTGATCAAAGCAGCAGACCAGGAGCCAGTAGAATTGGTGGTAAGGAAGTGTCTATTTACAGACCAAGACCTGAGCGTAATGCTGTAGATAACCGCAGTGCGGCACCAAGAAGATTTGAACAAGGAAATGCAGGAATTGGTCGTGGCGGAAGAAATGAAGGCTTAGCTAACCGCGATCAACGTGGTGGAACAGGTAATGACCAAAATGGAAATAACCGTGTTGGGGTAAACAATGACAATCGCAATGTAAGGCCAAATAGAGGTAATGATGCTGGACTGGGCAATACCGTAAATCAACCTAATAGAGGTGAAGCTTATGATCGAAATGCCAATGGCAGAATCGGCCGTGGAAATACCAATGGAATTGATCAAAGAAATGCGCAGGAAAATATAAGCAGAGGTCAAGGTCAACAACAAACAGATCAAATCCGTCAGCAACGTGCGCAACAAGATCGCATGAGTATGGATCAGCAACGTGCTCAACGTGATATTCAGGTTCAGCAACAACGCGGTCAGCTTGAACAGCAGCAGCGTTCACAACAAATGGAGCAACAAAGAGCTCAACGCAATGAGCAAATGCAGCAACAACGGAATCAACAGGTAGAACAGCAAAGAAACCAGCAGTTACAGGCGCAGCAACAAGAAAGGGCTCAGCGTAATGAGCAGATGCAGCAACAGCGCAATCAACAGGCAGAACAACAAAGAGCTCAGCGTAATGAGCAAATGCAGCAACAACGGAATCAGCAAGTTGAACAGCAACGTTCGCAGCAAATGCAACAAAGACAGGAGCAAAGAAGAACAGAGTCTGCTCCACCACAACAACAACAAAGAGGAGGTGGTGAAAGAAGTGGTGGTGAAGGAGGAAGACCATCCAGAGGAGGTAGAGGATAAAATTATAAGGTCCCGATGAAAATCAGGACCTTTTTTATGCCTATTGCCCGGCTGCCGATTTTAAGCCACTCAGGTCAGCACCCTTATAGGTAGTTTCTGCATTAGGGAAGCGATTTTCCGGGTCTAACAAAAAAGTTTCTATGCCAAGTTCAAGGCCATATTTAATTTCAGATTCTGCATCATCACCAATAATTAAAATTTCTGCTTTATTTAACTCATGTTGGTCTATCAGTTTTTGAAAGGCCTCTTTTTTATTAGAAACGGTTACATCTACCACACATACTTCTTCAAAATCATCGGCAATTCCCAGCATTTTCACCTTCGAGGTTTGCTGCTTGTAAAAGCCCGCTGTTACAATAAATTTTCTTCCCTTTAATGCTTTTATCAAATGATAATCATCTGAAGGTTTTAAGGGTTTGGTTACTTCCCTTGAATTTAAAAATGCAATAATATTTTCCATGGCTTCGTGCCTGAAACCGTATTTCTCTGCCACCTTTTGGAATGGAGTGCGTAGCATTTCATTTTTTGCTGCCTGATATTGTGCTGCAGAAATGCCCAGATGCTGTTCGTCTAGAAATTGGTACAAAGCACTCATTAACTGTTCTTCGTTAGGTTTGGTAAAGTATATGGTGTTGTCCAGGTCTATAAAAAAAATCTGCTTCATTGTGGATTGGTTTTTGTAAGATAAAAAAAATAAAACACCTTATCGTTAAATATGTTTAATTAGATAAATAACTAAAACCATGAAAAAAGAGACGAAAATCATAGTAGGCGTGTTAGCAGGAGCAGCATTGGGCGCAACAATCGCATTGGCATTATCTTCAGATTCTTCTAACGATCTTAAAGGTAAATTATCAGACTTTTTTGCTGATCTATTAGATGCCTCAAAAGATAAATTAGCAGGTTTAGCTGATAGAGCATCAGATGTGGCCGATAAGGTGAAAGATAAAATATCAGAAGTAAAAGCTTAATATTAAAATGCCGGATATTCCGGCATTTTCTTTTGTATTTCTAACCACACCTTAATGAAGATTGCCTTTCATGGTGCTGCCCGTACGGTTACAGGTAGTAAACACCTCATTACATTAGATAATAATACCCAAATACTATTAGATTGTGGCCTGTTCCAGGGAATGGGGCATGTAACTGAAAAGCTAAATGACTTTTTTGGTTTCGATGTTAAATCAGTTACTTATGTAATTCTATCTCATGCACATATAGACCATTGTGGTTTATTACCTAAACTGGTAGCAGATGGCTTTAATGGAAAGATTTTCTGTACGGCTGCTACAATGGATTTAGGACGAATTTTAATGATGGATTCTGCTAAGATTCAAATGCAGGATGCTGAATTTTCTAATCGCCATCGCCGGGAAGGGGAAGAAATGGAAGAAGCACTTTATACGGATGAAGATGTTGCAAAAACATTAAGCCTGATGAAGATTGTAGACTACGAAGAGGATTTTGAAATTGATGAAAACATTCACCTCCGATTAACTGATGCTGGTCATATATTAGGGAGCGCAGCCGTTCATTTAACCATTAAAGAAAATGGCAAATCTACACGTATAACCTTTTCAGGTGATGTGGGCCGGTATGGCGATTTGTTGTTAAAAAGCCCACAGCATTTTGATCAGGCAGAGTATATTTTAATGGAATCTACCTATGGCGATTCTTTACACAAAGACCTCGATCCAATTGAAAATATGCTGCTGGAAATTATCCAGAATACCTGCAAGGTTAAAAAAGGAAAAGTCATTATTCCGGCTTTCGCCGTAGGAAGAACGCAGGAACTGCTTTATGCGCTAAATGGTTTAGAATTAAAAGGCAAGCTACCAGATGTTCCTTATTATGTGGATAGTCCACTATCTTCAAAAGCGACTGAAATTTTAAGGAATCATCCAGAAGTTTATAATAATGGTGTAAAGGAGATTTTAAAGGTAGATCATGATATTTTTGGTTTTAAAGGATTACGGTTTATTGAAAGTGTTGAGGAATCTAAAGCCTTAAATGAAGACCCACGACCTTGCGTGATTATTTCTGCTTCGGGTATGGCCGATGCCGGACGTGTAAAGCATCATATCAAAAACAATATAGGAAACCAAAAAAACACCATTTTGATGGTAGGCTACTGTGAACCCAATTCACTAGGTGGGAAATTAATTGCAGGTAAAAAAGTAGTAGAAATTTTCAAAGATGAATATGATGTGAAAGCAGAAATTCAATCCATCAAGTCGATGAGTGCACACGGTGATTATGAAGATTTATTAAAATTTCTTTCCTGTCAGGATCCTGCACAGGTAAAACAATTGTTTCTGGTTCATGGAGAATATGAAGTGCAACAGAACTTTGCGATGCGGTTAAAAGATCATGGATTTAAACATGTAGCCATTCCGGAGTATCATCAGGAATTTGATTTATAGGCTGACTTTTCAAGTTCTTCCAAAATGAGAAGGGATTATTAAATACATTTTTCTAAATTATTTATTAATTCAGGCAAGTATATATAGTCAAATATACTTGCCTAAATAATTTTATTGATACAAATTAATTACGAAAATATCTTTTTATATATTTCACTATAAAATATATTACAACTACGAAAATAATTGTAATGGCTATCTTAAGTGCTAAGATCTGCCATATAAAATGCGTTGTTTCCAGGTCTTTCATAAATATTTTTAATATATTATTTTGAGTAGCTGCCTATTAATCTTTGTTTTCAGCTATATGTCCGCTATAACTAAAAATAAATAGATGATTATTTCTATTTAAAATTAAAAAAAAACACGAATAGCGTATATTTTTCGTGTATAATGTAGTTTCAAAAACTACATTGGTACAACATTTAGTTTGAATTCTATGATGTTAATTAATTTAATGTCTAAATCTATGACCACATTCTGAGAGACGTGAATCAAAATCAGTATTTATAATTTAATTTCCTCTCTCCTTACCTCTCGCCTTTCTTCCTATCTTTGTATCATGGATGTTTTTGGTCAGGCACTTACTGATATTTATAAAACCGGCGAAGCCGATACACTTTGGTTACACAATTCTTATGGCGAACCGGAGGAAATGCCTCTTGAATTTTTCTTTCGCGATGATGAAGAAATGCCAGTTTTAGAGTTGCAGGCACTGCATATGTGCACTGGCAAAGTTTTAGATATTGGTGCAGGAGTGGGGAGTCATGCTTTACTTTTACAGGCTTTTAATATTGATGTAACCGCTATTGATGTATCAGCAGCTGCGGTTGATATTATGAAAGATCGTGGCGTAGAAAAAGCCTTGCTTCAGGATGTTTTCACTTACCAGGAAAAGTTTGATACCATCTTAATGTTAATGAATGGCATTGGCTTAACCGGAACACTTTCTGGCTTTAAAGATTTCCTGATCAAAATAAAAGATCTGCTCAATCCGGGCGGACAAGTGATTTTCGATTCATCTGATATTTCGTATTTATATGAAGATTTGGCTAAGCCGCTTGATCATTATTTTGGTGAGGTTTCCTATCAATATGAATATCAAGGCAAAAAAGGCGGTTGGTTTAATTGGGTTTATATCGATGAAGAAACGATCAAAGCCATTGCAAAGGAAACCGGCTGGAATTGTGAAATGATTTTTGATGATGGTGAAGACCAGTACCTGGTGAAATTAACATTAGCATAAATTCGTCAAGGCGAGGCACGAAGCAATCTTAATCGCAAATGAGATTACTTTGTACCTGATAATAAAGATCTGACAAATTTAAAAACTAAACATGGTTTGCCTGCCACCAACTTTCTGCCCAAAGTTCTGGATATTATAAGTTAGGGTTAACATACCGTATCTGCCTAAATTATTGGTTTGATAATCCACTACACTGTTTCCTGTAATTTCAATAGACCGACGCACATTGCTCTGCAATATGTCATTCACTGCAAGTTTCAGCTGAAGCTTATCATTCTTCATAAAAAGATAGGTGATGGCTGCATTCCAAAGTTTGATGTTGTTGTTATAGCCTGCAATTTGTTGCGTATTTGCAGTCAGGGCAAAATTGGTTTCAAGAACAACTTTTTTAGGATATCTGATAATGAGTTCAGAAGTACTGTTTTGTGTGTTGTAGCTTAAGTTAGTGTAGAAATTATCCTGGTAACGACTGCGGTTTAAATTAATAGAATACGATTGGTTGATTTCTACCAAATCATTCAGATTAAGGCGAATGCTTCCATTTGGCCCTACATAAAATACATTAGCATTACTTCTGATATTATTTACAATAACTGGCATGTGATTAAAATTAGCCCAGAAACCTAAGCCTAGCTTTAAGCTTGTTTTTTTGAATTTGAAATCTTTGGCGCCATTGGCCCCTCCATTAAAACTATATATCCCACTTGCATTAATCGGGGTTACCGTTTGTATACCATTGCTGATGTTTACGGTGTTTACAATTCCGTTTTTAGTAAAGTTTCCATAACCGTATACATTATAATTGATTAGGTGTTGTGGATCGTATTTGTACATATTCAAACTTAAATTTTGTGTTCGGGCAGGTAATAAATTTGGATTACCATTGCGGATATATAAGGCATTTGTATTATCTGCTACGGGCTGTAAATAGCTTACATTAGGTTCTGTAAACTGTGCCGAATAATTGATGCGGAATATTTTATACTTTAATTGAAATGTTGGCCAAATGAAATGATAGCGCTGGTTAAGGTTGTTTGAATTGCTAAAACGGTTGTTAAGGGAAATATAATTGTGTACCATTCCCGGCTGCAAATTAAAATCTTTGGTGATTTTATAATTCAAGCTCAAATTCGTGTTTGTTTTAAAGCCTGTTTGTTCAACCGTCTGGCTTAGATTCGGAATAACAATATCATATAACTGATTGGCCTGGTTTTTATAAAAAGTGCTAAGCGTATTCTCATTATTGATGATATTGCCACTTAAATCAATCTTGAAGCTAAGTTTTTTACTAATGGGTTCGCTGTAATTCGTATAGATATACGTTCTGAAATTTTCGATTTGATTGTTTCTCAATTGATCTATTTCAGTTGTAGAAGGCGTTAGAAAGATGATATTCCTACTTTGATTATAGTTTAGATTAGGGTTGGGTTTGGTGGATATATCAAATCCGATATTAAATGATCTTCCAGCTTTCTTAAAATCTTTACTTAGATCGGCTACCAGCTGATATTTATTGTTAGATGAATTGATGTTATTTAAGTTTTGAAGAGTATTGAGCAATTGCCCCGCAGCATTGGTATTCGTTGAATAATTTCTGCTTACGGAATTATTGGAGTTCAATACCAGAAAAGGCTCAATGGTTAACTGGGTTAGTGAGTCTATCTGCCAATCAATTTTCCCGGCAATATTATGTTTTAATGTTAGTGAACTGGTATTTTCATTTGCATTGGTTACTAACCTATCCTCTCCCAGGGTTTGGTTGGTATTGGTTAGTCTCTCCAGTAAATTATCATTTCTGCCGAAGAAATACTGTGTGTTTATCTTTATTCCTTTTTTAGTTAATGTATTAAAGTTGAAACCTCCTCCTGATGAGGTTTGAATGCCGCTGTAACTTCCGCCAAAGCTAATTCCGTTAAATTCAAAATATCCACCAGAGCTCATCATCATAGAATTTACACCGCTTCGGTTGAAACCGCCAATTCTTTGCACATCATTTGGATTAAAACCAGGTTGATTGATATTATTTCCGTAGGCCAATACACTTACCTGTGTAGTATCTCTGAAAAAGTTCATCAGGCCACCAGCTTGATACAGGTTTTTAGTGCCTCCACCCGCATATAATTTTCCAAAGGCACCTTTTTTAATAGCTTTTTTAAGTTTCAGGTTGATGACCTGAGGAATTTCGGCAGCCGTTAAATCAGGATTACGTCTTTTTGCCTGTTTATCATCAACTACCTGAACTTTGTCTATAATATTAGCAGGCAAATTCTTGGTCGCAATTTGCTGGTCTCCACCAAAAAATTCCTTTCCATCCACCAGAATTTTACTAACTGTTTTACCATTCACCATGATGGAACCATTAGCAGCGATTTGTACACCCGGCAATTTTTTTAATAAATCTTCCACCACAGCTGATGGAAGTGTTTTAAATGATTCTGCATTAAATTCAATAGTATCCTTCCGTACAATAACAGGAGGTCTTTCTGCTGTAATTATCACTTCATTGAGATCGTTAGATTTTGTGGAGAGATAAAGTGTGCCTAAATCTAAAAAGGGTTTATCTGCATTAAGTTCTACATCCTTTCTGTAAGTTCTATATTGCCAGGCTGTTATAACCATACGGTATTTTATACCGGTTGCCAGACCATTGATTTTAAAAACGCCGCGATCATCAGAAAGTTTATAAGTTGTTAAAATGCTGTCTCCTGCTTTATAAACGGAGATAGTAGCATAATTTAATGTGTTTTTATGATTGGCACTATCTATTAAAATGCCAGTTATGCTTCCGTTTTTCTGTGCAAAAAGATTAAGAAGTGTAAAACATAAAATTGCAGAAAGTAAAAATTTCTTCATATTAATAGCTGATTAGAAGTCTGAAGTTATAAATGGTGCTGTTGCCGTTTTAAAAAATGTGATGAATGTCTTATAAAATGTGATGGACATATCATGTCAGCATTTTTGCGTTCAAAGATTGAATTGAACGCAAACAACAAAACAACTATAATTTTAGTTAAACTTAGGATTATTCCTGAATAGATTTTAAATGATGCAAGAAAGTTACAGATGCGTTCTGATTCTCAGTTTAGAGAAGATCTTTAAACGTGACTTGTTTTAACGGATGGATAGGGATATGAAGCTGGACATACACATTTTTTATTCCATGATCCTTTGATTGAACCCAACAATTAACTTAAATAAATCACGGTACTCAGTTAGTGGTAAGGTTTTAGCTTTGTCGAAGATATCATGATAAGCTGCAGGACCTCCCTGTGTGTAAATGAAGAAAGCTGGAACACCTTTTTCAGTAAAAAAATAATGATCACTGTTGGCTGCTTTCCCTCTGGAATTAATCTTACTGATTAATTTTTGTTCCTGATTAACTTTATTTAACAAGGAAAATTCTTTTGGGTAAACACTTGCATTTACAACAGTCATTCCGCTTTCACCCGTTCCAACTAAATCCAGGTTAATCAGAAACTTAATTTTGCTTAAAGGGATCAGTGGGTTTTCAACGAAGTATCGCGAACCGAGCAGACCGGCCTCTTCACCTGCAAAACAGATAAACCCAATAGAGTAGGGCTGAGGATGCGTTTTATAATATTTTGCCAAACTTAATAAAGTAGCCACACCTGCGGCATTATCATTGGCTCCTGGAAAAAAGGTATCAGCACCTATTCCACCAAGGTGATCATAATGTGCAGTAATCAGCAAAATTGAATCTGGTTGTTTAGTTCCCTTAATCCAACCGCAAATATTAGATGCCTTAAAGTTCTCTACAAATTTGTTTTCTATGTCAATGTTAATTTCACGAGGTATTTCCCTGAAGTTTTTACGATTGATCTCAATGGTAGTTTCAGGAGCAATTGCTGTAGCAACAGACCATGTTAATTTATCTTTTAATTGAACATGTAGGTTTGGGTTTGCTACGAAATTTAAACTGTCAATTTTTAGCAAACTTCTTTTTTGTTTGATGCCAGTACTTTCATTGTTAACAATAAAGTCTTCACCCGGACTAAGCTTTTTACCGTTAATGGCTACAAACATTTTACCAGGAAAAGTATTTACCGGATAAGCAAATTCTTGCTTAAAGTCTGTTTCCATAGGTAACAAGCCTATTTTTTTATATTCTGCTGATAAGAAATCTGCAGCTTTCTTCATTCCATCTTTAGTATAGCCACGCCCCCAAAAGGAAGCAGATGCTAAGGTGTTAACCATTTTGCGTACGTAAAGAGAATCCTGTGCGAAGCAGGTGATGTTGGAAAGAATTAATAACAGCGTGAAGATCTTTTTCATAAAAAAACATGATAGGTAAAGCTAAGCGGAAATTCTTATTAAATGATAAAATCGGTAAATATCCTTTTAAATACTAAACAGAATCCATGCAAAAAGCCATTCAATTTTCAAATCAAATGGCTTTTATAAATAGGTTTTGGTAAATGCTACTTGGCTAAATAGGGTTGTAATGCCGCTTTAATTTTTTCTTTATTTTGAACTGAAGTCCATTTATCTGTAATCGATTGATCACCTAATGCAAATAGTGCTTCATATAATAATTTATCATTTACCTTGGTTTTAACTTTGAAATCCGTTGGTGAGGCCTTGGTTAAATCCGTCCACACTTCGCGAACATCTGCCCAATATGTTTTTTGGGTATCCCACCATTTTTGGGCATATTCAAATTTCTTAGGGTCGATTTTAGTAAATTCTTCATATCCTTTTTCTACAGCCAGTAACTGATCACCTTTTGGTGTACGTAAAACTTTTTTATTGTCTTGCTCAAACATCCAGCCCTCTTTTGTAATATAAATTCTGCTGCCACGGTTTAAAACATTATAGTCATTCCGAACGGTAGATTCTCTTCTTGGAAGTGGCGAATCTGTTTCACTTTGCCAGGCATCATGACCGCCAACATGGCTCCAGGCTCCATAACCCTGGTAACGTGGACTATCATCTACCTGGTAAACTTTCTGCGTCCATTTTCCCTTTACCTGAGCGGGCGTTAAAGCAGTTTTTTTCCAGGAATTATCCTGTGTATAAAGCATAATATCAGTATCCTCATAGGTCCAGTCCTGGCGCCAGTGTTTAATTACCGTAGAATCATTAATGGCTAACATGTGTTGAATCACAATTCGTTTAGGTTCATCAACAATGATTTCTGCCCATTCATTTCCATGGCTCCGGTAAGGCTTACTAAACTGATATTCTGGGTTTGGAGCAGTAACTTCTGCATAGTTGAAATTCACTTTATAGAAACCTGCTAATGACTTAATGGCTTTTCTATCTTGCTCAAATTTATCCTGAGCATGGACATTAACCGTTATCAGTACGATCAATACTGTTAAGAGATTCAAAATTTTCATTTTATATTTAAGGTTTAGGTTTACTGATCCGCAACTGCGGGATTTTTCTTTTTTTTCTTTTTCCCCCACCAGATAATGAAACCTGTAATGGGTAAACTTGCAGCAATTAAACTGGCAAAAAAGGCCAGGATTTTTCCAGGTAAGCCGAGTATTGCACCAACGTGGATATCGTAATTCATTCCAATGAGTGCTTCGCCAGCATTTTTATCGCTTTGCTTTTTGCGATGCAATAATTTACCAGTATACTGATCGAACTGTAAGACATCATAATTCCAGTAGGTTTCACTACCGTGATAACCAGTGGCATAAATGGTTGCTATTCCACCTCCTGCCGGAGACATGCCGATTCGATCGAAATCTTTAAAAGTTTGTTTTGCTTTTTCAAAAGCAATGTCGAAGGGGTTTGCTATGATTTTTTGTGTAGAATCCGACTTTACATCAACCTGTACCGGAGGGGTGATGCTTCTTGATGCAACCACATATACTGTGGTTTGGAACCATTTAAAAGCCCAAACCATACCAGTAAGGGCTAGCATAAGGCAAATGATCATCACATAAAATCCCAGTACATTGTGTAAGTCGTAATTTACCCGTTTAAACTTTGCCCGCCATTTTATCTTAAAGCTCTTATCAAAATTGGATTTTTTAAGGTTTTTAGGCCACCACATCACCATTCCGGAAATCAGAAGGAATACAAAAATGAAGGTAGCCCAGCCAATAATCTGCTGACCAATAGGATGATTGATCAGAAAACTCCAATGGAGCATTTTAACGATGGCAAAGAATTCATATTTGTGATCGGCAACCATTGTTACCTTTCCGGTATAAGGATTAATCAATACCAGATCGTAATAGTCTATTGAATCGAAATACCAGAAAGCTTTCGGATCTCCTGCTTTAAAAGTGCCAAATTCCCAGGCACGATCTGCTTCTTTGTGAGTAGAAATAAACGAAATTTGTTTGCGGCCACCTAAAGCTTTCTCCGCTGTTTGTTTTAAAACACTAAGTGGAACAGTTTGCCTGTTAGCGGGCACATCAACAAAAACTTCTTTATGATGAATCCATTCGGTTATTTCTTTTTGAAAAGCAAAAATACATCCGGTAACACCCAGGTGAAAAACAACCAGTCCGGATGCGATGCCAAGCCATAAGTGTAGCCAATCGCTGATTTTTCGAATCCGGGATTTTGTTGGTTTTTTTTGAACTGGTTTGGTTGGTGCCATCAATATTTTAATAAATTAACCCATTGCAGGTTTTATGCTGCCAATGGGTTATAAATGTTGCATTGGTTTTTAATTGATTTGGGTAGTGTAAGTAACCAAATGCCAAACTTTTTCATAATCTTTTCCATTCAGCTTTCCGGATGTTTTATCTTCCGTAAATGCTTCAAGGAAATAATTCCCTTTTGCTTCTGGCTTAAAGATGAATTTTCCGTCAGCATCAGTTTCTGTAGGGATAACTTTTCTTTCCGGATTAACCAGTGTTATTTTTTGTTTCGCAAAAGGCTTTTTATCGTAAATAAGCTGATTAGTAGATGATTCGCCAACTTTTAGTACAGATTGATCTGGCCTGATGGTTAATGCTGCATTGGCAGGAAAACCATTATTTAATTTTGTCTTACCTATAGCAACATCAGCAAATGCATAATACATCAATTTGCCTTTTTCGTAAATATCGGCTACTTCGTGTACAACCGATAATTTATAAGTGCCATTTTGATCTGGAGTGAAGCTGGCTTTGTAAAAATGTAAATCAGGCGAAGCTGTTAACACTTTTGTTGTTCCGTTTGGTGCAATCAGCACCAATTTAAATTCCTTTAAATTACTGAACCATTTTGCGGTAGAATCAGGCTCGTTAGCCTCGTATTCTCCAAAGAAGATTTTTACTTCCTGGGGTTGACCTTTTTTTCCTGTTGATGCCGTTTCAATCCACAAGGCATGTGAAAATACATTTGATAGGTTAAAGGCTAAGAAAAAAAGCAATAGTGATAATTTCGTTTTCATCGTATTTCGGTTTTAGGTAAAAGCAAGCAGAAACTATCTGACCAATTTCTGCTTGCTGATTGATTAAAATTTATAGGCTATACTTACTCTGTAATTTCTTGGTGCTTCTGCCTGGTAGTAATAGGCGTTTAAATATTGGTAATAGGAACCACTGTATAAATATTTATCCAGAATGTTAAATACATTTCCTGTGATTTTAAATTTCGAACGTTCGTAAAACAATCCACCATCTAACTTAAAGTAATTGGGTAATTTTTGTAAACCCACGCTCCAGGTATCAGTTGCGCGGCCAGCGAGGTAGGTAAAGCCAGCAGAAATTCCTGAGCCTTTTAGTGCGCCGTCTTGTAAGGTATAAGTTAACCAACCGTTTGAAACGTGTTTGGCAAAACCCGGAACAACATCGCCCACGTTAATGCCATTAACCCCTTGTGTAACCTCAGTTACTTTAGAATCTGTGTAAGCATAGTTGGCAATTAACGTTAAACCATCTGTGATTTTACCCCTTAAGTCGAACTCAATACCCTGAGATCTTTTCTCGCCTAAAACAACACTGAAATTTGTTCCAGGTGTATTTGTAGGATCAGCAGTTAATTCATTTTGTTTAAGAATGCGATAAACCGAAAGGGTAGTATTCCATTTGCCATCAAACCAATCTTTCTTAATGCCGATTTCATTATTCGTACCGGTAATCGGTTGTACCTTACCGCCATCACGGATTAAACCACTCTGAGGCGTAAATGCTTCGTCATAAACTGCATATACTGCTGTATTTTTATCAATTGATACACTTAAGCCCACCCTAGGGGTTACTTTTTTAGCTGAATAAGCTTCGCCGCCCCATGCTGATTGATTCACATAAGTATAGCGACCAGCCAATGTTAAACGCACTTTGTTATTAAAAAAGCCAAGCTCATCCTGTGCATAAGCACTTAAATATTTTGAATCCATTAAACCACCTGCATTGATTGCTCTTTGTGTTAAAGGTGTTGTACGATCAAATTCCGGATAACCATTTAAAGGGGAACTGTAATTTGGATTATTTAAATCAAATGGTGCTGTGGGTAAATCTAAATTATGCGATTGACCCCAATCAGCCATGTAATTCTTTTTTCCACCATCAAAACCTGCTAAAATGCGGTGGTTAATTCCTCCGGTTTTTATCTTTCCGTTAATGAATAATTGAGCCAGTTTCATGCTGCTTTCCGCATCCCAAATGGCCACATTTCTAATGACAGTACTATTGGCATTCACAGCAGATGGCCAAGAACTGTAGCCTACCTGGTTATACTTAAAATATGCTGCCTGCGCGGTTAATTTCCAGTTGTCATCAAAGTTGTGCTGCAGGTTTAAAAATATACTCTGGTCTTTAATACGCGTTGGAGGTATCCCAGGCTGTGTCATGGTTAGCTCTCGAGGATGTGTTGCATAACCATCAGGAGAAAAAATATAGTATGATCCAACCTCAGTCATCTTCGCATTTTGGAAGGTATATTCTGCCGTAATTTTGGTGCGGTTTGTAATCTGATAACTCAATACCGGAGCAATGCTGTAGCGATCATTTTGTTCGTAAGGTCTGAATGATCCTTTATTTTGAACTGCACCATTTAATCTGAATAACAGTTTTCCATCATTCGTTAGTTTGCGGTCGAAATCAATTGTAGTTCGGTATAAATCGTAACTTCCTAATGTAAAGGAAACCTCACCACGGTTAAAACCTGTAGGTTTTTTAGTCACTACATTATACATGCCACTTGGATCGCCATTTCCTAGCATAAAACCTGCCGGACCTTTAACAAATTCAATATGATCTACAAAGCTCATATCTTCGGTTAATGGCCCCCAAAATGATGACACTACATTAAAGCCATTTCTCATGGCCTGTATTTGCGAACCACGCATAGTAATGTTGGTGTACATATCACCCCAATGTTCTATTCGGGTAGCACCACTTACATTTCTGATTAAACCATCGCTCATGCTAATGATTTGCTGGTCTTTGATGACCTGATCACTTACGGTTTGTATGTTTTGAGGGGCTTCTAAAAGTGGCTCATTCAAACGTAGTGAAGCGGACGGTAAACCTATCTTGTATCTGTTATTTTTACCAGCAACGGTAACTTCTTCCAAAGCCTGATCGGTTTCTACCAAAGTAAAGTTAACCACTTTACTTTCTCCGGCGGCTATCGTTATTGATTGTTCTGATGCTTTAATGCCTACAGCAGAGGCCACAATTGTATATGTTCCTGGTTTTACACGGTGAATGGTAAAATTACCGGCATCATCTGAAGTGGTACCCTGACCTTTATCCTTCAAGCCTATAGAAATAAATGGGGCGGGGCGGCCATTTGAAGTGATTACTTTTCCCTTAATGGTAGCAACTTGCTGTGCAAAAGTAATCAGACTGATCATCAGCATCGCTGCTGTTAGTGTTAATAATTTCATTTTTATGATGGAATTAGAATTTGTAAGTGATGTTTGCAACTAAATTTCTAGGCATTTGAGGTTCGATTGTAGTCCAGCCTTTGTAATATCTCTTATCTGTAATGTTGTCCAGTTTAACCCCAAGTCTATACTTACTTTTATTATAGAAAACAGTGGTGTTTAAAACGGTAAATGCCGGAAGGGTAAAGATTCCTGTAGCGGAATTATTTGTAATTATATTATCGCTATTGTAATTACCGCCGAAACCAAGACCCAGGCCATTTAAACTTCCGGTGGTAAGGGTATAGCTGATCCAACCATTGATCATATTTTTCGGTCCTGCATCAACAGGTCTTCGGCCTTCTACTGATGGCGCAGCTTTAGTTAATTTACTATCTATATGGCTATAACCAGCAACTAAATTCAAGCCTTCAATTGGGTTGGCATTCAAGCTGATTTCTACACCTTTATTTCTTTGTGTTCCATCCTGAACGCTAATGTTATAATTGGTTCCATCTCTGTTAATGGATTCAGCCCTTATAATGTTATCTACTTTGATGTCGAAATAACTGGCTGTAATATTTAGTTTGTTGCGAAATAAATCAGCCTTAACACCTCCTTCAATCTGATTGGCTTGTTGAGGCTTAAACGTGCCATTAATATCTGCCAATGGCTGAATAACAGGGGCAAGGTTTTTAAAACCGTTCATGTAATTGGCAAATAATGCCACCTGATCTTTTACGAGATTATAAGTTAAGCCAAATTTAGGCGAAAGCGCTGTTTGTAAATATTTACCAGTTGATACACCTGTAGCAATATTATAAGTTCCCTTATTGTCAAATCGGTCAACCCTTAAACTTAGCATAGCTCCTAACTCATCAGTGATGTTTACCACATCGGATACATAGGCACTATATACTTTATTCAAAGTAGATGTTTTTGCCGGGCCGGAAGCTGCGGCGATTTTAGCTTCTACAGCACTACGGGTAATACTCGCATAGTTTGCAGGTGTACCTATGCTATTTACTAAATCGAACAATATATATGGAGAATTGCTGTTATTTGTTTTTTGAGATAAATAATCCAAACCGATGATTACCCGGTTTCTGATCCCTCCGATTTTAAAATCTCCAATAAAATTTTGCTGAATATTAGCTCCATTACTGGTTGAATTCTGGATGTTAATATATCTGGAAAGTACATCATCAGTGGCACCGAGATACATTACGTACTGGTAAAGTCCGTCAGATTTACGTGTGTTTTGAGAGAAATTTGTTTGAGCCGTCCACGCATCAGAAATTTTATAGTTTACCTGGCCGCGAACATTTGTAGTAGGTGTTTTAACTGTTAAATCATTACTGGTGTAAGACTTTCCAAAATCAAAATTTAATTCATCAGGGGTGCGGGCAATTAATGGTCTGCTTCTGTTTAGAAAAACCATTAAAGGGTTAGTGCCTTCATAGCTATAGAAATCGGCAGCTAAATTTAATTTTAATTTATCATTAACCCTGTACTCTAAAGCCGGAGAGAGGAAAGTAGACTTGTTAAAACCAGCATCTTGCCAGCTATTTTGCTTGTTGTATGCTGCATTAACCCTAAATAAGAGGTTTTTAGCTTTGTTAACAGGGCCATAAACATCCGCAGTTAACCTATTTAATCCGAAACTTCCGGTATAATAGGAGACTGATCCACCTGTGGTATCTACAGGCTTTTTGGTAACTACATTAATTAAACCCCCAAAGCTGGTAAGTGCACCACCGTATAAGGCGCCTGAAGGTCCTTTTATCACTTCAACAGTTTCGATATTTGAGGGATCCAGATCACCATTGGTTTGCCCGGCAATACCATCAATCATAGATACTTGTGTTACAAAACCGCGTAAGTTATAATAAGCAGCACCATCGCCACTCCGTCCGGTTGAGGTCCATAGTTTATCGAGCCCCGGAGAATTTTTTAAAACAGCACTAAAATCTGTAGCAATTTGTTCTTCCATTAATTCCTTTGATATGGTTACATAAACCTGAGGGTTTTCCAGGTTCTTCAAAGGCAGCTTAGCTACGTAATTGCTGGGTTTTGTAGCGAATTTATTTCGTTTATTGCTACTAATATTTACCTCTTTAAGTTGATCGGCATTTTCTTTAAGCACAAAATTTACAGTAAGTGATTGGCCAGATGAGATTGAAATACTTTTTTCCTCTGAAATTAAACCAACCCCGGAGGTGCGAATAATATAAGTTCCAGGTTTAACCCGATCTAAAGTATAAGTTCCGTCTTCTGCGGTCGTATTGCCAATGCCTTTGCCTTTAAGTCCAACAGAAATAAAGGGTGCAGGTTTACCATCTGAGGTGGTTACTGTCCCCTTAATGGTTGATGTTTGCTGAGCGAGGGCAACTGAAGTAAAAAATAAGAGTAGAAGTGTTGAACTAAATAGTCTAAGTTTAAGCATGTTAATTTATTTGGATTAATTCTAAACAGCCGCAAAATAACGGCAGAAATATTTATAATCCAAATAATTTGTAACAATTCTAAATAACGGTATTGCTAGCTAGGCTTGATAAGGAGTTAATAATTGATAATAAGTAATTAAATGTTATTTTCGATTAAGAATTTTAACATTTGAATTACAGGAAATCTGCCTGTTTAAATATGGGTTTTCTGATTTATATTAAACAACAGAATAGAAAACCCATATAGTGAATTAATACCTATTTGATTTGTACTACGCGCAAACCAAGAGGCCTTTCTGTATCATTTGCTGGTGAAACCAGGCCACCTGCAATAATATCGTAGTGATACCCTGCAGTGAAGGTACTGCTCTCAGACACTGCTTTGATTACACCAGAACTTGTTTCTTTTAAGTCTAATGTGAATGTTCCCGGGTCTATTGCAATAAAACCACTTGCACTTTTATAAGCTTTTGCGGTGGTATAGCTACTGGTGCTACCTGTTTTTGCTAAATCCATAGCGGAAGCATCGGGAGATAAATTAATAAAGCGAATGTATGCTTTGTCTGTAGATAATACAGTTAAATCATCTGTTAAGGCTAACACATCTAGTGCTGAAGGTTTATTAATTAAGTAAAAGGATTGATAAGTACTGGCATTTAAACTAATCGATTTGGTCAACACACTTTCTATAGAACTCTCAGTGGTAAATTTTAAGGTATAGGCACCAGAAGTCTTGGTGGTGTAGGCCGTTGATCCTGCAAATGGCAATGCTCCAGTATTCAGCGCTGTTCCATCCAAATATACATTGTATGTACTAAGCGTAGGTGAAATATTGATTACCCTTAAACTTGATAAGGTTGAATCAACAGCTTCTGTTTTTTTACAGGAAATAAATCCGATTGAAATGATAAGGGTTAAAAAAGAATAGTAACTCAGCTGTTTTAGGGTAAACATTTTCATAAGGTTTTAAATTTTGATTAATGAATGTAGTGTAGGGTTAAACGGCTACCGGTTGGCAAGCGCTACAATAGCACAAATATTGTGTTTTAATATCATCAGTGATTGTTAAATCATGTTAAGGAATGTTAAAGGTGTTTACTTAACCTTTCAGAAATCTTAACATTAAATACCAATAGCATTTATACTTTTGTTAAGTACTAAAGTTCTTAAAATGATTAAAGATAGCTCCAAATTAACCAGTATCAGTTTAGATGTATTGCGAGTTGCGCCATCCGGCAGGCTTACCAAAAGACAAGTTTAACAGTATATTATTTTGCGAAATTTGTAAAAAATTCAAAAACTATTGTGTAACTCAATTATTATTTAAACCTTTGCACCTCAATAGAGTTATAGCCGTTTTAATACGCAAGAAATGATTAAACAATTTTTACATAAACTTTCTGCTTTCTCCGCGCAACTGGCGTTCGGAAAGAGTTTGTTTATTAATCGTTTCCAACCCGTATTTTATTATCCCACAAGCCGGCAAAATTTTACGCCACGTATTTAGTACTCCTACTAAGCGTAATGAGGAATTGATCCTCTCTAAAAACCCAATTAACAAGAATACTTATAATTTTTCGTTAGAAAACGAATGGATATTAACGAATTTATAGTGCAGGTTGCACTTCCTGAACATCGTGTATTTGCAGAAG